>Ga0075429_100006229_pt1 | contig 10325 bp, 12 predicted proteins | sample RhiMetdeltSRZDD3_FD_75295 | JGI IMG/M metagenome (GOLD analysis project Ga0075429, IMG submission 75295) | Populus rhizosphere microbial communities from Tennessee, USA - Rhizosphere MetaG P. deltoides SRZDD3 | ecosystem: Host-associated > Plants > Roots > Rhizosphere > Soil | place: USA...
GAGGAGATCCTCGGCACATCCATTTCGTCCACCAAGCCGACGCAGACGATCTGAGGGGCCCGAGGCCGGGCTGCGCCCGGCCCGCCCCCCACGGGGGTCAAGGAAGCTGGGGCGGCCCGGCGTTTCCTTGGAGGCGGTTAGAGTTCGCTGCGAGCACCGCGCGAACGCATGTACGTCGACTCCCACTGCCACCTGAGCTTCCCCGAGCTCGCCGCCCGCCTGCCGGAGATCCGCGCCGAGATGCAGGCTGCCGGCGTCGACCGGGCGCTGTGCATCTGCACCACGCTCGAAGAGTTCGACCGGGTGCATCGGCTCGCGCTCGAGCACGACAACTTCTGGGCGAGCGCCGGCGTCCACCCCGACGAGGAGGAGGCGAGCGAGCCGACCGTCGACGAGCTGGTGCGGCTCGCCTCGCTGCCCAGGGTGGTGGCGATCGGCGAGACCGGCCTCGACTACTACCGGCTGAACGGCCGCTCGATCGACGACATGGCGTGGCAGCGCGAACGCTTCCGCGTGCACATCCGCGCCGCCCGGCGCACGGGCAAGCCGCTGGTGATCCACACTCGAAGCAGCGCGGCCGACACGCTCGCCGTGCTGCGCGACGAGGGCGCGGGCGCGGTGACGGGCGTGTTCCACTGCTTCACCGAGACGCGCGAGGTGGCGAGCGCCGCGCTCGACCTCGGCTTCATGATCTCCTTCTCCGGCATCGTCACCTTCAAGACCGCGCTCGAGCTGCACGAGGTGGCCCGGCACGTGCCGCTCGACCGCTGCCTGATCGAGACCGACAGTCCCTACCTCGCGCCGGTGCCGTACCGCGGCAAGACCAACACGCCGGCCTACGTGCCCTTCGTCGCGCGGCAGATCGCCGCGCTGAAGGGCGTGCCCGAGGCCGACGTGGCGCGCGCCACGTCGGCCAACTTCGAGCGCCTGTTCGGCATCGCGCCGCTCGCCGGGGGATGACCATGCATCGACGCATCGCCGCCGCCGGCCGTGCCTTCGCGCTCGCGTGCGCCGCGCTCGCCGCGCCCGCGGCGCACGCGGGCGCGTACGAGGACTTCTTCCAGGCCACGCTGCGCGACGACGCCGCCGCGCTGAAGCAGCTCCTGCAGCGCGGCATGGACCCCAACTCGCGCGACCCGAACGGGCAGACCGCGCTGTTCCTCGCGCTGCGCGACGGCTCGCCGCGCGTCGCGGAGGCGCTCCTGGCCGAGCGCAACCTCGACCTGGAAGCGCGCAACGCCAACGACGAGACCGCGCTCATGATCGCCGCGCTCAAGGGCCGGGCCGACTGGGTGAGCCGCCTGCTGGAGCGCGGCGCGCAGGTGGACAAGCCCGGCTGGTCGCCGCTGCACTACGCGGCCACGGGGCCGGACGCCGGCACGGTGCGCCTGCTGCTGGACCGCGGCGCGGCGGTCGACGCCGGCTCGCCCAACCGCACCACGCCGCTCATGATGGCGGCGCAGTACGGCAGCGAGGCGAGCGTCGACCTGCTGCTGCAGCGCGGGGCGGACGCGAAGGCGCGCAACGACCGCGGTCTCTCGGCCGCGGACTTTGCACGGCTCGCGGGGCGCGACGCGCTGGCTGCCCGGCTCGACGCGCCGCCGCGATGAATGCAGGCGCCTGTCTGGTTAAATCCGACACGCTATGTAGCGCGAAGCCGACTCGCGTTCGTCGCGCGGAGGTCTACAGTTGCCTGCAACGAAGAACGTTGTGCAGGAGAAACCGCACCATGGACGACAAGCTGGCGATCGCCTCGAACCCTTTCGCGCTGATGATGGATCCGGCTGCGGTGATCGCGGCGATGGAGGGATCCGACCGCCTCGGCCGCCTGCAGCGGCGCATCTGCAAGCCGCTCGACAAGCCGGCGCTCGGCCATGCGTCCGACGAGACGGCGCTCTACGATCACGCCATCGACGACAGCCCCGAGCTGCCGGACTGAGCCGAGCCGAGCCGAGTCGACCGCTCGCGGGCGATTCGTTCACAGGCGCTGACGCGGAACCAAAGCGCCCGGCCGGCGGTCATTCCGGGCGTGGGGGCGCGCCGAGACGACTCCCCGGGCAAGGAGTGAACGTGCAAGACGTGATCGTCCCATCCCCCGCATTCCGCACGCTGCTGTACCGCTACTTCTTCTTCGGCTGGCTGTTCAGGGATTCCACCCGCGGCAACCTGATCGAGCGCGCCGCCGCCTGGCGCCACAACCGGGAGCACGCCCACTGGCTGCTCACCTACATGCGGCGCTGGCTCTGGTGCGGCCTCTTGTTCTACGGGCTCGGCGGCTTCGTCGAGCTGATGCTGCAGTTGCCGGCGCTGTCGGCGCTGTTCTACATCCCCAGTGCGCTCAGCCTCCCGGTGAATGCCGTCATCGGCGCGGCATGGATCGGCCTCAAGGCCTTGCCCGGTCCGTTCTAGGCCAGCTCCGAAGGGCCGCCGACGCGGCGGTGGCGCGGGTGTGCCGATCCGTGCGAGGCGGCCCGCCGCAGCCGGATCGATCCCTCATTCGACCACCTTCACGAGCTGCCCCGGCGCGGGCTCGCCGCCCGCGTACACGCCGTTGACGAGCCGCAGCTGGCGCTCCGCGTCGGGCAGCGGCGACTGCCGCGCCAGCTCGCGAAAGCCGCCGCGCGGGTAGGGCACCGTGCGCAGCCTCCACGGCCGCGCGGCCGCGCGGTCGGCGTTCGTGAGCGCGCGGAACGACGACTCGGCCTCGGCGAGACCGCCGCGCGCGCGCTGCAGCGCGGCCGCGTCGGCCGCGGCGTGCAGCAGGAGGAAGTGGCGCTCCTGCGGTCCGGTCACGATGGTGAGCTCGACAGGCTGCGACTGGCCCTGCGCGTTGCGCCGCGTGCCCGTGAAATGTGTGGCCTGCAGCCCGTTGAGCGAGCGCCGTTCGGTGCGGCCCTGCTCGGCTCGCACCGCCTTGCGCAGGATCTCCTCGTGCGTCGCACCGGCTTGCGGCGGCACGAGCTGCACGATCAGCCCGGCGTCGCCGGCGCCGTTCACGAGCGCGATCGCCTCGTTGCCGTTCTGGATCTTCCAGCCGGGCGGCGCGCCGAGGGCGATGCCGAGCGGCTCGTGGAAGAACTGGCGGCCGCGCGTCACGCCCTGCTCGCGCGACTCGCCGAACGCCAGGCCGTCCACCGCGCGCAGGAAGCGCTCGCGCCCCGCGTCGCCGTAGCGGCCCTGATAGCGCTCGACGATGGCGCGCACGTCGCGCAGGCGGTCCTCGTTGGCCGGGTGCGAGGCGAGCCAGTTCGGCCGCTCCGAGGGCGCGCGGCCCTCGGCGCGCGCCTGGTCGGCGGCGAAGCGCTCCTGGTCGACGAGCATCTGGATCACCTTGACCATGTGACGCGGATCCTCGTCGGTGCGCGCGAGGTACTCGGCGCCGAGCTGGTCGGCCTGCGATTCCTGCTCGCGGCTGTAGCGCGCGATGTAGCCCGCGGCCACGCCTTGCGACACCTGCTGCGCCAGGTCGCCCGCGCCGCCCATGCCGCGGCTTTCCAGCACGGCACCGAGGATGGTCGCGGCGATCACGCCGAGCCCTGCCGTCTGCTGCCGCGTGGCGCGCTGCGCGCCGTGGCGCGCGGTCACGTGGCCGATCTCGTGGCCGATCACGCCCGCGAGGTCGGCCTCGCTGTCCATGTACGCGAGGATCCCGCGCGTCACGTAGATGTAGCCGCCGGGCAGGGCGAAGGCGTTGACCTCGGGGCTGTCGAGCACCGTGAAGCGCCACTCGAGGCCGGCGCGGTGCGAATGGCGGGCGAGGCGCTGGCCGACCTCGTTCACGTACGCCTGCAGCCGCGCATCCGGCACCGCCCCGTACTCGGCGAGCACCTGGTCGTGCGCCTTGCGGCCCTCGGCGAGCTCGCTGCGCTCGTCCATCACCGTGCGCTCGGCGCGGCCGGTGACGGGGTTCTCGACCGTCGTGCAAGCCCCGAGCAGGGCCAGGGCCACGGCGGCCAGGGCAAGGGAAACCCGACGTTGCATGTCACCACCTCGCGAAGTGATCTGCGCGCCGCGCGCTCGGCCGTGCGGCGGTCCCGCGCACTCGAGGCAAGCAGCCAGCGTGCCTGCGCGGCGATGGAATAAGCGGGGCGCGCCGGCCGTATCCCCCGCATCTTCCACCCACGAAAGGTCGTTCCAATGAAAGCACCTTCCCGACCCCTTCGCCTGGCCGCGGCGCTCGCGCTCGCGGTCGCGTCGCTCGCCGCCTGCTCCGGCATGGGCGGCGGCTCGATGGCCGGGGGCGGCGGCAGCCTGAAGCTGAGCGGCAGCGAGGAAGTTCCGCCCATCACCACCTCGGGCAGCGGCACCGGCAGCATCGCCGTCGCGGCCGACGGCTCGGTGAGCGGCAAGATCCGCACGACCGGCCTGAGCGGCACGGCAGCGCACATCCACAGCGGCGGGGCCGGCACGAACGGCCCCGTGGTGCTGCCGCTGGTCAAGAGCGGCGAGGGCGAGTGGTCGGTGCCTCCCGGCGCCAAGCTGACGCCCGACCAGGTCAAGGCCTACCAGGCCGGCGAGTTGTACGTCAACGTGCACACCGACGCCAACAAGGGCGGCGAGATCCGCGCGCAGTTGAAGCCGTAGCCGAGGGGGCGCGGTTGGGGCCCGGCCGACACGGGTCCCGGGCCTGCCCCTCGGCAGGCCCTAGGCGGCCGGCGCGTCGTTCTCGTCGAGCCGGGCCGTCACCCGGGCGACGATGCGATCGCAATGCCGGCCGCCGAATTCGTACAGGTCCTTCTCCGCCAGGTCGATCTCCTGGGCGAGCGACTCGCGCAGCAGGCTGCGCGCGCGGAAATGGCGCGAGCGCACGGTCGCCTCCGGAATGCCCAGCACCTGCGACGTCTCCTCGACGCTCATCTCCTCCACCGCGCGCAGCACGAACACCGTGCGAAAGCCTTCCGGCAGCTCGTCCAGCTTGCGCTCGAGCAGCGCGCGCATCTCCGCGCGCACCAGTGCGACGTCGGGGGCAGGCACATCGCGGCTCTCGGTCATCTCGACCTCCCGTTGCACGTCGCCTTCCAGCGCAACCATGGGCACGACGTTCTGGCGCCGCGCCTGCCGCCGCAGTCGCCCCAGGCATTCGTTGAGGACGAGCTTGGACAGCCAGGTCGAGAGCGACGCGTCGCCGCGGAACGCGCCGATCGACCGGTGCGCCGCCAGATAGGCTTCCTGCAGCGCATCCTCGGCCTCGGCGTCATCGCGCAGCGTGGCGCGCGCGAGACGGAACAGGCGCCGGTTGAGCCGCCGCATGAGTGCCTCGAAGGCCGCGCGGTCGCCGCCGGCCACGCGGCGGGCGATCGACGCGTCGTCGTCGGGTTCCGTCGGGGGGAGGGGGATGGTCATCGTCGTGCGGGGCAGGGGTCCTCGAGGGATGGATGTCGCGGCGGTGCCGCGCGTTCCGGCGCCGCCGGCTCGGCTCAGCGCGTGAGCGTCAGCAGGGTGCGCGCCACGCGCACGAAGCGCTCGGCCGCCGCGTCGAAATCCCAGCGCTCCACCTCGCCGCGCAACGGGTCGCGCGCCGCGTCGTGCCGGACCAGGTTGATCGAGTTCGGCTCGCCCGAGCGCACGCGGCGCGAGATCGACGTGCCCGCATGCACCACCCACACCGCGCGCGCACCGCATTCGACCGCATAGCAGTCCGGCCGGTGCATGTGGCCGCTCAGCACGACGTCGACGCCCGCCTCGGCCCAGCGTGCCAGCGCGGACGCGTCGGCGCGCAGGCGGTGCGCGAGGTCGCCGGCCTCGCGCACGTGCAGGGGCTGGTGGGTGGCGACCACGCGCAGCTGGCGCGCCGTGGCGGCGCGCAGACGCTGCGCGACGCGCGCCACCTGCGCCTCCGAGAGCTCGCCGTGGCGGTGGCGCCAGCGGCGCGTCGTCTTCACCATGAGCAGCAGCAGGTCGTCGCGCTCCACCTCGGGCTCCAGGTCGTGGCCGAACGCGCGGCGGTAGCTCGCGTACGGGCGCAGCACGCGTTGCACGACGTTGTACAGCGGGATGTCGTGGTTGCCGGGCATGGCGATGCTGCGCACGCTCGGCAGCGCATCGACGAAGCGGCGCGCGGCGGCGAACTGCGCCTCGCGGGCGCGCTGCGTGAGGTCGCCCGTCCACACGGCGAGGTCGGGCTTCTGCTCCAGCGCGAGCGCGTGCAGCGCGCCCAGCACCCGCGCATCCTCGGTGCCGAAGTGCGCGTCGGACACCTGCAGCAGCACGGTCACCGGACGACCCTCCGCGCTGTGGCGCTCATAAGTCCTCAACCTCCGTGCTGCGCATTCCGGAATTCGCACTTGGGGCGGCCCGGCGTGCTCATGGCCGCTTCATGCCGTTGCGTCGCCGCCGGGCCGCAGCAGCAGCAGCGGACGGGGGCCGACCTCGAAGGTGAGCGGCGCCGCGAGCGTGAGCACCTCGCCGTCGATCGCGACGCGCACCGCGCGCACGCGGGGGCGGGTCGCCGGCCGCACCGTCAGGCGGCGGAAGGCGAAGTCGATGACGTGCGGCGCCTCGCCGAGCGTGCCCAGCGCGCCGCGCAGCGCGAGGCCGAGCATCGCGAGCCGGCCCACCGGTCGCACCATCACCGCGGCGAGCGCGCCGCGCGCCACGGCGTCGGCCTGCGGCAGGCCCACCTGCTCGAGTTGCAGCGCGTTGTTGCCCACGAACAGCGTGGCGGTGCGCACGACCGTTTCCCGGTCGCCGAGATCCAGCTCGAGCGTCCAGTAGCGGTGCCGGCGCAGGATCGTGCCGAGCGCCGCGAGCGCGGCGTTGACGCGCGAGCGGCCATGCTGCTTCTTGAACGCCTCGCGGTCCAGCAGCAGTTGCGGATAGAGGCCGAGGCTCGCGTTCACCAGGAAGACCCGGCCGTTGACGAGGCCCACCTGCACCGGCGTCGGGCGGCTCGAGAGCAGGCCGCGCAGCGCGGCCTCGGCGTCGGTCGGGATGCCGTTGGCCCGGGCGAAGTAGTTGAAGGTGCCCTGCGGCACGACGCCCATGGGACAGCCGACGCGCAGCGCGGCGGCCGCCACGGCGTTGAGCGTGCCGTCGCCGCCGGCCGCCACGAGCGCGCCGTCGTGGCGCGCGGCCCAGCCGGCGGCTTCGCCCACGGTGTCCGGGAGCGCATGGCCCGCGTCGATCACGTGCAGGCGGTACGGCCGCCCGTCCTCGTCCATGACCCGTCGCACGGTCTCGATGCGCGCACGCGCTTCCTCGGGTCCGGCCAAGCAGTTCAGCACGAAGGACAGCGCCGACGCGGCGTGGGCGGCACCGGCCGCGGCCGGCTCGGCAAGGACGGCATGGGGAGGCATCACGACCACGAGGCAACGGGTGTGCCCGTGCGCGCGCCGGGCCGCTCATCGAGCGCGACAATGTGTATTATGTCAACTGATGCGGGATGAACCGACGATGGCCGCGATGGCAAACGGATGGCAAGACGTGATGGCAAGGCGCGATGGCAAGACGGACCAGCATTCGGGCCGCAGCCGTCCGACGGCCGCCGGGGCATGCGCCCGTCAGCCGTCGCACTGCGCTGCCACGGCGCCCTGTTCCCCCATCTGCCGGATGCGCTGCTCCAGCGCGCTCGCGCGCTCGCGGCACGAGAGCCAGCGCTGGAACGGCGGGCTGCTGTGCACGCGGTCGTGCAGCTGCGGCCGGTTGAACACGCTGGCCGAGAGCTGGGTGAGCGCCGATTGCGCCTCGCGCACGGAGTCGGCGTATTGCGCCTTCAGTTGGGCGAGCGGGTCTTGCGGATCCATGGAAAGGCGTTTGCGCGGCGTGAAGCGGACGGATCGACCGGGGACCCCCGTGCAGGGGCGGCGCCTTGCGGCGCCTGCATGGCCGGCCCCCTGCGCCTCTTGCGCCGTGGCGCCTGGGCGCCACGGCTCGGTGGACCAGACCCTGGTCCGGGATCGTGCTCCCTCTGCCGTCTCGGCCATGCTCCTGCACGGTGGTCGAGCGAAATCTAGCCGGCGGCGCGCCGGCCGCGTTGATGTCGATCAGCCGTGGCGCGGTTTTCCCGCGCTGGTTGGCGTGCCACGTCCGTCTTCTCCTTCGGGCGGCGCCCGGACCGGGCGCCCCATGCCGCGCCGGGCGGGATGCGCGCGCTAGCCGATCCGCTCGATCTCGCGCGCGATCGCGGCCAGCGGCACGCTGCGCTCCACCGCGCCGCGCTTCACCGCCGCATTCGGCATGCCGTACACCACGCACGAAGGCTCGTCCTGCGCGAGGGTCCGGGCGCCGGCGCGGCGCATCTCCAGCAGCCCGGCGGCGCCGTCGTCGCCCATGCCGGTCATGATGATGCCGACCGCGTTCTCGCCCGCGGCCTTGGCGGCGGAGCGGAACAGCACGTCCACCGACGGCCGGTGGCGATTGACGAGCGGGCCGTCGATCACGTCGACCCGGTACTGCGCGCCGTTGCGCACGAGCAGCATGTGCCGGCCGCCCGGGGCGATGAGCGCCTGCCCCGGCAGCACGCGGTCGCCGTGCGCCGCTTCCTTGACGCGGATGGCGCACAGCGCGTCGAGCCGCGCGGCGAACGCCGCGGTGAACGTCTCGGGCATGTGCTGCACGATCACCAGCGCCGGCGACACGCGCGGCAGCTCCGCGAGCACCGCTTCGAGGGCCTGCGTGCCGCCCGTCGAGGTGCCGATGGCCACCACGCGCTCGGTGGTGCGCGCCAGCGGCCGGCCGCTCGCAGGCGCGAGCACCGCATCGGCGCTGAGCTTGGCCGCCACGGGTCGCGGCGCCGCGGCCAGCCGCCGCACGTTCACCTGCGCGGCCGAGCGCACCGCGGCGACCAGCTCGCCGCCGCTGTCCTCGAGGTACCGGCGCAGTCCGAGCCGCGGCTTGGTGACGATCGTGACGGCCCCCGCGGCCATCGCCTCCAGCGTCGTCGCGGCGCCGGACTCGGTGAGCGTCGAGCAGATCACCACCGGCGTGGGCCGCTCGTCCATCACCTTGCGCAGGAAGGTCAGGCCGTCCATGCGCGGCATCTCGAGGTCCAGCACGATCACGTCGGGCCAGGCGGTCGCCATGCGGTGGATGGCGAGCAGCGGGTCGGCCACCGCGGCCATCACCTCGATGCCGGGGGCCTCGCCCAGCAGCGCGGAAAGCACTTGGCGCACGACGGCGGAGTCGTCGACGATCAGCACGCGGATGGGCTTCATGCGGCGCCCTCGCCGCCGCGCGGCCCGACGGCGCCCGGCGCATGCTGCACCCAGACGTCGCCGGTCTTCAGGTCGAACACCACCTTGCGGTGCCCGCGGCCGAACAGGCTGTGCGCGCACACGACAATGGCGTGCTGCGCCAGCAGCGCGCGTGCGCCCTCCCCGTTGCGCCGCCCGATGTGGTAGGGGCCGTGGCGGCCGAACATCGCGCCGCCGCCGAACAGCTTCGCTTCGCAGTCGCGCGCGCGCACCCCGAGCCGCGCCAGGCCGCGCACCATGGCGCCCAGCGCCACGTCGCCGTAGCGCGTGTCCTCGCTCGCTCCGGGCGGGCGCCCGGCGAGCAGGAAGTGGCACATGCCGCCCGCCCCGGTGGGCGGGTGCCACAGCGTGATGGCCACGCACGAGCCGAGCAGCGTGTGCACGCGCTGGCCGCGATGGCCCACGAAGCAATCGCCCGGCTTGAGGAAGACGTCCTTCACGTCTTGCGGAACACGGCCGGCCCGAGCGCCTGCAGCCCGTCGGCCATGCCGCCGAGGGTCTCCGAATGGCCGATGAACAGCCAGCCGCCGGGCCGCAGCAGCGAGGCCACGCGCTGCACCACGCGGCGTTTCGTCCCGGCATCGAAGTAGATCATCACGTTGCGCAGGAAGGCGACCTCGAAGCGCCCGAGCGAGGCGGGCAGCGCCTCGTTCAGGTTGGCTTGCGCGAAGCTCACCCGGTCGCGCAGTGCGCGGTCCACCAGCAGCGTGCCCTCCTGCGGGCCGATGCCCTTCAGGCACCAGCGCTTCAGCAGCGCGGGCGGCACCTGCCGCGCGCGATCGACCGCATAGTGCGCGGCGCGCGCGCGCGCCAGCACGCGCGCGCTGATGTCGGTGCCCACCACCTCGAAGCGGTCCAGGCCCACGGCGTCGGCCAGCACCATCGCGGCGCTGTAAGCCTCCTCGCCGCTGGAGCAGGCGGCGCTCCACACGCGCAGCGGCGCGGCGTGCGGCGCCAGCTCGCGCAGCAGCTCGAAGTGGCGAGGCTCGCGGAAGAAGTACGTCTCGTTGGTCGTCAGCAGGTCGATCGCGGTCTGCGTCTCGCCTGCGCGGCCCGCCGCGCCGGCGATCAGCGCGTGGTACTCGCCGAAGCTCGCGATCCCGAGCGCGTGCAGCCGGCGCGCCAGGCGCCCGG
>Ga0075429_100006239_pt1 | contig 10319 bp, 7 predicted proteins | sample RhiMetdeltSRZDD3_FD_75295 | JGI IMG/M metagenome (GOLD analysis project Ga0075429, IMG submission 75295) | Populus rhizosphere microbial communities from Tennessee, USA - Rhizosphere MetaG P. deltoides SRZDD3 | ecosystem: Host-associated > Plants > Roots > Rhizosphere > Soil | place: USA...
GGCCATGGTCGACAGCATCCGCGGCGCCGACTTCCAGCTGCGCCACCTCATGCTGGCGCTGCGGACCGGCCACCGCCGCGACATCGCGCGCGCCATGGTCGTCGAGGCGATGTTCCAGGCCACCCAGATCCACGTCGGCCGCGCCCGCGCCCTGCTCGAGCGCGCCCGCGAGATCGGCGGCGGCGACGACCTCTACCTGAAGGGGACCTCGCACTGCGGCAGCGCCCTCATCGCCTACTTCTCGGGCGACCTCGCCACCTGCGTCGAGCACTTCGACGAGGGCGTCCAGCTGCTGCGCCAGGTGCCGGGCGCGACCTGGGAGCTGGTGTCGGCGCGCATCTTCACCGTCTACGCGCTCCGCTTCGTCGGCGACTTCCTCGAGATGCGGACCCGCTACGATCAGCTGCTGGTCGACGCCGAGCTGCGCGGCGACCAGTACCTGTCGAGCTCGATCCGGCGCGCGTCGACGCCGATGTGGCTGGCCGAGGACGCCCCGGACGAGGCGCTGCGCGACATCGAGCGCGCCACCTGGGTGCCGTCGAGCCGCGGCTTCCACGTCCAGCACTTCCACGAGCTGACCGCGTACGGCGAGGTCGCGCTCTACACCGGCGTCCACCAGGACGGCGCCCGCCTCGCCGACATGTTCCGGCGCCTCGACGAGTCGCTGCTGCGGCGGGTGGCGTCGATCCGCCTGCAGACCGCCTACCTGCAGGCGCGACTCGCGCTGGTCGAGGGGACCCCGAAATCGCTGCGCCGCGCCGAGCACCTGGCCGCCGATCTCGGCAAGAGCCCGCAGCCGATGGCCGGCGCCTGGTCGCAGCTGATCCGCGGCTGCGTCGCGGTCCACCACGGCGACAGCGCCGCCGCCCGCGCCGCCTTCGACCGCGCCGAGCAGGTCGCGCACAGCGGCACCATGCGGCTGACCGCCGCGGTCGCCCGTCTGCGCCGGGCCGCCCTCGTCGAGGGCGACGCCGGCGCCGCCCTCGACGCCGACGCCCGCGCCGAGCTGGCCGGCCTCGGCGTCCGCAAGCCGGACAAGATGGCGGCGATGATCGCGCCGCTGCCGCCGAAGCGGTAGCCGGTCAGAAGGTCAGAACGTCAGCTGCATCATGCTGCGCAGCTGGAGGTCCGGCTTGTCGGAGACACCCATGCCGTTCTCGCCGGTCAGGACCAGCATGCCGGCGTCGGTCGTGATCTTGAACGCGTGGTTGTGCCAGTACCAGTTGAAGGCGCCGCGCGCCTCGAGCAGCGTCTGATCGCCGACCGGGACGAAGGCGAAGCGGGCCGCGACCTGCATCTGCTTCGGGGTCAGGAAGTAGCCGGCCTGGGCGAGGCCGCCGATCTCGGCGTCGCCCGCCTTGAGCTTCATGAGGTAGACGCCGACGAGGGCGTCGAAGCCCTCGACCTTGACCATGGCGTCGACCTGGGCGCCGTGGCTCATGTTGTCGGCGACCGAGGCCTGGGTCCCCTTCTCGAGCTGGGCGAGGTCGACCTTGTAGCTGGCGCCGACGGCGAAGCGCAGCGGGCCGCCCTCGAGGTCGGCCTCGCTGTAGCCCTTGATGCCGCCGTGGTTGTAGCCGACGCGCGCGACAACCGCCGGGCTCCAGTCGGCGGGCACGGTGGTCGCCGCCGAGTTGGCGCAGGTGATGGCGCCGGTCATCGCGTCGGCGGTGCAGGTCGTGGTGATCTTGGGGCGGTCGTTGCCGCCGTTGAAGGCGTTGAAGGCGCCGACGATCCACTCGAGCCCCTCGGGCGACTTCTCGTAGTCGTTGTGGATCGCGACGCCGATGTCGCGGCCGCCGCCGGTGAACTCCGACGTGATGGCGCGCTCGTTGAAACTGCTCGCGAAGTCGGAGACCAGCTCCTGGCGGTTGAACGGCCGCTTCCACTGGCCGACGCGCAGCCAGGCGCCGCCCAGCGACTTCTCGCCGAAGACGTCCTTGATGAAGGCGAAGCTGCCGTTGTCGCCCATGCCGAACTCGAGCTTGTAGCGGGCCTCCTGGCCCCACATGTGGCCCTCGACCTGGATGCGCGAGCGCGGCACCGAGAACTTCGAGATGAACTGGGCGTTGTCCTCGAGTGGCTTGGTCACCTCGAAGCGGAGCTGATTGCGGAAGTTGAGCTTGATCTCGAACTGGCCGTCGTCGGTCTCGAGGATGAAGCCCTTGTCGTACTTGACGCTGACCGGCTTCTTGTCGGAGGGCGCGGTCGACGCCGCCGGCTCGGGCTCGGGGGGCACCGGCGTCGGCTCGACGACCGGCTCGCCCGGGGCCGGCTCGCCCGGGGCCGGCTCGCCGGGCGGCGGTGCGGGCTCCGGCGCGGGCTGCGCGAACGCCGTCGACGTGAGCGCGACGACGGTCGCGGTCGCTCCCAGCGACAGCGTGATCGCGGAGGCGAGCCGGCTGCGAAGCCGGCGCGAGACGAGATGGGTGCGCTGAGGCATGCGCGGAAACTATCTCCCTCCTGCGACATCTCGGTGACAGGTGGCATCAAGTCACCCGGCTCGCGCGCCTCGGTCGCAGTCGGGATCGGCGAACAGGAATCACTAGCCCCTGCGCGAAAGGAGCCGGCGGGCCAGAAACACGGCCCGCGACCAGGGCCAGTTTAACGCTTCATTAATGAAGCGGCGGGATCGTGCGGGTCACGATCGCCGCCGATGTTCCGCTCCCGGATCCTCGTCGCGGCCGCCGTCCTGGTGGTCTGGCCGGTCGCGGCGACCGCGGCGCCGCGCACGGTCACCCTCGCCGACGTCCGCGCCGCTCTCACCGGCGCCCCGGAGCGGATCGCCGCCCGCCAGCGCGCCGTCGCCGCCGAGGCCGAGGCCGCCGCCGCCGCCGGCTGGCCGGCGACGTCGCTCACGGTGCAGACCGCGATGCACAGCGCGCGGCTGGTCTCGATCGCGAGCCTGCCGCTGCCGATCCTCGGCGTCGAGCAGGCGGCGCGCCGCAGCGCGCGCGCCCGCGCCGCGATCGCGCGCGCCGAGGAGGGGGCTGCCGCCGCCGAGCTTCGCCTGCGCGCGACCACCGCGTGGCTCGCGCTCTACCGCGCCGGCCAGCTGGCGGCGATCGCCGCCGCCACCGCCGAGCGGATGGCGTCGCTCGAGCGGGTGGCGAGCGCGCGCCGCGACGCCGGCGACGCCTCGCAGGCCGACGTCGTGGTCGCCTCGACCCAGGCGGCGCGGGCGCGGGTCGACGCCGAGGACGCCGCCCGGGCGCAGGCCGCGGCCGCCGCCGAGCTGGCGGCCGCGATCGGCTGGGATCCCGATGCCGAGCTGGTGGCCGCCGGGCCGCTGCCGGCGGGGACCGCCGGCGCGGCGGCGTCGCTCGACCAGCACCCGGAGCTGCGCGCGCAGCGCCGGCGGGTCGACGCCGCGGTCGCCGCCGTCACCGAGGCGCGCGCCGCTGCGCGGCCCGGCCTCCGCCTCGAGGTCGAGGTCGACGCCCTCGATCCCGGCCGCGCGCCGACCGACGTCCTGGTCGGGCTCACCGTCGACCTGCCGCTCCTCGGCCGCCGCGGCGCCGCGGTCGACGCCGCCCGCGTCCAGGTCGCGGCCGAAAAGGCGCAGGCCGCGGCGGTGCGCGCGCGCCTCGCCGGCGGGCTGGTCGCCGCCGAGCGGCGCTGGGCGGCGGCGTCGCAGCGCGCGGCGTCGTTCCGCGCCGAGCTGGTGCCGGCGCAGGAGCGCTCCACCGAGCTGGTGCGCGCCGCGTACCAGGGCGGGCAGAGCGACCTGGCGGCGGTGATCCAGGCCGAGCGCGACCTGCTCGCCGTCCGCGGCGACGCCGTCGAGGCCGAGCTGGCGGCGGCGCAGGCGTGGGCGGAGCGCGAGCACGCGTCCGGAGGGCGGCCGTGAAGGCGACGCTCGCGAGCCTTGCGCTCGCCGTCGCCGCCTGCCGCGGCGGCGATGCCCCCGCCGCCGAGCCGGCCGACGAGCGGCCACCGGCGAACGTGACCTGCGCGCCGGTCGTGGCCGGGCCGCGCGTCGACACCCTCGCCCTCCGCGGTGCGGTGGCGCCGCCGCCGCGGGCCCAGGCGACCATCGCCGCCACCGTGCCCGGCCGCATCGCGCGCCTCGGCGTCGATGAGGGCGACCACGTCGCCGCCGGCGCGCTGGTGGCGGCGATCGAGGATCCCGGCCTGGGCGCCGGCGCCGACGAGAGCGGCGCCGAGCTGGCCGCCGCCGAGGCCGAGCTGCGCGGCGCCGGCGCCGAGCGGGTGCGCCGCGAGCGGCTGGTCGGGCAGGGGGTCGCCCCGCAGCGCGAGCTCGACGAGGCGCGCGCCCGCGAGGAGAGCGCCCGCGCCGTGGTCGCCGCCGCCCAGGCCCGGCAGCGGCTCGCCCGCGGCAAGCTCTCCCGCGCCGAGCTGCGGGCGCCGTTCGCCGGCACCGTGCTGCACGTCTTCCGCCGCGCCGGCGCCGTCGTCGAGGGCGCCGACACCGCGGTCGTCGAGATCGCCGACCTGTCGGTCCTCGAGCTGCGCGCCCAGGTCACCGGCGCCGAGCTGATCGGCCTCGCCGTCGGCGATGCCGCCACCGTCGTCCTCGACGCCGTGCCCGGCGTCGAGATCCCGGGCGAGGTGGTCGCGGTGGCCGCCGCGCTCGATCCGACCACCTCGCTCGGCACCGTCCGGGTCCGGCTGGCGCCGCCGCCGGCGCTGCACCTGGCGGTCGGTCTCCCCGGCGTCGCCCGGGTCGCGCGCGCGCCGCGGGTCGCGCTGTCGATCCCGGCCGCCGCCGTGCGCCGGTCGATGGCCGGCAGCGACGAGGTCGTGCGCTGCGTCGGCCCGGCCGGCAAGGCCGACAAGGTCGAGATCCGCGAGGTCGCCCTCGGTGTCCGGAGCTCGGACAGCGTCGAGGTCGTGAGCGGCCTGGCCGCCGGTGACCGGGTCGTGGTCGATCACCTGCTCGGCCTCGAGGACGGCGCGGCGATCGCGGAGCGGGCGCCGTGAAGCTGGCCTCGGCGCTGCGCGCGCGCGCCAGCCTGGTCTGGATCGCGGCCCTCGGCCTCACCGTGACCGGCGCGGTCGCCGCCTTCCAGCTCCCGACCGGGATCTACCCGGAGATGGAGTTCCCGCGCGTGGTGGTGGTCGCCCACCGCAGCCAGGAACCGCCCGACCTCGTCGAGCAGACGATCACGCGGCCGCTCGAGGAGGCGCTGGCGGTGGTGCCCGGCGTCCGCCACGTCCGCGCCCGCACCATCCGCGGCGCCGCCGAGCTGTCGGTGCTGCTCGCCGACGGCGTCGATCCGCTCCGCGCCGAGGAGGCCTGCCGCGCCGCGGTCGCCGGCGTCGACCTGCCGACCGGCACCGACACCGTGGTCGAGCGCGTCTTGCCGACCGACATCCCGGTCATCACCTTCAACGTCGCCGGCGCCGATCCGGCGACCCTGCGCGACGTCGCCGAGCGGATCGTGCGGCCGCGCCTGGTCCGGGTCCCCGGCGTCGGCGGCGTCGAGGTCCAGGGTGGCCGCGTCCGCGAGATCGCCATCGAGCTCCGACCGCAGGCGATCGCCGACCTCGGCCTGTCGCCGAGCGCGGTCGCCGACCAACTCGCCGCCCAGGACCGGTTCGCCGGCGTCGGCCGCGTCGTCGAGGCCCACCAGACGCTGCCGGTGGTGGTCGACGCCCGGCCCACCGATCCGACCGGGGTGGCGACCCTGCCGGTGCTGCAGGGCCCGGCCGGGCCGGTGCCGCTGGCCGCGGTCGCCGACGTCGCCGAGCGCTGGCAGGACCCGGACGTGCTGGTGTCGGGCCCCGACGGCGAGCTCGCGGTGGTCGCGGTCGCGCGCATGCCGGGGACCAGCACGGTCACCGTCGTCGACGGCGCGCGCCGCGCGGTGGCGGCGCTGACCGCGTCGCGCGCGCTGCCGGCCGGCGTCCGGGTCGAGCCGGTCTACGACCAGGCGGCGCTGGTCGAGGCGTCGATGTCCGGCGTGCGCGACGCGATCCTCATCGGCGTCGCGCTGTCGCTCGTGGTGATCGGCCTCTTCCTGCGCGACCTGCGCGCCGGCCTGGTCGCCGCGCTGCCGGTGCCGATCGCGCTGCTGTCGACCTTCGCCTTCCTGCGCTGGGCCGGCATCACGCTCAACCTCATGTCGCTGGGCGGCCTCGCCGTCTCGATCGGCCTGGTCGTCGACGACGCCATCGTGGTCACCGAGGGCATCGTGCGCCGCCTCGAGGAGGGGCTGCCGCCCGACGAGGCCGCCGACCGCGGCGCCGCCGACCTGTTCGCGGCCGTCGTCGGCACCACGCTGACGACCGTGGTCGTGTTCGCGCCGCTGGCGCTCCTGTCCGGCATCACCGGCGCGTTCCTGCGCGCCCTCGCCGGCACCCTGTGCATCGCCGTGCTGCTGTCGCTGGCGGTGTCGCTGACGATCGCACCGCTGCTGGCGACCCGGATCCTGCGCGCGCGCCGGGTCAGCGCGCTCGGCCAGCGCAGCGGGCAGCGCCTCGAGCGCGGCATGCGCGCGCTGGTCGGCCGCCGCGCCGTCCCGTTCGCGGCGGTGGCGGTCCTCGCCGTCCTCGGCGTCGTCTTCGCCAGCCGGATCGCGACCGGCTTCCTGCCGCCGATGGACGAGGGGGCGTTCGTGCTCGACTTCCGGCTGCCGCCGGGGACCTCGCTCGAGGAGACCGACCGGATCTGCCGCGGCATCGACCGGATCCTGGCGACCACGCCGACGGTGCGGACCTTCACCCGACGCACCGGCTCCGAGCTCGGCCCGGCGACCGCGACCCTGCAGAACACCGGCGACATCATGGTCCGGCTGGTCGACCGCGATCGCCGCGGCCCGATCGACGACGAGATCGATCGGGTCCGCCAGCGCGTCGCCGCCGAGGTCCCCGAGGTCCAGGTCGAGTTCGTGCAGATGCTGCAGGACGTCCTCGGCGATCTCGCCGGCAACCCGGCGCCGATCGAGATCCACTTCCTCGGCGACGACCCGCGCGCCCTCGAGGCGGCCGCGCACGCCGCCGGCGAGAAGGTCGGCGCGCTGCCCGCGCTCGAGGACTTCTTCGATGGCGTCGAGGGCGACGTGCCGGTCCTGCGCGGCACCATCGACCGGGTCGCCGCCGGCGCCCTCGGCGTCGCCCCGGAGGCGGTCGCCGCCGATCTCGAGGTCGCGCTGCGCGGCCGCGTCGTTGGCGAGCTGCCGCGGCCGGGGCGGCCGATCGCGGTGCGTGTCCGGTTCCCGGACCGGGTCCGCCTCGATCCGACCGCGCTGGCGCAGGCGCCGGTGCACTGGGGGCCGGCGTCGGTCGCCATGGGAGCGCTGATCCGCTTCGACCGCCCGGCGTCGCCATCGGTGCTGCGCCGCGAGGGTCTGCAGTCGGCGGTGATCATGACCGCCGCGGTCGCCGGCGGCGATCTCGGCGGCGCCGAGGCCGACGTCCGCACCGCCCTCGCCGGCGTGCCCTTGCCGCCCGGGGCCCGCTACGAGATCGCCGGCCAGGCGGCGTCGGCGCGCGCCGCCCGCAACGAGCTGGTCGTGGTCGGCGCCCTCGGCGCCGGCCTGGTGCTGATCGTGCTGATCGTCCAGCTCGGCTCGCTGCGGCTGGCGCTGGTCGTGCTCCTCGGCGCGCCGCTGGCGGTGGTCGGCGCCCTCGGCGTCCTGGTCGCCGCCGGCCAGGCGCTCGACGTGTCGTCGCTGACCGGCTGCATCCTGCTGGTCGGCCTGGTGGTCAAGAACGGCATCCTGCTCCTCGAGCACGCCGAGCACCTGCGCGCCGCCGGCGCCCCGCTCGAGGAGGCGCTCGCCGCCGCGGCCCGGCGCCGGACCCGGCCGATCCTGATGACCACCTTCGCGACCCTGGCCGGCCTGGCGCCGCTCGCCTTCGGCGTCGGCGCCGGCTCCGAGCTGCAGCGGCCGCTGGCGATCGCCGTCATCGGCGGCCTGGTCGTGTCGACCGCGGTCACGGTCGTCATCCTGCCCGGCCTGGCCGGCGTCGGCGCCCGCCGCGGTAAGGTTCCGGCGGAGCCGTCATGAAGGTGCTCGTCGTCGAGGACAACCGACGCCTGCTCGACTCGCTGATCCTCGGGCTCGGCGAGGAGCAGATCGCCGCCGAGCCGGCGCCCACCGGCGCCGCCGCCCTCGACGCTGCGCGCCGCCGCGACGCCGACGTCGTCGTCCTCGATCTCGGGCTGCCCGACCTCGACGGCCTCGAGGTCCTGCGCCGGCTGCGCGCCGACCGGGTGCACGTGCCGATCCTGGTCCTGACCGCGCGCGACGCCGTCGAGTCGCGCATCGCCGCCCTCGACGCCGGCGCCGACGACTACCTGGTCAAGCCGTTCGCCTTCGCCGAGCTGCTGGCCCGGATCCGGGCCCTGGCGCGCCGCGCCGCCGGCCCGCGCTGGGCGCCGCTCGACGGCGGCGGCCTCACCCTCGACGACGATCTCAGCGTCCGCTTCGGTGAGCGGCGCGTCCTGCTGTCGCCGCGCGAGCACGCCCTGCTGGCCTACCTCGTGCGCCGCCGCGGCGAGGTCGTCACCCGCGCCGACATCCTCCGCGACGTCTTCGGCTACGGCTTCGATCCCGGGACCAACCTGGTCGACGTCCACCTGGCCCACCTGCGCAAGAAGCTGGCGGCCGCGCCGGTGGCGATCGAGACGATCCGCGGCGTCGGCATCCGCCTCGAGATCGGAGGCGGCGGATGACCGCGGCCCGCCGCCGCCTCGGCAACCGCCTCGCCGGCTGGACGGCGCTGGCCACTGCGGTCGCGGTGCTGGTGTTCGCGTCGACCGCGGCGGTCGTGCTGTGGCGCCACGAGCTCGGCGAGGAGCGCGCCGGCGACGTCGAGGACGAGCCGGCGGTGGAGGCGCTCGAGCAGCTCACGATCGCGCTGGCGGTGACCACGCCGGTCGTCATCGCGCTGGCCGCGTTCGCGACCCGCCGCCTGACCCGGCGGGTCACCGACCGCCTCGACGGCGTGGTCGCCGCCGCCCACCGGATGACCAGCGAGCGCCTCGGCGAGCGCCTGCCGGTGTCGGGCGCCGGCGACGAGATCGACGAGCTGGCCGCGGCGCTCAACGGCCTGTTCGCCCGCCTCGACCACGGCCTCGCCGCGCAGCGCCAGTTCGTCGCCGACGCCTCCCACGAGCTGCGCACGCCGCTGGCGGTGCTGCGCTCCGAGCTCGAGGTGGCGCGCCGGCGGCCGCGCGCGGGCCCGGAGTGGGAGGCGGTCGCGGACCGGGCGATCGCCGAGGTCGTGCGCATGACGTCGATGGTCGAGGCGCTCCTCCGCCTGGCCAGCGCCGGCGCCGGGCCGCCGGGCGTCGAGCGCATCGACGGCCGCGCCCTCGTCGACGGCGTCGTCGACCGCTGGCAGGCCGCGGCGTCCGCTGCCTCGATCGAGCTCGCGATCCAGGCCGACGACGAGGCCGCGGTCACCGGCGACGGCGACGCCCTCGCGGTCGCCCTCGGCAACCTGGTCGGCAACGCGATCGCGCACTCGCCGGCGGGCGGCCGCGTCGACGTCGCCGCGCGCCGGGTCGGCGCCGCGGTCGAGCTCGTCGTCGAGGATCAGGGCCCCGGCGTGCCGGCGGCCGACCGCGAGCGGATCTTCCGCCCGTTCGCGCGCGGCGCCGACGCCGCCGATCGCGGCGGGCCGGGCGGCGTCGGCCTCGGCCTGTCGGTGGCGGGGCGGATCGCGGAGGCGCACCGCGGCGACCTCCGCGTCGAGGACGCCGCCGGCGGCGGCGCCCGCTTCGTGCTGCGCGTGCCGGCCGCCAGCTAACGCGCCGCCGCCTCGACGCCCTGGAAGCTGACCTTCGTCCCGGCGCCGACGCCGTGCGCCGACGCCCAGCCGCCGTTGACCTCGAGCACGTACAGCGACGGCTTGCCGACGGTGCGGATGGTGTCGGTGCGCGGCTGCGCCTTCTCGACGACGCCGACGACCACGAGGTCGCGGCCGATGAAGATCATGTCGAGCGGGATGAGCGTGTTGCGCATCCAGAACGTCTGCTCGCGCTCCTCGCCCATGAGGAACAGCATGCCGGCGTCGGGCGGCAGGTGCTGGCGGTACATGAGGCCGCGCTCGACCTGGGCCGCCGACTGGACCACCTCGACCGCGACGGTCGCCTCGCCGCTGGGTCCGGCGAGGCGGACGGTCGCGCGCGGCTCGACGGCGGCGGGCGTGGGCGGGGGCGGCTTGGTCATCTCGGCGGTCGCGTCGTCGCCGGCGCGCGGGGAGCGGGTGCAGGCACAGGCCGCGACGAGCGCCACGACGGTGACACGGAGCATCGCGGCGAAGCTACAACGCCGCCGGCGCGTGCGCACGCGTCGCCGCGGTCATTGCGGGCGCGCGGACGCGACCACGCTGCCGTGGCGGAT
>Ga0075429_100006251_pt1 | contig 10311 bp, 11 predicted proteins | sample RhiMetdeltSRZDD3_FD_75295 | JGI IMG/M metagenome (GOLD analysis project Ga0075429, IMG submission 75295) | Populus rhizosphere microbial communities from Tennessee, USA - Rhizosphere MetaG P. deltoides SRZDD3 | ecosystem: Host-associated > Plants > Roots > Rhizosphere > Soil | place: USA...
ATCGGACGCGGCGTGAGTTGCGACGTCCATCGATGCTACTGCTCGCGCTGCTGGCGACACAGGTCACGCTCGGCGCGCTGACAGTACTGAGCCACAAGGAGTTCATCATCAACTCGCTGCACGTCGTGACCGGTGCGTCGGTGCTGGTGACGTCGCTGGTGCTGACGCTGAGGGCACATCGTTCTCGTTTCACGGGAGCGTCAGGGTCGCGCGTGCGCTCTTACACCGGGTCCCAACAACAGGACCCGTACGGTGTACCCGCCGGAGATCACGCGTGACCACCGCGAACGCGGCCGTCGATCGTCACCCAGTCGCGGGCACGAGGTCCCGGACGGTCGATTTCGTCACGCTGACGAAACCGCGCCTGAACCTGCTCGTCCTGGTGACGACGCTCGGCGGTCTATATCTGGCATCGCCAGAAGGTGTCGCGACGTCACTGCTCGTGCATACACTCGTCGGCACGGCGCTCGTGGCCGGTGGCGCGGCCGCGCTGAATCAAGTGTGGGAGCGCGAGACGGATCGGCTGATGCGCCGCACCAGTGTGAGGCCGCTGCCCCAGGGCCGTCTTGGCGTCAATGAAGGGACGTGGTTCGGCGTGTTGCTGACGTCGATCGGACTCGTCGAGCTCACGTTCGGCGCGAACGCGACGGCGGCGGCGGTCGCACTCGGCACGTCAGCGAGCTACGTGCTGGCATACACCCCGCTCAAGACGCGCACCTCGCTCGCGACGCTCGTCGGCGCCGTACCTGGCGCATTGCCCCCGGTGATTGGATGGGCGGCGGCAACCGGCGAGATTACGCTGCCGGCCTGGGTCCTTTTCGGGATCGTGTTCTTCTGGCAGATGCCGCACTTCCTGGCGATCGCCTGGATGTATCGAGACGACTATGCGCGCGCGGGCATTCCGCTGCTTCCGGTGCTCGAGCCTGATGGGCGCCGCACTGGCCAGCAAGCGCTGCTCTATGCAGCGGCGCTGTGGCCCGTGAGCCTCCTGCCTGCACTCGTTGGACTGGCCGATGCGCCATACAGCATCGTGGCGACGGCGCTCGGCTTCGTCTTCATCGGTCTCAGCGCGTTGTTCGCGCGCGATCGATCGATGACCAGCGCTCGCCGCCTGTTCCTCTTTTCCATTACCTATTTGCCGTTGTTGTGGGGCGCGCTCGTCGCCGATCGCTTGTGGATCTAAGCATCTCTGAGCTGCCTCATCTCAACGCGCTACTCAACGCCACCTCGGCAGTTTTTCTCGTCACCGGCTACGCGCTCATTCGCAAAGGACATGAAATCGCGCACAAGCGCTGCATGATTGCGGCGCTGATCTGTTCAGCCGCCTTCCTGACGAGCTACGTCGTCTATCATCTGCACGCAGGGTCACGTCCGTTCCCCGGAACCGGCCCGATTCGTGGCATATATTTCGCAATCCTGATCACACACGTGGTGCTGGCCGCGGTGATTCTGCCGCTGGTGCTCATGACGGCAACGCGCGGCCTACGGTCCCAATTCGACCGACACGTCAGGATTGCTCGATGGACGCTGCCCCTCTGGCTGTACGTTTCCGTCACTGGAGTCATCGTGTATCTGATGCTCTATCAGCTGTACTGACAGTCGTCCTTGTTTCTCTGCTCGCGGCGTCGGCCGTCGTCGGCGCCCAACCGCTTCCTGAGGAGACAGTCGATTCGGCAATTCTTTCCGGGATCCCCCTTGGGACACCCGTCGTGATTGAACCTCGCCTCATCTCGGCATACGCGGCACTGCTCGCGGCCGCGATGCTGACCGTGCTCTATCTCTATAGGGGGCGGTCGTTCGTCGTCTATTGGATCGGCAGCTGGCTGCTCGTCGCGGGTGCGCTGGGGGTCATGGCGCGCAGCTACACCGACGCGACACTGGAAGGCGTGCTCACGGGACTGGCGCTGCTTTTCACGGTGTTCGCGGCCGGCTTGATGCGTCTGGCGGTGGAGTCGTTCCCGCAGCATGTAGTGCGGTGGAAGGGACAGAGGCTCGTCCTGCTGTCAGCGGCGGCGCTGTGGTTTCTCGTCTCGCCGTTTGTTTTACAGCTCTCCACGGTTGTATTGACCGGAATCATCGTCACGGCGCTGCTCCTAGCCTGGTCCGGTGTCGGTTATTTGCAGCTGGCGCGGCAAGTGCGTTCGGCCGGCGCGCTTGTGATGGGCGTCGGCCTGACGCTCATCGCCGTCGGTCATCTCATCGCGGCGCTCATGTCGTTGTTCCTCGACCTTGGCACCGGTCCGCGGCTGTCGGGCGCGACGATTGTCACCACCCTGTTCGTCGCCCTTGGCATGCACATCCTCGTGTTCGAGGACATGACGGACGAGCTTCGACTGGCCAACCGCCGCCTCGCGGGGGCGAATGAGGAAGTCCGGCGCCTGGCCATCACTGATGCCTTGACCGGCTGTCACAACCGGCGGTTCTTCGATGAAGTGGAGCGCCGCGAGAGCGAGCGGCATCGCCGCTACGGCACGCCATTGTCGGTCGTGTTCATCGACGTGAATCATTTCAAGCGTCTCAACGACTCGCTCGGCCACGACCGGGGCGACGAAGTGTTGTGGATGATCGGCAAGCTGTTGGAAGGTCAGGTTCGCCAATCCGACTACGCCATTCGGTGGGGCGGTGACGAGTTCCTGCTACTGCTGTCGTGCGGCGAGGACGAGGCCAGGTCGAAAGCGGCCAACCTGAAGGCGGTGTTCGACGAAGAACGCATCGGCGCCGGGCTGCCCGGCTATCTGGGCCTGAGCGTGGGGGTGGCGCCAGTCTCGCCGGACGAGGGCCTCCGCGCTGCCATCCGGGCGGCGGATGGGCAGATGTACGGCGATAAACTCTCGACATCCGGCGTGTAACTCCTCTGGACTACACTATTAGGCGCCTGACGCGCGGGGACGCGACGCGGCCCGTTTCAGGAGGATATCGATGCGACGCGCCTCGCTTGCTCTTGCCACTGTGATCGTCATCTGTCTCGCGGCGCCCGCGCTCGCGCAGACGGCGAGGGCGTCCGGCACGGTGAAGGACACGGCCGGCAAGGCGATGAAGGGCGCCACCGTCAGAGCGACGAACAAGGATGCGTATCCGTCGCAGATCACGTCGACCACTGACGACAAGGGCCGTTGGGCGATGATCGGGCTGAGAACCGGCACGTGGACGTTCGTGGTCGAGTCGCCCGGATTCACCAAGCAGGAAGCACAGTGGCCGGTGCGCGTCGCGGGCACGGTGCCGATGCATTTCGTGCTCGCGCGCGATCTGGGTCCGATTCCTGGCGCTCTCACCAAGAACATTCAACAGCAGCTGGCCGCGGCCAACGCGCTGCGTGACAAGGGTCAGCTCGATCTGGCGCTCGCCGCCTACGAGCAGATTCGCGATCAGAACCCCAAGCTCACCGCGGTCAACCTCGTCGTGGGGAGCGTCTATCGCAAGAAGGCGTCGCTCGAAAGCGATCCCGCGGCCCGCCGGGCGCTGTTCGATCGCGCCATTGCCTCGTACACCACGATGTTGTCCGACGAGTCGTCCAGCGAGCGCGCCAAGGCCGAGATCGAGTCCACGCGCACAGAAGCTTCAGCCATTCGATAAGCCATGCCGACGCACGCGCCGGCCAGGACCATCAGGCGATGGCAGGCCGCGATCATCATTGCCCTCTTCTTCGCGGCCGTTGCTGGATCAGCGGCGGTGGGTTGGTGGTATGCGCGCGAGTCGCCGGCGCACCAGGGTCCGATCCTCCTGATCTCGATCGGCGGTCTGCCTGTGGCGGAACTCGCGTCGTACGGCGCCGAGCGCACTGACACGCCTGCGATCGATGCGCTGGCGAAAGAGTCCATCGTCTTCGATCGGGCATACACCCACTCGCCGCAAACGCTGCCGGCGCATGCGTCACTCCTCACCGGACAGCTTCCGCCCGAGCACGGCGTGCGCGACGAGGCCGGCTTCACGCTCCCGGCCAATGCCCGCACGCTTGCTGAACTGCTGCGCAACCGCGGATTCACCACCGGCGCGGCAGTGTCGTCGTTCCTGCTTCGGCCGCAGTCCGGGTTGTCGCAAGGCTTCTCGTTCTTCGACGCGGATATTCCAGCGCCTAACAGCGATGAGATCCCTCTGCTCGAGCGCGACGGCGCGCTGACCGTCGATACCGCCGAACGATGGATTCAGATGCGCAGCGGGCAGCGCTTCTTTCTCTTCGTCCAGGTTGACGGACGCGCGGCGGACGCCGCGGTCGCCAGACTGTCGGCCGCACTCAAGCAGCATCGCCTGTACGACGACGCGACCATTCTCGTCGTCGGCGATCACGGCGAGGCCGGCTCGGGAATGTCGCTCGACGACACGGCATTGCGCGTGCCGCTGATCGTCAAGCAACCGAACGGCGAAGGCGCCGGCCGTCGCGTCACCGCGCCGGTGCAACACATCGATCTCGTCCCGACGATTCTCGATCTCGTCCGCGCGCCCGAACCCGGCGGCTTGCGCGGTCGATCCCTGCGCCGCGTCCTCGACGATGGCGAAGCGGTGCTGGCCGAGCAGCCGATTTATGCCGAATCGTTCGCGGCGTACTTCCGCTTCGGCGGGACGCCGATTTATGCGCTGACCGGCGACCACTACCGCTATGTCCGCGGCGTCAATGAAGAACTCGTCGCACTCGCACCTCCTGTCGATGAAGCGGCGAGTGGCGAGTCGGCCGAGGCCGGCCGCCTTCGCGCGGCGCTCGATCGGATGCTTGCATCGGCGATGGTGATGCCGCCTGCCGCGATCCCGGCTGCGGACGAGGAACGTTACGCACTGCTTGGATACCTCAGCGCGTTCCCGCTCGCGGCCTCCGCCGAGACGACGCTCGATGCGACCGCACAGAAGGCGACGGTGGATGCGCACCGTTCGGCGGCAATCCTCATCGGTCAGAAGAAGTACTCGGCCGGTATCCGGGCGCTGCAGGCGATCGTGAACACTCACGCGCCGCTCGCCGCGGTCCATTATCAGTTGGGCGCGCAGCTCCTGCGCATGGGACGGATCGACGAAGCCATCCGCGCGTTCGACACCGTGCGCGAACTGCGACCAGACGCCGCCGCCGGCGCCCTCGCCCTTGCCGATGCCCTGATGCACGCTGGCCGTACGATGCTGGCGCGGGACCAGGCTGATGTGGCTATCGCGCTGGCCGAGCACGAGGAGATGCGCGTGCTGGCAGCGGCGCATGAAATGGCCGCTCGTGTGGCGCTCGCCGAGAAGGATTCGGAGGCGGCGACACGTCATGCCGAGGCGGCTCACGAGGCGGATGCCACGTTGCCCGTACCGCAGTTCGTGCGTGGACGTCTGCTCTATGACGAGGGCCGCTACGAGGACGCCGCCGCGCAGTTCAAGGAAGCGGAGGCGACGCTCCGCGAGCATGGCGGCACGATGGCCGATCTGCACTTGTACTTCGGCGAGTCGCTGGCCAGGCTCGATCGCTACCCGGATGCGGAATCGCAGTTCCGCGACGAGCTGCACGCCTATCCGCGCAACATCCAGGCGTACACGAGCCTGGCGATGCTCTATCGCGCCAGCAATCGCGATGCGGACGTCGAGGATGTGCTGAACGAGATGGTCGCGGCAACGCCGACGCCCGAGGGCTATGCGGTCGCCGCCAAGTTGTGGACGATTCTCGGAGAGCGCTCGCGTGCCGAAGCGCTCAGGTCCGATGCGCGGGCGCGTTTTCGCGGTGATCCGTCCCTGGCTCAGCGTGAGCAGGATGGCCGGCGATAAATAACAGGCCGATCCCCGTCCAGACCAGATTCCTGACCTTGCGCACGACGGCGAGCGTCACGCCCGCCACCGGTTGCACCGCCATCACCGGCGCCAGCTCGCCTGACAACGCCTCATCGATGCCGACCCGGAACGGCACGAACTTGAAGGCGACCGTTACCACACGATTCAACGCCTCGAAGACGATCGCTTGCGCGAGCGTCGGACTCCGATCGCCCAGCAGCCAGCGCAGCGTCAAAAAGATCTCGAAGACGGCGAGGGCGTGAAATGAGAGGTCCAGCACGAAGACCTGCGCCAGGCGCCCCGGCTGCTCGGTCGAGAACGCGAGCACCGAGCGGCGGAGAGAGGCCAGCGTTTCGCGCCACGGTGGGCGCACGCCGCTCTCCTCGCGCCATGTGCCGCGCATCAGCCTGAAGGTGATCGCCGTACCGGCGACGCCGGCCAGCAGCGCGACGACCGCCCCTTCGCGCCAGGCGAGCGAGAGCGGAATGGTTGAGAGCACGACGACCACGCCGAGCGCGACCATCGCCACGATCGAGGCCGCGTAGAGCAGGTTGTCGGTCGCGAGTGAGGCGACGGCCTCGCGCGTCGCCAGCCGGTGCCTGGTGAGGAATACCTTCGTCGGTTCGCTTGCCACCATGCCGAGCGGCGTCAAGTTGCCGATGGCGTCGCCGGCGACAAAAGCGCTGAATGCCTGACCGATGGAAAGGCGACAATGCGGCGGCATGCATAGACGCCACGCGCAGGCGCGAATGAGGAAACGCGCGCCGGCCAGGCCGAGAATCGGCACGAGCCCCCAGCCGACTTGACGGATGCCGTTGAGGATTTCGGCGACGCCCGCACGGCGCACGGCGTAGCCAAAGAGCACCAGACCGCCCAGCGCCGCCAGAACGGTCACTGCGTGGCGACTACGGAGGGGCATCTGGAAGAGAACTGCGCGTCAGCTTGGCCGACGCGCTTCGATCTGTTTGAACGTTTCCTCGATCAGGCGCTCGTTGTCTTCCTTGGACACGTTACGTTCGAGCAGCTTCGAGGCGATGGTGATCGAGAGGTCCACGGCTTCGTTGCGGATCTGCTGCAACGCGCGCTGGGTTTCCATCTCGATCTGGCGTTCGGCGTTCTTGATGATGCCAGCGGCCTCCCCCTGCGCTTTCTGCTTCAGCTCGTCGCGAAGCCGGGCGGCGTCGGACCGCGTCTGCGACACGATGGAATCCGCTTGCACGCGGGCTTCGGCGAGAATCTTCCGCGACTCGACGTTGAGCCGCTCCAGCTCCTGCCGGGCCTGCTGCGCTTCCTCGAGCGACTTGCGGATCGTCTCCTGACGCCCCTCGAGCGCCGCCAGTAGCGGCCGCCAGGCGAACTTCGCCAGCAGCCACAGCAGGATGAGGAACGTCGCGATGGTCCAGATGTAAAGCCCGGGATCGGGCTGGACCAACGGGTTATTCATGACGCGTCCCTTTCGGTGTCAGCGCTTATTTGAAAACAATCATGAGGCCGCAGACCACGGCCAGCACCGCGACGCCTTCGAGCAGGAACAGTGGCAGCTGGACGGCGCCGTTGATCTGCGCGCTGGCGCTCGGCTGACGACCGATCGCTTCGGCCGCGCCGGCCGCGAGCCGGCCGATGCCCAGTCCGGCGCCAATCACCGCGAGACCCACGCCGATGCCGGCGCCCATGTATGCGAACTGCAGTTCCATTTCGTCCTTCCCTCCGTAGAGCCGGTCCGTCGAGACCGGCCGTTCTCTCTCCGTGAGCCGGTCCTCCCGGACCGGCCGCTCAGTGGTGAGCGTGAATAGCCATCCCGATGAACACCGCCGATAGCAGCGTGAACACGTATGCCTGCACCAGAATCACGATCAGCTCGAGCCCGGACAGGCCGACGCCGACTGGCAGCGACAGCACGAGGCCGACGCCGAGCGCTGCGGCCTGGCCGAACAGCTCGAAGAAGATGAACACGAACGACAGGATCGCGAGGATCGCAATATGCCCGCCGGTCATGTTGGCGGCAAGACGCATGGTCAACGCGAACGGCCGGACGAGCATGCCGATGATCTCGAGAGGAATCAGCAGCGGATACAGCCAGACCGGTGCGTGCGGGACGAGATTCTTCCAGTGCTGCACGAAGCCGTGGGCGCGGGTGCCGGCGACGATGATCGCCAGGAACGTGACGGTCGCCAGCGCCGCGGTGACATTGTAGTTGCCAGTTGCGGTCACACCGCCGTGCAGGACACGCGCGAAGAACGAGTCTTCCGGCGCATGAATCACGGTGTGGTTGATCAGGGACAGCACGTCGAAGATCGGAATGATGCCGATCAGATTCGCAGTCAGGATGAACAGGAAGAACGTGAGCAGCAGGGGCGCGTAGCTGTTCACCCACTTCTTGCCGACGTTCGGCTCGATGATGTTGTCGCGCAGGTAGAGGACGAAGAACTCGAGGACGTTCATGAACCCCGAGGGCACGTGCCGATCCTGTCGCAGGTAACGCCGCACCGTGACGGTGACGAGGAGGAACACAATCGCGGCGACGACCCACACCATCAGCACGTGCTTGGTCACCGAGAGGTCGATGCCAAACACCTTCGGCAGGTGAATCAGCGGGTGATCGATCGAGCTGTTCGAGACGTGCTCGATGATCGTCGCGCCGGGATTGAACTTCTCAGCGGCCTCCTGGGCGCTGGGCGTCTCGACAATGTGCTCGGGCTGAAACATCGCGTGTTTTCTACGCGCGCTCGCGTGTTTTCTACGCGCGCTCGCGTGTTTTCTACGCGCGCTCGCGTGTTTTCTACGCGCGCTCGCGTGTTTTCTACGCGCGCTCGCGGCTCGGCGAGCGCATGGCGCCGATCACCAGGCGCCGCAAACTGAATGCTTCCATCGCGTGCAGCGCGATGAACGCACTCGTAAAACTCACCACGAACGGCGCCGCCCGCAAGTCCAGCACGCGCATCGCCGCCGTGACGTAGACGCTGAAGAACATCAACTTCAGCGCAAACGCCGTAATCATCACCCGGGTCAGCCGCTCCGGCGCCGCTTGATTAGCCCTGACATACGCCACCCAACTCACGATGGCGCTCGTCAACGGACCCGCGATGCCCCACGCCGCTTCCGGATTCACACGGTCACCCAGTAAGGCCGTCACGAGGATCCAGGCTGCCCCGCTTGCAGCCACCATCCACGCGACCGGCTTCACCGACGAACCGCTTTCACTAACTCGTAAAACCCGACGACCAGGCCGAGCATGAGACCGCCGAATGCGCCCCAGGGTGCCGACCCGAGCCATCGATCCGCCGCGTAGCCCAGCCCACCCAGCACGACAATGGCGCCGACGAGGGAGTAGCTGGCCGTGGCGGCCGGACCCGCCTGGTTGACGTTTTCCTGGAACACTCGGATGGACCGCCCAAACGAGAAGCGTGAGTCTTTCTTGACCATCTCGCAACCGCCTGACGCGGACCCGGCCGTTCCGGCGCAAACACTGTGGTACGTTCGCGCCCCGGACCGGCCACCAGTATACCTGCTTTGTGAAAAACTTCACCAGCTTCTGAACACGACATGAAATCGCGACCGCCGACCTTGCAATCGCCAATGGATCAAGTCCATTGTTATCAATAGCTTTCAGACAGGTTGATCGCTTGACGCTCCGAACGAGCGAGACCTATACTGGCCGTTACCAGCGTCGCGCCACGGACTCCTTATGCGCACTTCGCCCCGGCCCACTCTGATACTCGCGTTGGTGTGTGTCACCGCACTGGCCGGGTTCCGAGCCACGACCAACGCCCAAAACAGCGACGCGCGCGACCGCGCGCTCTTCGTCAGCGCCGTCGATAAAGACGGCGAGCCGGTCACCGGCCTCGGCCCCGACGCGTTCGTGGTCCGCGAAGACGGCGTGCGCCGCGAAGTACTTCGCGCCTCGCGCGCGACCGAGCCGATCGACATCGCCCTGCTCGTAGACAACAGCACGGCGGCGAGCCAGGAGATCACTTTCTTTCGAGAGGCACTCTCCAAATTCGTGGCGAAGATGGCTCCCGGCAACAACATCGCAGTGATCACGCTCTCTGATCGCCCGACTATTGCGGTTGATTACACCAACGATTCGAAGCGTCTGTCCGATGCCGTCGGCCGTCTGTTCTCGATGCCCAACAGCGGCATGACGCTGCTCGATGCAGTCCTCGAAACGGCGCAGGGGCTGTCGCGGCGAGAGACGCCTCGCGCCGTGATCGTGCCCGTCATCACCGACGGCATCGAGTTCACCAATCGCTACTCCACGGACGTGGTCAATGCGCTCGAGCGCGTGGACGCCGCACTGCACGCCGTCACGATCGGCCAGTTCATTTATACGGAAGAGCACGGCATTCGCGAGCGTTCGTTCTTCCTGAGCAACGGGCCGGAGAAGAGCGGGGGCCAGCAGATTACGCTCCTCAGTCCGCATGGCCTCGACCAGGCCATGCAGCGGCTGGCTCGTGAGCTGTCATCGCAGTACAAAGTGATCTACGCGCGGCCACAATCGCTCATCCCGCCGGAGCGGACTGAAGTGTCATCCGCAAAACCGGGCGTGACGATGCGAGGGGCGCCAGCACGCGGGGAGTCGGGAGCTTG
>Ga0075429_100006253_pt1 | contig 10309 bp, 5 predicted proteins | sample RhiMetdeltSRZDD3_FD_75295 | JGI IMG/M metagenome (GOLD analysis project Ga0075429, IMG submission 75295) | Populus rhizosphere microbial communities from Tennessee, USA - Rhizosphere MetaG P. deltoides SRZDD3 | ecosystem: Host-associated > Plants > Roots > Rhizosphere > Soil | place: USA...
GCCGAGCGCAAGGGCGAAGCGTGGCGCAGGATTTCCTACCGCGAGGCCTATGGCGCCGTGCGCCGCATCGGCCAGGCGCTGCTCGACCGCGGGCTCGGCGCCGAGAAGCCGGTCGTGATTCTGTCCGACAACGGCATCGACCATGCCCTGCTCGCGCTCGGCGCGATGCACGTGGGCGTTCCCGCCGCGCCGGTGTCGCCGGCGTACTCGCTGATGTCGAAGGACTTCGGCAAGCTGAAAGCCATCTTCGAGCTGCTGAAGCCGGCGCTCGTCTACGCCGCCGAGCCCGAGAAATTCGGCCCGGCGCTCGAGGCGGTGAAGGCCCGATCGACGCCGGTGGCGGAGCTCCTCGAGACCAACCCCGGCTCGACGCTAGAGCGCGAGCACGCAAGAGTGGGCCCCGATACGGTGGCGAAGATCCTGTTCACCTCGGGATCGACCGGGACGCCGAAGGGCGTGGTCAACACGCACCGGATGCTCTGCTCCAACCAGCAGGCGCTCGCCCAGGCCTGGCCGTTCGTCGAAGCTCACCCGCCGGTGGTGCTCGACTGGTTGCCGTGGAACCATACCTTCGGCGGCAACCACAACTTCAACCTCGTGCTGAGGAACGGCGGCACGCTCTACATCGACGGCGGCAAGCCCGTGCCCGGCCTCGTCGAGACCACGGTCAAGAACCTCTCGGAGATTTCGCCCACGCTGTACTTCAACGTGCCGCGCGGCTATGACCTGCTGCTCCCCTTCCTCGAGCGCGACGCGGCGCTAAGAGCGAAGTTCTTCGCCAAGCTCGACGTGCTGTTTTATGCCGCCGCCGCCCTGCCGCAGAACCTGTGGGACCGCATCAACAAACTGGCCGCACAGGAAAGGGCCACCCGGCTCGCCATGCTCTCGGCCTGGGGCTCGACCGAGACCGCGCCGCTCGCCACCTCGGTGCATTTCGCCATGGACCGCCCCGGCGTGATCGGCCTTCCGATCGCGGGATGCGAGCTGAAGCTCACACCGGTCGGCGGCAAGCTCGAGGTACGGGTGCGCGGCCCGAACGTGACGCCCGGATACTACCGGCGGCCCGACCTGACCTCGGCCGCCTTCGACGAGGAAGGCTTCTATCGCATCGGCGACGCCGTCAAGCTCGCCGACCCCGCCGCGCCGGCGAAAGGCATCGTGTTCGACGGCCGCGTCGCCGAGGACTTCAAGCTCTCCACCGGCACCTGGGTCAACGTCGGCATGGTGCGGGTAAAGCTCATCGCCGCGGCGGACCCGATCGTGCAGGACGCCGTCATCACCGGCCACGACCGCGCCGAGGTCGGGGCGCTGGTCTTCCTCTCCGCGGCAGCGAAGGACCTGCAGCCCGAGGAGATCCACGCGAAGCTCTCGCAGGCGCTCGCCAGGCTGAAGGCCGAGGGCGGCAGCTCGATGCACCCGGTTCGCCTGCTGGTGCTCGGCGAGCCGGCGTCGATCGACGCGAACGAGATCACCGACAAGGGCTACATGAACCAGCGCGCCGTGCTCGAGCGGCGCGCGGCGCTGGTGGAGAGGCTCTATGCGGGCAGCGAAGGCGTGATCGAATGAAATCGGTGCTGCGCGGAATGCTCGCGCTTCGGATAACAGCCGATTAGCGAGCTGCCTCAGCCGCCGAACGGGAAGCCGTCGTAATACCACGAAGACAGGCGGCGCCGCTGGTTGCCGTAAAGGCGGGTTTGCGGTGTTCAGCGAGCTGCACCTATTGCAAGCGAGTTCGCTTGTTCGCCTTAGCCTTCTCGATCTGGAATGGGACTGACCAAGCCTTTACTACTTCTGCCAAATTCTTATCACCTGGCGCGGAGATTATCCGTAGCCAACCATCATGTGAAGTATGGACCCATTTATACGGTGGTTTTATAAGAATGTTTGCTCCCCAGCCAAATTCGATAGCCAAATGGACAAAGGTTATAAAATCATCCTGTTCATTGGCGGCGAAGAGATGCCCAGGGTGTGTATTGAGCTTCTCCGAGTCTCCCAAAGCACGACGGAGCCGATAATACAAATGCTGATTTTCGCTGCTTGGCCAGATTCCAAAGTCGGTGACCCACATCAGGCCATATTCGAATTCCTGGAACAGGCCTACTAACTGCGTTGCTAGGAAGAACGCGCGATGGCGATTGTCTTCGATGTCTACACGTATTGCGGGTATCTCCGCGCTCTCTTGCGCTGCAGCCGCGAGTTCCGCTTCTGTAACGCCAGCGTCGGATGCGAATCGTAGGCAATCATTCAATTTAAGGAAGCGCACGCCGCGATCACCCAATAGGCCCCGCGCGAAGACTAACAGGCGAGAGCGCTAGATGCAGAGATCCGGGTTTGCTGTACAAATGTCGCGTCCAAATAGGCAACCTGGATCTCCAGGGTTGGCGTCGCAATAGCTAAAGTAAAGCGGGATGCACATGAGGAAGCTTGGACCCCGGGGGAGCCGCAGTGGTTGCTGTTTTGGACCACGATACTTATGCGCTTGTTGCGGTGTAATAGGCTTCCCCCATCGATTGTATCTCTGGCGATTTCCTTTACCGTCATCTACGTCCCAATGGTCACCTTTGGTATCCCAAGATGCGGACGCACCGTTGGAACCATTATAAGTGCCACCACGACTGTTATTTGCGTCCGGCGACCATACCCAGGGTGCTCCGGGAACGCCGTTGGGCGGCGGGGGATATGGGCCGGCTTGAAGCCCATCCGGATCTATTAACCATAGGGGTTTTGATTCGGCGTACGCATATGTATTGATTCCACCGAGGAGGCCAATAGGATCGCTTTCCACGTACCGTCCTACACTCGCGTCATAGTCTCGGAAGTAGTTGTAGGAGAGATTGGTCTCTTTGTCGAAATACTGACCGAGGAATCGGAGCGGCTGTTCGAAGGCACCCAGGCCGCTCGGATTCTCATCTGGGACGTTGTTCCCGAACGGCTCCTGCTGATCCCACTTCCAGACCGTCGTACCTGCAGCATCGGCCACAAGGCGCGGCGTGTTGAGATGATCGACGTGCACGAAATTCAGCGCAGGTGCCCGGTCCACGGTCACGTTGACGGGCGCGGAAGTTCTAGTACCGTTCAGATTATCGGTGGCCACTGCGGTCAAGCTATACGTGCCCTGAGGCACCGCGGTCCAGGTAAAACTGTACGGTGGCGCGGTTAGTGTGGCGATGAGGTTGGTGCCGCCCTGGAAGAATTCCACCTTCTGGATCGTGCCGTCGGAGTCGAGGGCCGTGGCGCTGACGGTGATGTTGGCCGGGGCGGTGAAGTTCGCGCCTGCGATCGGGCTCGTGATGCTGACGGTGGGCAAGGCATTCGGGATGACGGTGACGCTCACGGGCGTTGAAGTGGTTGTCGCGTTGCTGTTATCGGTGGCGACTGCCGTCACGCTGTAGGCGCCCACTGCGACCGGACCCCAGGTGATGCTATAGGGTGCGCTCGTCGCGGTGCCGATGAGGGTGGTTCCGCCCTGGAAGAACTCCACCTTCTGGATCGTGCCGTCGGCGTCTGCGGCCGTGGCCGTGAGGGTGATGCTCGCCGGGGCGATGAAGCTCGCGCCGTTGGCGGGGCTGGTGAGGCTCACCGTGGGCGCGGCGTTGGTGAAACGCCGCAGCGCGAGGATGTGGGTGTTGCCGACGTCGGCGCTGCTTGCAGCCGTCGAGCGCTTGGTGCCCGTTGCGCCGGCGGCGGCCTGAGCCTGGCGCGTGCCGGTGATCGACTGGCCGGTCGCGCTCGCAGTGCCGCTGGGACGGTCGAAGGACTCGGTGAGGCCCGCCTGCGGGGTCCAGCTCTGCGAAGAGGCGTAGGTGTGAGAAGTGACGAGCATGGTGTTCGCCGTGCTCGTCGTGATGCTTGGAGTGTCGTGGTTCGTGCCGCTTACGGTCGTCTGGCCGCTTTCGGCGTCGATCGGGTTCGCTGCATCTGCGCCCGAGAAGGACTGGATGCCGCCGACGAGGAACGCGCCGCCCGCTACACCCCATGAATGCGATGCGGGCTCGCCGGCTGCGGCTGTCTTGCGGTAGACCGCAAGCGAGTTGGAGGTGGCGGAAGCGTTGTTCATGCGCCGCACGAGCGTCCATCCTGCGGGCGGCGTAACCGCGGCGCTGGAGTTGTTGAAGCCGATGGCGGCGATCATCACGTCGTTCGCCGCGGTGCCGGTGGGCGTCGAGATTGAAAGGTTGGACTTGGCAGGGCGTAAGGCAAGCAGGTGGGCGTTTCCTGCGTCTGCACTGCCTGCGGCTGTCGCCGTCTTGTTGCCGCTCGCCCCTGCGACCGCAAGAAGCACACGGCTTCCCTCGATCGCCAACCCAGTAGCGCTGGTAGCGCCGCTCGGGCGGTCGAAGGACTCGGTCATGCCCGAAGGCGGAGTCCAGCTCTGCGACGAGGCGAAGGCGTGCGAAGCGACCAGCATGGAGTTGGCCGCTATGGTGGTAATGCCCGGGGCTGTGTGAGTAAGGCTCGACGGCGTGCTCTGTCCGGCCTCCGTGTCGATCGGGCTCGCGGTGTCGATGCCGCTGAAGCCCTGAATGCCGCCTACCGTAAAGCTGGAAGCGCTTATGCCCCACGCGTACGACGCAGGTTCACTCGCCCCAGCCACCTTGTAATACACCGCGAGTGAATTGGAGGTCGGCCCGGCGTTGTTCACTCGCCGGACCAGCGTCCACCCCGATGGCGGCGTGATCGTGGCGGTGGAGGGCGTCACAGCAATCGAGGCGACGAGGACGTCGTTCGTAGCCGTGCCCGAGGGCTTGGTGATCGTGAGGGTCGCGCCGGTCGTGGTCGCCGAGGCCGCCGCGCGGAACGCAGGCGTGATCCCCGAAGCGGTGGCTGAAGTCGCGGCGCGGAAGGCGATCTGCCCCTGCGCGGACGCGGCGCCCAGAAAAAGCGCCAAGAGGACGACAGACTTCGGAAAGAGGCGGTTCATTGCACCACCCCCACCGGAATGTCGCCCAGGTAGATGTACTCGCGTTTGAACGCGCCCGCCGGGCTCGTCTCCGCGATGAGGTGCCCAGTGGTGTCGTAGTGAAACACCGTGTCCGTCTGGCTGTTGGTCTTCCTGATGCGCTGGCCGAGGGCGTTGACCTGGTAGTTCGTGGGGCCGATGACACTCGTGGCCTGCACCATGCGCCCGCGCGTGTCGTAGGCGTACGTGCTGACGCCATCGTTGGTCGTCGAGCCGTTTGCGTCGAAAACGAAGCTTCTCACCGGGCCCGTCCCCGGCGTCAGTGTGGCGATGCGGTTAGTGGTAGTGCTGTAGTCGAGCGTATCGGTCGACGCGCCGACGGTCTTGCTGCGGCGATTTCCCACCAGGTCGTAGGTGTAGCCGTATGAAGTGCCGGGCGTGACGGCGGAGGTCAGGCGGTCGACGTTGTCGTAGCCGTAGTTGTTGATGTTCGCGGCATTGCCAAGCTCGCTGATGAACCCGATGCGGCTTGCGGCGTCGTACCCGATCGCGAAGCTCTTCGCGCCGAGGCTGTACGTGCTGATGCGGCCGTCCTGGTCGTAGCTGCGTGTGTAGACCTGGCCGTTCCCGAGGGTGTAGCTCTTCGCGCCGCCGAACGGGAAATAGGCAACGTCGGACACCACGGGCTGCGTCTGGCCACTGAACGTCGTGTTGATGCCTGAAACGCGGCCGAGCGAGTCGAAGCTGTAGGTGAGCGTCCTGCCCGAGGGATAAGTCAGCCCCGAGAGGCGTCCCGCAACGTCGTAGGCATAGCCCAGCACGTATTGCACGCCGCCTACGGTGCGCGTCTCGGAATTCACGCGCCCCTGGGACGTGTAGGTGTACTGGACGAGGCTGGTTTGCTGATTCGCCGCGTCGGTTTCGGTGATGCTCGAAAGCCGGCCGACGCCGTTGGTGCCTTGGTCGTAGGCGTAGCTGTGCCTGGAGCCGTCGTGGAAAGTAATGAGCGTGACGCGGTTTAGCGCGTCGTAGGTGTACGTCGTCCGCTGCCCCTTCGCATCGGTCTGCGTGAGCAGGTTGCCGGCCTCATCGTAGGTCTTGTCGGTGTTGCCGGTATCCGGGCTCGCTTGCCGCGTGAGGTTTCCGAGTCCGTCCACGGTATAAGCCGTGGCGAGGCTGCGCGGATCGGTCACCTGCGTGAGAGCGTCCAGGCCGTTGTAGCCGTACTGGGTGACGCCCGTTCCCGGATCGGTCACCTGCTTGAGGCGATTCAGCGGGTCGTACTGATTGCCGGTAATACGGAGGAGCGGGTCCTTCACCGAGGTGACGTTGCCCTGGTTGTCGTAGCCGTACTCCGTGGTCTGGTTGAGCGCGCCGAGCTCCTGGAAGAGGCGGTTCAGATTGTTGTAGACACGGCTTCGTGTCTTGGCGAGCGCGTTGGCCGGATCGAAGACCTGCTCGAGCGTGCGATTGCCCGCGTTGTCTAGCGTGTAGGCGATGCGATTGCCCTGGTTGTCCGTGATGCTCGTGAGCCGGTGGGCCGGGTCATAGCCATAGGTAAGGAACGAGCCGTCCGGGAGCGTGACCTTCACGAGCAGCCCGCTGAGGTCGTAGTCGTAGCTCGTCTGTTCCGAGCCGACAGTGCGAGTTTTTAGCCGCCTCCTGTCGTCGTACGTAAACGTGGTCGTAAGCGCGTTGGCATCGACCATGGTGAGCGGCTGGCCGTGCGCGTTGTAGGCGCTGATATCGGTCCGGTGGCCGAGAGCGTTAGTGATCGTCGCCACGTTGCCGCGCTTGCCCAAGTCGGGGTCGTCATCCGCGTAGTAGGTGTACGCAGTCACGTCGGACACGTCGATGCGTGGCCCGTCGACGCTGAGCACTCGGCCACTCGAGTTATACGTATAGGTCCAGGTACGGGGCGCCCCGATCGGCGTGGCGGATAACCCCAGTGCGCCGTTCGCATCGTTGGTCGCTTGCACGGTCCTCGAGCAAAGCCCGCCCCTCGCGCCGCACTGCGTGCCATCCGCGTCGTAGACGTTCGTCGTCAATCGCAGCGGCTGCGCGATGCGCGTCGGCAGGCGGAACGTGGGGTGCCACTCGGTGCTGATGGTCCGCGTCTGGGGCGTATTCGCGCCGGCGGAGGTCAGCCCTTCAGTGCGCTGCGTCTCGAGATTCCGCGTGAGGTCGTAGCTGAAGTTTGTCCGATTGCCGTTGAAATCCGTACGCCAGGACACATTGCCGTTGCTGTCATAGTTGACCGAGGTGGAAACCGTCCCCGTACCCGAGGCCGCTGGCTGGGTCACGCCGGTGTTTTTGACGACCCCTTGGACGGGCTGGCTGAAGTTGTAAGTGCGGGACGTGGAAAGAGGGTCCGATATCGTCGACTGCGAATTCGGGCTGGGATAGGCAACGGTGAACTTCTCTACGCCTCCGGCGTGCTCGGAGGTCAGCGCTCGACCCTGTGCGTTGTAGGTCCAAGTGGCGAAGCGGACACCGTTCTCATCCGTGATTCCGGTGAGCGCCGAGGGCAGATCCGTATTTGCGGTCTTGTCCTGCTCGTTGTACCAATAGGTGCGCTTGAGACCATCAGGATAGGTGACCGAGGTGAGGTTGTTTGCCGGCAACTTCTTTGGCGCGACCGTAATCGAGCTCGCCTCGTCGTAGGCATACGTGTATACGCCGCCACTCGGGTCCGTCATCGTCGCGAGGCGACCTTGGCTGTCGTATGTGAAGTTGAGCTGCCGGCCGAAGGGGTTTGTAACGCGTATCAGCAGGCCGGACTTGGGTGCAACTGATGGCGGAGTCGAGCCATCGGAGTAGGTCAGGGTGTGCACCTGGCCGTTACGTGCGGTGATTGTGTTGAGGCGCCCCGTGAAATCGAAGAACTCGGTTGAGTCGTTCCTCGCGTTGTAAACGGACCATCCATTGCTTAGTTTCGTTGCGCGATCGTTGACATCGACCGGAGGATTCAAGTTTGTGTTGTTGCCGAAGTTGAACATCCGTTCGTTGCCACGCTGCACGCCGAAGTCATTCGCCGTGTTGGATCGCTTTCTGTAGGGGAAACAGTAGGCTTCGCCCAACCCGCTCCCGACCGCGGGCAGACAGGCGCCATCGGGCCAGTCCGACGCCGCTGGCGGAGCCATGAAGTCGATGCCGAAGACTTGGTAGTTGTGGCGCCAGCCGCCGCGGTCACTGCGGTACGTGCGCGTGAATTCGAGTCCGTCGCCCTTGTAGTCCGTCTCCGTCTGAAGCTTGAAGCCGGTCGAAGCCACGATCGGATTGCCCGCCACGACCGGATTGGGTGCGTTAGGGCAAATTTCGCAGACCTCGCCGGGATCCGGCCGATTGTCGCTGCACCAGATTTCGAAGACAGCGGGCGTGGTCTGAGTGACAGTGAATGAAGAGGTGAGGTTTTTGCCGCATTCCGTAACCAGCCAGATTACGCCCGTCGAGAGGATGGTCGGATCTTGGTCGGTGTTGTAATGCCAGTTGTATTCGTTTAGCACTCCGTTCACGATGTTCGCTGACGGTGATGGGAATAGGTCCAACGGATGAAATGACGGATTCACCGATACAGATTGCTTGTAGTTGTCATACGCCTCTTCCTTTGTCTTGAACTGATTGGCGTCCGTCTGCGGCAACCAGCTTCCTCGCCAATAGTAAAAAGGCTCCGTGTCTCGCGCTTGCGCGCCGGGACTCCAGAACGATGTCACGGACGAGAGAGTGGCCCAAACGATGAACAGGAAACAGGCACGGTGGAACTCGGCTGCGACAAGCCGCTTGGCGTGCATCAGAAATCTCCCCTGGCGAGCGCGTTCTTCTTGGCGCGCGATTCTAGACTTCAGGGTGAATAGCGCAGCGGTGCACGCGATGTCAACAAAAGTTTCTGTGACTCCTCTGCAGTTTCTTATCCCAAGGTCCTGTCGGTCGCTTGCAATGTCGGACAGAAAGATACTCAGGCCGAGATGATCATCGTCCTCGACAGCGTGACCTGTCCCCCAAGAACACCACTCCTGTGGCAATCGCTTCGGGCTTGCAACCTACCGCTTAGAAGCGCCGAGCCACACGATCGCGCCGACGGTCAGGAAAGCGCCGGCGACCTGGAGCGGCGTTACCGTGTTCCCGAGGATCAGCCAGCCAAGGAAGAGCAGCGCGATCGGCTCGATGTTCAGCGCGGCGGTGTGGGTAGGCGGGAGCTTCGGCAGCACGAAGAAGAGCGAGATGATCGCCAGGCAGTAGAACACGGTGAGGCACGCGAGCCCGACCCAACCGGCCGCGTCGACCGGGAACACGATGGCGTGCGCCGCGCTGCCGCCCGCGATGGCGAGCGCCGCGGTCACCGCCGTCATCGCGAAGGTGCGCACGCGGCCGTCCATGCCTTTGAGCACGTGCGTGTTGAGGTAGTACACGACCGCCATGCTGCTGCCGCTCGCGAATGCCCACAGCACGCCGGCCCCGATCTCGCTCCAGCGCGCCTGCAGGTGCTCGAGGCGCAGGTCGAGCGCGAGCGCGAGGCCGGCGAGGCCGAGCGCCATGGGCGCGAGCGCCCGCCAGCGCGGCGGCTCCTTGCGCATCGCCCAGGAGATGAGCACGTAGAGCATCGGCGAGGTCTGGAACACGAGCAGCGCCAGCGCGGGCGGGATCCGCGCCACCGCGGAATAAAGGCAGTAGCTCTGGGTGGCGATCAGCACCCCAGCGAGCAGCGACCAGGGACGCAGCGCGCCCGGGATCGCGAGGCGCACGCCCTGCAGCTTCATGAGGGCGAGGAGGATCAGCGCGGTGCAGGAGGCGCGCACCGCTACACCCGCGGCCACGCTGGTGCCGTGGTCGAAGGCCACACGTGCCGCCAGATGATTGGAGGCGAACGAGACGCCGACGCCGAGCAGAATCGCGATTCCCAGGCGCGGCGAAAGGTGCATCGTTGCCTCCTTCATTCTTTCTCCGACTTCTTTCTCCTCTTGAGATGGCATTATGTGGGCCGTGACGCGCTTCCTCGTCCTGTGTTTCATCTGCGCGCCGGCGTTCGCCTGCGATTACCCCGACCTGGGCAACATGCCGTTGCGGCGTGCGGTGAGCAAGGTGAAGTACCTGCCGGAGACGCAAGCCTGGGCGAGCGCCGCGCACGAGGGCGGAGCGGTGGTGCAATACGCGCTGCTCCTCGACGCGCCGCACCGCGACCATGGCCGCTGCTACTGGCCGGTCGAGGTGCGCTCCGGCGGCGCGCTCTGGCGCCGCTATTACGTCAGCCCTGACGGGAAGCGCGTCCTGCGCCCAGCAGCAGCAGCGCAGCCGCAAGCCACGCTGCCTCGGGCAGCCACGGCAGCAGCGCGCTGAACGCAGCCTCGCGCTCCGCGCCGGTCGCGACGGCCGCGATGCGCAACGCGACCGCCGCCGCCAGAACGGCGAACA
>Ga0075429_100006254_pt1 | contig 10306 bp, 11 predicted proteins | sample RhiMetdeltSRZDD3_FD_75295 | JGI IMG/M metagenome (GOLD analysis project Ga0075429, IMG submission 75295) | Populus rhizosphere microbial communities from Tennessee, USA - Rhizosphere MetaG P. deltoides SRZDD3 | ecosystem: Host-associated > Plants > Roots > Rhizosphere > Soil | place: USA...
GTAGTGCCGTAGAACAGCGGCTGCTGACTGGCACTGGGGTCGGTCTGCAGGCAGAAGCGGTAGTCCTCGGTGCGGCAGACCTCACACACCCCGCAGGGCATGTACTCCTCCAGAGCCACCCGGTTCCCTTCCTGAAACGGCCACTTGCGCGCCGCCTGGCTGCCCAGCCTGGCGATACGGCCCACGATCTCGTGGCCGAGAATGTGGGCGGTACCACGCATACGGGTCTGCTGGTGCACGTCACTACCGCAGACACCAGTGGCTTCCACCTGCAGCAGGCCAGCGTCAGGGGGGATGTCCGGCATGGGGTATTCCCGGATCTCGAAAGTCTTGGGGGCGATCATCGTGGACGCCAGTACGTGCTCCACCATAGCGCTACCTCGCTGCGAGAGTCCTATGTCCGTCCTTCAGCATGCGTGCCCATGTCGATGGCGATGATCTCGTCCGCCGAGAGCCAGGCTTCTGTGCCTACCAACTCCGGCTCGCCTAAGGCGTCGAGATACCGCACACACACGGATTCTGCCTCGGTATTCATGGCCACGATTTCAGCCTGGTCCCCACTCGCCAGGAGGACTTTTGTTCCTACGGTAAGGTGTGCAAGATTCACCGGCTTCTCCTTACACTGTCATCGTCAGCGCATCGTGAAGAAGGCGTAGAGGCTACTCACCTCTCATGCAGGACCAACTACCTCTCTTGCCCTGCGTTGATACCGCTTACCGTATCTGTCGCCCTCTCCGCAGCGTCATTGGATCAGAGAGACTTGCCTTTGTCAATGCCTGGATGTCGTCAAACCTGGTCGCCAGCGCCACTCCAGTAGCGCCTACACTACCTGATGGATGGCCTGTCTCACCTGCCCCGTCTGTCATTCTTCGGTCTGCCTTGGGCCTCTGGTCTCCTCGCCCAAAGCGGAGGTGAGCTGAGACACGCACGTCAAGAAGGCGCCTGAGGGTAGGAGGATCATCCATGGAACGGCTACACATGACCGGTGGGCCGAAGGGCAAGCATGGCCAGGAACACAAGAGCTATCAATGGCGTGAGGCGCTAGCACAATGCCGCTCTCCAAGCAGATATGTTCGGGAACTCCGAATCTTTCCTGGCACTCGTGCATCTAACTGCAGCATAGCGTCCAGCCATGCGCCCAAGGAGGATTTGCGTGGCAAGCGCAGAGCGCGCCTATTTGCTTCACCATAAGCGCGACGCAACGTGTGGGAAGGAGCACTTGTGACCACTCCTCTCGACTTTGGCATCGACTTCACCACGATTGGCCCGGCAGTCGGGGAGCGCTTCCCTGACGTCGTCTTACCGGACCAGTATGGTCAGCGCGTTGACCTGCACCACACCCGCAACGGTCGGCGTGCCCTGATCGTCTTTCACCGCAGTGCCGGCTGGTGACCCTTCTGCAAATCGCAGCTCGTGGAGCTGCAGAAGAGCCTGCCAGACTTTGAGCGCCACCACATCGTGCCTTTTGCCATCAGCTACGACGCCGTGGACGTGCTGGCCACTTTTGCCGCCAAACAGCACATCACCTATACTCTCCTCTCTGATGAGGGCAGCACCGTCATTCGTGCCCTCGGTCTCTTCAACGAGCACGTCTTCGAGCACCATGCCGCTTACGGCGTCCCCAAACGCGACCAGCATTGGGGTGTGCCCTATCCGGGCGTGTTCCTGCTTGATGAGCAGGGCTACGTGAGGCAAAAGCGCTTTCAGCAGAGCTATCGCGAGCGCGAGACAGGCGTAGCACTCCTGGAGCAGGGCTTTGGCCTGCCTAGTACTGTCCACGGCACTCCAGTACACGCCCAGGCGCAGGGCGTCCAGGTCACCGCCCGCCTCGACTCGCCCACGTACCGGGCTTTCCAGCGCCTGTGGCTGAGGCTCGACATCAGCATTGAGGCGGGACTGCACGTCTACGGCCAGCCGATCCCCGAGGGTTTTATCCCGCTCACAGTCGCGGTCACGCCAGCGGCGGGACTGGTCGTCGGCGCCCCAGAGTTCCCGTCGCCCACGCTGCATCGGCTCGCTGGACTAGACGAGGATTTTTATATTTACGAGGGGAAGCTGGCCGTCTCTGTGCCTCTGACCTTCACCCAGGATGAGCACGACACGGTGGTCCAGGTCGCCATACGCTATCAGGCGTGTAGCGATGCGCTGGGATGTTTTATGCCACAGACAGTGGCGCTGCAGGTGCCGGTACAGGTCCAGGATCACGTTGATCGGCCACGTCAACGCTGAACAAAGGGCTCTCCTATGCCTGGCCGTGCAACTCCGGGCTCTGGATTGACAGGTGACTGTCAGCGCCACGGGCAACTATGTTCTCTACGGAACTGGCAGTCGCACGTAATGGAGGATCTCTCCTATGCTCTACAGGCGTCTTGAAGAAGTCGCCTTGAACGCCTGGCCGGCCTTGCAACACATGCTGTTCGACGGCTGGCTCTTACGCTTCGCGCGTGGGTACACCAAACGCGCCAACTCGATCAATGCGCTGTACGAGTCTCGTCTCGATGTCACTACAAAAATTGCCGCATGTGAACGCACGTATATTGCCCAGGGCCTCACGCCAGTGTTTCGCCTTACGCCCTTTGCTTGCCCCCCAGACCTTGACCAGGTGCTCGCACAACGAGAGTATCACACGATCGACCACACATGGGTGATGCACTGCGACCTCCACCAAAGCGCTCTCCCGGAAACCTCCACTGCCGTGTTGCGGCACGAACCTGTGCATGACTGGATACGCCTGTGGTGCGGTCTGCACGGCGCTGCGGTGGCGCAGCACCACACCCATCAGGCCATGCTTGACCTCATCCCGGGTACGCGACTGCTCGTGTCGCTGGTGCATGCCGACAGCGTAGTGGCTTGCGGCCTGGGTGTGTTGGAGCAAGACTACTTCGGGCTTTTTGACCTGGTGACTGCCCCGCAGCAGCGCAATAAAGGCTACGGCGCCGCCCTCGTTGCCGGTATGCTCCACTGGGCCCGCCAGCATGGTGCCTCGCATGCCTATCTGCAAGTGCTGCGCAGCAATGCTGCAGCACGCCATCTCTATGCCAAGCTGGGCTTTCAGGATATGTATCCGTATTGGTATCGCGTCCCCCGTATCTATATCTAGAGGAGCACGCATGTCTGCTGTCGAAACTGCTCGTCTGTACCTCAGGCGTCTACAAACTGCCGACCTGGACGAATACTATCAGCGCATTTACGCTGACCCGGACGTGATGCGCACCCTGCTGCCGCTCGGCCCTATATCCAGGGCCGAGTTCGATACACGCGTCCCCACCTTCATGGTCGAGCCCTGGGCCGTGTATGGCTTTGGGCCGTGGGCCGTGATCCATAAGCCAGACAACCAGTTCATTGGCCATTGCGGCCTGCGCTACTGGCCAGGCTCGTCGGACGTCGAAGTGCTCTATGCCCTCGCCAGACGGTACTGGGGCAAAGGCCTGGCGACGGAAGGCGCGCGTGCCAGCCTGCGCTACGGCTTTGAGCACCTCAAGCTGGAGCGCATCATGGCGGTAGCCCTGGTAGACAATCATGCCTCGCGCCGGGTACTGGAGAAAATTGGCCTACGGTACGAAAAAACCTTCCAGTTTCACGGCCTGGTTGTCGCTGGTTATAGTCTCTCCCGCACAGACTACGGGGCGGATGATGCCGAGTATCGGCTCGTTGTGTCTGAGGACGCGGCCGCGCGAGGAGGGGCTGGGGGCAAGGACGGGTGTGCTAAGGAGCGCCAGCGCGGTCATTGCAGCACCTCATTCGCCTGGAATAAGACGGTGGGGGGAATGGTGAGGCCGATGGCCTTGGCAGCCTTGAGGTTAATGACCAGATTGAATGTGGTAGGCTGCTCGATTGGTAGGTCGGCGGGTTTAGCACCTTTCAGGATCTTGTCCACGTAACTGGCAGCGCGCCGCTGCATATCAGGCATGCTTGGCCCATAGGACATCAGACCTCCGGCGTCCACATACGCTCTCCAGTCGTACATCGCTGGCAGCCGATTCCTGGCGGCGAGGTCCACAATCCGTCCGTACAGACCATCTATCAACGCTGGATCTGACAGCACGATGAGCGCGTCCGCACCCGCACTGGTGATGGCGGCGAAGGCGTTATCCAACTCGTCAGCACGGCGCAGTTCCACGACGTGCAAGTGCAGGCCCAGCGCCCGAGCAGCCGCGGTCAGGCTGTGCCGCCAGGTCTCATATGGCGCGAAGGCCGGATTCCCCAACACGGCGATGCGTGCGCTCTGGGGTAGCGTCTCCTTGAGGATCTCTAGCCGCTTCCCGGGGAGCTCGGCACCAAGCCAGCTCAAGCCCGTGATGTTTCCCCCCGGGTGCGCCAGGCTGGCGATGAAGCCTTCCCCCACCGGATCATAGTTCGCCGCCATCACGATGGGGATCGTGCTGGTGGCGTGCTGAGCCGCCCGGATCGCGGTGATACCCCCTACTACAATCACCGCCACCTGGAGCCGGACCAGTTCGGCCGCCAGGTCAGGGAGCCGCTCTTCCCGCCCCTCTGCCCAGCGCCACTCAATAACGAGGTTTTGACCCTCGACATAGCCGAGGTCGCGTAGCCCTTGCCGGAAGGCTTCCATAGATGGACTGGACTGAGAGGGAGGAAAGCCCGGACTGAGCCGACCGATCCGATACACTTGCGTCGGCTGCTGCGCCGCGGCGACCGCTGGCGTGGTGAGGACGCTAAGGGCGAGCATGGCGAAGAGGCCGACCATTGTGCGCCTCATGAACATCCCTCTGAAGTTTTGCAGGGACCAACCAACCCATAGCCAATGGCCTCGTATGTGCTTCACGCACCCTACTCTTTCAGTGCTCGCACGTTGAACACCGGCACGGGTTGCAGAAAGCCTTTGAGAGAGAGTTCTCCCACGGGCTCGGCCTCGAGCAGCTCTTCTAGCGCCACATAGACCCGCTGGTTGATGAGGATCTGGCCACCCTTCGCTTCATCGCACAGACGGGAGGCAAGATTGGTGACCGGACCAATGGCCCCGTAATCGACGCGCCCTTCGAAGCCGATCATGCCCAAAGTGGCATAGCCCTGGGCAATGCCCACGCCGAAGTCCAGAGAGTGTCCGCGCCGCTGCCATTTGCCAGTCAATTCGCGCATCTGCTGACGCATACCGATGGCCATGCGCACGGCCCGTACCGCCGGGTCGGGGCAGGGGACCGGGTCATTGAAAAAGACCATCAAGCCGTCTCCGGTAAAGCGCTCCAGTGTGCCTTCAAAGCGGAAGATCAGTTCTCCCATGGCGGCGTGGTACTCTCGCAGGATGCCCATGACCTCCTCAGGCTCAGTCGTTCCCGCAAAGGCCGTGTACCCCCGCAGGTCGCAGAACACCACGGTAATCTCGCGCCGATGGCTCTCCAGCAGTTGCTCGCCACTGGAGGAGACGAGGAGTTCAGCCAGGTGGGGAGAGAAGAAGCGTTTCAGGCGCCCCATACGGTCTAGCGCCGTGAGCTGCTCCGTGACGCGCTGCTCAAGCGTGCGGTTCCACTCAGCCAGTTGCTCGGCCTGCACCTCAAGGCGTGCGGCTTGCTCCTGGGCTGTGTCGTGCAGGGCCTTGATGCGCAGCATAGACTTGACCCTGGCCACCAGGGAAGCCTGATCCACTGGCTTGGTGAGGTATTCATCGGCACCAGCTTCGAGGCCAGCGACAATGTCCTTGGAGTCGGCCTTGGCCGTGACCATGATAATGGGCATGAAGGGCAGCGAGGTATCTGCTTTCAGGCGCTTGCAGACTTCGATGCCGTCGATCCTCGGCATCATAATGTCGAGCAGGATCAGGTCAGGGTGTTGCGCGCTGGCAATCGCGAGGGCCTCGGCGCCATCGGTGGCGGTGAGGAGTTCGTAGCCATGCACGGCCAGACGCGTTTTGAGGATATCCACGTTCATGGGCTGGTCATCCACGATGAGGATACGCGGCGGGGTTCTCACGGGCTCCTCCTTGTGGGTATCACGTGTGTGTATCTAGGGGAGATACTCGCGTACCTTCGCCAGCAGGGCACGCGGGCTAAAGGGCTTGGCCACATAGGCGTCACAACCGGCGGCGAAGGCTTTGACGTCATCGCCACTCAGTGCGTACGACGTCACTGCAATGATCGGAATGTGTTGGAGTCCAGGGTTGGCCTTGATACGCCGGGAGGCTTCGTAGCCATCGATAACGGGAAGCTGGATGTCCATGAGGATCAGATCAGGGTGCTGCGTCTCTGCCAGGGTGACTCCTTCTTCCCCAGTCACGGCCTCGACGATCTCATACCCGCTCCTGGTGAGGAGGTCGCGTACAATACGCCGATTGTCTTCCTGATCCTCGACCACCAGAATGCGCTTGCTCATGCGGCCTCCTTTTGCTGCTCAACGCGCACCGGCAGCGTAAACCAGAACGTCGAGCCCTTCCCCAGGCTCGATTCGACCCAGACACGCCCGCCGTGCATCTCGACTATGCGTTTGACAATGGCCAGCCCGAGGCCCGTGCCGCCCTTGAGGCGGGTGCTGGAGCTGTCAGCCTGCTGAAACTCTTCAAAGATCGTTTGCTGATCGGCCTCGGCAATGCCAGACCCGGTGTCGGCAACGGCGACTGTGAAGACACCGTCTGTCGCTGTCACCTGGATCTCCACCTCGCCAGCTTCGGTGAACTTGATGGCGTTCCCCATCAGGTTGAGGAGCACCTGCGCCAAGCGCCGCTCGTCGCCCTTGCCCTGTGGGAGTCCGGGAGCGAGATCAACTTTGAGCGCTAAACCTTTCTCTGTGGCCAGGGATTCAACGGCCGTCGAGACCGTGTACACCACCTCGGCCATGGAGTACTCATTGAGCGAGAGCGTCAGTTGCCCCGCCTCCATCTTCGAAATGTCGAGCACGTCGTTGATCAGATCGAGGAGATGGCGGCCGCTCTGCTGCACGCGCTCCAACACATCCCGGATTGGCTCGGGCACCTCGCCGTAGATCTCGTCCAGGATCAGCTCCGTGTAACCCAGGATGGCGTTGAGCGGCGTGCGCAGCTCGTGGCTCATGTTGGCCAGGAACTGTGACTTGTGCTTGCTGGCGATTTCGAGCTGCTGGCCTTTCTCCTCGATCTCGCGGAAGAGCCGGGCGTTCTGAATGGCGAGAGTTGACTGCGTAGCAAAGGTCTGGAGGAGGTTCACAGCTTCGGGCGAAAAGTTCCCTGCCTCTGGCCGATAGATGACCAGACCACCGAAGGTCTGCTCTTCGAGGAGGAGGGGGACCGCTAGCATGGAGCGATAACCGGCCTGCGCCAAAGTGGGCCGGACCCGTGCTAAGACAGCGCCGCGTTCATCCAGCAGGTCGGATACTTGTACTGGTGTACGGGTGGCCGTGGCTTTTCCCATCGCACCCTCGCCAAGACGGATGCGTGCCCCCCTGAGCACCTGGATGATCTCCTCTTGTACCCCATGCGTCGCCCTGAGGTGAAACATTTGCGTGCTCTCGTCGTATTCGTAGATCACCCCACCGTTGGCTCCAGAGAGCTGCACAGCGCGGTTGACAATCGTGGTGAGTACCGTCTGCAGATCCAGGGTGGAGCTGACTGCCTGGCTGACTTCCCCCAGGGCTTTGAGCTCTTCCACCGAGCGCGCCAGGTCGCGCGTCCGCTCCTGCAGCTCCTGAAATAGGCGCACGTTCTCGATGGCGATCACCGCCTGGTCGGCGAACGTCGTGACCAGCTCGATCTGCTTGTCGGTGAAGGGTTGGACTTCAGTCCGCCGGATCACGATGACGCCAATGAGAACGCTCTCCCTGAGCATGGGAACTCCCAAGATCGTGCGGAGACCTCCCTGCGTCTGGACTTCCGTGTCCTTCAATTCGTATTCAGGGTCAGCCATGACGTCTGGGATTTGCACCGCACGTCGATCCAGGGCGACCCGCCCAACAACAGTACCTCGCCCCGGATGGATTGGGTGTTGCTCAAAGAAATCTTGCAATTCGGGGGGGACGTTATAGGCGACCGCCAATTGGAATAACTCACCGTCCAGCCGGAAGATGAATCCTTTGTCGGCACCGCATAGTCTCGTTGCGTTCTCGATGAGTGTTTCCAAAACGGGCTGCAGATCGAACGTCGACCGGCTGATGATCTTGAGAACTTCGCTGGTAGAGGTCTGCTGCTCGAGAGCCTCACTGAGTTCCTGCGTGCGCGCCTCGACCTTCTGCTCCAGGTTGGCGTATGACCCCTGGAGCTGGCTCGCCATACGGTTAAATTCATCGGCCAGCGTCTGGAACTCGTCTGCCGTGGTGACAGCAAGTCGATAGTCGAGGTCGCCGCTGCCGAGGCGTGCCGCCCCTTGCTGCAGCAGGGTCAGCGGCCGCACCACGCGGCGCCCAATGAGCAGACTGGCCAGCACAGCCAGGCCAAGGCCAACCAGCAATAGAATGCCAGTCCTGAGGATGGAGGCATACAGAGGTGCATACGCCTCTGCGGCTGGGCGCTCGAGCAACACCGCCCATCCCAGTTCGGGGATGGTGGCAAAGGCCGTAAACACCTGCTGGCCGGCCAGGTTCGGCTGCTCCACAAAGCGCGCCGGCGTACCAGCCAGAGCGGCTTGTACCTGACTGAGCTGCTTGACCTGACGTTTCTGCAACACCAGGCTAATGTCCGGATGCGCGATCAGGTCTCCCTCGCGCGACACCACATAAGCGTAACCAGCCTTGCCTACCTTAATGCGCGATACCACTTCCCAGATATATTTGAGGTTCACTTCGGCAACCAGCACCCCCACTACGTCCCCGGCAAAGCGCTCAATGGGCACCGCCACCGTCATGTATGGTTCAGATTCCCTGATAAAATACACCTGGCCGAAGAAGGCCTTGCCGCCACGGGCCCCCTGAAACGCCTCGGCGGAGGCGCGGTCACGCAGGTCATCTGACAGCAGCATGCGCACGCGCGATACTTTTAATTGCTCGCGACCACTGGTGTCCAGCGCTACCAGTTCCGTAATCGCCGGGGTGACTTTGAGTAACTTGAGCAGCTCGAACTTGTACGGCTCGGTCAGCCCACTCGTGACAATCTCCTGCGTCTGCGTGGAGGCGCGCAGTGTGTGCTCGATGTCCTGGACAAACTGCTGAATCTTGAAGGCAGCCCCTTGCGCCATCTCCCGCTGTAGCGCCCCAATGGCCTCGACACTCTCGCGGTAGCGAAAGACGAGTTCGACCACCCCACTGGTGAGCAACCCCCCACAGACCAAAGCCAGGGCAATGAGGAACGTGCGCCGCACCAGGCGGCCACCGCGTCGGGCACCTGATGCGGCCCGACCGGACGGGTCCTGCGCAGAGGCTATCGGAGGGATGGTGTCGCTCATGGTGCTTCCTTTTCCACTCTCAGCTTACCGGTAGGCACTCCGCATGAGTATACACTGTGCTACCATGGTGCGTATAGGATGAAAAGACGTGAGATCGCTAGGTCGGCTCTCTGCCAAGCAGCTTTCCCCTCTCACCATGAGAGAGCCAACCTTTTATTTTGAGAGAACGTGACCCCTGCACATAGATCTCACAGGTGGGCGTCAGGTCACACGACCTTAATCATCCCTACCAAGGGCAGGTGATCCGAGGCACAGCGCGCCGTGGGTGAGGTGTGTACCCGCACGGTGGCCAGCGCCTCAGGTGGGTGCACCCAGATGCGATCGAGGGCGAAGAGCGGCTGCCAGGATGGCCAGGTACGCGCCTTGGACGATTGCCCGAAGTGCGCGCCGAGATGCCGGAGTGTATGCGCCAAGAAGAACCATTCGTTGATGTCCCCAAGGACTACGGTGAGGCGGCTCGGGTCGCGCACAATCGACGCCGTAAGGCGCTGCACCTGGAGCCGTCTTTCCCATGGAGCCAGTCCAAGATGGGTCGTAATGACACGGATTGTTCCGCCGTCAACCGCGACGTCGACGTCAAGGGCACACCGGGGCTCACGCGGCGGGACATGCAAGTCAATGCGCCGCACCGCTAGGACTGGCAGGCGTGAAAAGAGCGCAATGCCGTAGTCCCCGCGCGGGCCAACAAACGTCGTGCCGGTGACGACCTCGAACTCTGACACCGCGGCGAGGAGCTGGATTTCATCGCTAGGATCAGGGCCTACACCGTGCGCATGCAGCTCCTGGAGTCCGAGGACGTCGGCATTGATCTCGCGAATCACCCTGGCAATACGGGTTGTGTCGTGCTTTCTGTCGGTGCCAATACAGCCATGGATATTGTAGGACGCCATGACGAGATGCGGTCTGGAGGGGGTTGTATCAGGGCAGATCACCTCAGTCACCCCCGGCCGCACGAGAGGAGCCGCGCTGTATCCGCCGCACGAGCCATCTCCCTCCGAGGATCAGGG
>Ga0075429_100006256_pt1 | contig 10306 bp, 12 predicted proteins | sample RhiMetdeltSRZDD3_FD_75295 | JGI IMG/M metagenome (GOLD analysis project Ga0075429, IMG submission 75295) | Populus rhizosphere microbial communities from Tennessee, USA - Rhizosphere MetaG P. deltoides SRZDD3 | ecosystem: Host-associated > Plants > Roots > Rhizosphere > Soil | place: USA...
GAATCCGTGGTTACATTGGCATCACCCGATCTCCCTTACTCGCCTGCATGTCATTAAGTTTTGCCCCTGGGTCACCGTACTGACTATAGTAAACCAATACCGATCTCGAACAGAAGGAACATATGGTGAACACACTTGACCTCAAGAAAGAATTCAAACATCTCTACCAACCATCTTCAAAACAGGTAGAACTCGTTCAGGTGCCATGCCTGCAATTCGCCATGATCGACGGCGCGATCGAGAAAGGATCGGAGCCGGGAAAATCGCCTTCGTTTGCAGAAGCAACCCAGGCGATGTACAGCATGGCCTATACACTCAAGTTCATGCTCAAGAAACGCAAAACCAATGCCATCGATTATCCCGTCATGGCTCTGGAGGGGTTGTGGTGGGTGGAGGACGGCATCTTCGACATCACCGTGAAGGATAACTGGTTTTACACACTGATGATCCTGCAGCCGGAGGTGATCACACCGGAGATCTTCGAGGCGGCACGCGAGCAGGTCCACAGGAAACGCGGGGAAAGCGCTGCTCTAGCAAGAGTGCGCCTGGGAAAGTTTGAAGAAGGATTATCTGTACAGACGATGCACATTGGTCCCTACGCCACTGAGCCCGCCACAATCGAGCGGATGAAAGCCTTCGCGCAGGAAAACGGCTATCGTGACCGTGTAGGACTCGGGGGAAAACATCATGAGATCTACCTGGGCGATCCGCGTAAAGCAGACCCGGCAAAATTGAAGACCGTTCTGCGACATCCGGTGGAAAAAGCATAGCCATGCTTCCTGGACGAGAGCTGGAACCTGCTGCCTGAAAAGATATAATGTTCCCATGACAGTAAAAACATCTTCTATCTCTCTCAGCACACAGGGGAATGCAGACATCCAGGATATCACCGAGCAGGTTGCCAGAAATATTTTGCAAAGCGGGCTCAAAGATGGGACGGCGACAGTTTTCTGTCCGTCCTCTACATCAGCCCTCACAACCATCGAATATGAGAGCGGCGCCGTCAGCGATCTGCGCCGGCTGTTCGACGAGATCGTTCCCACAAGCCGCGAGTATGCCCACAATGAGCGCTGGCACGATGGCAACGGCCACAGTCACGTACGCGCCGCGCTGCTGGGGCCTTCGCTGACCATCCCCTTTCTCGATGGACAGCTGACTCTCGGTACGTGGCAGCAGATCATTTACCTGGATTTCGATAACCGCCCGCGCCAGAGAAAACTCGTCCTGCAGTTGATCGGAGAATAGCCTTGGTCTGCTATTACCACCCCGACAGACCCGCCGTTGGGCTCTGTAAATATTGCCAGCGCGGGCTTTGCGTCGATTGTGCCGCACTTGCAGGTGATTCTATGGCTTGCAAAGGACTGCACGAGGAACAGGTCTTTGCGATGGAGGTATTGCTGCAAAAGAATATTCTGCAATCTAACCGGGTCGGGTCAGATTATTTGCGGAATACGATCTTTTATGGAATTGTGGGGCTCTTGTTTTCTGCCTTCGGGCTCTCCCAGATACGATGGCTCGGATTGCAGGCGGTCGTCTATCTAATGATCGGCCTGGCTCTGCTCTGGGCGGCGCTGGCAAATTATCTGGAGAGCCGGAAGTATAAATAATGGGAACCTGGATCTCACACCTGCGTATCGCCGAGAATCTCTTACAGCATTATCCTGAGCTGGACGAGGTCACGTTTGCATTCGGCAATCTCTCTCCCGACTCCGGCATCCCCAACGCCGATTGGACGGCGTTCGACCCACCCAAGGAGGTGACGCACTTCCTGCAAAAGGGAGAGGGCGAAGATGCCGTGCAAGATCTCGTTTTTTACGAGCAGTACCTTTCAAACATCCAGCCAGAGCATGACATCAAACGTTACAGTTTTCGACTCGGCTACTTCTTTCATCTGATTTGTGATATTCTGTGGGCAAAACGGATCTGGGAAGCGACCAAGGCGATCCACAAGCCTGAGCTCGAGCAAAACAAATCAGAAGCGGTCGAGAATATCAAGAGAGATTGGTATGGATTGGACCAGCTCTATGTCCGTGAGCATCGAGACTCTTTATTCTGGCGTACCATCGCACCCGGCCCAAACGCGCCATCCTATTTGCCATTTATCGGAAATGAAGCGCTGCACCACCAGTATGATTACATCCGCAGATATTACAGCCAGCCGGAAAGCGATTGGTTTTCGGCGCTTCCCTTTCGCTACTTGAACGAAAAGACTATGAGCCGGGTGATCGATGACAGCGTAGAAGCGGTTTTGCTTGTTCAGGAAAAGCTTCAGAATTTGAGACATCTGGATGGGTTGAAAAGCAGTGTCAGTCTGCTGCCCGAATCATTAATGGCACCTTATAAAGAGCCTCTGGGGAATTAAGCCCGGCAAATATCCGCAACCTTCTCCGCCCTCCTGCGTATGTCCTTGTAGAAATCATGGAAAGGAGTACATCATGAACACCAACTACAAGCAGTTGACACGCAGCACGACCAACCGCATGATTGCGGGAGTTTGTGCGGGACTGGGTGACTATCTCGGCATCGATCCAACCATCGTTCGCCTGCTCGCCATCCTGGCATTCTTCACCGGCTTCGGCGGGATCGCCATCGTGTACCTGATCATGGCGATCGTCGTCCCTGAACAGCCACAAGTCACCGAGTAGGTCATGTTCCTCACGGAGCATCCCATAATGTAAAAGACCGGGCACCTTAGCCCGATCTTTTATTTAAAATACATCGCACACTGTTAGACAGGGAAATAACAGTAAAGCGCCATCCACTTAAACGGAGTTTCTCACACCTCAGGTGCGGCGCATCCTCTACAGTTCACCTCGCCAGTGAAATGAACACATCCTCCAGGGTCGGCTCGCCAACAACGATATCGCGCACGTTCACATTCTTCTCTTTCAATACACTCAACAAATCTTCTTTCTTCTTTCCTCTTTGCGTAATCGTCCTCAAATGATCGCCAGCCAACCCCACCCGTAACACTCCTTCGATTTCAGGCAGCACGGCCAGACCAGCCTCCAGCGGTTCGGCAAAGACTTCCCACACGTCGCCAGGGATAATGTCCCGTTTCAAATTGGACGGCGTATCCATGGCCAGCAATTTTCCCGCGCGCATGATGCCGACCCGCTCGCAATACTCGGCTTCATCCATGTAGTGCGTGGTGACGAGGATGGTCACGCCGCCTTCGGCAAGTTCATAGATCAAGTCCCAAAAGGCGCGGCGCGCGGTCGGGTCTACTCCCGATGTGGGTTCATCGAGGAACAACAGTTTTGGCTCATGGACTAATGCAATCCCGAGAGCAAGCCTTTGCCGCCAGCCGGCGGAGAGGGAACGCGTCAGCGTGGATTCATGCCCCTGCAGACCGACCAGGTCCAGGGTTCGTTTGATGCGGGCTTTGTCCGTGATTCCATACACGCCGCCGTAAAATGTCAGGTTCTCCAGCGCGGTCAAATCGTCGTAGATCGCGAATTTTTGTGACATATACCCGGCGCGCGCCCGTACTTCTTCACTCTGCTGGAACGCGTCGAATCCCAGCACGGTTGCTTTTCCATCACTCGGCGCGATCAGGCCGAGCAGCATGCGTATGGTCGTCGTCTTGCCGGAACCATTGGGGCCAAGGTATCCGACGACCTCTCCTGCACGTACATCGAAATTAATGTGATCGACCGCCACGAAATCGCCGAAGCGGCGTGTAAGATTTTCTACCTGAATGACAGCTTCATTCATGGATGGTCTCCCGGAGTCAACGTCTTATCATCCCCCATGGGGACCCGACGTTGGTTTAGTGCGATGTCTGGAGACATCGACTCCGATTCTGAAAGGGCGATAAACACATCTTCGAGGACAGGAGGCACGGAACGAAGCTCATCCACGTGCCCACCTTCGTTTTCGATCTGCGACGTCAACCGGCTCAGGACATCCTGCGCCTTGTGCTCTCCGACGCGGATGTGCAGCCGGTCTCCAAACGCCTGGACGTCTTCCACGTCCGGATCCTTATGCGCCACGTGACGGAGAAGACCGATCGGCGAGCCGCGTAGTTCCAGGACGCGGTTGTTGAGGCGCGCCCGCAGGTTGGACGGGGTATCTTCGGCGATGATCTTCCCATTTTTCATGAATCCCACGCGATGACAACGCGAGGCTTCGTCCATGTAGGGTGTGGAAATGATGACACTCACCCCTCCCTGAGCGGAGGACTGAGCGCTTTTTGCGAAGTCCGCAGTCGCAGGGCTTATTCCTTTAGCAGCTCGCGCTTCGACTTCACTCCCCTCCCGGGTCGCTCCGCTCAGCGAGGAGGATGCCAGCTTGATGATCAATTGCCAGAAATCCTGGCGTGTGACGGGGTCAACCCCTGTCGTGGGTTCATCCAGCAGCAATACGCGCGGGCGCGTCACCAGCGCAGAAGCAAGGCCAAGTTTTTGTTTCATCCCACCGGAAAGCTGTCCTGCACGGCGGTCGGTAAATGTATCCAGCCCAACAAATTCCAGGATTTCCATACAGCGTGGCAGCCACTCATCCGACCTCAGCCCGCGCACTTCGGCAAAGAAACGAATATTTTCAAGCACGGTGAGATCTTCATACATCGAGAAGCGCTGCGATAGGTAGCCAATCTGCGAACGAGCGTGCTCTGTCTGACGAATGACATCGTACCCGCCAACGGTGACCCCCCCTTCGTCCGGCAGCAACGCACCGACGAGTAATCGCATGGTGGTCGTCTTCCCCGCCCCGTCGGCTCCCACGAGTCCATAGATCTCGCCTGCCGGAATTTGAAGGGAAACATCATCCACGGCATGCGTAGTGCCGAAGGATTTCTTGAGATTTGTAGCTTGAACGAGTAGGTCCATATTAGGAGTGGCCGAGATTTGATTTATAGGACAGATTCCAGACGAACAGCAACATACCAGCCATCAGCACCAGGACGAAATAGCTATACCAGCCGGGGAAGGCATTAATGTAATCGGTGCTCTGAGTCAAATACGTCTGAACGTGGATGGGGATGCTGATCGTAAAGTAGACCAGGATGAAACCATAGAGAAACTTCTTCCACGAGCGGTCAAACGAGAGCTGTCTCCAGGAGAGCCAGCCGACAATTCCTGCATACGTCATTGGGATTGCCAGGAGCATGTCAAATCCAGGAGTCAGGATATATTGCTGAAGAAGGTCGCGACCGATAAACAGGCTGGTCACATGCAAATACATGCCAATGATCAAGGTTGTGATTGCCATATGTCTAAAGTAATACCCATTATGTTGCAGAGATTTCATTTCACAGTCCTTTCGAATCCACAATGCGACCATCACCACTTCCTGTTTACTACTGACGAATTACTCAAACACCACATCCGCCGGCATACCGATCTTTAACTTGCCTGCGCTGTCAGTTACTTTTAGTTTGATGGCATAAACGGTTGAACTGCGTCCTTCCACCGTTTGGACATTGCGGGGTGTGAACTCTGCCTGATCGGCAATGTGAATGACTTCTGCCATGAAGGTTTCATTGGGAAATGAATCCACGCTCACCTGCGCGGCTTGCCCGAGAGAAATCTGCCCATAGCGATCTTCAGGGACATAGACCGTAATCGTCATATCGTTCAAATCAGCCATTGCGAAGGTTACGGCGCCGGGCTGCACGAATTCGCCGGGCTCCACATTCCGGGTCAGGATCTCGCCATCCAGCGGAGCATAGACGACCAGCTTCGCAATTTGTGCATCCACCAGATCGAGGTTGGCTTGTGCCTGTTGGACTGCTTTTTGGGCTTGATCGACGGCGGCCTGCGCCTGATCTACCATGCCCTGGGCTACCGTCACGCCTGTCGATTGATCGCCGGTCTGCAAATTACGCATGAAATCAAGCGCCGCATAGTACCGTTCCTTGGCAACCGAAACATCGGCGCGCGCCTGGAGCACAGCATCCGCAGCTTCCGTGTTCAGGAGTTCATTGTATGCCTTCTGCGCATCTTCTAGCTCATCACGCGCCCCGTTATACAGGCCGCTGCCCGCATTCCCCAGATGTTCATCCCCGGTACATTTGTAGATCATGTTCGTCAGGCGCGCGGTCTCGACAAAATAGCCTGCATTCGTTCCACAATGCGTCCGGTTGTAGCGACCTTTGGGAGTATCTTCCGTCGCAGAATTTTGCGCATGATAGTTCACATCCTGCGCGATCAGATACGCGAGCCGTGCATCGAGGAGGCGCTGCTCTGCCTTTAAAAAGTCCGCCTGCTCCAGGGACTGCGAGACATTGTCAAGATTGGCCTGAGCCTCTTCAACAGCTTTTTGAGCAATTTCTACCTGACTTTGCATAGACTGAACTTGCTCTTCGCGTGTGTAATACCAGCCCGGTTGATCGAATAGATCGGGATCGGCAAACCAGTCCTGTAGACGAGTGCTCTCCCCCTGCGCAAGGGAGGCTTCCAGGGTGATTTGATACTGGGTTTGCGCCGTGGCAAGTGCGTTTTGGGCAGTTTGGACTCCCGCCATCGCCGCATCAAGTTGCGCGACCGCGACCATCCGCTGGGAAGTCAGCAGGCTATCGTCGAGCCTCAGGAGCCGATCACCCATTTTGACCGGTTGTCCCTCTTCGACAAGGACCTCATTCACCTTGCCAGCCATCTCCGGCGAGACGTTTACAACCGTCGACTCAATGGTTCCGGATGCTGCCAGGGCACCATTCTCCTGTGGCTGCAACGAGCGAAAGGCATAGTAGCCACCAATCACAATAGCGAGAACAAGCAAAATTCGGACAGGACGGGGGGGAAGTTTATGTTGCATGGTCGAAGACTCCTTGAAGAGAAATTAGTCTAGGCGTTTCCGGAAGCGCAGGGCTGCAATACCCATAATGACAACGGCAAAGATCGTCAGCGCGATCACTTCATTCTGCAGGGCGCTCAAGCCGACTCCTTTAAGCAGGAGGGCGCGAATGATGACTAGATAATAACGAAGCGGCACAATCGCAGACACATATTGCAGAAACCGTGGCATCGCTTCAATCGGAAAGAAAAAGCCGGAGAGGAAGATGCTGGGCAGCATGGTGACCATGACCGTGATGAACGCTTCCTGCTGCGTATTGGCAACCGTGGAGGCGAACAAGCCGATCCCCAGGCTTGAGATCAGAAACAATCCCGAAAGAGCAAAGATCAGTCCAAGATCGCCCTTGATCGGCACCTTGAACCACCAGTGACCGATGATCAGGACTTCGACCATGTCAATGAGTGCCAGGATGGAATATGGCAGGATCTTCCCCACCACCAGCTCCCACGACCGGATCGGCGTCACAATCAGTTGCTCGATCGTGCCGCGTTCCCGCTCACGCACGATGGAGGAGGCGGTCAGCAGTGTAGTGATGAAATACAGGATCATCCCAATCACGCCAGGCACATTAAAATAGGCGGCGATCAGGTCGGGGTTGTACCAGACCTGGGTGCGCACATCCAGAGGCGGGTGGAAGGAGGAGGGCCTTCCCGTCAGTGCCGCTTGTTCCGTCAGTACTTTGGTCGCGTAGGATTGGCCGATCAGCCTCGCCGTGGATAAAGCGGTTCCACCGACCGTTGCATCAGACCCGTCCAACACGAGGGAAACCTGCGCGCTCCCCTCCAGAAGCCGGACATCGTAATCCGGCGGAATGATCAGCGCGGCGCGGATCTTGCCCTGTTCGATCAATTCCTTATATTCATCACCGGAACCGACCGGATAATCGATGCTGAAATAATTCGCGGCGCGGAAGGCATCCAGCAGGGCGCGCGAAGGCTGGGATTGACTCTGGTCCCAGACGGCCAGGGAGATATTCTTTACATCCGTGGTCGCGGCATAGCCCAGCAGGAATAGCTGCAGCATCGGCATGACAATCACCAGGACCAGCGTGCGAGGGTCCCGGAAGATCTGAATGAACTCCTTACGGATGATGGAGATTAAACGTGAATTCATGCCGGCTCCTTTAAGATCCCTTTTAGAAATAGATCAATGTACACGTCAGCACTGTTTTTAGGCATTAATGGACTTAACACGGAGTTGGCTATGATCATTTCGGTAACAAAGTAGGAGATGATCATGCCAAAGAAGGATCTCATCAGCATCGCCGGGTTGTGTACACGCAACCCCTTCATTTTTTTCACGTGCTTGCGAAAGATTGGCAGAACCTTGGGAGCAATTTCACGAAGCATGATCGAGCCGTGCTTCCCCTTGAACTCGACCAGTTCAATGAACATCAGGTTGATGAATTCCGGTCGTTGACCCAACTCACGGATCACGATCCGAAACGCATCCTTGAAAAACGCTTCGGCAGTCTCCCCCTCCACGGCCAGGACAAGAGGCAAGATCTTTTTGTAGGGATGCTGGTCGATGATGATGGCTTCGAAGATCTCATCCTTGCTTGAAAAGTGATTATAAATCCCGCCCAATGCAAGATGAGCGCGTTTGGCAATCTGACGCATCGAGGTGGCGTGATAGCCCTGCTCGAGGAAGAGGCTGATGGCGGCATCCTCAACCGCCAACCTGGTTACTTCTCCCTTTGTCTGTGTTTCCTTTTTCATGGCATCTCCGAAAAATGAACGAACGTTCGTTTTTATTTTACACATTTCCGAAATTCTGTCAAGAGAAAAAACCAACCATTTGCAGGTGTGTAAAGCGGCTTCTCGTCGAATGGTAGAATCAAGCGATGCTCCCGCTTACCAAAGTCGAACAATTCACCCGCAGGCATTTGCGCTATAACGTCATCGTCGGTTTACTGGATGGAGGGCTTTTTGGCCTGGGGATCGGCTTCGGATCATTTGGCACGATCCTGCCTCTCTTTGTCGCTTCGATGACCGACTCCGCCACACTCATCGGGCTTGTACCAGCCATCCATGGGGCAGGCTGGCTGCTCCCGCAACTGTTCACTGCCAGTCATACGGCCGGGCTGCGGCGTTACAAGCGGACTGTCCTGCTGATGACCATCCATGAACGCATCCCCTTCCTGGGATTTGCCATCGTGGCAGGGCTGCTGCCCAAAATTGGCCTGCAGGCTGGCCTGGTCATGACATTTTTGCTTCTCATCTGGCAGGGCCTGGGCGGCGGCTTCACCGCCAATTCGTGGACAAGCATGATCTCCAAGATCATGCCGCCTGAATCTCGCGGCACTTTCTTTGGCACACAGGCAGCCGTTGCAAATCTGTTCATCAGCGCCGCGGCGGTGGGAGCAGGGTACCTTTTGAACGCGTTCGATTCACCCCTGGATTTCGTATCCTGTTTTTTGCTGACCAGCCTGTTCTTCACCCTCTCATGGATCGCCCTGGCTCTGACACGCGAACCTGCCGACCATGAAAAGGTCATCGAAGAAAACCCACCTCCCTTCTGGCACGGCGCCAGGCGGATCCTCCAGCGCGATAAAAACTTCAACTGGTTCCTGGCCGCACGCATCCTCTCGCAGTTTGGGACCATGGGCTTTGCTTTCTATATCGTTTATGCACTGCGCCGCTTTCAAATGGATACCGTCACGGCCGGATATCTCACTGCTGCGTTGACGATCTCGCAGATGGTCGCCAACGCAAGCATGGGCTGGCTGGGAGACCGGGTGGGGCATCGTCTGATGTTGATCGTCGGCGCGGCGTCTGCCCTGCTCAGCTCACTGCTCGCCTGGTTTGCTCCGTCGCTGGCCTGGTTCTTCCCGATCTTTGTCCTTTCCGGATTTGCGAATGTTGCCATCTGGACCAACGGTATGACCATGACCGTCGATTTCAGCGACGAGAATGAACGACCATTTTACATAGGTCTTGCCCAAACCCTGACGGCTCCCGCTACAATCCTCGCGCCCCTTATCGGTGGCTGGATTGCCGACACCCAGGGCTTCGTCTCCACATTTGGATGGTCGACTCTCCTTTCTGTGGGAATGATGTCCATTCTGATCTTTCTTGTAAAGGAACCTCGCAAGTTCAGGTCTCGAAGCGCTCAAACGTCCATCCGTAAGGAAGCATCTTCATCAGACAATCTCTAAACCAAGGAGTACCCATGTCTCTCATGCAGGAAAAAGTAAATCAAGCCATTGAGATTCTCAAAGACCAACAGACTGATCTCTGGCTTACATTTGTCCGTGAAACGAGTGGGGTGCGCGACCCGATGCTTGATTTCCTCATTGGTCCAAATGACCTCACCTGGCCGTCTGCCCTGATCCTGACAAGCAAGGGCGAGAAGATCGCCATTGTCGGGAACCTCGAAAAGGAGTCTGTTTCGAGGAATAACGTGTTCGACACCATCATCGGGTATGACACCGCTATGAGCGGACCGCTGCGGGACACAATCACGCGACTCAACCCCTACCAGATCGCGGTGAACACCTCGAGGAACA
>Ga0075429_100006259_pt1 | contig 10303 bp, 8 predicted proteins | sample RhiMetdeltSRZDD3_FD_75295 | JGI IMG/M metagenome (GOLD analysis project Ga0075429, IMG submission 75295) | Populus rhizosphere microbial communities from Tennessee, USA - Rhizosphere MetaG P. deltoides SRZDD3 | ecosystem: Host-associated > Plants > Roots > Rhizosphere > Soil | place: USA...
GGCAGAACCTGGTGCTTCCAGACGACCTCGCCGGTCTTGGGCCGCACCGCGAAGCGTGTGTTCGTGCCGGCCATCGTCGCGCCCGGCATCTTCCGCTGCGCTTCCGATGCCGGTCCCACGCCGCTCGATCCGTAGTAGACGAGATCGAGCTCGGGATCGTAGGTGAGATGGCCCCAGACGCCCGTCATCCACCGGCTCTCGTACGGCGAGCCGGCCCACGTTTCGTCGCCCGGCTCGCCCGGGCGCGGAATCATCGTGTTGCGCCAGAGCTCCTTGCCGGTACGCGCGTCGTGACCGGTGACATAGCAGCCATAGCCGGAGTACTGGCAGGTGCTGCCGGCCATGACGACGCCGTTGGCGACGATGGGACCGCTCGAGTTGCTGACGTACAGGTCGCCGCCGCGATCGGTTTCCCACACCTTGGCGCCGGTGCGCGCGTCGAGCGCGAGCACGTGGTTATCCCACGTGACCGTATAGACGTTGTCGCCGTAGAGTGCGATCGCCCGTTTGCGCTGACCGAGCTGGTTGCGCATGTCGGTGGTCTCCAGCGGGTGCCGGTACTCCCACATCAGATCGCCGGTGACCGCGTCGATCGCCTGAATGACGTCGCCGGGATTCCCCAGGTACATCACGCCGTTGTAGACGAGCGGGGTCGCCTGGTTGATGCCCGGCGCCATCGCGCGCGACCAGACAAGCTGCAGGCCTTTGACGTTACGTGTGCTGATCTGATCGAGCGCGCTCCAGCCCCACGCCTGGTAATTGCCGCGGTAGAACACCCAGTCTTCGGCCTTGGGTGCGCGGATCGTCTGATCGGTCACGGTGACGAAATTCTTGACCGGCCGCAGCGTCCGCAGCGGTGTGGGCTTTTCCGGCGCCTGTGCGTAGCCGGTCAACACGGCGACGCACGACACGGCGGCACTCACGAGAAAGCGCTGGACTCTCATCGGACTCTCCCTGCTTTTCACATCAGAACAAGATCTTCACTCCGAGCTGAACCTGCCGCGACGAATTGACCGTCCGCGTGACCTTGCCGGCCGTCGCGAGCGGCGCCTCGTTCTGAGTCGCACCGGCGAAGACTGGCCGAGTCGGCGTGGCAAAGTTCGCGCGATTGAGCACGTTGAACAACTCGATCCGGATCTGCAGCCTGTTGTCGCCGCCGAGCGACTGGTTCTTGACGAGTGACATGTCGACGTTCGCGAACCCCGGGCCGCGCAGGAAATTCCGCGGCGTGTCGCCGACGGTTCCCTGGAGCGGCAACTCGAAGGCACTCGTATCGAACCAGCCATCCGGGTTGCCCGTCACGATTTTCTTCGGATCGGTGCCTGGCTTCACGTTGGGCCGGTCCTCGGCGTTGTTCGAGATGTTGCCGGTGCGCGACCAGTTGGGCGTCTGGATCGACGGCGAAAATGGATAGCCACTGTGCATCGACACTATCCCGTTCACCTGCCAGCCGCCGAACACGGCGTTGTTGCCGAATGGCAACTGCCATGTGGCGTTGGCCGAGAAGACATGCGGCGCATCGAAGGCCGCAGCCGCCCACTCTGGACCCAGATCGTACGGGTTGGGCGGATAGATGGCCGATGAGATCGTGTCAGTACTGAGCTGCGCGTCGCCGTTGTCCATCGCCCTGCTGAGCGTGTAGGAGAACTGGATCTGATAGTCGCCCGCGAAGCGCTTCATCAGGCTCGTCTGAAGCGCGTGGTACGTGGACCGGCCTTCGGAGTTCCGATAGTCGATCGTGCCCCAGGCCGGATTGCGCCGGGGCGCCCCAACGGGGAAGAACAGTGTGCCGTCGGCCCGTTCGACCGGGACCACGGGATTCCCCTCGATGGCGCTCACAAGGTCGTAGCCCCGCGAGCCGGCGTAACCGACCATCATCGCCCAGCTCCCCGCCAGCTCGCGCTGGACGTTCACGTTGTACGTCCAGCCCTTGGGCTGCTTGATGTTGTAGTCCATCGTACGCGCGCTCCGCGCACCGACGGCCGTTGCGGTGGCGAACGCCGGCGTTGGAAACGGAATCCCTGCGCCGCTGATGTTCACCACGTTCACGAAGGGCGGCGACTGGAGCGCGATGCCCAGCGTGCTGTTGTACGGACCGTCGGTGTCGTAGTAGAGCCCGCCGCCGCCGCGGACGGCCGTGCGGCCGTCGCCGGAGACGTCCCAGGCAAAGCCGAGACGCGGCGCGATGTTCTTGAGCGAGGGGTTGGCGAACGGGCCACCGAGCACCGTGTCGGGCGACGTCAACAGATCGGGGATGTAGGCATCCAGGCCGTTCCTGTCTCTCGGGACCGTGAAGAATTCGTACCGGGCGCCAAGATTCAGCGTCAGGTTCGGCGTCACGCGGTAATCGTCCTGGATATAGAAGCCAAAGAGCGTGTTGGGCCGCTGGCGCCTGAAGTTCGAGTCTGGCGTATTGCCCTGGAAGCGGCTCGGCACGCCGGCGAGGAACTGCGCGAGGTTCGCGAACGTGTAAGTGCCTCTGCTGTGGTTCGTCGTCAGCTTGTCCGCATACGCATGCTCGATGAGCACACCAGTCTTCAGCAGGTGTTTCCCTTTTGTGTAAGTAAGGTCGTCGCTCCATGTCCAGTAGTCGATGTTCTGCGTCGACGGCTCGGCGGCATAGTTGCCGAGCTGTGAAAGGCCGCCGATCAGAATCAGACCCATGAACGGAGATTCCGGAATAAACGACAGCGGCTCGGCGAGCGTGTTGGCTGGACTCTGTTCGTAGGTGAGCACGCTGGAAGAAAAGCGGACAGTGTTCAGCAGATTCTGGGTGAACGTCCGCTTCGCCTCGGCCGTGAAGAAGTGATTGCCAGACGTCGAGGTGGTGAAGAACGGCGCGAAACCGGTGGTCTGGATCGCGCCGCTCGAAACGGGCGACACCTGACGCGATCGGTCGTAGGTATGACGGACGAAGAGCAAATCCTTGTCGGAAAGCTCGACGTCGACCCGGCCCTGCAGGAAGTTCTCCCTCGTCACACGCGAGAACTCGTACGTGTACTGCCCGATGCCGGGGCCCAGGTCGGGGCCGTTGGGCAAAGGATAGAGGTCGAGATAAGGCCTGACTGCGGGATTGACCGGGCCCGTGCGGGCGGCGGCCGTCGGAACGGCCGTGATGATGCTGGTGCCCAGATCTTCCTGAAGCCGCTCGAAGCCGCCAAAGAAAAAGATCTTGTTTTGGACGACCGGGCCGCCCACGGCGCCGCCGTATTGATGTCGTGTAAATGGCGCCGGGTCGCCGACGTCGAAGAAGTTGCGCGCGTCCATCTTGCTGTTGCGGAAGAACTCGAACGCCGACCCGTGCAGGACGTTCGTGCCCGATTTGGTTGCGATGCTGACGACGCCTCCCATGACGCGCCCGTAGTCGGCCGAAAACGCATTGGTGACGACACGGAATTCCTGGATTGTTTCGACGCCGAGCGTAGTGTCGGCAGCGGTGACCGTCGCCTGACCGGCGTACCCTCGCATGTTGGCGCCGTCGATGAGGTAGCTGTTCGACCGCCCACCCATCCCGTTGATGTTCAATTGCACACCGCGTTGCGCGGGCGATGTGCTGACTCGTTCCGTGAACTGGACGATGCCGGGTTGCAGTGTGGCAAGCGAGATGTAGTTGCGGCCATTGAGCGGCAGCTCCTCGATCGTCTTCTCGTCGACTACTGCTGAGAGGGCGGACGTCCGGACGTCCACGAGAGGAGTTTCACCCGTGACGGTAATGGTTTCCTCCGTGGTGCCAAGTCTCAGGACAACGTTCAACGCTGCCTGCTGGGCGACTTCCAGCGCGATGCCGTTCTGTACGGCCGTCGTGAATCCTTGCAGGCTGGCGCGCGTCTCGTACCTGCCGGGCGTCAGCCCGGGCACCGTGAAATACCCGTTTTCATCAGTGACGACGTTGCGCGCCAGGCCGGTCTCGAGATTCCTGACGACCACGTCCACACCGGGCAGGACGCCTCCGGTTTCGTCTTTGATGGTGCCCGAGATGGTGGCTGATGTGATCTGCGCGAGCGCCGGAGTGACGGTTGCTACCAGGAGTACGACCCCGAGGACAAGTCGCAGCCTCATGACGGCCTCCTTTAAGTCACCGAAGAGGCGCACACGATAGCACAAACGTCTGCAGTAAGTGCCGCATCGAAGCCTCATTCGGACGCCTTCTTGTCCGGTGCCGAGGGGCGGGTGTACTATCCGCGGGCCGGCATTCGAGGGCAGCCCTTGCTGGTTTTGGAAGAGGAGAGCCATGAAACGTTTATTGTCAGCATTGGCCGTTGCGTGTGTGGCCGTCGCCGTTCCGATTCAGGCTCACCATTCGTTCAACACCTTCTACGACATGTCACGCACCGTTGAGATTCAGGGCGTCGTCAAGTCGTTCAAGCTGGTCAGCCCGCATTCCGAGATGATCCTCGAAGTTCCGGATGCGAGCGGCAAGCCGGTGGAGTGGCGTATCACCGCCAGAACCGGAGCCGTCAACGCGAAACGCGAAGGCTGGAAGGTTGAAGAGTTCGTCGGCAAGAAGGTCAAGGTGGCCGGCAATCCGACCCGCCGCGAAGGTGGGACGGCTATGGCAGCAGGCGTCGTCACATTCGAAGACGGAAGAGTGGTGTGTCTCGGCGGGTGTCCCGGAGGACCCCCGGTCGAGTAAGCACGGGAGGGACGCGTGACTGCCGCACGACGCATGGCACAAGTCGGCGCGTTCTTCGCGCTGGCGCTGGTGGTTGGGACGACGAACGCCGCTGCCCAGAGTGACGACGAGTACGAAAAGATCCTGCCGTTCATCGGGCATTGGGATTCCGACGTCGCCGTGCCCGATGGCCAGGACCGCGGCAACTGCGGCGGCCGTACGGGTGACGCGGGCGAGAAGCAGCTGAACTGCTCGATGCCCGTCGATCAGCTGCCGCTGAACGCCAGGGGCGAGGCGTGGCTGAAATACGTGGATATCATGCAGTCGCCGACAACAGTGGCGTGTGCGCAGCTCGGGCTGCCGGCACTGCTGACCGATGGCGCCTACATTTCCGCGTCGCCCGGCCGCGTCGACATGCAGCATCCGACTAACCCCTGGTATGTGTCGCGCACGGTGTGGTTGAACGGCGCCGGCCCGAAGCCGTTGCCGGGAGAGCTCCATCAGCACGGACTCTCCACGGGACGCTTCGACGGCGACGACTTCGTGATCGAGACCGATCACTTCACCTTCGATCCCGACGGGATCGACGACCACCTGCACATGGCCTCGTCGGTCAACAAGAAGCTCACGGAGCGCTATCAACTGATTGACGATGAGCACCTGAGAATCGTCATTACGCTGGAAGACCCGACCTTTCTGACCCGGCCGTTCACCTGGGCGATCCTGTGGAGGAAAACCCAGGGCGGGCCTGCACCCGCCTATCGGTCGTGCGACGCCGAGTCGGCGCGCCGCGAGGTGGAGTTCGCGTATCCGGGTAAGAAGTATTCGGACGCAAAGTAGGGGGATCGCATGAGACGACATGTGGCATGCGCATGCGGCGCAGCACTGCTGTCAGGCTTGTTGGTCGCTCACCTTCATGCGCAGGCCGCCACGGCCAGGACGCACGTGGACGCGGCGCGGGCCGCCATTGCGCCGAAAGGTGCGGACCCCAAGAAGGCGCCGCCGTTCCATGTCTTCCAGGCCCTTTTCGATCAAGCGTGCCAGGAACCGAAGCTGCCGGATGTGATGCGCACGAACGATCGCTCCGCCGTCGTACCGCGCAAGGAATGGTTCGCGTGGCCGGCCAACATCTTCGATAACCTCTACTTCATCGGCACCAGGACGGCCGGCGTCTGGGCGGTCAACACCCCGGAAGGCATCATCGTCATCGATGCGAATTTCCATTACTCGAGCAAAGAACTGGTGCTCGGGTTGCTTAATTTCGGCCTCGATCCCAAGAACATCAAGTACGTGATCATCACGCACGCGCATGACGACCGGTACTGGGGTGCAAAGGGCCTTCAGGACACATATCCCAGTGCGCGCATCGCGATGTCGGCTGCTGATTGGGACCTCGTGGCCAAGGACAACTCGCCGGCCGAATTCAAGCCGCGGAGGGACATGGTCGTCACCGATGGTCAGAAGATCACGCTCGGTGGCGTGACGGTGACGGCGTACATCACCCCAGGGCACACTCCCGGAACGCTTTCGTTGATCATCGGGCCGCTCACGAACAAGAAGAGCGTGGCATCCGACGACGGCGCGCACGTCGCCAGTATCTGGGGCGGGACCGATCCGAGCATCGGCCGTCAAGGCGTACAGTACTTCCCGGACGGCCAGACGATGATGCGAACTCACGTTACCTCGTTGAGGCGCTTCATCGACCTTGGAACGAAGGCGGGCGTGGACGTGGTTCTCTCACCGACGCTGACCCACGCCAATTTCTCCCCTAAGCTTCGCGCCTGGCGATACATGAATCCGGATGAATCCGGAGGGGGAAATCCCGATGGCGTGCTCGGCGAGTGGCTGAAGCTGCAGGGTGCCGCTCATCCCTTCGTCAGCAAAGAAGCGGTCGAACGGTATCACCGGGTGCTTCTCGAATGTTACGAAGCCCAACTTGCGTGGAGGATGGGGTCGTAGCACCTGGAGATGGCATCTGTCCTGGCCCAGCTTGAACAATCCGGCGTCGCCACCTGGATCCGCGAATCCGGGGTGCTCTACGGCTACCCGCTGATTCTGTTTCTTCACACCCTCGGGTTGAGCACGGTCGTCGGCGTGAGCGCCGCCATCGATCTGCGGCTTCTCGGTGTCGCGTCCGCCATTCCACTGGCATCGCTCGATAGGTTGTTTGGCGTCATGTGGGCGGGGTTCGCACTGACGGCCGCCACCGGCGTTCTGCTGTTTGTCTCGGACGCGACGAAGCATGCGTCGAACCCGGCGTTCTTCGTGAAGCTCGCGTTTGTCGCCGGCGGGGTCGCGGCGCTGGCGCTCGTGCGGAGCCGTGTCTTTCACGGCCAGCAGCGGGGCGCCGTGCTCGCCGCTGCGTCCCTTGGGTGCTGGCTCATCGCCCTGACTGCCGGCCGGCTCATGGCTTACATCAGCGAGTTCATCTCGTGAACCTGGCGCATCTGCATCTGCTGCTGAACCACGTTCCGACGATCGGCTTCGGTTTCGGCATTGGGTTGTTAGCAGCCTCGCTTCTCCGAGAGAGCGAGGACCTCAAGCGGGCCAGTTATGTGGTGTTCTTCGGCGTGGCTCTGGTTGCGATCCCTGCGTATCTGAGCGGCAACGCGGCGGAATTCATTCTGAAGGGGGAGCGGGAACTCCCCGAGGGCGTAGTCGCTGCGCACCAGAACGCGGCGATGCTGGCGCTCATCCCCATGGAGATCGTGGGACTCATGGGATGGCTCGCCCTGCGGCGATTCCGGACGTGGCATCAGCCAGCGGTTCTGGTCCTTTCGATCGCAGCCTTCCTGCTCATGGCGCGCGCCGCCAACATCGGCGGGCAGATTCGCCACCCCGAAATCCTCGCAGCGGAGTCTCCCGCCTATGCGCCGGCGTGGCCGAGTCCTGCGGCGATGGGAGCGGCGTTCGTCCTCGACAACCCGTGGGTCTGGCCGATTTGCGAGGTTTTGCATTTCGTCGGGTTGTGTCTCCTGTTCGGCGTCACGTTGCTCGTGAACCTGCGTATGGTCGGATTCATCACCGGCGTCGCGCTCGCCGAGGTAAACCGCCTGCTGCCATGGGCGATGGCGGGGCTCGGCATCAACATCATCACGGGCATGCTGTTCTTTCTGGCGGCTCCAGAGCAGTACACGCAAAACAGCGCGTTCGTCTGGAAGATGGGCCTGGTCGTGCTCGGCGGCCTGAGCCTGCTTTACCCGGCAATGTTCGACCAGGAGCATGCATCGACGTCCGACATGTTGCATGCGCCCCTCACACGAAAAGTGGTGGCGGCCTGCTCCCTCGTCATCTGGGTCGGCGTCATCTTTTTCGGCCGATTTCTTCCGTATCTCGGAATGGAGTAGTAATCTCTCCCCGTTGCCTGTGCGGAAAGAGAAGGTCTATATGCCGCGACGCATGCCAGTTGTATTCGTGTTCGGGCTGTTGATTCTATGTTTCGCGGGAACTGAGTGGGTGGCAGGACAAGGCGGCGGGCCGCAGGCCCCGCCCGCTCCAAGACCGCAGCCGCAGAGGTCGATCAAAATCGACTATCTCCCTTTGTTCTTCCGGGAGGACTGGCGGTTCGATCACAGCCAGCCCAATGTCAGTAGGCCGGCTGAGCCGGAGCATCAAGTCGTGCAAGGGGACGTCTCGAACCCGAACCTGGAAGTGCGCGTGTACGGTGACGCGGTTGGCACCCGGACTGTCCTGCAGCCGGAGAACAAGAACACGAGCCCAGACGGCGGAGAGGGATTGGTCTATGTGATGTCGCTGCTGTGCGGAACCAACCTTGATCGCGAGGACCTCTCGGGAAAGGTCGTCCTCGGCCCCTCCACGCATGCGAATTGCGCGATCACGCTCAGGAACAGGAACAACGATGTGGATCTGTCCGGAGTGGCCACCATCAAATGGCGCACCAGAGTAAGCGGTTTTCACTGCCTGCGTCCCATTCTGAAACTCGCCAGCGGACAGTGGCTCATTGGCGACAAGTGTGCCCAGGGACCGCAGACGAGCTGGGAGGACCAGGAGATTCAGTTAGTTGACGTTCGTTGGCGGAATCTCAACATCGACGAGGTCGTCGAGGCGCGGGACGGGTACTGGGTGGACTATCCGGACCTCAGCAGGGTCGAGGAGATTGGTTTCACCGATTTGATGCGGGGAGCCGGCCACGGATCTGGTGGAGGTTCCCGCGTCGACTGGATTGAGGTTTACGGCAAGCCGGTTCCGCGAGTTGCATCGGGCGCCACGAGCACCAGCCGGTAGAGTTCCACGTTGTTGCCACAGAAAGGTAAGAAGTCATGAAACGGCTCGTTTTCGTGCTCCTCGCATTAGTCCTGTCAGCGACGGCGTTTGCGCAGCGCGGTGGGCGCCAACAGCTTCCGCCTCCGAAAGAAGCCGTCGCACCGGCCATCCCCGGCGTTGTGGCGGCGGGCACGAAGATCGAGCTGGTCAAGTTTCCTGTACAGAACCCCGAGGGGCCCATCGGACTGACAGACGGCAGCGGCATCATCTTCACCGAGAGGGGCTCCGCCGACCGCATCACGAAAATCGATGCGAACGGCAACACGTCCACGTTCGTCGAGAAGGGCAACCTCACGAACGGTATGGGCTGGGATTCGCGCGGGCGTCTGATCTCGGTGCAGCGCCCTCGGGGGGCTGAGAGGGTCGGCGTCCTGTATCCGCCCGAGAGCGTGGCCACGCTGGTCGACAGCTTCGAAGGTAAGCCCTTTAATGCTTTGAACGATCTGGTGGTCACCACGAAGGACGGTGTCTACTTTACCGACTCCGAGGGCGTGTACTTTCTGCCGCCAGGTGGTCCCGCGAGTGCGGTTAAGAGGGTCATTTCGGACATCGAGAACCCGAACGGCGTTCAGCTCAGTCCCGACGAGAAGACGCTTTACGCCAACGACAAAGACGGGGAATACCTGTTGGCGTTCGACGTCAAGCCCGACGGCACCCTCACGAATCGCCGCAACTTCGGAAAATACAAGAGCGTGACGGTACCGGGCCACAAGGATCCGCTGCTCGCCGAGGACAACGGCGCCGACGGTCTTGCCGTCGACAGCGCCGGCCGCGTATACGTCGCGACGAACCTTGGCGTTGAGGTGTTCGGCCCACGGGGCGAGTACCTCGGCGCGATCCCCATCGGGATTTGGGGCGGCGAGCAGAACATGCTCAGCAAACCGGCAAATCTCACGTTCTCCGGCCCGGACAAGAAGACCCTGTACACGGTCGGCTCGGGCGCCGTCTACCGCGTGCAGTTGCTGGCTCAGGGTCTCCCAGGTCGCCGGAAGTAAGCCCCGATCCCCTCGCCCGGGGATGGATTTGCTAGTCGTTGACATTCGCGCGGGCTCGATATACCTATGGCCCGGCAAGACGCCTCTCGGAGTAGAAAACAACTGGAACGGAGGGAAGCCGTGCTGAGAATCGGCAGGATTGCAGCGGTTTTCGGGTTCACGCTGTTACTACCGGTTGTGGCCTCCGCGCAGGCCACGATCAGCGGCGTGGTCAGAGACGCGTCGGGAGCCGTGCTTCCCGGCGTGACGGTCGAGGCGTCAAGTCCGGCGCTGATTGAAAAGGTCCGGACAACCGTGACAGACGGTACCGGACAGTACGCGATCGAGAATCTGCGGCCCGGGATGTACACGGTGACGTTCACGCTGCCGGGTTTCGCGGTCGTGCAGCGCGAAGGCGTCGAGCTGTCGGGCA
>Ga0075429_100006267_pt1 | contig 10294 bp, 9 predicted proteins | sample RhiMetdeltSRZDD3_FD_75295 | JGI IMG/M metagenome (GOLD analysis project Ga0075429, IMG submission 75295) | Populus rhizosphere microbial communities from Tennessee, USA - Rhizosphere MetaG P. deltoides SRZDD3 | ecosystem: Host-associated > Plants > Roots > Rhizosphere > Soil | place: USA...
CGCACGCTTGCTTTAGAAAACTCTCAGAATGGTGGAGTGGGCAGAGCGAATGCGGTGCTGGCACTGCCATTCGAAGAACTCCGCAGGTTCTATGCCGCGGTCCCGCCAGAAGCTCGCAACAAGCCGCTCTCGTTTCAGGACCACCTACTAGATGAAACCGTCACGGCGGTTCTGGATGATGTGGCAGCGCCCAAGTATCGAACATTGTAATGAGAAGAACTGGTTTGAACGGATCTTGGAAACACCGCTATGCTCGAAATTAAGCTGCTCGGTCCACATGATTTGCACATCCTCAACAATGTCGCCGAGGGTGTGTTCGATGATCCAATTGTAGAGTCTTCGGCAGGCGAGTTTCTCGGCGATCCTCGTCATCGCCTTGTGCTCGCGCTGGAGGGGAGTGTAGTTGTAGGATTCGTGAGCGCGGTGATCTACCTGCACCCGGACAAGCCCTCACCGGAGCTCTGGATCAATGAGATTGGCGTAGCCCCTGTTCACCAGCGCCAGGGAATTGGTAAAGCTCTCATGCAAGCCATCCTGGAGGAGGCGAAGCGATCAGGTTGCGCTGAGGCGTGGGTCCTGACAGATCGCAGCAACCTTTCTGCCATGTCGATGTACAAATCCGCTGGCGGAGAAGAAACGCTGCCAGATCCGACCATGTTTACCTTCAAGCTTTAACATACAAGGAATCAAAAAACAGCGGAACCGTTCACGATGTCCGCTGTTTTTCTTTTTGCCTGCGTTCCGATCTCAGCTATTTCAGTAGTTCTTCGATCTGCTTACAGTGCGCAGTCTCGTGGTTGGTAAGGTAACGCGTATAGCTGAGGACGGTCTCTTTGCGTTCCTTAATGATCGCCGAACGTGACCAATCTTTTGTGGAAAGGTCCTTCAATGTCTTCAACAATTCTCTGCGCTGCTGGCTGTAGGCTTCGAACGATTCTGGAAAGGCTAGCTCCAGATAATTCGTTTTCCTGATGTGGGAACGCGGCGAAATATAACGCAAGGTTGGACCGTTCTGGGTGAGCATGACGCGAATGAACTTTTCCCTCACATCTGCGCTGGCACGCAAGTGTGCCAGAATGTCGTTAACGGACCAGGGCTCCGCTTCTGTTCTCTGATATAAGCGAGACTCCGCAGAAGTGCCAGTTGCCCTGGCGATTCGCTGCGGAGCCTCTGCGAGCAACTGGAGAAACTTCTGAACTTCAGCAGAGCTGACATCTGAGTCGCCGCGCACCTTTACTGATCTCCAGTCTCAGGTCTTTAATCTGCCTTCCTCACTCTTCCCCCATCAACAACTTAATCCTCTCCCAGGGCTTGAGCTTTTCATCTTCGGCAAGCAGAGTCTTCAATTCATACATCTCATCGCGCAGCGCGGCCGCTTTCTCGAATTCGAGGTTCCTTGCCGCGTCCTTCATCTGCTTCTCCATCTCATTGATGATCTTCTGGATCTCATTACGCGGCATATCCATCACACTCTTTGCCTTGTATTCCCCACGCATCTCGCTGACCGCTTTCTCCGAAAACTCCTCGGTCAGGTCATGGATGGCCTTGTGGATGCTGACCGGGACAATGCCGTTCTCTTGGTTATATTTCATTTGCTTGGCGCGGCGCCGGTTCGTCTCGTCGATGGCGAACTTCATCGAGTCGGTGATGCGGTCGGCGTACATGATCACGCGTCCCATCACATGACGGGCGGCGCGACCGATCGTCTGGATCAGAGCTGTGCCCGACCGCAGGAATCCTTCCTTGTCCGCGTCGAGGATCGCCACGAGAGAAACCTCGGGCAAGTCCAACCCTTCGCGCAGGAGGTTGATACCGACCAACACATCAAACACACCCAGACGCAGGTCCCGCAGAATACCAACCCGCTCAAGCGTTTCCACCTCTGAATGCAGGTAATGAACCTTCATCCCCAGCTCCTGCAAATACTCCGATAAGTCCTCCGCCATCCGCTTCGTGAGCGTGGTGACGAGAACGCGCTCACCTCGTTCTACCCGCTCCCGGATCTCTCCAATCAGGTTGTCCACCTGTCCCGCCGTGGGACGCACTTCCACTTCGGGATCGATGAGCCCGGTCGGGCGGATGATCTGCTCCACTACCTGGTCCGCTTTGGCCATCTCGTAGGGTCCGGGTGTGGCGGAGGTGTAGATGGTATGTCCCATGACCTGTTCGAACTCGTCGAACTTAAGCGGACGGTTATCCACCGCGCTCGGCAGACGGAACCCGTACTCGACCAGAGTCTCCTTGCGTGAACGGTCTCCGTTATACATGCCGCGGATCTGTGGGATCGTCATGTGACTCTCGTCGATCACAAGCAGGTAATCACTTGGCAGGAAGTCGATCATCGTCCAGGGATGTGTACCGGGAGCACGCCCATCCAGATGCCGTGAATAGTTCTCGATCCCAGAGCAATAACCAACCTCTTTGAGCATCTCCAGATCGTAACGCGTCCGTTGTTCGATGCGCTGCGCTTCAAGGTGCTTACCCTGCTCCTTAAAGAAGGCCAGTCGCTGCTCGAGCTCCGCCTCAATATTACGGATGGCATCTTTCAACCGATCGGCATCGGTGAGGTATTGCTTGGCGGGATAGATCGGGACTTCCTCCGGCTCGTCGAAGACCTCGCCCGTGACCGGACTGAACTGCATGATCCGCTCGACTTCATCACCGAAGAACGTGATGCGGTAGCCACGTTTATCCTCATAGGCGGGGATGATCTCCAGAGTGTCGCCGCGCACGCGGAAGGTGCCGGGGCGCAGCTCCATGTCGTTGCGCTGGTACTGCGATTCGATCAGCTGCCGAAGCAGCGCGTTGCGGCGGTATAGCTCTCCGACTTTGAGTCGCACCGTTCCTTTGCCGAACTCCTCCGGCGAGCCCAAACCGTAGATGCAGGACACCGAGGCGACAATGATCACATCCCGGCGTGAGACGAGCGCGGTCGTTGCCGCAAGCCGCAGGCGCTCGATCTCCTCGTTGATCTCCGTCTCTTTTTCGATGTAAAGGTCGTGGCGCGGTACATACGCTTCCGGCTGGTAGTAATCGTAATAGGAGACAAAATACGAGACCGCGTTCTGCGGGAAGAACTCCTTGAATTCGGCATAGAGTTGCGCCGCAAGGGTCTTATTGTGTGCCATCACGAGCGCCGGCTTCTGCAGCTCCTGGATGACGGATGCCATCGTAAATGTCTTGCCTGTACCGGTCGCGCCGAGCAGGACCTGGTGCTCTTTCCCAGCGCGGATTCCTTCGACGAGTCCGCGAATCGCTTCGGGCTGGTCGCCCATGGGTATAAAAGGTGCGTGTAATTTGAAGTCCATAAGTTATAGTTGTGGGAGCAGAATATAGGAACGGGTGTTCTATTATATCATAAGGAGTCCAGAGTCTCCAGACTTCCGTCAACCTCAGGAGATGTTGAGTCCTTCGACAGGTATAATCACACAAACGTTTAGGAAACTGAATGAAAACACTCTTGAATATTGCTGGTATTATTCTCTTCCTCGCCGGCGGTACATTTTTCCTGCAGGGGATCAACGTCCTTCCCGGCAGCTACATGACCGGCGATCCACGGTGGGCAATTAATGGTGGAGTCATGATCGTCGTTGCGATCGGTCTGATGCTCTGGGCGCATCGCCGTAATTGAAAATATGCAGAGCGAAATCAAAATCGGTGACCGGGTTCAGATCTTTCTGGATGCCAAAGTCTGGGGAAGCGATGGCTGGTTCGATGGGAAAGTCGTGCGCATCGATCCGTATTCCAAACATCGCAGTTTCTTCTGGGTGGAACTGGATGAGGATTCGGCTGCCCTGCTGGGAAAAGGGACACGGCTCATCTCTGTCCTGAACCCCAGGAACATCCGCAAAACATAATCGTTTTTTAATATTGAAGCATTACAATGGGCGGACCTTCATTAAGACTCATCCGTAAGGATGTGACAGATAAGGAAGTCTACAAGTCAAGCGGGGAATTCGTTGCAGTTCGTGTTTTGTGGCGATTTTATTTAGCGGAAAGAGGCAAGCGATGAGCAAAAAAGCAAAATTCATCCCATTCTCCATCCTCATCTTGAGTTTGTTCCTGTCTGCCTGTATGGGGTTGATCCCCCTGGAGGATGAACCGGTCACCGGTGAATTCGGTCCGCAAACCTCTCTCCAGGAGCAGCAAGCCGAAACCTTTGAAGCCATCTGGAAACACCTCGCGGAGAATTACATCTACTTTGAAAGCAGCGACGTGAATTGGGATGCCCTGCACGACCAGTATTTGCAGCGCGTCCAGGCAGGGTTGACTCAGGAGGAATTCAGTGCCCTGCTCGAGGAGTTGCAGGCGGAGCTTCCGGACGGCAGCCTGGGATATCAATCCCGTACGGAACGGATCGAAGCCGATGTGGCTGACACATCCTCGTATGAAGGCATTGGTGCCTTTGTCGGTTTTCTTGAAGAACCCCAACCCCATATCGTGCTACTGGACGTGATCGAGGGCTCGCCCGCTGAACAGGCGGGTCTGAAGCCGCACGACAGTATCCTTGAAATTGACGGCAGTCCCATCCTGCTGGAGGAAGGACTAACCGCAGTGGACCGCGTTCGCGGTCCCGCCGGTAGTTCGGTAACGCTCAGCATTCAAAGCCCGGGGGAACCATCACGATCTGTGGAAGTCAAGCGCGGCAAGCTCAACAGTACGGGCAGACTGGAAGCCTACAATCTCAGGGGGACAAATTATGGCTACTTGCTCTTTCCTCCGGTTGGCTATGACACGTTGGACGAAGATGTGGTGAAAAGCATGCAGGCATTCACCACCAATCGAAAACTGGAAGGATTAATCCTCGACCTGCGGATTGCCAGCTCCACACGAGGCTGGCCCCTGGAAGCCATCTACACGATGTTCTATGACGGAGACATGGGTGAGTTTTATACCCGCAATGACAAGCAACTGATCCAGGTGAAGGGGCAGGATGTCTCCGGCTCCCAGGATGTGCCCTTGGTTGTTCTGGTCGGACGGAATACGACTGGTACGCCAGAAATCCTGGCCGCAAGCCTGCAGGCGCATGATAGGGCAACCGTCATCGGCGAACAAACACCGGGCTCCATTGAAGGTGCCACCTCCTACTATCTCCCGAATGGCTCCGAGCTTTTCATTCAAACCACCTCGTTCGTGTTGCCGAACGGCAATGACGTTGGGACCCAGGGCGTTCTCCCCGATATCCCGGTGGAGGCAGGCTGGGATCAGATCCGCCCCAACAGCGACCCTGTGCTCGACCAAGCCATTGAACACCTGGATGAACAGCCATGAAGAAAACATTGATCTTTATCGTCAGTGGTTTGCTGCTTGCCTCCTGCCTCCCCAAAGATATGCAGGTGCCGCAAAGTCCATTGCTTTCGACACTTGAGCGTAAATCCGGATTGATCTCTTATATTGGCACGGATGGCAACATGTATATTTCTGATCAGGCTGGCGGCAAACTCAAACAGCTCACCGAGGATGCTATCATTCCTGAAAATCAGGGCGATCCGATTCTCTATTATCAATATCCCACCTGGTCGCGGGATGGCAGCCAGCTGGCATTTATGGGCATCAGCTCAGACAGCGACCAAACCCAGTCGAAGCTGATCATCGCCAACATGGATGATGATTCCGTCAAGCAAGTGTACGCGAGTGAGAGTGAGCACCCCATCTATTTGAACTGGTCACCGGATAACGCGAATTTGAGCTTCATCTCCACCAGTGTTTCCGGGCAGAACATCATCCTGCAGAGCGTGCCGGCTGCCGGAGGCGACCGGACGATCCTGGATACCGGCTCGCCCTACTACTGGTCGTGGGCGCCAGATGGAAAGGTCATGGTCGTCCATGCCGGCGGGGCAGCCACATCCTCTCCCGAGCATCTTGCTTTCCTGAACGTAGATTCTGAGACCACGACTGTGACCGAGTATGGACTGGACTCAACGCCGGCTTCGTTCCAGGCGCCGGCCTGGTCTCCGGATGGCAGCCGCATTGCGCTGGCGCGCCTTGCCGATGAGAAGAACGAGATCATTGTCACGGATGCTACCGGTGCCAACCCGCAGACGATTGGCACCTTCACCGAAAAGACTGCCTTCGCCTGGTCGAGGGATGGCACGAGTTTCGCCTACATTGACGGCACTCAGTCACTCGAAGCAGGCACGATCGGTCCCCTGCATGTCGTCGATATGGAAACGTCTGAGGAAAAGGTCCAGGAGGGAAACATCGTGGCGTTCTTCTGGTCGCCCAGCGGCGAGGAGATTGCCTACTTTATCCTGCTCCAGGCGCAGGCAGAGGGCAATTCCTCCGGAGAGTCTGGTGGATCCACGCAGGCTGCTCCACAGTATGTACTCAATCTGCATGTGCTGGACGTGACCAGCGGCGAAAGCCGGGAACTATTCACCTATCGCCCCACGCAGCAGTTCCTGAGCATCCTCCCTTACTTTGATCAGTACCACCAGTCTGCCACGATCTGGTCGCCGGATAATAACAATCTTGTTCTGTCATTTCTGGGTCAATCGGGCAGCCCGGGGATTGCCGTCGTCCCCGCCTCCGGCAAACTGGAACCACGCTTGCTGGCGCAGGGTTTTCTGGCGTTCTGGTCGTGGGAGTAGTCACTAGACTCCGAGCGCCGTTCCCGCCGCTCCGTACGAAAATCGCAGCCGCGGGGGCGGCTCGAGCAATAGGGTAAACAAAAAACTGGCCGGGAGTCTCCTCCCGGCCAGTTTTGATTCATGAACTTTGAGTCTTCAACTTTGGAGTTGTTTTGCGTTTTGTCCTGGGCTTGGACTTTTTCTCTTTCTCAGATTTGCCATTCTTGTTGTTAACGATCGTCTCCTCTACCAGAGACTTCAGCATTAGCTCACTGTTGATAGGTTCGCTGTTGCTCTGGGCAGATGCGGCACGGATGACCGCGATACATTCCTTGCCCGTCAAGTCGTTTCGATCCAGCAACGCCTGTGCCACAGCATGCACTTCTGCAGAATGCTGAAGGATGATCTGAGTTGTCAGCTCTTCCAACCTGTGCCAGAGCTTTTCCACGTCCTTCGACTTATCACTGAAGCTTTGTCCCACACCATGATTATCAAGCGCAATGGGAGGACCAAAATAACCAAAATGAGCCAGTTGCCATAGTTGCCTGCGAACGTTCTGAAAATCACCAGTAGCACCTGTCCAGAATTCTCCAGTGAATACCTTGGCTGATACATGTCCAGCCATGGAAACTAGAATATCTGCCAGAAAGTTGCGCAAGGGCTCTACATACATATCGTAATTTGGAACCGGCAAAACGTAGCCGAACGCTTCCGAACGGCGGATAATGCTCACGCGTACAATTCGTTCCTCGGGGCGCACGTAATGCTGCACAACCGCATGACCAGCCTCATGATAAGCCAATAGACGGCGTTGATCCTCTTCCATTTCCTCGATCGGATTTTCCAGGCCCATTGCCTGTTCCTGGAAGGCCAGCTCGATATCACGCTGCGCCACACGCTCACGCCCGTCGAACAGCGCCAGACGGACTGAGTCCTTCGTGATCGCGGACATGATCCTCGCCGGGGTCGCCCAGGAGGTATCGCTGACAATGGCTTCAATATCAACGGTCTCATCGGTTTTGATCTTGTTCAAATAGTATTTCACCATCTCACGGCGACCACCGCGGTCCGGCTTGCTCACAACCACAGTTCGGTCGAAGCGCCCGGGACGAGTAAGGGCCGGGTCTAGCACATCCGGGCGGTTGGTAGAGCCCATAAACAGGATATGCCAATCTCGCGGAGGGGCTGGCTTGCCGCGCAGTTGATACCAACGCGCCCGCAGTTTCTCCCAACGAGACAGTTCATTGATTCCATCCATTTCATAAAGCAAGCGCGTCAGAGCACCTGATCCCATCATCCCCATGCCCATGCCGCCCATTCCCATGCCCACGCCCCCCTGACCGCCCATTACACCACCACGCGACATGCCTACGGCGTCAATTTCATCAATATAGGCAATGCATGCACCATATTCCCGTGCGAGCTTACGCGCCCGGCTGATGAAGGCGATCATCTTTAGCACATCCACACCCCAGAACATGGCTCGAAAGCCAGAGCCTTCGATCGAAAGGAACGCAATCCCTGCCTCGCCTGCCATCGCTTTGGCCAGCAGCGTTTTGCCGGTGCCCGGTTCCCCGTACAACAACAACCCATTGATGAACTGACCGCCCATTTTCTGAAATTTTGTGCGGTCAGAAAGCAGGGAGATCCATTGGCGCACCATCTTGATCAGGTTCGGCTGGCCCTTGTAATCGTCAAAAGTCACCTGCTTTGGGTCACCCGGGCGGATCGTTTCTACCCGTGAGCGAGCCATAAACCAGAAAATGGCGACAAACTGAATAATAGCCATAAAAAGGATAAAGATGACCCGGAAGGCAAGACTAAGCACAACCAGGACGATGTTTAGCACTTCAGGGCTAATGATCGCCCAGTAAATGAGCCCGTTGAAGGCGGCCCACGCCACAATACCAAAGAAAAAACGTGCAGGTTTTCCCGAGGCCGCCCACATAAAGACCCGCAACTGAATGTAGAGGAACAACAATCCAAGTAGGATGTAACCAAGAACGATCAAACCGTTAACGACGATGATGCGTCCATTAGTGGAAATGATCGAGATGGAAACCAACAGGTTTACCACTGCCCAGACAAGCAACCCAAGGATTGTCCACAAGCGCCAGGCGCGCACGTTGCTAAGCACATAGCCAAGCGCGCCCAGGGAAAGCGGATTTAACCACCAGGCAATGGCAATGCCCAACGCCAGGGTTGCCTCGCGGTTTGAACGCGATGCATTATTTGTAAGGAACCAAATCAGAGGAAGGGAAACAAAAAGAGTGAGAACCAGGCCAACCAGCCACCCAATGACCCCATAGAAATCGGTGGAGGCGCCTCCCATGGCGGCCATACGCGTCTTTTTTGAGCTCTCATCGTTGCGTATCGGCACCAGCTTGCCATCGGCGCCCTGCGGAGATAATTCAGTCGCGGACATAAGTCACCTCATAGAACTACGTTGAACGATTTAAAAAGAGTGTACCGCAAAAAGCTTGACGGGTACAATGTGAGGTACAAACTCTCATTCATCCTTAATGCGATAAAGCAGTCTAATTCTGGACGTGCGGAAATTTGATTTCTTACATTAAAACTCTTGTGTCACACATCACAAAGGTTACAGTCTAGGCACGGAGTCTAAAGACTTTGCGTAGCATCCCGTGGGACCAGACTTTAGAATTTCGGTGACACGGGTTGTTCACTTCAAACGGAAGGTCTAATTAAAAGGTAAGCTACCCATGTCATCTGACCCGCTATCGTTAGTTCACCGGATCGAAGTCCCGGCTTCTGCGCAAAGCCGCGATCCGGATGCGCGCTATCCCACAATCCTTGCCTTGCACGGACGCGGCAGCAACGAGGAAGACCTGATTGGGCTGGCACCACATCTCCCGCAGGGACTTCTCTGGGTCAGCCCGCGTGCTCCCCTTCTGCTGGGACCCGGTTCCTATGAATGGTATCGAGTCCGCGTCATCGGAAGGCCTGACCCCGACCAGGTGCTGGCGGCCTTGGAGACGATCGATCATTTCATCGATGAAGCACTTGCGGCATACCCCATCGATCCGCAACAGCTGTTTCTGTTTGGGTTCAGCCAGGGGAGCATCCTGTCCATGTGCTACACGCTGACACATCCTGCCCGCGTGGCGGGAGCTATCGCACAATCGGGTTACCTCCCCGAAAACGTGAAGCTGGAAGTCGATGAAGACGGGGTCAAAGGTAAACCCTTGCTGCTCACCCACGGCGAGCAGGACACAATGATCCCCGTCGAGTGGGGACGCGCCAGCCGTGACCGCCTGCGGGCACTGGGCGTCGACCTGGAATATCACGAATTCCAGATGGGACACAGCGTGAGCATTGAGTCGCTTGGCGTGATCTACGAATGGCTGAAAGGGCAGATTGGAAAGTAGAGCTTTGCCGCGAAAATGGATGAAATGATCCTATTTTTCTGGATCGGAAAACACATGGAAGCTTCCAGCCCTTGGAACAGTGGGATAATCCAGGAAGATGGGTTCTGTTATTTCTTTCCTCGAACAAGCCCTTGAGGCCCGCCTCCCATTCCTCGATGCGCGGCATGAGACGGCGTTACGGCTATTCAACGGCTTCATGGAGGGCGAGCCGGATATTGTCCTCGATCTATACGCATCCACACTGGTCATTCATAACTATGCAGATAATCCAACAGCAGGCACGTTGATGGCAGAACAAGCCGCAAAATTCCTGCAAAACCGATTCTCTTGGTTACG
>Ga0075429_100006270_pt1 | contig 10290 bp, 6 predicted proteins | sample RhiMetdeltSRZDD3_FD_75295 | JGI IMG/M metagenome (GOLD analysis project Ga0075429, IMG submission 75295) | Populus rhizosphere microbial communities from Tennessee, USA - Rhizosphere MetaG P. deltoides SRZDD3 | ecosystem: Host-associated > Plants > Roots > Rhizosphere > Soil | place: USA...
GGGCGGTGGCGCGCAGACGATGGAGCAAGGCGGCGGAGGCGGCGGCGCGGGCGGAATGATCGTGCTCGACGCGCCGGCGCTCGACATCGCCGGCACGAGCAAGATCTTCGCCGACGGCGCGGGCGGTGGGGCCGGCGCGAGCGCGGGCGCAGCGGGCAGCGCGGGCAGCGAGCCCGACGGCACGGCCGCGGCGGCCGGCGGCACCGGTCCCGCGGGCTCCGGCGGCGCCGGCTCGCACGGCGCGATGCTCGCCGGCGGCACGGGTGGCGATTCCGGATCCGGCGCGGGCGGCGGCGGCGGTGGGGCAGGCTGGATCTTCCTGCGCAGCGGCCTCGCGCCGCCGGCGAGCGCGCTGTCGCCGGCCGCGACGGCGTTTTGATGCAGCCCACGAACTCGCGCAGCCCCGCCGAGTCGTGGACAATCGAGGCATGCGCTGGACAGCTTTCCTACTCGTGCTCGCCGCGACCGGATGCTCGTTCTTCCTGGTGAAGGGACCGGCGCAGCGCGTCGATGTGGTCGGCCCGGGGTACGACAAGTGCACCGAGAGCCCGGTCGTCCCGGTGGTCGATGTCATCGGCGGCCTCGCGCTGGCCTCGGCCGCGGTCGGCGGCGTCATCCTCGAGCAGGCCGACGACGAGTTCGAACCGAAGAACTTCGGCAAGTACTACGCCGGGCCGCTCGTCGTGGGCGCGATCGTGTACTTCGTCGCGGCGAGCCGCGGCAACAACCGCATCACGTGGTGCTCGGATCTCAAGGAGCGGGTCAAGAACGGTGAGGGACCGCGCGTCCAGCCGATCGGCGAGCCCACGAAGGACATCTACGACGACCCGAAGAACCCCAAGAAGCCCGACAAGCCGCCTCCCGCGACCCAGGCGGACGATAAAGAGGATCCCAACAAGTAGGGGCTACGTGACCGGGCTACGCTCCGAGCAGCATGAGCGAGCTCGCGCGCGGGTTCGGTGACGTCGCCGGCGGCTTCAGGTTCCTGAACGCGCGCCCGCGCCTCTGGGGCTACGTGATCGCGCCCGCGATCATCACGCTGCTGCTGCTCGCCGCGGCGATCTACGGCATCGCGCACGCCGCGAGCCCGCTGGTCGCGTATGTCACCGGCGGGCTGCCGGGCTGGCTGCGCGGGATCGCGAGCACGCTGCTCGAAATCATCGTCGTCGTCGGGCTCGCCGCCGGCGCGCTCGTGATCTTCGTCTCGGTGGCGGGCATCGTCGCGGGGCCGTTCAACGAGCTGCTGTCGGAGGCCGTCGAGCGCGCGGCCACCGGCGAGCCCGGCCCGGGGTTCTCGTTCGCCGGCTTCGCGAAGGGCCTCGTGATGGGCATCCTGCACGGCATCCGCCGGCTCGGCATCGCGATCCTCTGCGTGATCCTCCTGTTCGCGCTCGGCTTCGTGCCGGTGATCGGCACCATCGCCGCGCTCGCGCTCGGCGTCGTGTTCACCGCGCGCGCCGCGGCGTACGACTGCTACGACGCGGTGCTGTCGCGGCGCGAGCTGTCCTACGCCGCGAAGCTCGACCACCTGCGCGCGAACCGCAGTCGCAGCTTCGGGCTCGGGCTCGCGGTCGCCGGGCTGCTCCTCGTGCCGGGGCTCAACCTCGTGGCGCTCGGGGTCGGTGCGGCGGGTGCCACGCTCGCCTCGTTACCGGTATCCTCTTCGGGTGCGGCGCGCCGGCCCGATCCTGCTGCTGCTGGCCCTGACCGGTCCGGCACGCGCTGAGCTGCGCGCCGGGCCGTATCTGCAGGCGGTCACGCCGACGAGCGGCACGGTGATGTGGCGGTCCGAGCCACCCGCACCTGCACGCGTCATCGTCGAGGGTCCGGGGCTGCCCGCCGGCGGCGCGATCGTCGACGCACCGGCCGCCACGCCGCGTGCGACGTTCCGCGGGCTACGCCCGGCGACGCGCTACCGCTACGCGCTCGAGGTCGGCGGTGTGCGCGAGACCGGGGAGCTGGTGACCGCGCTCGCCCCGGGTGACGACGCGGCCTTCGAGCTCGCCGTGTTCGGCGACAACGGGCAGGCCGGCGACCGCCACCGCCGCGTCGTCGAGCAGGTGCTCGCCGGCTCGTCCGACTTCGTGGTCAGCACGGGCGACCTCGTCGAGGACGCCGCGCGACGCGAGCTGTGGCATCGCCTGTTCGCGGTGGAGCGGCCGCTGATCCGCAGCACCCCCATATACCCGGCGTTCGGCAATCACGACGTGCGCTCCGGCGGCGCCCGCATCGCGACCGCGCGCGCGTACTACGAGCTGCCCGGTCGCGCCGCCACCGACGACGAGCTGTACTACGCGTTCACCTACGGCCGCTCGCGGTTCGTCGTGCTCGACTCCAACGCGCGCGGCGACGCGCTCGCCGCCGAGACCGCGTGGCTCGACCGCGAGCTCGCCGCGGCACGCGCCGATCCGCTGATCGATCACGCGTTCGTCGCGCTGCATCACCCGGTGTTCTCGGTCTCGCATCACGGCGGCAAGGAAGTGATCCGCAATGCCTGGCGGCCGCTGTTCGAGCGCTACCGCGTCACGGCGGTGCTCTCCGGCCACGACCACGTCTACGAGCGCGCGGAGACCGGCGGCGTGCACTACTTCGTCTCGGGCGGCGGCGGTGCCGACACCTACGCGCGACGCGAGCACCCGGATCCCGCCGACGCCGCGGCCGTCAAATCGTTCGAGTCGACGCTGCACTACCTGCGGATCCGGGTGCACGGCGCGCGCGTCGAGGTCGCCGCGCTCCGCGCCGACGGCACCCCGATCGAGACCACCACCTGGACCGAACCGGTGGTGACTGCGCGCGCGCCGTGATCGGTCGTAGTAGAACCCACGCATGCGTACGCTGGTTCTCGCGCTCCTCGTTGCCATTGCCATGCCCCGGCTCGCGGTCGCCGCACCGAAGCTGACCCTCGACGAGGCGATCGCAAAGGCACTCACCGGGCCCAAGGCGCGCATGGCGCGCGGCGAGGTCGACAGCGCGGACGGCCGGCTCGGCGAGGCAAAGGCGCTGATCTTTCCGCGCGTGAAGGCCACGCTGTTCGGCACCATCAGCCCGAACATCGACTGCCTCGATCCGCCGGCGTGTACGCAGACCGATCCGAGCAACTTCGCGTTCCGCTACGAGGGCGTCTACGCCGGCGCGCAGCTCGACGTCACGCAGCCGCTGTACACGTTCGGCAAGGCGGGTCACGGGTTCGCCGCGGCGAAGGCTGGCGTGGAGGCGCAGCGCGCACTCGCCGACGAGAGCGCCGGCGACCTCGTGGTCGACACCGCGCGCGCCTACTGGGGCGTCAAGCTCGCGCGCGAGCTCCGCTTCATGTGCGAGGACGGCATCGAAGAGATCGGCAAGGCCAAGGAGCGCATGGAGGCGCGCACCGGCAAGGACGCGCCCACGCTGCAAGATCGCCAGCGCATCGCGGTGCTCCTCGCCGAAGCCAAGGTCCAGCGCGCCGAGGCCGCCGCCGGCGAGCGCCAGGCCCTCGCCGGGCTGCGCGCGCTCACCGGTGTCGCCGATGCCGACATCGACGACACGCCGCTCGCGGCCGTCGAGCACGCAGCGCCGTCGGGCACCGGCGCGGGTCGCCCGCAGGCTCGCGCGGCGCGTCAGGGCGCGATCGCCGCCGACGAGCTGGTCGGCCTCGCGGAGCACGGCTACTTCCCCGACCTCTCGCTCGTCGGTCGCGCGTTCTACGCGCGCGCGCAGGGCGTCGACGACCCGGCCAGCGCGCTCGCGTACGATCCTTACAACCGCTCGGGTGTCGATTTCGCGCTGGTGCTCAACTGGACGCTCGAGCCGTGGAGCGTCCGCGCGCGCGTCGGGCGGGCTCGCGCCGATGCGCGGCGCGCGCACGCTCTCGACGAGCTCGCTGCTTCCGGAGCGCGCTACGACGCCGAGACCGTCCTCGGCGAGGCCGAGGGCGCCAAGCTCAAGGTCGACGCCGCCGCGGAGGGTGAAAAGGCCGCCCGCGCGTGGGTGGTCTCGCTGCTCCAGGCAGACGCGATCGGCGCCGCGGAGAGTAAGGACTTCGCCGATGCATACATCGCGTGGTTCCGCATGCGCGCGACCTGGGCCCAATCCACGTTCCAGTGGAATGTGGCGATCGCACGCGTCGGGCGCGCCAATGGCGAATTTCGCGCGAAGCTGTGACCCTACCCGAACGTACACATGCGCCCCACGGCGCCACAAAGTCTCGTCGGAGCAGATTGAACCAGCCTGGACGCGCTCGTTAGACTTCTGAACATGGTGGTGGTGGCTCCTCGATGTTGAGCGAGCGCGTAGATCCGTTGATCGGAACGATGCTCGGAAAGGACTACCGAGTCATCGAGCCGATCGGCTTTGGCGGGATGGCCGTCGTGTATCTCGTCGAGCATCAAACGCTGTTGAAGCGTTTTGCGGCGAAGGTGCTGTCGACCGAGCTGACCGCGAACTTCGAGGCGCGCGCGCGGTTCACGCAGGAGGCGCACGCTGCCTCGCAGCTCGACCACGAGAACATCGTCAACATCTCCGACTTCGGAGTCACGAGCGACCAGCGCCCGTTCTTCGTGATGGAGCTGCTGCGCGGCCAGACCCTCGATCAGCGGCTCGCGATGGGGCCGATGTCGCTCGAGGAGATCGTGGGCGTGAGCGTGCCGGTGGGCCGCGCGCTGGCTTACGCGCATGCCGAGGGCATCGTCCACCGCGACGTGAAGCCCGAGAACATCTTCCTCGTCCAGCGCAGCCAGGGGCGGTGGGGCATCAAGGTGGTGGACTTCGGCATCGCGAAGACGCCGCTCAACGTACGGCTCACCAAGATGGGCGAGGCGCTCGGCAGCCCGTTCTACATGGCGCCCGAGGCGTGCCGCGGCGAGGACGTCGATCACCGCGCCGACATCTATTCGTTCGGCATCCTGCTCTACCTCATGTTCTGCGGCCGCCTGCCGTACGAGGACGAGAACCTCCTCAAGGTACTGCGCATGCAGGTGCAGATGCCGCTCGTGCCACCGCGCGAGGTCAACCCCGAGATCTCGCCCGAGATCGCCGACATCATCGAGCGCGCGCTCGCCAAGAACGTGGACGATCGCTACCTGTCGATGGATGCGCTGCTGCTCGAATTCGAGCGCGCGCTGCCGCCCGGCGCCGACCGCATCCTCGTGGAGATGCAGACCGGCGTGACCGCGAGCCAGCGCAACACGCCGCTGCCGGGCACGCTGCTCAGCAGCTCGCAGCGGATGCAGGTGATCACGCCGACATCGGTGCGCGTACCGTCGGGGCAGCTGCCGGTGACGCCGATGCCGGTCGTGCTGCCGAGCGCGCCGAGCTCGACGCCTTCGCGCAAGGGTCTCTGGATCCTGGCGCTGCTATCGATCGGGTTTGCGATCTTCGGAGTGATGTTCGCGATGGAGCGGCTCGGCAACTCGAGCGAGCAGCCGGCTGCGGGCTCTGTCGCCGCGGCGCCCGTCGAGGCGACACAGACCGCCACCGCGCCACCGGTCACGCCGCCCGGGCAGCCACCGAAGCCCGACCAGGCGACAGCCCAGCCCACCAACCCGGTGGTGCCCGCACCGACCAAGACGGTGCACCTGAAGATCGTGACGCGGCCACCGGGCGCCACGGTCAAGCTCGACGGCAACACGCTCGGGGTCACGCCGCTCGACATCGACGTCGAGCGGATGTCGAAGAAGGCCGAGCTGTCGCTGAGCAAAGGTGGCTACGACGCGGACGAGCGCGAAATCGATCTCGATCAGGGGGCGTCGATGGATGTGGCGCTGTCGCGCGCACGTGTGGTGACGACGTCGACAACGCGTCGCCCACCGGCGCAACCGCGCGAGAAGAAGACGCCGCCGCCTGCAGGTAGTGGCACGAACAAAGTCGATCCAAATCTCGATATCCGACTGAGCCGATAACACACAGGGGTGTTCGATATGCGAGCTGTAAGCATTACGGCTGGGGTGACGTGCGTCCTGATCGCGACCGCGATCATGGCGCACGCCGATGGCGTTGCCGATGAAGCGGACCTGCAGTTCACCATCGGCGCGGACGCGTACACGAAGGGCGACTTCACGGGTGCGCTGCAGCACTTCCTCGCGTCGAATCGCCTGGTGCCGAACCGCAACGTGATGTTCAACATCGCGCGCGCGTACGAGCAGATGGGGCGATTCCCCGACGCGTATCGCTATTACGTCGACGCGAGCCGCGGCGATGTCGACGCCAAGCTCAAGTCCGACACCAGCGCGGCGCTCCTGCGCATCGCGCCGAAGGTCGCCGTGATCATGGTCGAGACCAACCCGCCAGGCGCGACGGTGTACCTCGACCGCAAGGACCTCGGCTCGGTCGGCACGTCACCCGCGCAGCTCGGTCTCAAGTCGGGCAGCTACACGATCATCGCCGAGCTGGCGGGCTACGAGCCAGCGACGCAGTCCAGCATCGACGCCGGCACCGGCGAGCGCAAGCAGATCACGCTCGAGCTCAAGCGCATCCTCGGCACGGTCGAGCTGAGCGGCACGGCGGGTACCGCAGTGCGCATCGATGACGAGCGCGGTCAGGTCGCGTGCAACTTGCCGTGCTCGCTCGACCTGCCGCCGGGCCAGCACATCGCGTACTTCGAGCGCGCCGGCTACACGGTCACGCCGCAGACCTTCACGATCACCGCGAAGCAAACCGTGCGGACGAACGCGAGCTCGGTCGCGGTCGTCGGCTCGCTGCTGGTCTCCGCCGACGAGGCGAATGCGCTGATCGAGGTCGACGGGCGCGCACTCGGCTTCACGCCCGCGGTGATTCCGAACGTGCCGATCGGCAAGCGCAAGGTGCGCGTCAGCATGCGCGGCTACCTCCCGGTCGTGCGCGAGGTCGAGATCCACACCAACACGCAGACCGACCTGCGCGACCTCGTGCTCACGCCCGAACGCTCGGTCTCGGCGGCATCGCGCCAGAACGAGAGCATCGACGACGCGCCGGCCTCGGTCACCGTGATCAGCTCGCAGGAGCTCGAGGCATTCGCGTACCCCACGATCCTCGAGGCGCTGCGCGGCGTGCGCGGCTACGCGGTCAACTACGACAGCATCTACGGCAACGCCTCGGTGCGCGGTCTCGGTTCGGCGAACGACTTCTCGAACCGCCTGCTCGTGCTCTCCGATGGCGCGGTGCTCAACGAGAACATCCTCTATCAGCCGTTCATTCACTACGACGGCCGCGTCGACCTCGGCGACGTGCAGCGCATCGAGATCGTGCGCGGCCCGGCATCCGTGCTCTACGGCACCGGCGCCGTGTCGGGCGTCGTGAACCTCGTGCTGAAAGATCGCGACGAGCCGAACGGCGCGCACGCGCAGATCTCGAGCTACGACAACTCCACCGCGCGCGCTCGCGGTGGCTTCGTCGCCAAGAACGGCGACGGCGGGATGTGGGCGAGCGTCGCGGGCGCGACCTCGCAGGGCCGGAGCGAGGAGCTCGCGTTCGACAACGGCGACGGCAACGCGACCGAGACCCACGTGACGCGCGAGTTCGACAAGTTCCACGCGTACACGATCACGAGCAAGGCGTGGTGGAAGAGCCTCACGCTGCAGGGCTTCTGGACCTCGCGCGAGGACACCATCCCGACCGGCAACTACTCGTCGCGGTTCGCCGACACGCGCAGCTTCGGCAACGACCGCCGGTTGCTCGCCGAAGCCAAGCTCAAGCAGAAGATCGGAGAAGGCGCCGAGCTCTTGCTCCGCGCTCACCTCAACTACACCTACTATCACCTCGATTACTGGTACGACAACGACGAGACGATGCCGATGCCCGGCATCGCCGACACGTACAACTACTTCGAGACCTACAAGAGCTGGTGGGCGGGCAGCGAGGCACGCGTGAGCTTCGACCTCGGGAGCATGGTGAAGCTCTCGATCGGCGGCGAGGCCGTCATCCACACGAGAGCGAACATGGAGGGTGGCAGCTACGACATCACGCACACGAGCATCGAGCCGTCGCTGCACACCAACACGCCGTACGAGGTGCTCGCTGGTGCGGCACTCCTCGACTTCCGCCCCGATCCCAAGGTCCGCGCGCAGGCAGGCGTGCGCTTCGACTACTGGAACCTGCAGGGCAACGACTACGCGGCGACCCCTGCCGAGTCCGGCGCCACGTCGTTCCCCGCCGTGTCGCCACGTCTCGCGCTGATCTTGAAGCCGAGCAGCCAGGACATCGTGAAGCTGATGGGTGGCTCGGCGTTCCGCGCGCCGAGCGCGTACGAGTTCTTCTACAACGACGCCGGCGTCACGCAGGTGGTCAGCACGACCTGCGGCGACAAGCTCGTCCCCGAGCGCGTCTACTCGGCCGAGGTCGAGGAGAGCCACCGCTTCAACATCGACTGGGTTGGCCTCGTCGCGGCGCACGGCACGCTCGCGCGCAACGTGATCGAGACCGTCGAGGTCGGCGACGAGTGCGGCGTGGCAACCGGCTCCGATCCGGCCGCCATCTATTACAAGAACAGCTCGGTCGACCAGCGCATCGCGGGCGTCGACCTCGAGGTGCGCCGCGAGTTCCGCGCCGGTGTGATGGCGTCCGCGCAGTACGGCTTCGTCTACGGCCGCTACGCGAGTGCCGCTGACATGAGCTCCGCGGTTGGCCGGGACCGCGAGCTGCCGAACGCACCGTCGAACTACGCCGGCGTGAAGGTGATCTTTCCGATCGTGCAGAGCACGCTCAACGGCGCGGTGCGCGCCACGCTCGAGGACCGTCGCCGCATCGACACCACCACGACCGAGCGCAGCGAGCGCGCCGTGATTGCGGATGCCGTGGTCTCCGGGCTGATCGCGCGCCAGGGCCTGCGCTACGCGGTCGGCGCGTACAACGTGTTCAACTGGCGGTACTCGCTGCCGGCGATCCCGTACGCCTCGACGCTCATGCCGCAGAACGGGCGGTCGTTCATGTTCAGCCTGACGGCGTATCGTTGAGGGGTGCGCTCCGCCGAGCATCGGATCACGATCCCCAACCTGCGCGGCTCATTGCCCCATGGCTGACGATCGGATCCGTTCGAACCGCTGGCTCGTGCTCGATCCATCCGTCGAGCTGGAGCACGCGACCGCGGTAGAGGCCGTCAGCGGTCCCGACAACGCGGTCCATCACTGCGCGGAGCGCGCGTTCATCGATCTCTACAATCACTGGCTCGGATCGGTGATCGTCGCGCCCGCCAGTCAGCTACTCGGCGAGCTGCTGGACGCGCTCCGCGAGCCGGCGGCGATCGACGAGCTGCGCGACGCGTTCGGCGCGAGCGCTGTCGACCAGATCGCCAGCAAGCTCGCCGCGCGCGGGTTCGCTCACGTCCACGACGCTGCGCCTGTCGATGCGGCGACCGTGACGGCGCTGCGCGACGAGTGGCTCGTGGCGCACCGCGCTGACTTCCGCAACACGATCGAGGTGGACCTCGACGCCGGAGACGGCGAGCTACCCGCGCTCGCGAGCGCGTCCGGCCACGACCTCTTGCTGCGCTGCCGGCGCGCCGCCGACCACGGCGCCGCGCTCCGCCGCATCCACGACGCCCGCCGTGCCGGCGAGCTGCGCACGGCATCGCTGTCGCTGGCCTGCGACGAGTCACCGGGGCCCGAGGTATGCGAGCTGCTGCTCGGCTGTGGCGCGACGCTGCAGCTGCGCGGCACCGCCTGGCCGACGCCGGCGCTCGCGCTGCCTGCCGGCCTCGTCGCGACGCGCATCGAGATCGTCGTGCCGTGGAGCGAGCTGACCGTCGAGCACGCGGAGCGCTGTATCGCATGGGCGACCGCGGCGCGCGTCTCTGGTCTGGTGGTGGTGCCGCGTGCGTCCGAGCGCGCTGCGGACCTCGCAGCGGTCGACGCCGCGCTGCGATCGCTCGAGCACGCGCTCGGCGACGTTGCAGTGGTTGGGCTGCCGGGCGACGACGTGGTCGTCGGCCAGCGCCTCGCTCCGCCGTTCGGCCGTCCCGAGCCGTGGTTCGGGGAATTGCTGCGGCGCCACCTGCGACGCCGCGTGGCGGCGATCCGCGATCTCGAAAACGTGGTCGGCCCGCCGCCGAGCTCCGAAGGCGATGCGACCTTGATCGCTCCGGCCGTCGACCTGGTGCCACGCGATCCGTCGCTCCTCAACCTCAGGGCCGGCGCGACGGTCGTCGATGTGTGCTGCAGCGCGGGCCGGACGTCGCGCCGGCTGAGCGCCGCCGTCGCGCCCGACGGGCTGATCATCGGGATCGACCGCGAGCCACTGCTGCTCGAGATCGGACGGGCGATCAACCAGCGCGAGGGTTACCCGCTGCTCCAGGCGCGGCGCGGGCTCGCGCAGCGGTTGCCGTTTCCGGATGCCTCGGTCGAC
>Ga0075429_100006276_pt1 | contig 10286 bp, 19 predicted proteins | sample RhiMetdeltSRZDD3_FD_75295 | JGI IMG/M metagenome (GOLD analysis project Ga0075429, IMG submission 75295) | Populus rhizosphere microbial communities from Tennessee, USA - Rhizosphere MetaG P. deltoides SRZDD3 | ecosystem: Host-associated > Plants > Roots > Rhizosphere > Soil | place: USA...
GCCAAGCAAGACGCCCGCCGCTGGGAGGTCTCGCGACGGGCGCTGTGTGCGGGCCGCCGAGTAACAAGGCGTCAGTGGGACTGGCGGTCCTGCTGCTCGTAGAAGGCCTTGGCGTCGAGCAACTTGACCTCAGCCAACGGCCTCACCGTGGCGTACCTTTCCTACGACTACGACAAGCCAACCAGCAGGGGCAATGCTCACGCATTGCCCCCACGGCCCGGCTTTAGATTCCGGCCGGTTGCGAACGGCGAGCGACGACACAATCCCGTGCTGCCTTCGAGTTCAGTTGGCTGTGCCGCCAGATCTGCGGTCCAGATCCTGGTAGAAGCCCTTTGTATCGAACGCACTCGCGGGAGCTGCGATTCCCGCCAAGACTGCGAGGACAATGAGAGTAGAGACGATGGTCTTCATGGCTGCTACTCCAGGCGATGCAGACAGCACCATTGTTGCCTGCCATCGATGAGCGGGACGATAAGCTCGTAGCCATGAGTGCCGCTGTCTCGTCTGGGACAGTTTACAAAATTATTTCAAAGACTTGGCTCGGCTGGGCTCTCCCCCGAATGGGGGATAGCAAATCCCCGGCATGCCCGAGATGGAACCGAACCACCATCGCAGTGTTGCACAATTGACCGCGGTTCTTTCGTTCTCCGTGGTCTTCATGGCAACGCAACCGTGCTCGGTTGCGCCTCACTCAAGGGCCCCCGGCGAACTCCGAACGTCGGGGGCTTTACTTGGTTAGGCCGTCGACGGACGGTTACGCTACCGCCGCGCCCAGTCTCCACCGCATGGTTGCGACCAGCGCATGCCTGCACGCGAAAAAACCGCCCGGGGCGCGCACCCTGAGCCTCCGCCATATCTACGCGGGCGGTGAGGAAGAGGCATATGCAACATTTTGCAAATTCCGTTGGGCAGACGCAATGCCGCTTTTTTTCAACGGCGGATAGGTTTTGCGTCGCGGCTCATTGGCAATCCGCGCGCACGGGCGGGGCGGTGAGCCGAGACATGTACTTGATCACACGCCGGCCACGTCGGCCCAAGTATCGACGCCGAAGAGAGTGGGCGCGGAGTCGAAGCCCCGTGCCTTAAGGCGTAGGTGGTTGGGACGCTCGAGGTTGCTCGCATCGCTCGGATTGTGGATCGAGTAGCCGGTGTTGGCGTCGGTACTGAAATCACCGTCCTTGATCTTGAAGTTGTCGCCGAGATCGTTTACGTCGACATCACCGTCGACCCAAATCTGGGACCTACGGGAATCCTGAGTCACCCGGACCGTCACCTTGGGAAAATCTAAGGACTAAGCGTTCTGGCAACACGGAAGCCCAGGAACATGCTGCGGTTGGCGGGATGTTTCCAGTTGCGGGTGGCGGAGCGGAGGTACTGCGGACCGTCGAGCCAGGAACCGCCGCGGACAACGCGGGAACCGCAATTCATGCTCGCTCTGGCAGTAGCGTCGGTAGGTGCGCTACCGGTCCTTTCTTTTGTTCGCCCTGCTCAAGGTTAGTGATCAAGGTCCGAATTGCACTTCGCTCATCCGCCACCACAGGCTTGAGCTGTATCTCCTCATGCCAGCGTGCCCCCGTCAGGGGTGCGGACCCCATGGCGCCGCCGTTAGCAGCTTCACCTCCTGCGACATGACGAGCGGCCGGAACCGGGAGGCGAAACCGTCGACGAAGTTCTTGTTGGCGAACACCCCTGCCCAGTGCTTTCGGCGGTCTGCGTCGTCGTCGAATTTCCAGAGATGGACGAGCTGATTGATCGTGCCGGTGTCGCCCTGGAAGTAGCCGATCAGCTTCTTGTCGTGGCCACCTTTTTGAAGTGCGGGAAAGCCGAGCTCCTGATAGAGCTTGGCTGCTTCGGCCATCTTGCCGACGTACAACGTATAAGTTCGCATCTCGTAGAGAACCATTGCTGTTCTCCTTTCGAATCCACTGAGGTGTGCCTCCAAGCCGCCAGGCTGGGTGGCGCGGCAAAGACTATTTCTTATTCGATGCTGCTGATGATGACCATTACCAGGGCGGGTTGTCTCGTCGGCAAGATGCTTGACGAACTGCAGCGAGGCGGGCTCGGCCCTTCAGGTTTCGATCGTTGCCGCGGAGCCCGCTGCGCGCCAGAAAGGCCAGAAGAGTGGTTGTGCGTGGCCCGTGATCGTGAACGCACGTTGGCTGGATCACGACACAACTGAAGAAGTAAACGCCGACTTGAACAACCTCGGCGTAGAAGTGTGATCGCTGTCAGTGGCGGCGGACGATGATTGAATGAGTGGTGCCGCCCGTTGGCCCGAATCAGACGGCACCGTGGCATGAGGCCGGATCACCATGTGGATGACCAATGGCCCCAGCGGGGCCTTCACACGGCGAGTAGCCAGCCAACCATGTGAAGGCCCTGACCTCAACCCTACAGTATTTCTCGTGCTCGCGTTCATCTTCCTGTTCTCGTTGATGTACGCGGTATGGCCGGTTCCGCCGTCACACTGACGGACCAGCCCGATTACATCTTCATGTCCGTTTTCTCGCGACGAGGGTGACTTCTCGAAGGACGATCGAGCCGTTCTTGGATGACACTGATGAAGCCTTCAACGAGTTGGAGTTGCTGTGCGGTTGGAGGGTCATCAAGGTTTGGGAGGTTGTCTCGCAAGTACTGGGCGTCGTTTTCGAGCGCCTTGATCGCGTCGGACAGATCGCTCATCGATAGCTCCGTATTCGCCAGTTCTGTTCTTACCGTAGGGCGGTGAGCCGGCGGTTTTGAGGCCACCACACCACCGCTCGAAAATCGAAACGGCCCCGAAGGGCCGTTTGACCATCACCTACTTGGAGATGGATGCCACGATCACTTCTTGCCCTTGCGCGGTGCGGCCGGCTTGGCTTTCGTGGCGGGCTTTGTCGCTGCGGTTTTCTTCGGCATTGCACGGGTCCCTTGGAAGAGTTGGTTGCGGCGAACACCACAACGACGACCACGAATAGACGATTCGGGTCCGGAGAGTGGTATGTCGCACTCGACATGGGGTAGGGTGGTTGTGTTCCGCGTTGATGGAGAGAGCCATGCACGTAGGCGATCCCGAAGAGCAGATCGAGAAAGTCGCGCAAGCAGGCATTCGCGGCATGGTCGGTGCGCTCGGCACGGAAACAATATCGCCACATGTGATGATCGATGCGGCGCTTCATGTGCTTGCCGCGTGGGTCGCATCGAGCCACGCATTCGCCTAACGGTGAGCGCCAGGAGGAAGTGGATGAGCTTCTGGAGGTATTGCCGTCTTACATCGAGTACCACCGCGCCGTCGGGTGGCTTCCCGAACCGCGCCGCAGCGACAATTAGTAGGAGAACGTGATGTTGCGGAAGCGGAAGGAACCGAAGCGCAAGAGCATTGCGACGACGTTCATGCGCGATGTGCAGGGATCGGCCGCGCAGAAACTTGCCATGTTCGAGAAGGTGCGGGCTGCGGGCGGGTTCGCGAAGGAGGATCCGGCCGAACTCGAGGAGGCGGAGAAGATGCTTCGTGACTGTGCGGCAATGGAGAAGGGGAGTGGGTGATCGATGCGGCGCGCCGCTCTAAGGAGCCTGCTCGTTTTCATACTCGCGTCGACACTGCATGGGCCGGCTTCAGGTCAGCAGGCATTGACGATCGAAAAACTACTGACCGAAGGATGGGAGATTGCGGGATACATCTCGGTCGCCGACAACCGCTCGCTTATTCTGTTCAAGCACGCCAGCGTCAAAGCCCTGGTGCAATGCTCCGTCCTCATCGACGTCACACGCAATCCACGAGTCGTCACGTACTGCTATGAGCTGAAATAAATGGGGCGACGTGAGAAGGGGTGACTGATGTCTGAGGCGGTTCTCATCCTCGCAGTGGGCACCGCTGTGTTCGCCATCCTGTTCGGAGCCCGTGCGGCGATTCGCTCGGCCGCGGACGGAGCGGCGCAGCAATCGGATGCTAGCGAGGCTTCCGCAGCGGGCGGTTCGAGCCCAACGGACGTGGCCGGGGTCATCGCGCTGCCGCCGTTGATCTTCCTCGGTTTTCTGGTGGTGGCGACGGTGCTCGAAGCGGTCATCTCTCTCCCTTTGCTGGGCGCGTATGCGATCACCCGCTATCTGGTCGGCGCCTTGCTCGCGGTGAGCGGTTTTGTGTTGGTCGGGATGGGCACGCGGCGCTTCATTGCCGCGGGCACCAACATTCCGCCGAACCTGCCGACGACCGCGCTAGTCGTCGATGGCATCTATGGGCGGACGCGGAATCCACTCTATCTGGGATCGACCCTCGTCTACCTGGGCCTGAGCGTCGCGGCAGGGAGCCTGTGGGCGATCGTGCTCGTGGTGCCGCTACTGTGGGTGATCCATGTCGGCGTGATCGCGCGGGAGGAGCGCTATCTGGAGCGCAAGTTCGGGGCTGCGTATCGGGCGTACAAAGCGCGCGTGCGGCGGTGGGTGTGAGCGATGAGGAAGTCTGCGTACAAGAAGTTTGCGCTCGCCCTTGACTGGCCGCCGCGCCGGTTGGGGGACGGCTAGAAAGAGATGGGGTAGGGTGTGGCGCGAGACCCTAGCTTGGAGGACGCAGCATGAAAAAGTCCATGGTTCTGTACATGGCTTCGCCTACCGACTTCGAGAAGATGATGAAGACCTCAACGCCGGAGCAGCAGAAGAAGGGGATGGATGCGTGGGTGAAATGGATGAGCAAGCACAAGAAGTCTGTCGTCGAGGGGGGAGGGCCGTTAGCTAAAACCAAGCGCGTCGACGCCAACGGTTCCTCAAACGCAAAGAACGGGATTGGCGGCTATTCGATCGTGCAAGCGCAATCCCATGACGCGGCCGCGAAGATGTTCGGCAAGGACCATCCGCACCCACAGATGATGCCGGGCGCGTGGATCGAGATCGTCGAGATCATGCCGATGCCGGACAAGTAGGACATTTGGCTAAAGCGAAGAAGCCGCGTTCGCGAACGCGATGGAGCGGTGCGCGGCTGCGAGTGCCCGATCGGGTGGGCTACGCGGACTCTAAGCTTTTTCGCGCGGACATTTCGCTCTTCAGCGAAGCTGATTTTGCGGCAAACATTGGTAGGTTGTCACTAAAGAATGCACCTCAACACAGTAGACAGGAGGCCCCTTGGCAAGAGAGATCATCCGCGTGGAGCCGCTCTCCACCTATCTGGAGAAATGGAAGGCGCCGGCATCCGCAGTGACGCGACACGGCAACACGGTCTATGTGTCGGGATTGCCCCCGTTCGATCCTGCGACAGGCGAGGTCGTCGTCGACGCGCCGATAGAGCGCCAGACCGAGCTTGTACTTGAGCAGATGAAGCTCTGTCTCGAAACAGTGGGATCGTCGCTCGACAAGGTTCTCAAGTGCAATGTGTACTGCACGTCGGTCGACAAGTTCGCAGCCGTGAACGCGATTTATGCGCGGTACTTTCCCAAAGACCCGCCGGCCCGAATCTTCGTGAACGTGCCGGCGTGGCCCGGCCATTTCGATATCGAGATTGATTGTATTGCGGCGCTGTAGCGAACCAGCTGGTGGGTAAGACGCGAAGTGGCTGCGCTGGAGGCACGACTAGGACGTCGCGCGCCGGCTTTACGGCGTTACGGTCGACCTGGAAGATGCGGTGGGAATGCTCCGCGAGTTTGCGGCGATCGAAAGGGAGAGCGAGGCAGAATCGGTAAGGAATTGAAATTTCGTGCCGAGCCCGTCGCCTTGAGGGCATCAATGACGGAGATGCGCATGGGACAGCGACTGCTTCTTGTTCTCTTAGCAACGCTTGCGCGGCTGTCGCCGTCGCATGCCTTTGAGGTCGAGGAGGGGCAGTGCCAGCGCATACTCTCGGGTGAGGCACGCGTGCGCATCCACTATGCATCCGGCCACCAGAGCGAGGTTGATCCCGTGGATCGGGACAACGTCAACCTTCAAGTCGAGGTCTTCCCGGATGGGCGTCGGGTGTCTCACACATGGATTGGCGGCATGTTGCCGCTGGAGACGCGTTGGGGCCGGGTCATCTACGCGGACAAGGAAGCGACGAGGCTGCGCCTTGAGGAGGGCGAGACGCGGACATTCCCGTTCACCTATGAGCTGCTATCGGGCGGCACGACTTCCGGGACGTTGGTCGTTGCCGTTGAGCAGGTACACAAGGCCGCGTTCGGCGAATGCCAAGCCACCTTCGTGACGCTTCAGATCACCAGGAGCTGGTCCGGCCACGCCCAACCCGCCAAGATCCGGCGGGTGTTCGTGAAGGAGCTGGGCTTCTTCATCGCTTCGATCGTTGAACAGGTGAAGGATGGCAAGCCGCAGCTGGATACTTCTCGACCGACACGTATCGAGCTCATCCGGTGAACTTACCGGATTGAGGATTGGCCTTCCGCGCCGACGTGTCGGCAAAATGCTCCGTGATCTTCCAGAATTGTTGGAGCACCCATGGCTTGGTCGGGTCAGCGACGGAGCGCGCCCATCTGACCTCGCCAGCCGCCTCGGATACCGTGGAGGTGCGTCGCGCTTCTTCGCCCATCAACCTGCGCTCCTTCCGCGGAAGTTCTCAACGAATTGCATCACCCACACAGTGTCAGCCATGACACGGCGTTAGGATGCTTGGGATACGTTCTGCGCAGGGCGCGGGCCCGTGCGGGGTCGACGCAGGACGCTTGGGCGGCTGATTCGAAGGGGGAATTTTGGGTCAGCCGCCCAAGTCGTGCGCGAGCGGATCAGACGGGTTGCGCTCTCTCGCGCAGATGTCACCGCGGCACTAAAACCGGTTAGGGGTTCGCGCAGGGGAGCCCAACGGCGGCCTCGACGGCGCTGCTTGAGGGTCAGGCGACCAGCTCGTTGGAATTGAACTGGCTAGGCGGTTCGTAATTTGTGCCCGCATCGGATACCGTATCTGATGCGCTGCGTTGATTTTGCTGGAGATTTGGGTGTGCTGTGACAAATCTTGTGACATCGCTCGGACCCAACGCCAGCTAAGCGGAATATGCATAGCGGCCCGAGAAGACCTCTTGGTGTTGAGAAAGGGGCGCCTCGACGTGGCAGTGAGGCGCCCCCCATCGCCACGCGCAATCCCGCTGAGGTCGGGAGGTGCAGCTCGCCATCGCAAGGGAGGTGCCGATGGCAACATCAAGCTAACGGCCGCCCTATTCTAAGAATGTCCCGAAGGAAACAACCGACGTAAATCTCTCGATATCGGCTTCCGTCAGCAAACGGCGCGGCTCGGGTGTTGACTGGGCATCCCTCGGGCCGATCAAACCACGGACAGGCAGGATTGCTCGCGGACACAGTGCGCTCGGCGCTGGCTTTTTTTTCGCGCTAGTTGGAACGTCGGACCGTGGCTATCTCTGTACAGAAGAAGAGGGACCAGCCGCTAGAACCCCTCGTCGAAGACTTGGTGTTGGTCTAGGGCCGGCCCCTTGCAGACCCTGGTGCGGGGTTAGGGCCTACCTCACTACAGTGAAAACAGACAATCTCTTTTCTGACAACGGACAGCTTGGAGTCAGCGTAGGCATCCTCACTAGTGGATCGAATGCTTTGCGGGCTTGCATTCTCCGGGCGGACGCAACCAAGGTACGGACTTGCGCCATTGGCGCCCGCGAGGGGAATGCCTTGCCCGACCAGCGCTGCCTGCTTACTTCTACAAGCATAACGGCTATGCGTGCTGCGGCGACTGGACCGCCCTTCGGACTACATGGTCTGGGTCAGGCCCTCGCGCAGCGGTGCTGACGCGGGGGCCGCGGGCTTCTACGCGGTCACGCAACCAGCTGGACATCGACGCAATAGACCTTGCTGCCGTCGCGCCGCGTGCTAATGCCGTGGCGCTCGCAACGGGCGGCAAACTGTTGTGCGAATGATCTCGGATCGAGGGCGGGCAGCGGCGGCTCTTGCTCGCTGCACCACCGTTGATGCCGAGCATAGATCGCGCCGCCGACGACTTCCTCGCCGGATGCCTTGCGTAGGCAAGCCAGCATGAACCAAGCTCGACGTGCTGGTGCGTGCCGCCACGCCCGATCTCCTGAGCGTGGCAGCCTGGCCAACGGACTGTCTGAGAACCGGACTGGCCACGTCATCGCAGGCACGCGGAGTGCGTGCAGCATCAGGCCGGCGATGCCAGTGGCTTTCCCTTCTCCACGACATACGTGATCAAAACCTTTGTCTTTGCGCTGCCGGGTTTACCACCAGCATGCGGTGTCGAGGGTGGTATTTGGAACCCGTCTCCCGGCTTCAACGTGCGGGTTGCTTGACCCTCGATCGGGAGTTCGAAGCCGCCCTCCAAAACGTAGGCGGACTCGATTCCCGGATGCGTGTGCCGTCCCACGTTCACGCCAGCCTCTATTTCCGCCTCTACTAGCAACGTCACGTACCCGGGGACCGGACCGTCCGTCTGTGACAAAATTTTGCGGGTAACGCCAGGCGTAGTAGCGGGAGGCGCGCCCTGCGCCGCTGCTCCTGTGGCCACAAACTCGGCGAGCCCGCAAAGCGCGCAGCCGGCAACACCTGTAAAGCCTCTCCGTGTGAGCATGACGACCTCCTGCTCTCTTAATGAAGCAGGCAAGGTACGCCCGTCCGTTCCTTCCAGCAACGCAAGACAGCACCAGCCGAACTGTCAGCCCACCAGTTCTATTGACCGAGCTTATCTGGATTGCCCGGTGCCGTCCTCACGACCTTGGCGCGCGTCTCGCCGGTCTTCACGTTGACTATGCTGATAGTATCGCCCTGCTTGTCGTAACGAGAACAGGGGTTGTTGGGCGACTGCTTCCAGTCGGTGCAGAGAGTATTGCCCTTGAAGGTGTATTTGCCCTGCCACATCTCGCCCTTCGGCGTCTTGTAGTGGGCCGTGCCATCCGTCGTGTAGAAAATCGTGCCCTGCCCGACCGTACCCGTCACCGATCCTGATGTCGTCTCGATATAGATGGTCTTGCCCACCAGCAGGTCCTTGATCTCGGCTTCAGTCAGATCGGCGGCCAGGGCCAGTCCTGTCAGTGCCAAAGCACCGGTTGCAACAATGGCGCAATACTTGACGAGATGCATTAGGGCCTCCCTTTCTTCGCAACTATTGTCCGATGCCGGCGACCGGATCGCAGTGAGGCGTCTCTAGCCAGCGTGCGCGCAGGAGATCACCAGCACCAAGCGGAACTCGTGCGAGCGCCTCTCGTTCCAAGTCGCGTCAGGCCTTCTTCGGCGTCGGGTTCGCGCGGCAATACGCCTTGCGCTTGACCTTTCCCTTGTCGTCTTTGCTCTCGGCTACCCAGTTGCAGTCGTTACGAGCCCTGCACGCTCCCTCCCTTAACCGTGTTGCACGCCGCTGGCTTCTTTGCTGGCGCCTGCGCCAACGCGCCATAGCTGACGACCGCGATCACGGCCGCAGTCGCGGCCAAAGCCATGCCTCTTAGAAGTATCGTCTTCATGGCGGTGTCCTCCGTCGGGGGGCTTCTGCAACAACGCGCACCGACGTGGTGGCCATCTTCCCCAACGAGGCGGCCATCTCGCCTGGTCGGCGCCCTGCTGCTCGAGCAGAATGACGAGTGGGCCGTGCAGCGCCGCTACATGAGCCTGGAAACGCTCGAAGGCTTGAGCGATGATCCACAGGCCAGGCCGAGGCGCATCGCAGCGGCCTGAGCTACGGCCCGAGCCCATCATCGAGCTCAGGCCATGACTGCGCTCTTACACCACTGCCAGCGACACGACCCACGATTAGTCGCCCAGCTTTACGCACGGGGGCGAAGGCACCTCGGGCCGCTGAGTGCAACAGCGATTCTATTGCCCTCGAGCTGAGCGACACCTAGCAGAGCTGGCTCAAAACGTTCAATTTCATCTCTGCCGAGCCGTAACGAGTCATGTCAGGTAGGCAGCCTGAACGCCTGCCGGGCGAGAAGCTTCCAGCGACCGTCCTGCTTAGTCCACACCTGCAGAACGCCTACGCGCGCTGTGCCGGGCTTTCCATCCGCCTCGAACTCGGCGGAGAAGATGTGCCGCGCGATCGCGTTGTTGCCAACCACGGTAACGCTCGGCTCCGATAAGGTGATCGACTTATAGATGGTCTTCTTGCTGACGACGACGTTTACGAACTGCGCCTTCGATTCAATGACGCCGCCGGAATGTCCGTAGCTCAGCTGATCGGCCACCAAGGCCTCTAGGCCGGCTTGGTCGCCAGCAAGCATCGCCTTTCTTAGATCGTCGATGGCCTGGTTGACCGCAGCATCGTCGCCTCCCTGCGCATAGCTTGCGCGGGGCAACGAAAGCCCGACGAGGGCGACAAGTCCTCCGAAGGCAGCGCGACGGCGTGACAGCTTCATGGTTTCCTCCTTGTCATCGATGCAATTGAA
>Ga0075429_100006281_pt1 | contig 10284 bp, 7 predicted proteins | sample RhiMetdeltSRZDD3_FD_75295 | JGI IMG/M metagenome (GOLD analysis project Ga0075429, IMG submission 75295) | Populus rhizosphere microbial communities from Tennessee, USA - Rhizosphere MetaG P. deltoides SRZDD3 | ecosystem: Host-associated > Plants > Roots > Rhizosphere > Soil | place: USA...
CTGCCCGGTGTGCACGCCGTGCTGACGGCCGCCGACGTGCCGGCGGCCGCGATCATCCCCAACCGGGTCCCCGCCCCCCAGGGCACCGAGCGCTACCTGCAGCCGGCCATCGCGCGCGACGTCGTCCGCTACGTGGGCGAGCCGGTGGCGCTCGTCGTCGCCGACGATCCCTACGTCGCTCGCGACGCGCTCGACCGGATCGATGTGGTCTATCAGCCGCTCGCCGCGTGCGCCTCGACCGGCGAGGCGCTCGCCGCCGGCGCCGCGCGCCTGTTCCCCGGGACCGACTCGAACAACGTCGCGACGATCACGATGCGCGTGGGCGATGCCGACGGGGCGCTCGCCGGCGCCGCGCTCACCTTGCGCGAGCGATTCGCCTATCCGCGGCAGACCGCGGCGGCGCTGGAGACGCGCGGGCTCGTCGCGGTGCCGCCCGACCCGCGCGGCGGCGAGCTGCACCTGATCGGCTCGACCAAGTGCATTCACATCAACCGGACGATCCTGGCGCCGATCTTCGGCATCCCGGTCGGTGCCCTGCGGCTCACCGAAGTCGACGTAGGCGGCGGTTTTGGGGTCCGCGGCGAGCTCTATCCCGAGGACATCCTGGTGCCGCTGGCCGCGATGAAGCTCGGGCGGCCCGTGAAGTGGATCGAGAGCCGGCGCGAGAACCTGATGGCGGCCAACCACGCGCGCGAGGTCGCCTACGAGATCGAGATGGGCTTCGATCGCGACGGCCGGATTGTCGGGATGCGCGCGGTGATCCACGCGGACATCGGCGCCTACGTGCGCACCGCGGCGCTGGTGCCCGCCGAGTTCGGCGCCGCTCTCCTGCCCGGCCCCTATCGCGTGCCGAGCTACGCGTGCGATCTCTGGTCGGTCGTGACCAACAAGACCCCGGCCGGCACGCTGCGTTCCCCAGGGCGTCCGGAGTGCAACTTCGTCCGTGAGCGGCTCCTCGACCAGGCGGCAGCGCGCCTCGAGATCGATCCGGCCGAGATCCGTCGCCGTAACCTCATCCGTGCCGACCAGATGCCCTACGACTGCGGCACCAAGTCGTTCGGTGTGAGCACGGTCTACGACTCCGGCGATTTCCCGGCGCTCTTCGACGAGCTGCTGCGGCGTCTCGATTACACCGGCGCGCGCGTCGATCAGGCCGCCATGAACGCGCGATCGTCGGGGCCGCGGCGCGGGATCGGGCTCGCGGTCTACGTCGAGAAGACGGGGCTCGGACCCTTCGAGACCACGCAGGTTGAAGCGCGGCCCGATGGACGGCTCCTCGTCGACACGGGCGCCTCGTCGATGGGACCCGGGCTCGAGACGGTACTGGCCCAGATTCTTGGCGAGGCGCTCGGTCTGCCGGCCTCGCGCTTCGACGTCCGACACGCCGACACCGCCGCCGTCGAGAGCGGCGTGGGCACCTACGGCTCGCGCGGGACCGTCACCGCCGGCAACGCCGCGCACCTGGCGGCGGCGAAGCTGATCGCCGACGCGCGACAGCGCGCCGCCGAAGCGTGGGGCGTGCCGGAGAGCGAGGTGACGTATGCGAGCGGCGTCGTCGAGGCGCGCGGGCGGCGCACCACGCTCGCCGACCTCGCACGCGAGCGGCGGCTGGCGGCGGGCGCCTCGTTCGAGGTGCCGAAGGTGACCTACGCCGGCTGCGCCGCCGCCGTCGTCGCCGACGTCGATCCCGAGACCGGCGCGGTCGCCCTGCGGCGCGTCGTCGTGGGCGCCGACGTGGGCCGCGCCGTCAACCCGGCGCTGGTCGACGGCCAGCTGATCGGGGGCGTGGCCTTCGGGATCGGCAACACGATGCACGAGAGCCTGGCCTATGACGCCGACGGCCAGCTCGTGTCGTCGACCCTGATGGACTACGCGCTGCCGTTCGCGGCCGACATCCCCGAGGTCGACGGCTTTTACCAGGAGGTACGCGCGACGACCAACCCGCTCGGCCTGCGCGGCCTCGGCGAGTGCGGCAACCCCGGCCTTGGCGCAGCCACCGCCAACGCCGTGTGCGACGCGCTCTCGCCGCGCGATGCGTCGATCACGGCGCTTCCGCTGACGCCGGCGCGCGTGTTCCAGAGCATCCGCTTCCACTGAACCTCGACGCGAGAGATGCCGCAGAAAGTCAGCTTCCCTCGCGTCGTGAACATCGCCGATCTGCGCCGGCTGGCCGAGCGGAGGCTGCCGCGCGCGGTGTTCGACTACATCGACGGCGGCGCCGACGCGGAATTCACGCTCCGGGAAAACTGCCGGGTCTACGACGACGTGATCCTGCGGCCGCGCAACGCGGTCGCGATCGCCCGGTGTGATCTGCACGTGACCGTGCTGGGCCGGCGCCTTGAGCTGCCGTTCCTGCTGGCGCCGGTCGGCAGCAGCCGGATGTTCTACCCGCGCGGCGAGGAGGCGGCGGCGCGGGAAGCCGGCGTCGCGGGCACCGCGTACGTCCTCTCGACCCTTTCTGGATGCCGGCTCGAAGACGTGAAGGCGGCGTCGACAGGTCCCGTCTGGTATCAGCTCTACCTCGTCGGCGGTCGCGAGGTCGCCAGCGCGGCGATCGAGCGGGCGCGGGTCGCGGGCTTCTCGGCGCTCGCGGTCACGATCGACACCGCGGTGTCGGGGCTCCGCGAGCGTGACGCGCGCAACGGCACGAAGGAGCTCCTCGGGCCGAGCGTGTGGGCGCGCGTGCCGTTTCTTCCGCAGTTCCTGGCGCGACCGCGGTGGCTCGCCGGCTTCTTCGCCGACGGTGGCCTGATGTCGTTCCCCAACGTGGTCATCCCCGGCCAGGGACCGATGCCGTACGCCGATGTGGCCGCGGCGCTCGAGCAGTCGACGGTCGCCTGGTCGGATCTGCGCTGGATTCGCGAGGTCTGGAGGGGGCCGATCGTGATCAAGGGCGTGCTCACCGGCGACGACGCGCGCCGCGCCGTGGACGAGGGTGCCGAGGCGCTCGTGGTCTCCAACCACGGCGGCCGCCAGCTCGACGGCGTATCGGCGACCCTGCGGGCACTGCCGGAAGTCGTGAGCGCGGCGAACGGTCGCGCGGAGGTGCTACTGGACGGCGGCATCCGCCGCGGGAGCGACATCGTCAAGGCGCTGTGCCTGGGCGCGCGCGCCGTCCTCTGCGGTCGCGCTTACGCGTACGGGCTCGGCGCCAACGGCGGTGCCGGTGTCGCCCGCGCGATCGCGATCCTGCGCGGTGACTTGATCCGCACGCTCAAGCTGCTGGGCTGCGCCTCGGTCGGCGAGCTCGACCGCTCGTACGTCGAGATCCCGTCGGCGTGGCTTCAGTACAAGTGACAGGCCACCGGGTGGCCCCTCGCCTGCTCGCGTAGCGGCGGCTCGACCTCGGCACAGATCGGCAGCGCCTTGGGGCACCGAGGATGGAAGCGGCAGCCCGGCGGCGGATTGAAGGCGCTCGGCACCTCGCCCTTCAGGATGACCTCGTCGCGCACGTCGTCGGGATGCGCGGGCAGCGCGTTGCTCAGCAGCACCTGCGTGTAGGGATGCAGCGGGTTGGCGTAGAGCTCGTCGGCCGGCGCCGTCTCGACGAGCTTGCCCAGATACATCACGCCGATCCGCGTGCTGACATATTTCACGACCGCGAGATCGTGCGCGATGAAGAGGTAGCTCACGCCGGAGCGGTCCTGGATCTCGCGCAAGAGATTCATCACCTGCGCGCGGATCGAGACGTCGAGCGCCGAGACCGCCTCGTCCAGCAGGATGCACTCCGGGTTCGTGGTCAGCGCGCGGGCGATCGCGACCCGCTGGCGCTGGCCACCCGACAGCTCGTGCGGATAGTCGTCGGCGATGCGAGGCCGCAGGCCGACCCGCGTGAGCGACGCGGCCACGCGCTCGGCCACTTCGGCCCGGGTGAGATTCGGCTCGGTCTGGGCCAGCGGCTCGCTCACCGTGGTGCGGATCGTCAGCCGCGGGTTCAGCGAGCTGAACGGATCCTGGAAGACCGCCTGCACCGCGCGCCGGTATCCGGCCTGCTCGCCGCGGCCGAGCGCGTGGATGTCGCGACCGCGGAAGAAGACGCCGCCCGCGGTCGGCCGCTCGAGCGAGAGCACGAGCCTGGCCGTGGTGGTCTTGCCACAGCCGCTCTCCCCGACCAGCCCGAGCGTCTCGCCCCGGCGGAGCGTGAAGTCCAGACCGTCGACCGCCTTCACGGTCCCGAACTGCCGGCCGAAGATCGTGCCGCGCGCGAGCGGAAAGTGCTTCGTGAGCTGGCGCGCCTCGAGCACGACGTCGCCGTGGCGGTCCGATTCGGCGGCCGCCGGCGTCGAGACCGGCGAGACAGCCGTCGGGCGACGGCCGAAGCTCGCGGTCTGGCCCGCGCGCAAGCAGGCGACCAGGTGCTCGGCGTCGATCGGCTCGAGCGGCGGGAGCTTGTCGCTGCACCGCGGTTCGGCCATCGGACAGCGCGGGGTGAAGCTACAGCCGTCGGGGACGTTGGCGAGGTCCGGGGGCTGCCCTTCGATCGCTCTGAGTGGCTCGCGTCCACGGCGAAGGGTTGGCAGACAGTTGAGGAGCCCGACCGCGTAGGGATGACGCGGGTGATTGAAGATGTCGCGCGTCCGGCCGAGCTCGACGATGCGCCCGGCGTACATCACCGCGACCCGGTCGCAGAGCTTGGCGACGATCCCGAGGTCGTGGGTGACGAACACCAGCGCCAGGTTCGTCTCGCGCTGGATGTCCTTCAGCAGGCGCAGATATTGCGACTGGATCGTGACGTCGAGCGAGGTCGTCGGCTCGTCGGCGATCAGGAGACTCGGCTGGCACGAGATCGCGATGGCGCCGGCCACGCGCTGCCGGATGCCGCCGCTCATCTGGTGCGGATAGGCGTGCACGCGGCGCTCGGGGTCGCTGATCCTCACCTGGCGGAGGAGCTCGAGGACGCGCTCGTCGAGCGCGCGGCCCCGCAGCCCTCGATGCAGCGCGAGGGACTCCGCGATCTGCTCGCCGACCGTCATCGCCGGGTTCAGCGACGCCATCGGGTCCTGAAGAATCATCGCGATCCGCGAGCCGCGCAGGCGGCGCATCTCGTCGGCGCTCTTGTCGAGGAGGCTCTCGCCGTCGAAGAAGATCTGGCCGCCGACGATCCGGCCGCCCGGCTCGGGCACGAGGCGCAGGATCGAGAGACACGTCATCGACTTGCCCGAGCCCGACTCGCCGACGATCCCGAGCGTCTCGCCGCGGCGGACCGAGAAGCTCGCGCCGTCGACCGCCTTGACGACACCGCGGCGCGTATAGATGTAGGTGCGCAGGTCGCGCACCTCCAGGAGCGTATCGGCCATGCTCGCCTAGACCTGGCGGAGCTTGGGATCGAGGCGGTCGCGGACCCAGTCGCCGAGGATGTTCAGCGAGAGCACCGTGACCAGGATCGCGATGCCGGGCAGGATCGAGACCCACCAGGCCTGCTCGATCAGGCCGCGGCCGTCGGCCACCATGACGCCCCATGACGGGGTCGGCGGCGGAATGCCGACGCCCAGGAACGAGAGCGCCGCCTCGAGCACGATGACGTAGCCGACGTGCAGGGTGGCGAGCACCAGGATCGACGGCGCCAGGTTCGGCACCACGTGGCGGAACATGATCCGGGCGCTCGAGCAGCCGGCGATGCGCGCCAGCGCGACGAACTCCTGCTGCTTGATGCCGAGGGTCTCGCCGCGCGTCAGGCGCGCGTAGCTCGGCCACAACAGGAAGACCACGACGATGATCACGTTCGTGAACGAGGGCTCGAACACCACGGACAGGAGCACCGCGATCAGGATGCCCGGGAGCGAGAGCGAGATGTCGGCCAGCCGCATCAGGACGGAGTCGACCCACCCCCCGAAGAATCCGGCGAGGAGCCCGATCAGGCTGCCGGCCGCGCCCGTCAACGTGATCCCGACGACCGAGACGGCCAGCGAGATCCGGGCGCCGTAGAGCAGCCGGCTCAAGGTGTCGCGCCCGTGGCGATCGGTGCCCAGGAAGTGTCCGGGCTTGGAACCCTCGAGCCCGAACGGCGGCGCCAGGCGGTCGCCGAGCGAGCCCTCGACCGGCGAGTGCGGCGCCAGCACCGGTGCCAGCAGCGCGCACAGCACGAGCGCCGCGACCACCGCCAGCGGAAACGCCGGCGGCCAGCGCCGGTCGCGCGCGCGCTCCTGGAGAACCGCGGTCTCGGTCGCGGCGGCGCCGCTCATCGCGAGTACCGGATCTTGGGGTTCAGGTACGCATAGAGGATGTCGACCAGCAGGTTGACTCCGATGTACATCGCCGACAGGCACAGCACGACGGTCTGCACGATCGGGTAGTCGCGCGAATCGACCGCCTCGATGACGAGCAGCCCGAGCCCCGGCCAGCCGAACACGGTCTCGACGATGATCGAGCCGTTCAGGAGCGCCACGAACAGGAGGGCCGCGAACGTCACCACCGGCAGCGCCGCGTTCTTGAATGCGTGGCGCCAGATTACCCGGCGCTCCGGCAACCCTTTGATGCGCGCGAGCTTGACGTACTCGCTGCCGAGCACGTCGAGCATCGAGGAGCGCGTGAGCCGCATCAGCCCGGCCACCGCGAACCAGCCGAGCGTGACGCCGGGCAAGAGGACGTGCAGCGGGGTGCCGCGCCCGGACGTCGGCAAGAGATGGAGCATGACGCCGAAGATCAGCACGAGGACCAGCCCGAGCCAGAACGGCGGCACCGCCTGCCCGAGCGCCGCGAACGCTCGCGCGGCGTAGTCGAGCGCGCTCCCGCGCCGCACCGCCGAGTACACGCCGACCGGCAACGCCACCGCGATCACGATCAGCACGGCCAGGCCGCCGAGCTCGAGCGTGGCGCCGTAGCGCTCGGCGACCAGATCGAGCGCCGGCCGGCGGAAGCGCACGGAGCGGCCGAAATCACCCTGGAGCGCCTGGGTCAGGAAGCGCCAGTACTGAACGGTCCACGGGCGATCGAGCCCGAGGTGAGCGCGCACGAGCTCGATGTCGGCCTTGGACGCCTCGGCCGGCATCATGATCTGGATCGGATCGCCCGAGAGGCGCACGAGCGCGAAGACCACCACCGACACCACGAACATCGAGACGATCGACTGGATCACGCGGCCGACGATGAATCGCTGCATGCGCCTCAGCGCTCGACGAACTCGACCGGCCGGGGCAAGGTCACCAGGAAGACGCAGCCGCCTTCGCTCGACGCCGCGTGCTTGACGTCCGGAGGCGTGTAGAGATAGTCGCCGGCCTTCATGTGCTCGCGGCCGACCTGGAGATCGCCCTCGACGACGAAGATCTCCTCGCCCGCCGGATGGTTGTGAACGGGAAAGCGCGTGCCGGCCTCGAATCGGACGAGCGCGGTCGAGCCGCCGGTCTCGGGGTCGCGGCGGAGCACCTTCACCGACGCGCCCGGGGCCGGCAGCGCGCGCCAGCCGAGCTCGTCGCTCCGGAGCGCCGTGGGAAGCTTCGCGGGCGCGGCCATGCTAACCGCGCTCCCAGAGCTGGCGGGTCGCGATCCGCGCGCCCTCCACCAGCGCTTCGAACTTGGCCCAGACCACGCTGGGATGGATCTCGGTCGAGCCCGCGAACGTCGCGAAGCCGCAGTCGGCGCCCGCGATGACGTTCTCGCGGCCGACGGCACGCGCGAAGCGGCCGATCCGCTCGGCGATCAGCTCCGGATGCTCGACCAGCACCGTGGACTGCGTGATGGTGCCCGGGATGAGCACGGCGCCCTCGGGCAGCTTCACGCCCTCCCACACCCGCCACTCGTGCTCGTGGCGCGGGTTGGCGGCTTCGAACGAGTAGGCGCCGGCGCGGATCTTCAGCATCACGTCCACGAAGTGCTTGAGCTCCAAGTCGTGCACGCGCGGGCCGATGTTGATGCCGTAGCAGGTATGCCAGCGGATCCGCTCGCGCGGCAGGCCGCGCAACGCGTGATTCAGCGCCTCCACGCGCACCTCGGCCCAGCGGCGGACCTCGTCGACCGTGAGGTCGGGACGCGAGACGTAGTGCGTGGCCAGGTGAGGATCGTCGATCTGGACCAGGAAGCCGGCGTCGACGATCGCCCGGTATTCCTCGCGCATCGCCTCGGCGATCGCGAACAGATATTCCTGCTCGGTCTTGTAGTACGCGTTGCGCTGCCAGTCCTCGACGCTGGTCGGCGAGATCGACGGAATGAACGCTTCGGTCGCGCCGCTCGCGGCGAGCGCGGCTTTGAGGTTCTCGATGTCGGCCTGGACGTGCTTGTGGCCGATGTAGGTCACGGGGCCGGTGCACACCATGTGCAGCGAGCGGACGGCGGGGCTCGGCATCGCCCGCGAGAACCATTCGTAGAACTCGGGGAACGCGCGGACCTCGCGCGAGCCGGTCCACGGATTGCCGCGGCCCTGCGGGTCGGGCTCGAAGCCGGAGAGCCGCTCGTTGACGTAGGGAATGAAGCCGGGCTTGCCCATCTCGCCGTCGTCCACGACGTCGACGCCGAGCTCGGTCTGCTTGCGGACTATCTCCCCCACTGCGCGCCTGACGCGCTCGCCGAACGCCTCCGAATCGTAGGCCCGACCGGTGGCCTTGGCCTGGATCAGCTCGAGCAGATCGCCCGGGCGCGGCAGGCTTCCCGCGTGCGTCGTCAGAATCCGATCAGTGCTGCGCTTCATGATGTCCCTCAGCTCGCCGGGCTTATGTACTCGTAGTTGTTTTCGAGTGGCACGTAGGCGAGCGATTGCCAGGCGCCGACCCGCCGGCTGAGGGCCCACGTGATCGACTTCATGCCCAGCATGATGCCGTGATAGTTGTCGTAGAGTTTCTGGCCCAGCGCCTGTGTCAGCCGAGCGCGCTTGTCGGCGTCGAACTCGCGCATCGCCGTCTCGATGTCCTCGTCGTAGGTGCCATCGCACAGCAGGTTGAACGTGCCCTTCGAGTGAAGGACGCGGCTCCAGGCCAGGATCGGCTCGTCGAACGGCGGTGAGCCATACACCCAGTGGGTCTTGTTCGTCTTGCGGTTGCGGCTCTTGGGGCCAAACGTGCTGATCATCTCGGGGAAGCGTTTGGGCTTGATCCCGACCTTCTCCCAGTCGAGCGCGACGGCTTCCATCACGTCGGGGCCGTCGAGAGCGTAGACCATCACGGTTGGGTTCACGCGCACCTCGAAGCCGCCGGCGTAGCCCGCCTCGGCGAGCAGCTTCTTCGCGCGCTCGGGATCGTAGGGCGGGATCTTCCAGTCCGTGCTGTAGCCCTTGTGGAACGGGTAGTAGTAATACGAGAACGGCGTCTCGGAACCCTTCCCCTTCCAGAGCGCGCTGACGATCGCCTTCTTGTTGACAGCCAGGTTCAGTGCCAGCCGGACCTTTCGCGCGTTCTCCCGGCTCTTCGGATCGTTCGGATCGCCCGCCCAGGGGCACGTCGGACAGTAATCCTCGCGGTCGGGTGTCGTCTGGCCGCTGAGGATCACCCAGTAGCAGGCCGAGTTCGTCGCGTCGTGCAGCTTGAGCCCCGACTTCGCGGCCTGGTCGAGGTAGTCGCCGAAGACGACGCCGATGTCGATCTCGCCGGCGCGGAGCCCGGACAGCCGGGTCGCCGGGTCAGGCACCCGGCGAATGAGCAGCTCCTTGAAGCTGGGCGGCTTGCGCCAGTGATTCGCGACCGCCTCGAAACGGTGGTAGTCGCCTTGTCGACCCTCGACGTGCCGGTAGGGACCGGTGCCGATCGGATGGAGCGCCGCCTTCTCCTCGCCCACCGACTCCAGGTACTTCTTCGGGACGACGTTCTGGTAGCCGACGAACTGCGTGAAGTTCGAGGCGACCTCCCAGACCCGGTTCTTGAAGTGCATGACCACCGTGAGCTTGTCGGGCGTTTCGATGCGATCGAGGTTCACGCGGAAGAACGGCGCCGAGCCGCCGCCCGAGTCGGGCTTGAGGTTCTGCTCGACGGTGAACTTGACGTCCTCAGCGGTGAGGTCGCCCCAGCCCTCGTGAAATTTGACGCCCGACCGGAGCTTGAACGTCCACGTGCGCATCTCATTCGACGGCTTCCACTCCGTGGCCAGGCCAGGCCGGTACTCGAACGTCTTCGGATCGCGCATGATGAGCGGGTCGTAGACGCAGTCCCACAGCGGCTTTTCACCCTGGGTCGATCGCCAGGCGAACGGCGTCTCGGTGCCCCACTGCCCCACGGCCACGACCAGGCGGTCGCCGGCGGCGGCGCGCGCGGGGCGAGTCGACGAGATCAGCGGAGCGCCCACGACGGCGGCCGTCGCGGCCCCGGCGCGCTTCAAGAACGCTCGGCGATCGAGGGATCGGGCCATGGTGGCTTCCTCCGGCAA
>Ga0075429_100006282_pt1 | contig 10284 bp, 7 predicted proteins | sample RhiMetdeltSRZDD3_FD_75295 | JGI IMG/M metagenome (GOLD analysis project Ga0075429, IMG submission 75295) | Populus rhizosphere microbial communities from Tennessee, USA - Rhizosphere MetaG P. deltoides SRZDD3 | ecosystem: Host-associated > Plants > Roots > Rhizosphere > Soil | place: USA...
ACAGCATCCCGCCTGTGGCGGCGGCACGCTATTCAATTACGTTTCGCACGCTTCGTACGGGTCGCTCGCTTCGTCTTCCGCGCACGGGGCGCTGAGCGCTTCGCCTTCTGCGGAGAGTTTGACCGCTTTGCTTTCTTAGGCGCATCTAAAGATGCGCCTCTACGCTCATCCGAGTACTCGTAAGCTTCGCGCAGCCAAATCGTGATCGGCGGCTCGACCTGATCGCGGTGCGTGATCTGAATAACGTTGGCGAATTTCGTCTTCGACGAGGCGTCGCTGCGCCGCACCTGCGGCGCCTTCAAGGGCCGGCCGAGGAAGACGCACACCTCGAGAAAGCTTTTCTTCGGGCGCACGAAGAAGTAGCAGGACTTGCGCGAGAACATGATCGAGTTGTGCGAGGCGTAAATGCGCTGCTCGCCGAAGTCGGCAGCCGCCTCGCGCAGCCGCTCCCACGCGTCGCGCAAATCCTCGGACAGGTTCGCGGTAAGCGCGGCCTCCGTGGTCGTCCAACAGTCGTGCGCCTCGCCTTCTTCGACCCACTGCTTGCAGTGATAGCACTCGTGACCGGCCATCCGGTCATTGTACCGATCGTCAGAAGCGCTGATCGTCCGCCGATGGACCGTACAACGCCGGAACTTTCGCGCCCATCAGGCGCAGGTAGACCGTCATCTGGCCGCGGTGGTGGACCCAGTGATTGATCGTGTCGCGGATCATCACGTAGCGCGACGCTTCGACGACTGGCTTGCCACCGGCGAGCAGCCGCCAGCCGGTCATCAGATGTTCGTCGGTCGTCTGCTGCAGCGCCGATCGCGCCGCGGACATGGACTTGTCGAGCGACGCGACGAATGCGGCGCTGTCGTGCATCGGCTCGCGTGTTTGTTGCGGGCCTCCAGGTGGCGCGACATCGAGTTCCGGCTTCGTGACGATCATCGCCACCCACGACGGAATGTTCGCCACCATGTCGGCGAGATAGCCGAAAATCATCGACTTGTCGTGCGGCTTCCACTCGCCTTTTCCCGCGGGCACGGCTTCGAGGGCGCGGCGGGACAGCTCCGCCTCCCGCTCGAGCTCGTCGAGTACGAGTTGAGTCAGCTTCATGGCACCTCCTCCGTTACGTCAGGTGCAAGACGATTTCCATCCACCTACTCATGTTCTCGTACCCATTCTGGTGTCTCCCAAAGCCGGACGGCTGAATGGCAGTTTCGGTGGGGACAATGGCCTTGCCACGGCCGGGCTCGGAGGGAGATGCTGTGTGTCCGCCGTCGCGCCTTCCGGGCATGGTGGCGGGACAGCGGGCCACTTGTGACATGACGGTTGTGGCCTTGTCGATCCGGCCCTCGCCCATTCGACTAAAGGGTATATGCGTCTAACGGAGGCGCCATGACTCTGTTCGCCGACTTACGGTTCGCGCTGCGTTCCCTGCTCCGGGCCAAGGGCCTTGCGATCACCGTCGTCCTCACCCTCGCGCTGGGAATCGGGGCGAACGCCGCCATCTTCAGCGTGGTGCGCGGCGTGCTGCTGAAGCCGCTTGTCAACCGAGACGAAGACCGACTGATCTACATCCGGCAGAGCGCGCCGGGCCTCAACGCCGCCAATACCACCTTTTCCGTCCCCGAAATCGACGACCTTCGGGCGCGCGTGAAGACGCTGAGCGCTTTTGGCGACTTCTCGACCGTCGGCTTCACGATGGTCGGGCTGGGTGAGCCGCGCGTGGTCAGCGCCGGCGTTGTCGGCGGCGCGTACTTCGACGTCATGGGGCTGCGTCCGGTGATCGGGCGGCTGCTCAACTCGGGCGACGATGGACCGAACGCCGCGGGCGCGGCCGTACTGACGCACCGGTTCTGGACGACGGCGTTCAAGAGCGACCCATCGGTGATCGGCAAGACCGTTCGTCTCGATACGCGAACCGCGACGGTCGTCGGCGTCCTCGAGCCGGCGGTGCCATATCCGTCCGCGACTGAAATCATCGCCAACGTCGTCACGAGTCCGCACCATCTGTCGGCGACGATGGTGACCGGACGCGTGCACCGGATGACGGAGCTCTTCGCGCGGCTCGCGCCCGACGCCGACCTCGAGGCGGCGCGCGCCGACCTCCGCGCCGCGCACGGCGCGATGCTCAAGGAGCATCCGGACGTGTACTCGGCCAAGTCTGACTTCCGCATCGAGGCGGTCAAGCTGCGCGACCAGATCACATCGCCGGCGCGAACGGTGCTGCTTGTTCTGCTCGCCGCATCGGCGCTGGTCTTCGTCATCGCTTGCTCCAACGTCGCCAACCTGATCCTCGCGCGATCGGTGCGGCGTGAAGGCGAGCTGGCCGTACGTGCGGCGCTTGGCGCGCGGCCCTGGGAGCTGCGCCGGACGCTGCTCGCCGAGAGTGTGCTGCTGTGCGGCGCGGGAGCGATCCTCGGCGTACTCCTGGCGCGCCCGATGGTGACGCTGCTCGCGCGCTACGCGTCGCGGTTCTCGGTGCGCGCGCTCGATGTGACCGTTGATTCGAGTCTGTTGTGGGTTGGCGTCGGCCTCGCGATCGCGGCCGCGGTGCTGCTCGCCTTCGTGCCGCGGTTGCCCTCAGCCGATGCCGCCAACGGCTTCGGCCTGTCGAACGGCAGCGCACGGCTGACCACCGGGACGAATCGGCGACTCCGGGCGTTTGCGGTGGCGCAGATCGCCGCGTCGTTCATGCTGCTCGCCGGTGCCGGCGCGCTGCTGACAGCCCTGTTGGCGCTGCAGGCGGTGCGGACCGGTCTCAACATGAGCAACGTGTTGGCGCTCCACGTGCCGGTTATGTCGTACGGACGCACACCCGATCAGATCACAGCGTTCTACAAAGACATCATACGGAGGATCACCGAACTGCCCGGCGTCGAACGGGTCGCCGTCGGCACGCTGATCCCGTGGCGCGAATCCGGCAGGTTCGGCCCGGGATTTCAGTTTTCGGTCGAGGGCTATACGAAGGCCGACGGCGAAGAAGATCCACGAGCACGCTTCCGCAGCGTGTCGTCGGGCTTCTTCGCGTCGCTGGGCGTACCGCTCATAGCCGGCCGCGACTTCAACGACGCTGACCGGCGTGGCGCCGAAAAGGTCGTCATCGTCAGCGAGAGCATCGTGCGACGGATGTTCTCCGATCGGGACGCGTTGAATCGCCACCTGATGTGGACCGACCCGGTGATGAAATTTATCAACGTCACCACCGATGGTCGGCGCATCATCGGCATTGTCGCTGATGTGGACGACGAGAACGTAGTGCCAGGACCGGCGATGACCGTTTATCACCCGTTCGAGCAGGAGTTTGGCGGCGGTCGTCTCTTCGTGCACGCACGCACTGATCCGTACGCGCTCGTCGCGCCGATCACGCGCATCATCCGCGAGCTCTCGGCCGAGCAGCCAGTGGAGCAGGCGGCGACGCTCGAAGACGTCCGCGCCGAAGTGCTGGCGCCGAATCGCCTCAACGCGCTGGTATTCGGCGGTTTCGCCGCGGTGGCGCTGACGATTGCGATTGTTGGCGTCGCCGGTGTGCTCGCGTTCTCGGTGAGCGCGCGGACGCGTGAGTTCGGAATCCGGCTGGCGATCGGCTCGGCGCCGATGTCGCTGCTGACACGCGTCCTCAGGGAAGGCGCGGCGATTGCCGGTATCGGCATTGTCGCCGGCGCGGTTGGCGGATACCTGCTGACGCGCGTGGTTGGCGCCTACATCGAAGAGGTGCGCATCCCGGGCGCAGTCCCGATTGCGGCGGCAGCGATGATTCTGGTCGTCGCCGCGGTGGCGGCGTCGCTGGTGCCTGCCGCGCGCGCGTCGCGCGTGGACGTGATCAACGCGCTGCGGCCGGAGTAGGCCGGGAAGCCAGCGGTCTCCGTCACTCCTTCGTCGATGCAGGCGGCGGTGGCGATGCGCTCGGCGGCGCTGTTGGCGGTGTGGCCTCGCTGGCCAAAGCCGCGCCGCGCTGGCCAGGCAGCGGGTGCGACTGCGGCTGCAGGGCCGGTTTCTCACCCGGTTCGCGTGCTTCACGACGACCGGGATCGAGGTAGAAGCCGGGCGCGCCGCGTTGGCGGCATCGGTGCGCGACGGGATGTTTCGTCTCAACGGTCGCGTCACGCGCATCGTCGGTCGCGTGAAGCACATCCCATGCATGCGGCAGGGGCTCTTTGTCGATGAGCGCCCAGCCTTCGATGTAGTTGCAGTAGAACGCCACGAAATCGTTGGAATACACCGTCTGCAACTCCTTGAAGTGCTCGCGGAACGTCGGAGACGCTGCCCAGCGCCGAAACAGGTTCATCCAACCACGATTGTCGCGGGCGTTCGCGTACTGATCGAGACGCAGTGAAAAATACACGTCCTCCATCAACTGGATCTGCATCACGATGAGATTCACCGGATCGACGGCCTGGATTCCTGGCGGCAGATGCTTGGGCAGACCCATGCACTCCCGGTAGTACGGGAGGAGTCCCGGAGTGTCGACCACCAGCCGCTCCAGTGCGGCGAGCTTGCTCGTCAACTCCCGGAATTCCGCCTCGCTGTCTGCGGCACGAAACGGCGAATGGTAAATCAGCAAGTCGTCCCAGGCTCTATCAATGTCGGCCAGGGCAAAGTCCATCATGCACGCGACTTGTGGCGCTTGCACGGGAGGCAACTTCAGGATCTGGCGGACGTTGTGGTCGAGAACCCAGCGGCCGAACGTCTCCTCGGCAAGGTGATCGCCCAGCGCTCGGTACGACTCGAATTGCGCATCGTCGAAGAATTGGTCGCCGGTGGATTCGTGCGGAAACGCGGGTGATGTGCGCTTGTAGTTCGAGACCGGCGCCGGTTCGTTGCCGGTCAATGAATTCTTCATGTAGATCAAAAAACTCGCTCGGCCGGGACACTCGGGATAGCGGATGCGGCCAATCGCGCAGTGCGCCTTGCTCAAGCCCGTCACCGGATCCGGGGTGATCATCGACAGGTCGATATCGACGTCCACACCGAGATCGACGTACGCGTGACGCAGCGCCTCGGTGAACGACCCAAAGGCGATGGTCGGATCCGCTTCGGCGTCGCACGCGATGATCACTTTGCAGCGACGCTCGAGCAACGGATAGATGCCGACGTTGTCGCCGGTGTGGCCGCCGTCGGAGACGTTCACGAGCGGCGACCACTCGTTCGTGAGACCGAACACTTCACGGATGATGTATGCCGGCCAGAACACCACGCGCTGCTGAGCGTTCGTGCGCGGATTCGGCACCCACTGTCCAAGCCGGATATTGAACAGCGCAGCGAGAAACGACTGGGCGAAGAAGGTCTGGTAGCCGACGCCCGTGCCCGCGGCCGCGCCAGAGACGGTCAGCGCGCGCGCGAACTGCGTCAAGCCGCCGGCGTACGTCTCGGTTTCGAGATACCCGGTCTGCTTCGCGCCACAAAAGTATTTCGAAAACAGGAAGTAGCCCGACTTGCGGTCCTTGCGCGTCAGGTCGCGGCTGCCGGCCAGGTTCAGCGCGGCACTGACCAGAAGGTACGGCGCCGTATTCCCAGGTTTGTCGGGTGCCGCGTTCTGCTGGTTGCCTTGTACGTCCTTGAGCCGCATTTCCATGGCATCCACGAACGTCTTCATGCTCAGGTCGGTTGCGGGGACCTCCGAGCGCAGATACGTCTCGAGGATGCGATCGCGATAGAAGTAGTGGAGGCCGATCCGGTTGAGGTTGACGAATAACGACAACATCAGCAGCACCCCACCGCAGATGGCGATCGCCAGCCCGAAGCGATTTACGCCGAAGAGGGCTGCTGGTGCGTTCAGCGGATCGACGAACTGCTTCTCAATCGCCAGCGCGCCGACTTCGATCATCGTGAAGAAGATCACACCGACGACGACCAGACCAAGGAGGACGTGCAAGGCGGTCTTCGACAGCTCGAAGCGCTCGGCCTGTCCGGTGACCGCGCGTGTCATGAGCAGGCGCGCGGTGATCAATGTGCCGATGGGCGCCAGCACACCAGCGACACCGACGGCATGAGCCGCGTACGATGCCGCGGGCAGCACGGCGAACACCGCAGTGACGACCAGCGCGTACTGGCTGATCGCAAGGTAGCTGCCCCACAGCGAGCGCGAGCTTCGCGACCACAACAGGCCGGCCCTGCCGAAGAGCGCGAACACCAGGCCGTAGAAGAGGAACGCGGACACGTACGCGCCTGCAACGACGAAGAACGGTTGCAGCAGCCACGCAGCCCTGGTGCGGCCCGCCGTCGCGGCCGTCGCGTTGACATACGGGACGACGATGACCGCCAGCCACATCAGGATCGCGGCGATCCGCAGCAGCCGGACCTCGAATGCGTCTTCTTTGCTCTCGCCAGGCTGCCATGTGGCAGGGCCTTTCCAGATCTTCATGGCCGCAACGAAGATCACCAGCACGACGAGGGAGACGAGGACACCGGCGCGGAATGCGTCGCCGATTTCCCGCGCCGTGATGTCGTCCAGCATGTCCGTCCAGATCAGGCCGACCCGGTGCTTGACGTTCTCCCAGAATCCGGGATCGGTCATCTCGCGGACCGCTCCGCCGGTCTCGCTGCGTGTGAAGCGCAACTCCGACTTTGCTTCCGTCGGTTGCACCTCGTACTTGTCCGCAGTCGCCGGCGGTTGGCTGCGGTCCTTCCAGTGCGTCAGGTCAGACGAGAGCGCGTGCGCAGCGCCCAGCAGGAACAGCGCGGCCAGCGAGAGCGCGAGCACCGTGATGACGACGGTATAGAGAAGGCCGCCCAACAGCGTGCCGACCGCGCGCAAGGCCTCGCGCTTCAGGATGCTTCGTCGTGCAATGAGGAAATCGCCGTGCGTACGCAGGTGCGCGACGATTTCGGTGCCCTCGGTGGAGTCGGCGCGGGCGCTGCACCGGGCCGCCGGCGCGTTTCGTTCGGCATTGAAAGGGAACGTTGGCCAAGTGGTGCCGAACTTCAGATCGTCCCGCGAGTTATACGTGAATTGCTCTGCCTTTCCGGCCTCCTGCTCGTGTCGGCGATTGACCGAGAGGAACGAGGTGAGACAGCCGCCGATATATCCACCCCCGGAAACAGTACTGAGGTAATCGACCAGGCGAAAGATCCCCATACGGGAGAGCGCCTGCGCAATTCCGAGATTGGTGGTGGCGGATCGAATGCCGCCGCCGGAGAATGCCAGGCCGATCAGATGCTCGGCAACCTCGTCCCGGGTCGGGAGCTTGCCGTCCTCGCCGAGCGGCTGCCGCTTCCTGACGTATTCGAGTTCTCTCTCGCGGACCTGTTCGAAACCCTGTGTACGAACCTCGTCCTTCTTCATCCAGGCCATCTGGCGACGCTCCGCTCCCGCCGAACCATCGGCGACTAGACGCTGCTAGTCTCCCTCGATTGTCAACAGACTTCGCGAGGAAGAATGGAACGAGGAAGGAAACCGTGAAGGGAATCGGGTGCGGGAGCTGACGCCCCCGCACGTGGGGATGTGAAAGACGGCGGATTTTAGGCGGCCGACTCGGTGGCGGTCGCGTCTTTCCAGCGGAATTCGAGCACCAGACCGTTGACGTTCAGCACATCGCCGTCCTGCAGCGCCTGGCGCCTGTCGAGCGGCTCGTTATTGATCGTCGTCCGGCCGCCCATCGGGGTGGCGACGTACCCGTCGCTGCCGCGCGCGATCGCCAGCGCCACTGCCGGCTTGAACCAGCCGTGCAGGCGGACGAGCGCGTCCTGCGATTTTCCGATTAGCGAAGTGTGCGCATCGAGGTCGTACTCCGTCTCGTCGGCGCGTCCGGCAATCACCTGGAGAACGCCGATGCGGCGGGGCGCGGGCGCCTTCTGTGCCTGTCGCGTCTGCACGTCGGCTCGCGTCTCTTCGAGCGAGGCACGAAGCGCCCGATGCTGCTGGGTGTCGAGATACACGGTGTCGCCGAGCGCCGGGAGCTGCGGCGGGGCCACAGACCATTCCTGAGTCTGCTCGAACACGAGGTGATGCTTGCCGATCAGCAGCACGTCGCCGCTGCGCAGCATGCGGCGCGTCGTGTGTTGCCCGTTCACGAACGTGCCATTCGTGCTGTTCAGATCTTCGAGAATCACCGCGCCGCTCTCGGAGAACAGGCGTGCGTGGTGACCCGACACGGCGGGGTTGTCGATGATCACGGCATTGTCGGGCGAGCGTCCGATCGTCAGGCCCACGCCCACCGAGTACTCTTTCAACAGACGCCCTTCATACTGCAACGTTAGCTTCGGCATACTGTCCTCGTCTTGCAGATCGCGCCCAACGGTTCGAGAGACGGCGCCACCAACCACCCGTCACTTCCACCACCACCACGGTGATGTTGTCCGCGCCGCCATGGTTATTGGCGGCGGCAATCAGGGCGTCGCAGATCCGCTGCGGCTCCCGCCACTCGTGAAACGTCCTGGCCAGCACGTACTCGGGCACCATGCGCGTCAGGCCGTCGCTGCACAGCAACAGGTAGTCGCCCGCCTGCACCGGCACTTCCTTCAGATCGACGTCGACCTCCGGATCGCGCCCGAGCACGCGAACGAGCGCCTGCTGGTACTCGACCGGCATCCGACGCAACTCCTCGAGTCTGCCCGCGGCGATGTGCGCCTCGCCGAGCGAGTGGTCGCGGGTCAGCGGCTCGAGTCGCTGGTCGTGCCACAAGTACGCACGGCTGTCGCCGACGTGCGCGATGCCGACGACCTGCTGGCGGATCCACGCACCAACCAGGGTCGTCCCCATACCGGTTTGGCGCGGATCTTTCTGCGCCTGGTCGTAGATCACTTCGTTCGATCGGCGCACGACGTCGGCGAGCCGATTCGTGTGCGGCAGATAAGCCGGCGTGGTAGCTGCGGCGCCGCCGCGGCCGCTCCGGTCCGGCTGAAGCCGGACACCACGAACGGGCTGGCCCAGCTCGCGGACGATCGCTTCAACGGCAATCCGGCTCGCCACCTCTCCGGCGGGCGCGCCGCCCATGCCGTCGCAGACGATGAACAGGCCGTCGTCGGCGCGCAGCATGTAGGCGTCCTCATTGATGTCGCGGACGCGACCAGTGTGCGTGCCGGCGCCGACCCTCAGCCGCATGGCTGGTTCATTACAAGTAATGCGCCGCCGCGGACCGAATTCGGGAAGTGGTTTGTGCGGGTGGAGATGCAGCTGAGCCGTGGAGAATTGCGCCGTGCAATGGCGCGAAAGGCCTGGCCGGTTTTTGCGCAGAGCTTACAGAAGTGGGATCGTGCGCAGCCCGTCCAGGAAAGGGCCTACTTCTTTTTCTCGTCGTCGGTTGGCACGACCACCAGCTCGGGCTGATGGCCGGTTCGCTCCTCGAGCGCGAGCAGCACACGCTTGAGAATCACGTCGTCAAAGCGCATCGCCACGAACTGTTCGTCGCTACTGGTGCGAAGCGTGATCCATTCACGCGCCACGGAGATGCCGAACTTGCTGAGCGTGCCGCCGGCGCGGGCGACCGGCGCCGGACCCTGCGGCGAGTTCCACAGCGGATCGCGGTTTTTCGAGACGTGGATCGAGATCACACGTCCGTACGGAATCGCGGAGAGAGTTGTGCTCGGATCGGACGTCGGAATGATCGTGATCTTGCCGTCGCCGAGCACGAGCTGTGCGCTCTGCTCTTTGGGCTTGCGAGTGCCGACTAACGCGCGCGTCTCGAACACCAGCGACGCTTCGGGCACCGTCGTCGCCGTTTCGCGTTCCTCAGCGCGCGGTGTTTCACGTTCCGTCTTCACGGGCGGTGACGATGCCGCAAGGCGCGGCGCGGGCGGAGGGGGCGCCGGATCGGCCGCAGGTGCCGGAACGACGCGGGTATCCACGACTGGCGTGGCGACCTCCGTGGCGGGCGCGGGCAGATCGGGCTGCCTGGTCGTTTCCACGGGCCCGTTGATGAGCGCGGACGAAGGCTCTCCCGCATTCGCGGGTAGGCTGGCCTTGGAACTTTCGCGGTCGAGTGATTCGTTCTGCGCGGCGGACGAGTACTGCAGCGCAGCATATCCAATGGCCACACCCACGATCACCGCCGCAGCGATCATTCCTTGAGACGCGAGTGGCTTTCGCTCCCGCTGGCGCGCCGCGGCGTGGGCCGGGGGCGGTGCGCTCACCAGGGCCTCTTGCCGTGAGAGATCGATCGTATCGGTCGGACCGAGCAGCGCGGCCGACGGCACCTCCGCAACCGCAAACGCCTTCGCATAGTCAGCGGCGGGAAGCGGCCCGGTGGCGCGGCCGAGCGTGTCGCGAAATTCCTCCGCGGACTGGAACCGGTCGGCGGGCATCTTGGCGAGCGCGCGCTGGATGATCGCATCGCACCACGCTGGCAGACCTGGTCGATG
>Ga0075429_100006285_pt1 | contig 10283 bp, 11 predicted proteins | sample RhiMetdeltSRZDD3_FD_75295 | JGI IMG/M metagenome (GOLD analysis project Ga0075429, IMG submission 75295) | Populus rhizosphere microbial communities from Tennessee, USA - Rhizosphere MetaG P. deltoides SRZDD3 | ecosystem: Host-associated > Plants > Roots > Rhizosphere > Soil | place: USA...
GGCTTCCTCCCCCGCAAGGAAGGCGAGCTGCGCGCGGAGCTCGAGCGCGCTGCGGACACGCTCGTCGCGTTCGAGTCGCCGGGGCGCGTGGCGCGCACGCTGAAGGTGCTCGCGGACCTCGACCCCGAGCGCGAGGTGGCCGTGTGCCGGGAGCTGACAAAGGTGCACGAGGAGGTGGTGCGCGGCACCGCGCGGGAGCTGGCGGAGCGCTTCGCGAAGGGTGCGCGAGGCGAGATCGTGCTGGTCGTCGGGCCCGCGGCCGCGGGCGACGCGAGCCTCGCCCCCGCGCTCGACGCGGTCGCTGCGCTGGTGGAAGCGGGCGCGCGCCGGAGAGCCGCGGCAAAGGTCGTTTCCGGGCTCACCGGGATCCCTGCGAACCGGCTCTATCAGGGCTAGCATGACGGGCGATGGACCTCGAGGAGTACCGTCGCCTCAGCCACGACACCTGGGAACGGATGGCGGCGGGCTGGGAGCGCGGGCTCCAGTGGTTGTGGAACGTCACGCGACCGGTGGGCGAGGGAATGGTCGCGATGCTCGACCCGCAGCCCGGCCAGACGATCTTGGAGCTGGCGGCCGGCACGGGTGAGACCGGCTTCGCAGCCGCTGCGCGGATCGGCGACGACGGCAAGCTGATCAGCACGGACTTCGCCGCCGAGATGGTGGGAGCCGCGCGGCGGCGGGCGGAGACCCTGGGGCTCGGCAACGTCGAGTTCCGCCAGATGGACGCGGAGCGGGTGGACCTCGGCGACGACTCCGTGGACGGAGTGCTGTGCCGGTTCGGCTACATGCTGATGGCCGATCCGGGCGCCGCGCTGGCGGAGACACGCCGGGTGCTGCGCGACGGCGGGCGGTTGAGCCTGTCGGTGTGGGCCGGGCCGGACCGGAACCCATGGGCGGCGATCGGCCACGCGGCGATGGCGGCGCACGGGCACGTTCCCCCGCCCGAGCCCGGAGCTCCGGGCATCTTCGCGATGGGCGATCCCGAGCGGATCAAGTCGCTCCTGTCCGGCGCGGGCTTCAGCGCGCCGCGCATGGAGGACGTGGCGGTCGAGTGGACCTTCGAGGACTTCGACGCATACTGGAACTTCCTACGCGAGTACGCGGGCTCGATCGCGCTCGTGATCGAGAGGCTGGACGAGGATCAGCGTGCGGCTCTGCGCACGACGATGGCGGGCCACATCGAGCCGTTCCGCAAGAGCGGCGGCTATGCGCTGCCGGGCGTCGCGATCAACGCCGTGACGGAGTAGCGGGCGCCGTCCCGGGCTCCGTGCCGGCCGGCTCGCGGTACGGGAGCGGGACGTACTGGACGGACGGGCGCTGGCGTCCGGCCTGCGGGTAGAGGTCCATCAGGTCGTACACCTCTGACGGCAGGTCCGCCTTCGCGGGCAGCCCCATCTCCCGCAGCTGCTCGATCGTGAGCGGGTAGTCGTGGGTCCACTGGCCGGAGGTGAGCTGGTGTGCCAGCTCACCCGCGCGGTCGGCCGGGAAGTCGTCGAGGAGCTTGCCGAGCACGAACTCCCGCATCTGCGCCTGGGCCTTGCGCGACAGGTCGGCCAGGATCAGCGTCTCGTCGTTGACGCGCTCCAGCGGCTTCGACTCCGCGACCTTGATGATCGACGAGGCGGGCCACTGGCCGATCTGCGGGTCGACGGGCCCGAGCACGGCGTTCTCGTCCATCAGGATCTCGTCGGCCGCGAGCGCCAGCAGCGTGCCGCCCGACATCGCGTAGTGGGGGACCAGCACGGTCACCTTGGCGGGGTGGTTGTGCAGCGCGCGGGCGATCTGCTCGGAGGCCAGCACGAGACCGCCCGGCGTGTGGACGACGATGTCGAGCGGCACCGTGTCCGGCGTCAGCCGGATCGCGCGCAGGACCTGCTCGGAGTCCTCGACGTCGATGAAGCGCCGCAGCGGGATGCCGAGCAGGCTGATCGACTCCTGCCGGTGGATCATCGTGATCACGCGGGAGTTGCGCGCCTGCTCCAGCTTGCGGATCGCGCGGTAGCGCCGGCTGGAGAGCAGGCGCTGCGTGACCATCGGGACCAGGAAGGTCAGGAAGATCAGCAGGAAGATGATCGACGAGAGGTCGGGCAAGGCGGCCACAGCATAGGGGCTGATTCGTTACTCCTTTGACGCCCGTGTTGCTCGCGGCGCGTTAGCGTCGGCAACCGTGCTGCGCAGATCCATCGTCATCGTTGCCGCCCTGCTCTTCGCTGCGCCTCAGGCTTGGGCAAGCGACGGGTGGACGTGGCCGGTGCGGGGCGGCGTGGTGACGGTGTACGAGAACGACAACGCGCGCCCGTATGCGGGCGGCATGCACCGCGGGATCGACATCGGGGCGGACGTCGGCACCGCGGTGGTGGCGGCTCGCGCGGGGACGGTCACCTATGCGGGCCCGCTGGGATCGGCGGGGAACGTGGTGGCCGTGCGGTCGGGACGGCATGCGGTCAGCTATCTGCACCTGGGCGAAGTGCACGTATCGCGCGGTGAGCGGGTAGCGATGGGTGCCCGGCTCGGCGGGGTGGGCACCACCGGCCGGCGGTCCGTGGCCGAGCCGCATCTGCACTTCGGCGTACGGATTGCGGCCGACGACCGGTACCTGGATCCGCTGTCGCTGCTGCCGGCGATTGGCGGTCGTGCCGAGGAGCGGCTCCTGCCGGTCCCGGCGGGGCCGGTTGCGCGGCCGGAGCGCGGGTCGGTACGGCATCCGGTGCGGGCGGCGATGCCGGCTCCCGCGCCTGCCGTCACCGTCCCGGACCGGGGGCGGCCGCTCGTGCTGGGCGGGCTGGTGTTCCTCGCGCTGGTGCTGTTCGGTGGGATCCTGATGCGCGCAAACGCCGCATTCACGCAGCGAGTCGCATCAACCCGGCCATTGAAGGATCTTGGGGGCTATAGCCCCCACAATTCTTCAATCGCTTGATGGGCGTCAGGCGGAGAGGACTTCGCCCAGCTTGGCGAGCATGTCCTGCTCGCCCTGGCTGACGCGCTCGGCCTTGAAGCCCATGAAGCCGCCCTCCTTCGCCGCCTCGGCCGCGCGCTTCGCGGACGTCAGGAGCCACTCGCGGAAGGCGGCCGCCTCCGCGGGCGTCGCCTTCTGCGTCACGAGCTCGTTGACGGCACGCAGCTCGTCCAGGATCTCCTGGCCGGCCAAGGCGCCCTTGGGCTTGAAGCCGCCCAGCGGGCTCTTCCGCTGCTTGGTCTTGTCGGCGAAGCTCTGCGCGACCTCTCCCACGAGGCCGTCGCCTGACTGCGCGGCCTCCGTGACGGTCTTGATCGCGGCCATCGACTCCTTGACCGCCTCGATCGGCCCGCCCGGATCGGCCAGCGTGATGGCCATGGCGGCGACGATCGGGGAGCGCTCGAGCCGGGCCCACTCCTCCTCGGTGAAATCTGCCTTGGTGGTCATGGCTACAGATTGCCGGTTTCGAGAACATACTGGCGGGTATGTTCTTCCACATGACACCGGCAAAGCTCGACGGGCGGCGGACCGGGCACCGGGGCACGGCGCGGGAGCGCCTCCTCGACGCCGCCGCCGAGGTCTTCGCCGAGCGCGGGTACCGGGCCACGACCGTGGACGACATCGCCGCGGCGGCCGGGCTCACGAAGGGGGCCGTCTACTGGAACTTCGAGGGCAAGGAGGCCCTTTTCTCGGCCCTGATCGAGGAGCGCGTGGACCGCCGGGCGCGCGCGCTGATGGGCGTCACGGAGCACTCGCCGCGCGAGACCGACACCGCGCCCATCGTCAGCCGCGGGATCAGCTCGTTCGCCGACGAGCAGCAGGCGCTGGTGCTGCTGCTCCAGGAGTACTGGCTGCTCGCGGTGCGCGACGACGAGCTGCGCTCCGCCTACGTGGAGCGCCAGCGCGCGCTGCGCGACCAGCTGGCGGCCGCGCTCGAGGCGCGGCACCGCACCACCGGCGTACCGCTGACCTTTCCCGCCGAGCGACTCGCGACCGGGATCATCGCGATGGCGTCCGGCTTGGCGCAGGAGCGCATCGCCGACCCGCAGAACGTGCCGGACGAGCTGCTCGGCGAGCTGCTCGCGCTGCTGTACGACGGGCTCGTGCACCGGGCGGCGGCGTCCGGATGAGCGCGAAGCGCGTGTGCGTCGTCGGGGCGGGCCTCTCCGGCCTCGCGGCGATCCGGGCCCTGGTGCGTGCGGGCCACGAGGTGACGTGCTTCGAGGCCGGCTCCGCGATCGGCGGGATGTGGCGCTACGAGAACGACAGCGGCCTGTCGGCGGCGTACGCATCGCTCACGACCAACACGTCGCGCAGGCGCATGCAGTACCCGAGCTTCCCTGTCGAGGGCATGACCGAGTTCCCGCACCACTCGGAGCTGCTCGCCTACCTGGAGCGCTACGCGGAGGCGAACGACCTCGAGCGTCACATCGAGTGCGGCGCGTGGGTCGACCGCGCCCGACCGGCGAACGGCGGCTGGGAGGTGACGGTGCGCGACGCGCGGCCGCAGTCGTTCGACGCGCTCGTGATGGCGAGCGGCCACTACTGGGACCCGGAGCTCCCGGACATCCCGGGCGACTTCGCCGGCCCGCGCGTGCACGTGCGCGACTACCGGACCCCGGACCGCTTCGCCGGGCAGCGGGTGGTCGTCGTCGGCGCGAGCCAGTCCGCACTCGACACCGCCGCGGAGGTCGCGACCACGGCCGCCGGCACGATCCTCTCGTGCCGCGAGGGGCACCACCTCCTCCCCCGGCACGTGTTCGGCCAGCCGCTCGACGAGTTCGACAGGTCCACGGGATTCCAGCCGCCGCTGCCGGTGGTGCGGTTCATGCTGCGCGCGCTGCTGGCTGCCGGCCGCACCACGCCGGACAGGGGCAACCTGCCCCCGCCCCGGCACCGGCTGTTCGAGACGCGCTGGCCGGCGGTCGTCTCGCCCCAGGCCCAGCGCGCCCTCACCGAGCGCGCCTTCGACTGCCGGCCCGGGATCAGCCGCTTGGCGGGCGACCGGGTCGTGTTCGACGACGGGACCGAGGCGGCCGCGGACGCGATCGTGTTCGCCACCGGCTACCGGATCAACTTCCCCGCGCTGCCCGCGGAGCTGGGGCGCGGACAGGGCTGGCAGTTCCCGCTGTACCGGCGGATCGTCTCGCCCCACGCCGAGAACCTGGCCTTCGTCGGGATCCTCGAGCCGGGGCCCGGCCTGCTCGAGATCGTGGAGCGCCAGGGCGAGTGGCTCGCCGAGGTGCTGGCGGGGCGCATCACGCTCCCATCCCGCGAGCGGATGTGGCGGGCGATCGACGCGGGCAGCGAGCGCGAGTCGCACCGCCAGTTCGTGGCTACAGGGCCGCACTCGATTCTCTGTAACCGCCACGCTTACCTACGATCGCTCAAGCGCGACCTGCGACGGAAGCGCTCGGGCCAGGAGGCCACATGACCATCTCACGCATCGCACACCCGACCTGTCTGCTGATCGCCGCAGTAGTCGTCGCGTTGATCTTCTTGATCGACTAGGCGCTGCCGACGATCGCCTCGGCTTCGATCTCGACCTTCCAGCGCGGGTCGAGGAAGCCGCTTACGACCACCATCGTCGACGCCGGGCGCGCGTCGCCGAACACCTCGGCGTGGGCGGCGCCGACCGCCTCGCCATCGGCGGCGTCGGTGATGAACTGTCGCGTGCGCACCACGTCGCCCGGGCCGGCGCCCGCTTCGCGCAGCGCGGCCACGATGATCTCGAAGCAGCGCCGGGCCTGAACGCCGGCGTCGGGGTCGCAGGAGCCGTCCGGCCAGATCGGAGCGGTCCCCGAGACGAGCACGCGGTCGCCCACGCGCACCGCCCGGCTGATGCCGATCTTGGGCTCGTAGGGAGAGCCCGAGGACACGTGCTGGCGGGCAGCCATCGGGCGCGCATCCTACGCGCCTCACGGGGCCGGCGCCACGCGCGTTCTATATTCACTCTCCCCGTGAGCTTCTACGTGACGACGCCCATCTATTACGTGAACGCGCAGCCGCACCTCGGCCACGCGTACACGACGATCGCGGCCGACGTGCTCGCGCGCCACATGCGCCAGCGCGGCGAGGACACGTTCTTCCTGACCGGCACGGACGAGCACGGGGAACCGGTCGCGGACGTGGCCGAGCGCGAGGGCATCCCTCCGCGCGAGCTGGCCGACCGCAACGTCGTCCACTTCAAGGAGATGGGCGAGAAGGTCGGAGCCTCCAACGACTTCTTCATCCGCACCTCCGACCCGGAGCACGGCGCCGCGGTCCAGCGCTTCATGCAGGACCTGTACGACCGCGGCTGCATCTACCCCGGCACCTACGAGGGCTGGTATTGCCCGCGCTGCGCCGACTTCAAGACCGAGCAGGAGATCGTGGACGGCAACAAGTGCCCGATCCACCACATCGAGCTGACGTGGGAGAAGGAGGACAACTACTTCTTCCGCCTCTCCGACTTCCAGGGGCGACTCGAGGAGCTGTACGCAGAGCGGCCCGACTTCGTGCTCCCGCGCGAGCGCTTCAACGAGGCGGTCAGCTTCATCAAGCAGGGGCTCGAGGACGTGTCGTGCACGCGGGCCCGCCTGCGCTGGGGTGTCCCCGCGCCCTGGGACGAGAGCCAGGTGTTCTACGTCTGGTTCGACGCGCTGCTCAACTACTACACGGCGCTCACCTACGCGCAGCCCGGCGAGGACCTGACGGAGCGCTACTGGCCTGCCGACTTTCACCTGATCGGCAAGGACATCCTCAAGTTCCACGCGGTGATCTGGCCCGCGATGCTGATGGCCGCCGGCGTCGAGGTGCCGCGCCACCTGTTCATCCATGGATTCCTGCTGATGCAGGGCGAGAAGATGTCGAAGTCGCTCGGCAACGTCCTCGACCCCTTCAAGGTGATCGAGGTGTTCGGCACCGACGCGCTGCGCTACTACTGCATGCGCGAGGTCAGCTTCGGCCAGGACGGCTCGGTGTCGACCGAGGGCTTCGAGGCGCGCTACAACACCGAGCTCGCCAACGAGTACGGCAACCTCGCCAGCCGCACCCTGGCGATGATCGCGCGTTACCGCGACGGCGCGGTGCCGCGCGCGCAGGCGCCGGCCGCGCTGGCCGGCGACTTCGACGGGCTGGTCGGAGAGGTCCGGGACCGCCTCGACCGCGCGGAGCTGACCGCCGCTCTGGAACTGATCTGGGCCCGCGGCGTGCGGCGGCTGAACCGCTTCGTCGAGGAGCAGGCGCCGTGGACGCTTGCCAAGGAAGGCAAGGACGAGCAACTCGACGAGGTGCTGTACGGGCTGGCCGAGGGCCTGCGCGTCGTGAGCGTGCTGCTGCATCCGTACATGCCGGACACCACTGCCCGGCTGCTGGCGGCGCTGGGGCAGTCCGACCTGGCGCTCGACGCGGCCACGTTCGGAGCCGCACCCGGCGGGGCCACGGTCGCGAAGCTCGCACCGCTGTTCCCCAAGGTCGAGCCCGGCGCCCAGGCCGCATAGCCAGTTGACTCCCCGCCAGCTCGCGATGCTCGGCGCCATCTCGGCGATCTGGGGAGCCTCCTACCTGCTGATCAAGATCGCGCTGGACGGGATCGAGCCGATGATGATCGTCTTCGCGCGGGTGCTGCTGGCCGCACTGCTCCTGTACGTGGTGATCGTGGCGCGCGGCGGCGAGGATCGTGCGGCGCTGGGCTTCCTGCGCGAGCGGCCGCTGCGCACGCTCGGGCTGGGCGCCCTCTCCGTGGCCGTCCCGTTCTCGCTGATCAGCCTCGGCGAGACGCAGATCTCCTCCGGGCTGACCGGGGTGCTGATCTCGCCCGGCCCGCTCTTCATCGCAGCGCTCGCGCCGCTGATCGACCCGACGGAGAAGGTCGACCGGCGGGGATGGCTCGGCGTGGTGATCGGGTTCGCAGGCGTCGTGCTCCTGATCGGGGTCGACACGATCCACAGCGCCGGCGAGTTCCTGGGCGCGATGGCGATGGTGGGCGCCGCGCTCGCCTACGGCCTCGGCGCGATGTACATCCGGCTGAAGTTCCGGGGCGTCCCGCCGCTGGTCGTGAGCCTGGGCGCGTGCGCGGTGGCCGCCGTGCTGACGCTGCCGCCCGCGCTCGTCACGGTGGGCGACAGCAGCCCCGACCTCGGCGAGATCGCGGCTGTGGTGTCGCTCGGCATCGTCGGCACCGCGGTGGCGTTCGTCCTCTACTTCGGGCTGATCGACGAGGCCGGCGCCGGCAAGGCGGCCCTGTGCGGATACCTGATTCCGCCGCTGGCGCTGGCGTACGGCGCGGTCCTGCTGGACGAGGAGATCACGGCCGCGGCGATCGCGGGGCTGATCCTGATCCTGATCGGGGTCGCCCTCGCGAGCGGCGAGCGGCAAGGTGAGCGGGCACCCGGCGAGCCCGTCGTCGAGAGTGCCGGGATACGACCCTCCTAGACTCTCGGCCGGATGGTCGACACCCACTTCCACCTCGATCACATCGACGCCCCGCCCGCTCACGTGGTCAGCCGGGCGCGCAAGGCCGGCGTCGACCGGATGCTGGCGATCGGGATGACCGGCGAATCCTGCCGGCACGCGCTCGCCGCGGCGGACGCGCACGAGGAGATCTATGTGTCGGTCGGCCGCCACCCGCATGAGTCGGAGGGCTTCGACGACGCCGGCCTGGACGAGCTGCGCGAGCTGTCGGCGCATCCCAAGGCGCGCGCCGTGGGCGAGGCGGGCCTGGACTACAAGCGCGACTACGCGCCGCGCGACGACCAGCGCCGCTCCTTCGTCGCGCAGATCGAGCTGGCGAAGTCCCTGGGCCGCCCGCTCGTCGTGCACACGCGCGAGGCCGCGGACGACACGATCGGGCTGCTCGACCAGCACGGCCACGGCGTCGCGGTGATCATCCACTGCTTCTCGCTCGCGGACCGGGTGCAGGAGTGCGTGGAGCGCCGGTGGTACTGCTCGTTCGCAGGGAACGTCACCTACCCGAAGGCGACCGACCTGCAGCGCGCCGCGGCCGAGGTGCCCGACGACCTGTTGCTGGCCGAGACCGACGCCCCGTTCCTCTCGCCCCAGGAGCGACGCAGCAAGCCGAACGAGCCGGCATACGTGACGGCCACGTCGCGCTACCTCGCAAAGCTGCGGGACACATCGGTGGAGGAGATGGAGGGCCTCCTGGTGCGCAACGCCGCGCGCCTCTTCGGCTGGTGAGCGAGGTCCGCGCCAGCCTCGACCGCATGTCGCGGCACGGCATCAAGGCGAACCGGGAGCTGGGCCAGAACTTCCTCGTCGACGACAACGTGCTCGAGGTGATCGGGCGCACGGCCGAGCTCAGCGACGACGACGTCGTGCTGGAGATCGGCGGCGGGCTCGGCGTGTTGAGCACGTATCTGCTCCCGCGCGTGCGCCACCTGCACGTGGTCGAGACGGACGCGAAGCTCCAGCCGGTGCTGAGCGAGGCGCTCGACGACGGTGGCGAGGCCACTCTCTACATGGTGGACGTGATGAAGCTGCGCCTCGGCGGCCTCGACCCGCTGCCCAACAAGGTCGTGTCGAACCTCCCCTACGGCGTCGCGACCTCTGCCCTGCTGCGCACGATCGAGGAGCTGCCGCAGGTGACCGGCTGGACCGTGATGGTGCAGCGCGAGATCGCCGATCGCCTCGCGGCGTCGCCGGGCGGCAAGGAATACGGCATCCCGTCCGTGCTGGTGCAGCACGCCTGCGAGGTCGAGTTCGTGCGCCCGATCTCGCGCAACGTCTTCCGTCCCCCGCCGAACGTCGACTCCGGGCTCGTGCGCCTGCGGCGCACCGGGCCGGCGGCTCCGGAGCAGCTTGCCGAGCTGGTGCGGGCCGCGTTCGCGCACCGGCGCAAGGCGCTGCCGCGTTCGCTCGAGGAAGCCGGCGGCCCGGCCGGCGTGCGGGCCGCCGCGATCGAGTCGCTGGAGGGCATGGGCCATCCGCCCACGGCCCGCGCCGAGACCCTCAGCCCGGCCGACTTCGTGCAGCTGGCGCGCGACCTGGAGCGCTTCGGTTGAGGTTTGCGACCCGTGCGCCCGCGAAGCTCAACCTCTGCCTGTACGTAGGACCGCTCCGCCCCGACGGCCTCCACGAGCTGCGTTCGGTGTTCCAGCCGATCACGCTCGCGGACGAGGTCGCGCTCGAGCCGGCACCGGGGTCTCCCGCCGACGAGGTCGTCTGCCCCGGCGTGGAAGGGCCGAACCTCGCGGCTGCCGCCCTGCACGCGTTCCGCGAGCGCTTCGCCTGGGACGGGCCCCCGGTGGCGATCACGATCGAGAAGCACATCCCGGTCGCGGCGGGCCTGGGCGGCGGGTCGGCGGACGCCGCCGCGGTGCTGCGCCTG
>Ga0075429_100006291_pt1 | contig 10278 bp, 9 predicted proteins | sample RhiMetdeltSRZDD3_FD_75295 | JGI IMG/M metagenome (GOLD analysis project Ga0075429, IMG submission 75295) | Populus rhizosphere microbial communities from Tennessee, USA - Rhizosphere MetaG P. deltoides SRZDD3 | ecosystem: Host-associated > Plants > Roots > Rhizosphere > Soil | place: USA...
CCTCCCCGCGCACCTTCACGGGGACGGCCACCACCACGCCGGGCCCCAGGGCCAGGCCGGCGTCCACGGGCCTGCCGATGAAGTTCTCGCCCCCCATGGACGTTGCGAAGGCCTCGAACATCGACGCGGAGATCGCGTCGTTATCGGCGCGCGCGTGATCGCCCGACTCGAGCTTGGTCCCTTCCCGCGACGTGTACCTCAGCAGAGTCAGGCTGCCGGCGAGATAGGGCGTCAGCAGCGCGTCCCCCCGGAGCGAGTCGGTCATGCTGCTTCGCTCGACCCGGCTCTCGAGATAATGGGCCGTGGCGGTGAGCTGGTCGATCGATCCCGATATCACGCTGTTGAGGTCCTGCACGATGGCCGAGGCGACCTCCAGCTGATACTCCCTGCTGGCGGACTCCAGGCTCTCCCGGCTGATCTCGATCAGCTTGTAGGCCGTGAGGAACAGCGGAACCAGCGACGTGAGCAGCAGCACGCCCAGCAACGTCCAGAGCAGCCGGACTCTTCTGGGGCGCTCGGCTTCACGCGACATGCGACATGGCCCTCAACCGGCGCACCGCGTCATGCAGCCGGTCCACCACCTCGTCGACGTCGGCCATGGTCGTGCCTCGACCGAAGCCGAAGCGGACTGCGGCGTGGGCCCTTTCGTCGCTGGCGCCCAGCGCTTTCATCACGTAGGAGGGCTCGCGCGTCTCGTTGGCGCAGGCCGACCCGCTCGAAACCGCCACCGACCTGAGCGCCGCGATCAGCCCTTCCGCCTCCACGTGCTCGAACGACAGGTTGAGATTGTTGGGGAGTCGCGCCGTCGGGTGCCCGTTCAGGACGACCCCGTCGATGCGCGACTGGACCGACTGGAGGAACCGCTGCGACAACGCGCGCAGTCTGCCGGCTTCCTCGGACATGTCGATCGCCGACAGCTCGCAAGCCGCACCAATGCCCACGATGCCCGGCGTGTTGTAGGTGCCGGAGCGGCGTCCCTTTTCCTGGCCGCCGCCGCTGTGGAGCGCCACGAAGCGTCTGCGCCTGCGCGCGTACAGCCCGCCCACTCCCTTGGGGCCGTAGATCTTGTGCCCGGAGAAAGCCACCAGGTCCGCGCCGAGCGCCTCGACGGTGGCCGGCAGCTTGCCCACAGTCTGGGTCGCGTCCACGTGGAAAGGGATGCCCTTCTGCCGGGCGATGGCGCCGACGGCCTCGACCGGCTGGATGGTCCCGACCTCGCTGTTGGCGTGCATCACGCTGACCAGAATCGTGTCGTCGCGAAGGGCTTTGCGGACATCGTCGGGGTCGACCGTTGCGTTCGAGTCGACCGGAACGTACGTCACCTCGAACCCCTCGGTCTCGAGAAAACGGCAGGTCTCGAGCACGGCGCGGTGCTCGATGCTGGTGGTGACGATGTGCCGGCCCTTGTCACGCGAGGCCCACGCGACTCCCTTGATGGCGGTATTGTCGGATTCGGTGGCGCCGCTGGTAAAGACCACTTCGGCGGCGGTCGCGCCCAGCAGGTCCGCCACCTGGGTGCGCGCCTTGTCCACGGCGGCGGCCGCTTCGAGGCCGAACTGGTGCGAGACGCTCGAGGCGTTGCCGAAATGCGTCGTGAGGTACGGCATCATTGCTTCCAGGACGCGGGGATCCAGAGGCGTGGTGGCGTTGTGGTCCATGTAGATCAGCCGCAGCCCAGGCATGCGCGGAATCCCTCAGCAAGCGAAAGATACGGGCTAAGTATATGTCCCGGCTGGGGAGGGTCAAAGCGGGGGCGCCGTGGGGCGGGGGCGGGTTGCGGCGGTCAGGACCGGCTTTTCGGCCCGTGGTCGTCGTCCGGCTGGATTGCGCACGAGCCTGCGTCCCCCACGGCAGCCGCTTTCAGCAGAGTCTCTCCCGGGCTCCCCGGCTCCTTGAGCAGATCCATGAGCGCCTTGACGCATTCGGGGTTGAATTGGGTTCCGATCCCCTGGTTGAGCTGGCCAAAGGCGAACTCGATGGTCTGCATCTTACGGTAGGGCCGGTTGGAGGTCATCGCGTCGAAGGCGTCGGCCGTGGCGGCGATCCATACCGATAGCGGCAGATCGGGGCCACCAACCATGTCGGGGTACCCTTTGCCGTTGAACCACTCGTGGTGGTGCCGGACGATTGGAATGCAATGATGGAATGACTTGATCGGCTGGAGAATCTGCGCCCCGGTCACCGGGTGGCTCTTGACCAGCTCGAGCTCCTGCCGCGTCAGCGCGCCGGGCTTGTTCAGGATGTGCTCCGGCATGCCGATCTTGCCGATGTCGTGCAACATCGCCACCGTGTGGATCTCGTCGACTTCCGCCTCTGTCAACCCGATGCGGCGCGCGATCATCATGCCCCACCGGGCCACGCGCTCCGAGTGCCCCGCCGTGTAGGCGTCCTTCGCCTCCAGGGCTGCGGCGAGGGACTGCAGGGTCTCCACGTAGTTGACCTCGATCTGCTCGGTGGCCCGCTTGAGGTCGCGCAGGGTCGAGTTCAGCTCGAGGTTCCTCAGCTGAAGATCGTTCAGCAGCCGCAGGTTGTCCTGCCTGAGCTGGAACTGCCGCAGCAGCGAGGAGATGGTCAGCTGCAGGTCCTCGATCTGCCACGGCTTGGAGATGTACTTGTCGAGGCTCGCGTTGTTGATCGTGTAAAGCGCCGAATCCAGGCCGGTGTAGCCCGTCAGGAGGATCTTGATCACCTGCGGGAACCGCGCGTTGACGATCTCGAGGAAGCGATCGCCCGTCATCCCGGGCATCATCAGGTCGGAGATGACCATCTGCACCGTCTTGCCCTGGTGGTGCAGGTCATAGATGATGCCGAGAGCCTCTTCGCCGCTCTTGGCCATGACGACCTCGTGCGTGCCTCCGTGAAGGTCGAGGATCTGCTGCCAGAGGTTTTCCAGCAGGGCCAGGTCGTCGTCGACGCAGAGGATGTATCCCTTGTCGGGCATACGTTAGGACTCCGCCTGGACCGCGCTGGCCGCCGGCAGCAGCACGGTGAAGCAGGTCCGGCCAGCGCGCGAGTCGACGGTCAGGGCGCCGCCGAAGGTCTCGACGATCTGCCGCGCGAGGGCCAGGCCCAGGCCCGTTCCTCCTTCGGCCGACCGCGTGGTGAAAAAGGGCTCGAAGACGCGCGGCAGCGCATCCGCGGGGATGCCAGGGCCATCGTCCACCACGCAAATCGACGCGCAGCCGTCGCGAGCCGCACGTGAGCCCTCGACGCGGATCGTGCCCGAGTCGCCCACCGACTGGACCGCGTTGGCGATCAGGTTGGTCCAGACTTCATTGAGAAGGTCGGCCCGCCCCATGGTCCGCGGCATCGGCTCGATGCGGCTCACCAGGCGCACGCCCTCGGGCAGCGACTCGCGGAACAGCGCGATGGTCGCTTCGAGGCCGGGGGCGATCTCGATCATGGAGGCCTGCGTGGGTCTCGACATGAGCCTGAGCGCGGAGCCGAGACCCCGAATCCTCTCCAGCGCCGACTCGATGCTGCCCAGGTTGGATCTCAGCCGAGCCGTGGTCTCGAGGATGTCGAGCACCAGAGCGCGGTCATGCCTCAGCAAGGGCGCGATCTCTTCCATGTAGGTGTCCCAGCCGCCGCGGGCGAGGCATGCCGCGGCTTCTCTCAGATCGCCCGAAACTCCCGCCGCGTCGAGACGGCGTGCGATGGCGTCGATGCGATCCTCCGGCAGCAAGCCTGTGAGAGGGGCGGGCGCGGGGTCGAATACCACGCGCGACACGAAGCGGCTCGTACGGGTCATCGGCTCGCGCCCGGCCGGGCCGGCCTCACGTCCCAGGCTTGCCAGGTCTTCGAGCAGGCCGCAGAGGTTTCGGCGGAGGTTGACGGCCGCCGCCTGGAGCGCCGCGGACGGGCTCTTGATCTGGTGGGCAAGGGCCGCGGCGAACTGGTCTGTGTGCGATCCGGCCATGGGTGGAAGTCGGCCTCATATGGGTCCGCGGGTGGACGGATAGGAACGAACGGCTCGTAATATAGGGCTGGCGGCGGTGGCCGGGCAATGACACGGCCTTCGTTGACAGCCCGGAAACCCGCTGATAGACTTCGCCGCTAAAGTATGGATTTTCTTGATGTTATGAGTTTTTGGAGGTGCCAGCTGGGTAGGATCGACCTCTACGATCTCCTGCTCCCCGTGGGCATCCTGGCCGCCGCTCCCGGCTACCTGGCGCGATCCCTCACGCAGCCCGAATACAGGGCCCATTTCTCCGAACGGCTCGGCATCGTCCCCATCGAGCTCGCCGAGCGGCTGCGCCTGTCGGCCCGCCCCCCTGTCTGGATTCAGGCCGTCTCGGTCGGCGAAGTATTCCTGGCGGCGTCTTTGATCGACGCGCTGGACGGCGCATGGGCCGGCCGGCCCATGGACGCCACGCCGCGCGTCGTGCTCTCGAGCACCACGCCCGCCGGCCGAGCCTCGGCGGCGAACCTGCGTTCGGACAGGCTGGCCGGCGTGTCTCATTTCCCCATCGATTGGTCACCCTTCATCACCAGATGGCTCGACACGGTGCGGCCCTGCGCGTTCGTCTCGATGGAGACCGAGCTCTGGCCGGGGCTGCTGCGCCAGTGCGCGCGGCGCGGCATTCCGGCGGCCATCGCGAACGGCCGACTGTCGCAGCGCTCCTGCGACCGCTACCGGCGATTCGGCTGGCTCTTCCGCGAGCCGCTGCAGGCCGTGAAGGTGGCCTGCATGCAGACGGAGGACGATGCCTCGCGCGCCCGCGCGATCGGGATTCCGGCCGACCGCGTGGTCGTGACCGGCAACATGAAGTTCGACGCCGGCGCCACCGGGAAGACCGTCGCACCGGACCTGCGCGCGCGCTTGGGTCTTCCGGCGTCCGGCACTCGGCAGGTGGTGGTGGCGGGCAGCACGTCGGCCGGAGAGGAAGAGCTTCTGCTGGACGCGATGTCGGATCTTGCCCGGAACGGCGCGCGCGCTCCTTTGCTGATTCTGGCGCCACGCCATCCGGAGCGGTTCGAAGAAGTCGCCCGGATGCTCGAGCGACGGGGCGCTGTGTTCGCGCGGCGCTCCGAGAGCCGGCAGGCCGCCGCATCCCGAAAGGAGTTCGACGTGTTGCTGCTCGACACGCTTGGCGAGCTGGCAAGCGTCTACGGCCTGGCGGATGCCGCCTACGTGGGCGGAAGCCTCGTGCGCCGCGGGGGCCAGAATCCCATCGAGCCGGCAGCGCTCGGCGTGCCCGTGGTCTTCGGCCCCCACACAGCCAACTTCGCCGCGGTCACGGAGGACCTGATCAGAGCAGGGGCCGCATTCCGCGTGGCGGACGCCCAGGAGCTCGCGGCCAGCCTTGGCGCCCTTCTGGCCGACGCGGGAGCCAGGAATCGCGCGGGCGCGGCGGGCCGGGCCCTGGTGGAATCCCACCGCGGCGCCACCGGCCGCACCGTGACGTGTCTTCTCCGGATGCTGGAAAGACAGGGCGGAGCGGTGCCTCGTGACTGAGGCCGTCTCCGCGTTGCTTGCGCCGCTGTCGACGGCGTTTGCCGGGGCCGTCGGACTGCGTGGATGGCTGTACGACCGGGCGTGGCTGCCCATCCACCGGCTGCCCGTTCCCGTCATCAGCGTGGGAAACCTGAGCGTCGGCGGCACGGGAAAGTCGCCGATGGTCGCGATGGTGGCTCGGACTCTCGCGGCCGGCGGCGCGAGCCCCGCCATCGTGAGCCGGGGCCATGGCGGCACTCACCGCGCCGGCGCGCGCGTCGTCTCCTCGGGCGATGGTGCGCGGGCCCAGGCCCTCGAGGTGGGCGACGAGCCGGTCATGCTGGCTGGCATGTTGCTCGGGATCCCGGTCATCGTCTCACGTCGAAGGGCCGAGGGGGGCGATCTGGCGGTGTCGGGCTTTCGGGCCGGCTGCATCATCCTGGACGACGGATTCCAGCACAGGCAGCTGGCGCGCAACCTCGATCTGGTGCTCCTCGACGCGGGGAATCCCTTCGGCAACGGCAAGCTGCTGCCGGCCGGCCCGCTGCGCGAGCCGCCCTCGGCTCTCGGCCGGGCCGGCGCCATCGTGGTCACACGAGCCGACAGGATCGGTTCGGGCCCGCGCCAGGCCCTCGAGGCCCGCATACGGGAGCATGCCCCATCCGTCCCGATCTTCCACGCGCGGACGCGCGCGCTGGGCCTGTTGGACATGCGGAGCCGCGCGATGGCGCCGGTGGAGACGCTGCGCGGCATGAAGGTGGTTTGCTTCGCCGGCATCGCCCGTCCGGAGGCCTTCTTTCAGGATGTCGAGAGCGCGGGCGCCCGGGTGACGGCGAAGCTCGCGTTCCCCGACCACCATCGTTTCACGTCGTCGGACGCAAAGGCGATCGCGGCGGGCGCGTCTTCGAGCGGCGCCGACTGGCTCCTCACGACGGAAAAGGATGCCGCCAGGCTGGCCGGTCCCGCGGGTGCCGACGCCCTGGATGGCCTGGGGAGCCTTTGGGCGCTTAGGGTGGCCACCGAGGTGGATGAGCGGGAGAGCTTCGAGGCGCTGTTGCGCGGGGTCCTCGCGTGAGCGGAGTTTCAGGCATGAACCGCGCGCGCGCCCTCCTCGAATACATCCCGATCACGGCATTGTCGTGGACGCTTCGGCTGCTGCCGCGCCGGGCCGCGCTGGCCGCCGGGCGCGCTGCGGGAAGGCTCGTGTGGCTGATCGACGGCGAGCATCGGCGCGTGGCGTTCGACAACCTCGCCGCCGCCTACGGCGACACCATGACGGAAAAGGATCGCCGCAGACTCGTGGGACGGGTCTTCTCCCACTTCGGCATGGTCGCCGTGGATTGCCTGCTGATGCGATGGCTCACGGTGCGCGACCTGGACGCCCTCGTGGTGCACGAGGGCGTGGAGAACCTGCGCAAGGCGTTCCTGAAGGGCCGAGGCGTGTTCGTCTTCTCCGGCCACTACGGCAACTGGGAGATGGTGGCGCTGACGCAGGGCTGGCTGGGCTACCCGATGGCCATGGTGACCAGGCCGCTCGACAACCCCTTGCTCGAGCGCCTGCTGCTGGAGGGCCGCACTCGCTCCGGCAACGCGGTGGTCCACAAGCGCAGCGCGGTGAAGGGGATCCTCAAGGCGCTGCGCGACGCCTGGTGCGTGGCGATCGTCATCGACCAGGACACGCGCGGAACCGACCACGTCTTCGTGGACTTCTTCGGCCGACCGGCCGCCACCACACCGGCCCTGGGCCTGCTGGCGTTGAAGACCGGCGCTCCGATCGTGCCGGCCTTCGGAACGCCCCTGCCCGACGGCCGTTACAGGATCAGCTATCTTCCGGAGGTCCCGGTGCAGGAGCTCGCCGTCACAGGGAGCCGGGACGGCGACGTGAAGGCGGTCACGCAGGCCTGCACGGCGATCATCGAGAGCCAGGTCCGGGCCCGGCCCGAGTGCTGGCTCTGGATGCACAAGCGATGGAAGAGCCGCCCGGCCACGCCTCTCATGGCGGGCAAGGAGAGCAGATGAGCCGCAGGGCCGTGTTCATGGATCGCGACGGGACCGTCAGCGACGAGGTCGGCTACATCAACCACATCGACCGCTACAGGATGCTTCCCAGGTCGGCCGAGGCGGTCCGCCGGATCAACGCCGCTGGTTTTCTCGCGTTCGTGATCACCAACCAGTCCGGCGTGGCCCGCGGCCTGTTCGACGAGGCTCTGCTGCACGAAGTGCACGCGACGCTGCGCGGGTGGCTGGAGGACGAAGGAGCCAGGCTCGACGGCATCTATTTCTGCCCCCACCACCCCAAGGAAGGCGAGCCGCCCCTGCGTCAGGACTGCGACTGCCGCAAGCCGCGCCCTGGCCTGCTTCAGCGCGCGGCGCGCGAGCATGATGTCGATCTCGCCTCCTCGTATATGATTGGCGACACGGTGCTCGACATCGAGGCGGCGCGCAACGCCGGCATGACGGGGATCCTGGTGCTGACCGGCTACGGCAAGGGCGACTTGAAGTTCCGGATGCAGCAGCGGGGTCTTGCGCCGGCGTTCATCGCGCAGGACCTCCTGGTCGCGGTGGAATGGATCCTGGAAAGGGAGAAGACACGTTGACGCAGCACTTGCTGGCCGTGGTGGATCGATTCGCCGGCACCAGGGTTGCCGTGCTGGCCGACCTGGTGCTCGACGAGTTCCTGCACGGGGAGATCGCGCGCGTCTCGAGGGAAGCACCCGTGCTGATCGTGAACTACCAGCGCACCGACGCCATGCCCGGCGGCGGCGCCAACGCGGTGGCCAACGTCCGGGCCCTGGGCGGCGAGCCGGTGCCGGTGGGGCTGGTCGGCGCCGACGAGCCTGGCGACCGGCTGATCGGGCTGCTCGACAAGGCGGGAGTGGACACCACCTCGATTCTGCGGAGAACCGACTACCGCACACCCACCAAGACCCGCGTGCTGGCCGGGCTGCCCCACTCGCGCCCGCAGCAGGTCATCCGCATCGATCGCCCGGGTGCGCCGGCCACGGCGCCGCCCGAAGCCGCCGCCGCGGCCGTCGAGCGCGCGGAGGAGGTTCTCGCGTCGGGAGTCAAGGGCGTGCTGCTTTCGGACTATGGCTACGACCTGGTGACCCCCGCGTCGGCGCGCCCGCTCGTGGACCATGCACGGAGGTCGAAGGTCACCGTGACCTGCGATTCACGCCACCGGCTGAAGGAGTTCCGCGGCGTGACCGCCGTCACGCCGAATCTCGAGGAAGCCGAGGAGATGCTCGGTGTGCGCCTCGACGACGGCCCCTCGCGCCTGGATTCCGCGGGGCGACGCCTGATGGAATCGCTGGCCTGCCAGGCTGTGCTCATCACGCGCGGACCCCAGGGCATGACGCTGCTCGAAGATGGCGTGAAACCCTGCGACATCCCCGTCTTCGGCTCGGATCAGGTGGCCGACGTCACAGGGGCCGGCGATACGGTCATCGCCGCGTTCACCCTGGCCCTGGCGGCGGGAGCGACCTTTCGTCTCGCGGCGATGCTGGCCAACATCGCCGCCGGTCTGGTCGTCATGAAGCGGGGCACGGCCACCATCAGCGCGGCCGAGCTCAGGCAGGCCATTGCGCGGATGCCGGGGCCCGAATCTGCATGAACAAGATTCAGCCAGCCGCGCGCCTCGCGGCCATCCTCGAGGAGCACCGCCGGCGCGGCCGCACCGTTGCGTTCGCCAACGGGCTGTTCGACCTCCTGCACGTGGGGCACGTGCGCTACCTGTCGGCGGCCGCTCGCGAAGGCGACATCCTCGTCGTGGGAGTCAACTCCGACGCCTCCGCGCGCGCGTTGAAGGGCAAGGGCCGTCCGATCGTCCCTGCCGACGAGAGGGCCGAAATCGTGGCCGCGCTCGAGCCTGTTGCGTACGTCGTGATCTTCGACGAGCCGACGTGCGACACCCTGCTAGCCCTGCTGAAGCCCGACGTCCACTGCAAGGGCACAGACTACACACAGGAGTCGGTTCCCGAGGCGGCCACGGTGAAGTCGTACGGTGGCAGGGTGGCGATCGTGGGAGATCCGAAGGATCACGCCTCCCGGGATCTCATCACCGCCATACGGAGCCTGGGGACCGAAGGCGCCTAGGTCGAGCCCTTCAGCCGCCAGGCCGCCAGCGTCGCCGCGGCGGCCGCAAAACAGGTCAGCACCGCGCAGTGGACCGCCACGTCCCTGAGCCCGCCTCCCCACGACAGCAGCTCGTGTAGGCCGTTCATCGCCCAGGCCGTCGGAAAGACGTATGACGCCGTCCTGAGCCATCCAGGCATCACTTCGGATGGCCACCAGCACCCGCCAATCGCCGACATCGCGAGCACCACCACGATGCCGATGCCGGAGGCCGCGTCGGGAGAGGTGAACATGGCGCCGCCCAGCAGGCCGATGGCGGCTGCGGCGCAGATGAAAGCGAGCATGAGGAGCAGCAGCCCAGCCGGCGAGCTGCCCCAGTCCATCCTGTAGATCGTGAGCGACATCAGCACGAAAACGCCCACCTGCACCACGGCCATGGCGACTCGCCCGAGCGCCTTGCCCGCGATCAGCTCCGCGCGCCGGACGGGCGAGGCCATCAGCCTGCGCAGGATGCCCAGCTTGCGCTCCCGCGCCAGCAGCGAAGAGCCGTAGGTAATCGTCGCGATCAGGACGAACATCACGAGGTTGCCTGGGATGGTCTGGTACCTGCCGCTGGGAATTTGCCTGCCCCCGCCCCACGACGACGCGACGGTGACCAGGTCCTCGGCCGGGTCGAAGCCGCCCAACGCCTCCGCCCCCAGCACGCGCATGATGGCCCGGTGCAGGGCCACCGTGGTGGCGAAGGTGCCCTCAGGATTGGCATCCCT
>Ga0075429_100006292_pt1 | contig 10278 bp, 6 predicted proteins | sample RhiMetdeltSRZDD3_FD_75295 | JGI IMG/M metagenome (GOLD analysis project Ga0075429, IMG submission 75295) | Populus rhizosphere microbial communities from Tennessee, USA - Rhizosphere MetaG P. deltoides SRZDD3 | ecosystem: Host-associated > Plants > Roots > Rhizosphere > Soil | place: USA...
GGTCCCCTTGGCCACCACGGTGTTGTTGGGGCGTTCCGCGTAGAGCGGCCCGCCGCTGTCGCCGGGCCGGGCGCCCTGCTGGCCGTCGATCTGCTCCGCCTCGACGAGGCTCTCCTCGTCCATATTGAAGGAGAGCACGCGCAGACCGCACAGCTCGCTGCCGATCGCCTCGGCCGTGCTGACGCCCGATTGGCAGAGCAGCTCACCGATGAAGCACGGCTCCCAGCCCGTGACCAGCTTGGTGGTGTTGCTCGAGCGGCTGCCGACGTACATCCGGTTGCCGGCCGCTGAAGTCGGGATGATCAACTGGTCGTGGTTGGTCTTCTCCGCCGCGAGCCCGATACGCTCACCCGCGCCGTCGTTGAAGACGTCGCCGTTGGCCAACGCGCAGTGCCCGGCGGTCAGCACGGCGGCGCGTCCGGCGGCGATGACGCCGAAGCCGGACGTGCAGAGGAAACCGCGCGTATTCACGATGACCGCCCCGCCCGACCACGGCGGTGCGTCGTCGTTCCTCGAGATGGGCCGCAGCTCGGGCTCGAACACCACCTCGGTCTCGACGCCGACGTCAGGAACCGACTGCATCAGGAGGGACTTCGCGGCCGGGTCCCGGGCTTCCAGCGGCGCCGAGATCACGAGCCGGCTGCCGTCGCCTGGGTCTTTGATGGCCTGGATCCGCGCATCCGGACCCGCCTGCGCCTGGATCTGCCTGGCCGCCGCCTTCAACTGCGCGAGCGAGTAGCGGGCGGGAGCGATCCGAACCGGAGCGAGCTTTCGGGCCTCCGCCACCAGCGCGGTGACGCGCATGGGCACCTGGCCTTTCCACCAGAGGGCCACGCCGGTGGGCTCGATCACGAGACCGGCGTAGCCGGGTTGGGCGGTCAGGTCGATGGCCTGTCGGATCAGCGTCGCCGCCCGAACCAACGGCCGCTGCGCCGCCATCTGCCGCTGCGTGGCGGCGTCGGCGCTCGTCGCCGGGTTCGCGGGAACGAGGATCAGGGCACACGTTGCGAGACCGACGGACGCCGCGAAGGCGAGCGGCAATCTCCTTGCATCAAGGCACACGCGCATGGACAACCTCCTGGCTCGAATGCCGAAACACTCGAGGGATCGGACGAGGGCGCACAAAGGCCACTGGCCGATCTGTTTCATCCACGGCGACCGCCGCGCGGACACGGCTCCGCCACTGCGGGGGACCGACGGGTCTCCCGGCACACGTCAACCGGCCGCCATCGCCGCCCTATGGGCGGCCCACGGCCGGCGCTTGGGCGAGGTTCTGCGCGATAGAATCAGCTAACTCGTGTTAGCTGTCAAGTATTTTTAGAGAGAGGCGCCGTGTCCCAAGAGGACATGGAGAAGGGAATCGACGGCTCGTCAGTATCCGAGGCCGAAGCCGTACGCGAACTGAGGTGTCTTGCCGTCGCCGGCGTTGATGGGCAACTGGTCCATGGACGCCGGCCACGAGAACGGCAGCTTGCCCGTCGGCGGGTGGTCGCCGAAGAGGACGTCGGCGATGCCGGCGCCTTCGGTCCCGGGAAGCCAGGCGGCCAGGATCGCGTCGGCGTCGGTCGAGGCCGAGCCGAGGATCATGGGGCGGCCCGACATCAGCACCAGCACGGTGGGGACCCCTGCCTTTTTCACACGCGCCAGCATCTCCAGGTCGGCGGCCCGCAGCGAGAGGTCGCTGCGGTCGCCCTTCATCTCCGCGTAGGGCTCCTCCGCGATCACGACCACGGCGGCGTCGGCTCCTGCCGCGCCGGCCCCGTCGCGGGAGAAAATCACGTCGGTCTTCACCGAAACGGCCTGGCGCACCGCCGCGAAGACGGTGGTGCCCGTGGTGAGGGGTCCGGGGCCGCCCTGCCAGCCGATCGTCCAGCCGCCGCACTGGATGCCGAGGTCGTCGGCGGCCGCCCCGGCCACCACGATCTTCTTGGCCGCCTTCGACAGGGGCAGCGCCTTCTTGTCGTTCTTCAAGAGGACGAGGGACTGGCGGACGGCGCGGCGCGCCACCTCGCGGTGCGGGCGCGATCCCACGCTGTCGGCCAGCGTGCGGTCCGCGGTGAGAGCCGCCTCGCCGTCCATCAGGCCGAGGGCGAACTTGACGCGGAGGATCCGGGTCACCGCGTCGTCGATGCGCGCCATCTTGACGTCGCCCTTGTTGACGAGGTCGGTGAGGTCGGCGATGAACTTCCTGTGGCCGTCGGGGACCATGAACATGTCCATCCCCGCCTCGACGCCGGCCTTCACCTGTTCGCGATGCGTGCCCGGGATCTCCTCGATCGCCTTCCAGTCGGAGACGACGAGGCCCTCGAATCGGAGCTCGCCCTTCAGGATCTCGGTGATGAGGCGGCGGCTGGCGGAGGCCTTCACGCCGTTCCAGCTGTTGAACGAGATCATGACGCTGCCCACACCCTCGTCGATCGTCGACACGTAGCCGGGCAGGTGCGTCTTGCGCAGCTCGGCCTCGCCCAGCGCCACGTCGCCGCGGTCGAGGGGATAGCGGCCCTTGGCCGGGTTCTTCTCGTCGACGAACGCCGTGCCGGTGCCCCAGCGCGTGCCGCCGTCGCCGACGAAATGCTTGGAGCAGGCCAGCACACGGTTGCTCTCGCCGAGCTGGGCCCCCTGCAGGCCGCGCACGGCGGCGCGGCCGAGGAGGGCGACGAGCTCCGGATCCTCGGAGAAGCCTTCATAGGCGCGGCCCCAGCGTTCGTCCTGAGGAACGGCAACGCAGGGCGCGAAGGCCCAGTGGATGCCGGTGGCGCGGACCTCGAGGGCGGTCACGCGCGAGACCTCCTCCACGAGCTTCGCGTCGCGCGTCGCCCCGAGGCCGATGTTGTGCGGAAAGATGACCGCCCCCAGGACGTTGCTGTGGCCGTGCACGGCATCGACGCCGTACAGCAGCGGGATCTTGAGCCGGGTGCGCCGCGCGTGCCCCTGATAGCGCTCGGCCATCGCGCGCCAGTGCTCGACCTCGTTGCCTTCCTTCGGATCGGAGCTGCCGCCGCTCAGCACCGAGCCCAGGAAGAGCGTCTCGATGTCGGTCGGGTCGGTCATGAAGTCCTGATCGGGCTGCGTCATCTGTCCGATCTTCTCGGCCAGCGTCATTTGCGCGACGAGCGCCTTCACCTTCGCATCGTTCTCGGTGAGACGTGCCCGTGGCGACGGCTGAACGGAGGCAGGACCGACTGTGAAAAGCACGGCGACGATGGCAGCGACGAAAATGGCCCAGGGTTTCATGGCGGGAGCGTACCCCAGTCGGGCCGGATGTCACCACTCCGTCGAGTAGGACGCCGCGCGGGACGAGCCACACTCGATGTGAATTTCTGGCCTACAGCCGGCCAAGGTCCGGCCCTGCGTGCGACCAATATATGGCGGCGGTGGTGGCGCCGACCTGATCAACTCTAGTTGCTGCAGCGATATAGATCTGGTCCGGTGTGGTCCGGATCACAGGACAGCCGTTCCGGCACGTCCTTTGTAGTACTGACTGGTGGAAATGAGGGTGCGCCATGGACCTGCCGCGGCGATGGACGAGAGTCCCGCTGTCGTTGCTGTCCGTTTGGGTTCTCTCGGGTTGTCACACCACGTCACCGACGGCGTCGACGGGAACTAGCGTCGACGTCACCCAAGCGTCGGCGACGTCGCCCGCCCTCGACGGCGGGACGCTCGAGGCCGGAACCGTCTTGCAATTCGTGTCGGCGGAGACATCGACACCGGCGGCCGGCGTCGACGTCGCCGTCGGCGCGAATCGCCATCGCACCGACAGCGGCGGCGAGATCCGCCTGGGCGCGGCCACCGCCTTGCCCGCGGCGCTGGAGGCCTCCTCCGGCGAATACCTGCTTCGCGAGACTGTCATCCGCTCGCGCGACGAGCTGCGGTATGCGCTCTGGCCGCGGCACAGCCCGACCGGTCTCGACGAGGAGCTGACGCGCCGGCTCGTCTACACGGAGGCCACCGGCGGTGCGCCGGGAGCGCTGCGCCTGCGCCGGCTGAGCCCGGGCGTGGCCCGCGTCTCCGTCATACCCTCGCCGGGGATCGAGAGGGACGTCGAAGCCTGGCGCGCCCACGAGGAAGCGGCGGACGCCCTCACCCGCGCCACGAACGGCGCGGTGACGTTCGTGGTCGAGATCAGCGCATCGTCGCCGATCAAGGTGCAGACGCTCGTCGACGCCAACGACTCGGCCATGGGCGGCCACGCCGCCCTCGCCTATCGGAACATCGACGGCAGCCAGATCACCGGCGGCCGCATCGTCTTCATCTCCATCGAGGTCGCGCGCATGGCGGCGGTGGTGACGCATGAGCTCGGGCACACGTTCGGCCTCGAGCACTCGCCGGACACGAACGACCTGATGAACCCGATCGTCTCCGCGCCCAAGGGATTGTCGCGGCGGGAGACGCTCACCATGGGCCTGATGCTCCAGCGCCGGCCGGGCAATCGATTCCCCGACAACGACCGCGACGGCGCCGCCGCCATGGGCGGCAAACACACCGAAGTGATCGCCTGCGCCGGTCGCTAGTATGATCGCCTCCGTCCAGGAGGCGTCATGTCCGATATCAGGCCGCGGCTCGGCATCGGGGCGATCGTCAATCACGTGGACTACGGCCGCGGGCGGATCGTCCGTTATCAGGACGAGGGATACCTCGTCCTCTACAAGAACGGCGAGACACGCTGGGTCGGCTGGCAGTTCCACGGCTTGACCGCCGTCGACAGCGCGGGAGAGCCCGAGCTCGACCGCATCCGGCAGGTGGTGCGCGAGGTGCTGCTCGACTACGGCTGGCTCGATGCCGACCTCGAGCTGGGCAAGCGCTGGCTCGGAGGGACGATGCGCCTCGTTCCCGGGCAGGAGGGGACACAGGCGAAGGACGTGCCCCTCGAGGCCTTCTTCAAGAAGATCATCGGCGTCCGCGACAAGCTCCGGGTGCTGGAGCAGAAGATCAACAGCCATCCGAAGCTGGAGCCCGAGGAGAAGCTCGAGCTGCAGGGCTACATCTCGCGCTGCTACGGCTCCCTGACGACCTTCAACGTGCTCTTCGCGCAGAAGGGGAGCCAGTTCACGAGCTCCGGCGCCGGGTCGGAAGAGTCGGACTGAGGGCTATACTTTTTCGATGACACGGACGGCGACGGCGCTGGCGTTCCTTCTCGTCGCCGTGGTGTCGGGCCTCCTCGGCCTGCTCGCAGGCGGGGGTGGTGTTCTGCGCACGGTGCCGGCGGCGCCGGCCCCGGCCGCGCCCTGGCCGTCGTTCTCGCAGATCGTCGAGCGGGTGAACCCCGCCGTCGTCCACATCGCGGTGGCCGACGCCGGGGCCGATCTCACCGCGGAGATCGAGCACCACGGCTTCGGATTCACCCCGCGCAGCGGCGAGGGTTCCGGCTTCGTCATCGAGCCCGATGGGTACATCCTCACGAACCACCACGTCGTCGAGCAGGCGCGCCGCATCCGCGTGCGCTTCTCCGACAAGAAAGACAGGCCGGCACGGGTGGTCGGCACCGATCCCAACACCGACCTTGCGCTGCTCAAGGTCGACGCCGCAGACCTGCCCAGCATCCCTCTCGGCGACTCCGATGCCCTCCGCGTCGGCGACTGGGTGTGCGCCATCGGCAACCCGTATCGGTTCGACCACTCGGTGACGGTGGGCGTCGTCTCCTCGAAGGGCCGCAAGATCTGGGATGCGTCCTTCGACTCGTACATCCAGACCGACGCCGCCATCAATCCCGGCAACTCCGGCGGCCCGCTGCTGAACGCGGCGGGCGAGGTCGTCGGCATCAACTCGGCCATGATCGCGCAGGGGCAGGGCATCGGCTTCGCGGTGCCGGTGAACGTGGCGCGCGAGGTGGTGGAGCAGCTCCGCCGCCGCGGCCGCGTGGCGCGGGGATACCTCGGCGTGCAGCTCCAGGAGCTGGAGCCGGACCTGCAGAAGCTCGTCGGGATGAGCGATACCCGCGGCGCCGTCGTTCTCGACGTGCTGAAGGGCGGGCCGGGAGCCGCCGCCGGTCTGCGCCGCTACGACGTGATCACCGCCGTTTCCGGCCGCGGCATCGCCAGCGGCGACGAGCTCGTCCACCAGATCGCCTCGCGCTCGCCCGGAAGCGCGGTGACCCTCACCGTGTTCCGCGAGGGCCGGGTCCTCGAGATCGGCGCGCGTCTCGACGAGCGGGCCACCGAGGAGCGCGTGGCGCATGCCGCACCCTCCCGCGGCGAGGACAAACGCGGCGGCGATGCCCTCGGACTGGAGGTGATGGCGTTGCCCGCGGGCAAACGCGCCGAGCACGGCATCCCCGCCGAGCGCGCCGGCGTCGTGATCAAGCAGGTGGTCTCGCCGCTGCCGGGGGCGGATTCGCTCGAGCACGGCGACCTCATACTCGAGATCAACCGCCGCGGCACGCCCGACCTGCCTGCGTACCAGCGGGCGTTGGCCGCGATCCGCCCGGGTGACGTCGCGTGGCTGCTGGTGTACCGTCCTCATCCTTCGGGTACGTTTCTCGCGAGGCTGGACGTAGAGCCCTGACCCTTCGTCCGTTCTTTGTGCTCCTTTGTTTCCTTTGTGTCTTTGTGGTTTAGTGCGGTAGGCCGATGAAAGCCAAGATCCTGATCGTCGACGACGAGGACGCGATCCGCACCTCGCTGCGGATGACGTTCGAGTACGAGGGGTACACCTGCCTTCTCGCCGCCAACGGGCCGGCCGCCCTCAAGATCGCCGAGCAGAACAGCCCCGACCTCGTGTTCCTCGACATCAAGATGCCCCAGATGGACGGCCTCGAGGTCTTGAAGAAGATGCGGGAGCTCAAAGGCGCGCCGCCGGTGGTGATCCTCTCCGGCCACGGCAACGTCGCCACCGCGGTGGAAGCCACCAAGCTCGGCGCCTTCGACTTCATCGAGAAGCCGCCCGAGACCGAGCGCCTGATGGTCGTCGCGCGCAACGCGCTGCGCGAGAAGCGCCTGGTGGAGGAGAACGAGCGGCTGAAGCTCGCCTTCGACGAGCGCTACCGGATGGTGGGTGAGAGCGCGCTGCTCGAGAAGGCACAGGACGCCATCAAGCGCGCGGCGCCGACGAACGCCACTGTCCTCATCACCGGCGAGAGCGGGGTGGGCAAGGAGCTCGTGGCGCGGGCCATCCACAAGAACAGCCACCGCGCCGACGAGGCCTTCGTGCAGGTGAACTGCGCGGCGCTGCCCGAGGAGCTGATCGAGAGCGAGCTCTTCGGCCACGAGAAGGGCTCCTTCACCGGCGCCACCGAGAAGCAGATCGGCAAGTTCGAGCTCGCGCACAAGGGCACGATCTTCCTCGACGAGGTCGGCGACATGAGCCTGCGCACCCAGGCCAAGGTCCTGCGCGTGCTGCAGGAGGGTGAGGTCGAGCGTCTCGGCTCACAGAAGACCATCCAGGTCGACGTGCGCGTCATCGCCGCCACCAACAAGGACCTCGAGCAGGCCATCGAGGCCGGTGAGTTCCGCGAGGACCTCTTCTTCCGGCTCTCCGTGATCCCCATCCGCATGCCGGCGCTGCGCGAGCGGCCGGAGGACGTGCCGCCGCTCGTCGAGCACTTCCGCAAACAGTTCGCCGCCGAGAACCACATGCGGCCGAAGACGTTTTCCGAAGACGCCATGGACATGCTGCGCCATTTCACGTGGCGCGGGAACGTGCGCGAGCTCAAGAACACCGTCGAGCGGCTGCTCATCATGGTGCCGGAGGACGAGATCCGGCCCGAGCATCTGTCGGACCTGCGCGAGCGCGGACCCGGGGCCTCCGCCGGCGCCGCCGGCGGCTCATCCGAGGCCGGCGGGTCGCTCCGCGGCTTCAAGGAGTCGGCGGAGCGGCAGTTCCTCGTCTCGAAGCTCCGCGAGAACCGCTGGAACATCTCCGCCACCGCTGCCGCCATCGGTACGCCGCGATCGAACCTCTACAAGAAGCTCGAGCAGTACGGCATTACCCAGGAGAAGGACGGGTAGCGGGGACGCACCGCGTGCGTCCCCGCCTTGTCAGTCGGCGATGCGGAAGGGCGTGTTCGTGCGGCCGCTCCAAGTATTGAGGATCAGCCCCTCCAGCGGGGCTGCACCCGAGCAGTTGGACTGGATCAGATAGACGGCGGTGCTTCCCAGCGACTCCGAGTCGAAGGCGTGCGGGAAATACTCGTTGTTGCAGGGGGCGTCCCACTGGGAGACGTGGCGGGTGTGGACGAAAGCGTCCCCGTTCATCGAGGCGGTGCTGATTCCCTTGTACCCCGGAAACAAGGCCCCGGCCGCCATCACGAAGTTGCTGCCCGCCGGGGCCACCGCGGGCACGTTGACGTTCGTGGAGCCGATCTGGGCGTTCGAGAACGTCGTGGTCACCGCGGAGGCGCCGCCGCAGCTCGAGGTGAGGCACGCGCCGGAGAGGGTCTGCGCCCACGCCTTCGTGTAGGTGCGGAAGGTGACCGCGAACCGGCCTAGCGGCGCGCTGTAGGCGGTCTGCGGCCCCTCACCGGAGGCGATGCGGATCAGCTCGCGGATGGTGGACTCCCCCGGGGCCAGATGGCCGCGGTACACAGCGCTGTTGTCGCGGAACGCGACGAGGATGTTGCCCGGGCCGTAGGAAACGGACTCCGCTTGGCGTCCGGCGGCGAGCATGCCGCGGCCGGTGACGTTGCCCGACTGCGTGACGTAGGAACCGCGGCTGTCGTAGCTGGAAGAGAAACCCGGGCCGCCGTTGTAGACGACATAGAACTCGTTCCGTTCGGCGACGTAGGTCACGTCGCCGAGATAGTCCATTCGCGACGCCGCGTCGACGTAAAGGAACGCGCCGTCCTTGGTGCCGTCCGTCTTCACGAACAAGGCCGCGATGTCGTGGTCGCTGCTGCTCCACACGCTGGTGTAGGTGACGAGGAACCGGCCGCCGCCGAAGGCCGCTCTCGGCCTCCCCGTGGGCTTGCTGGCGTAGATCCGCGAGGGTGAGAGGGGCGCCCCTGTGCTCGCGGAGAAGATCTGGCCGACGAGCTGATCGCCTTCCGATGTTCGCCCGAGCCATACCACGAGGAGCCGATCGCCACCGTCATAGGCGATGGTGCCGATAGTGTTGTACGGAGTGGTGAACGAGTCGTTGAGGGCATGGGCGGGCAGAGCCGCCCCGAGGGCGCAAATCGAGGCCAGGACGGCGAGCGAGCATCGACGCATGAACATGAAACCTCCTTGGGTTTGGATGTGCTCACGCGCCGAATAGCAAGATCGGGGCCGCGCGTAACTAGCGCGGATACGGGCCACGTTCGGTCTCGACGATGTCCATTGTCGCGGACTGCAACAGTTCGGTGTCACAGCGTGCGACGCAAGCGCCAAGCGCTTGTCGAGCCCGCGTGGATGGTGCGATCCTCTCGCCATGCGGATCGAGCGTTGACTTCCACCGAACGTTATCCCCACGTCGAAGTCGTCCGCGGCGCGCCCGCCCTGCTGGCTGTCGGCGATGTGCAAGGCAACGGCGACGCCCTCTTCGACCTGCTCGAACGCACCGGTTACGCCCGGCGAGAAGCCGATGGGGCGATGGCCTGGACCGGCCGGGACCGCGTCCTGCTCCTTCTCGGCGACCTCGTGGACGGCGGCACGCAGCCGGCGGAGGTGCTGGCGGCGGTGACGTCGCTGCACGGCCAGGCCCGGCGGGCCGGCGGACGCGTGGTGGTGCTCCGGGGCAATCACGAGATGATGCTGCTCCGCGCCCTCGCCATGGGTGCCCTGCCCACGTCCGGCGAGAAGTGGTTCACGGAAGGGGGCCTCGATACCCTCGCCCGTCTCGCCGCCGCCCGCGGGGCGACGATCCCCGACGATGTCGTGTCCGCGTGTTTCGCTCCCCGCCTGGCCGACTTCTCCGAGCTGGCGCCCGCGATCGCGCCGCTGCTGGATCTCGTGCGGCGGGAGTACGACGAGGTGCTCACGTTCCTGGACTCGGAGACCCTCTCCGCGGCACTCGTGAACGGCTGCGTCCTGGCCGTGCACGCCGCCCCGAACTTCGCGGCCGAGCGTGTGGCCACCTTCGTGGAGACGGAGGCCGAGGTCATCGACGTGGCCTGGGCCCGGGCCTGGGTGCGTGTGTGGCCCGCGGACGCGGCAGGGCTCGCCGCCCGCCTCGCCGCTCTGAAGTCGCGTCTCGACACCGAGGACGGCGTGTGCGTGCGCCACATCGTCTTCGGTCACACGCCCCAGGACGAGCTCATGGCACCTGGCTTCCCGAAGGGCCGCCAGTATCGCGTCGGACGCCTCATCGCTCCCGACGCCGCGTCGGGTGTGCCCGGCTTGTACAATCTCCTCACCGTGCCGCGCG
>Ga0075429_100006295_pt1 | contig 10275 bp, 6 predicted proteins | sample RhiMetdeltSRZDD3_FD_75295 | JGI IMG/M metagenome (GOLD analysis project Ga0075429, IMG submission 75295) | Populus rhizosphere microbial communities from Tennessee, USA - Rhizosphere MetaG P. deltoides SRZDD3 | ecosystem: Host-associated > Plants > Roots > Rhizosphere > Soil | place: USA...
GGCGTCCGCTGCGGCTGCCTTCGAGCAGCACCTCTGCCGATATCAAAGGCCTGAGTGACCTGCTCGGGCTGACCAATCCCGGTCACTTGATGAGTGTGCCGATCATCACGCCGGACAAGGAGCCGCTGGGCGGTGTGCTTTTGCTCTCTCCCTATTCGAACCGGCTGTGGAGCGCGGAGGACCAGGCGTTCCTGACGAGTATTGCCCTCTCGCTCGTGCCGATCATCCAGCGCGGGCAGAAGATGACCTCGCTCGAGATCCGGGGCGAGCAGACCAAACAGGCTCTGGATGTGGCGCAGTCCCGCGTGGCGGACCTCGAGCGGCGCAATAACGAGCTGCTGAAACAAATGGAAGCGGTCAAAGCCGAGTCGCAGGAAGGGCTTTCGCAGGCAGAGAATCTCACGGCGCTGCGGAACATGCAGGAAGAGACTCAGCAGGCGCTCGAGAAACTCAGGCAGGAGAATGAGGAACTGCGCGCGAGCCTGCCTGCCAAAGGCGCAAAAAAGACAGGCAGCTTTGCCTCTTCAGCGCAGATCGAAAACGAGCTGCGGCTCACGCTGGAAGAAGTCGCCCGTCTGCAGAACCAGCTGGCGGAGGCGAACATGCGCATCGTCGAAGCGGAGAAGGGCACCTCGGTGGCGCACTCGAACGAGCAGGCGGAAGTGGTCGCCTCCATTTCGCAGGAGCTGCGCCAGCCGATGTCGTCGATCGTCGGATACACCGATCTGCTGCTGGGCGAGTCTGTAGGAATCCTTGGCACGCTGCAGCGCAAGTTCGTGGAACGCATCAAAGCTTCCACCGAGCGCATCGGCAGCCTGATCGACGACCTGATCCAGGTGACGACCCTCGAGACAGGGCTCAACGAGCTCAAGCCCGAGCCCGTCAACCTGGACCTCATCATCGACAACGCCATGTCCTACACGAGCAGCCAGATCCGCGAGAAGAACATCTCTCTGCATCTCGACCTGCCGAAAAACGTGGCGCCGATTTACGCCGACCGCGAAGCCCTCCAGCAGATCCTGATCCATCTCCTGCAGAACGCGGGCGCGGCCTCTCCACTGGAAGGCACCGTGCATCTCAAGGTGCAGACAAAGGCCGAGGACAGCCGCGAATACGTTCTGATCCAGGTCACCGATACGGGTGGAGGCATCCCCCCGGAGGACCTGGGGCGCGTGTTCACCCGCCTGTACCGGGCAGACAATGTCCTGATCCAGGGTGTGGGCGACACAGGCGTTGGACTCTCGATTGCCAAGACCCTCACAGAAGCACAGAAAGGACGCATCTGGGTGGACAGCCAGCCCGGTGTTGGCTCGACGTTTAGTGTGCTCCTGCCGATCGCCAAGAATTCCAATAACCGGAGCACGGAGAAATAATCATGCAGACGCTGCGTCAGCTGGGCGGCGGGGTGATCGTCGCAATCGTTTCTGTGATCCTGGTGATCGGGGGCATCTTCTTATCTCTGGCGGAAACCCTGCCCCCGCCCTCTACGCCCACACAGATCCCGCCCACATTCCCACAAAGCTTTCCGACGCCCACCGCGACCACCATCGGCTTCCCGGCAACGGACACACCCACTGCGTCGGCGCTCCCGACGACAACCGGAACCGCTACTGCCCCTCTTGCCATTGCTGCCTCTCCGACATTATGCGTGCCGCCATCCGGGTGGATCAGCATCACGACCGGTTCAGGAGATACAGTGTATACGCTTGCACAGCGTTACAAAACGACTGCTCAGGCTCTGAACGACGCCAACTGCCTGACCGCTGCCGAGCTGCCTGCTGGTCTGGCCTTGTATGTGCCGCCCGTCCCCACTGTCACGGTCGTTCCCTGTGGACCTCCCTTTGGCTGGGTCCGCAATTATGTGGTGCAGCGCGGCGACACACTTTTTAGCATCGCCCTCTCCTACAACATCACCTATCCTCAATTGCAGCGCGGCAACTGTATGGGAAGTTCCACCACCATCTATGCCGGGCAGCGGCTATGGGTTCCCAACGTTCCCCGCATTCCCACACGCACACCGATTCCCGGCGTGACAACCATCCCCACCGACATTCCACCGACGACGTATCCCTAATATTCTTCGACTCATGCCTGTAGAGAACCAGCAGTACCTATAGCATATGAAGAGATGCCTGCACATTCTGCTTCTAGCGGGGTATCTTCTCACCGGCTGTGGGACCTTCGCGTCTGCTGCTACGAACCAGCAGGCAGCTCTGCCCTTTACACTGGTCACCGCGGCGCCGAACGCCTCACCAACGCCAACTCCATTCCAACCCATTCCCGTCTTACCCACCGTTACGCTCGAGGCTTCACCAACGTTTGACCCCTCGACACCCACACCGACCGTTCCCCCGCCCACCGAAACTCCAATCCCCACCATCGACCCGAATATCCTGGTCAACACCCTCGTGCCGTTCTCGACGATCGAGGCATCCGGTAACAGCCAGGTGCTCAACAACGGATTCGAGACCGTCAACTTTTTGCTGATCGGCTCTGACGTGCGCTCGGGCACGTCCTTCCGGACGGACACGATGGTGATCGTCGTCGTACGTCCAAACGAGGGACAGGTCTCACTAATCTCGATCCCGCGCGACCTGTGGGTCTCGATCCCTGGCTGGGAGAACCAGCGCATCAACACCGCCTACCAGCACGGCATCTCGGTGGATTATCCCGGCGGTGGGCCCGGCTTATTGAAGGACACGATCCAGTACAACCTCGGGATCCGTATCGACCACACCGCGATGGTGGACTTCGACGGCTTCCGCCAGATCATCGATACGCTCGGCGGCGTGGATGTTCCCGTGTTCTGCGCCTACACCGACTGGCGCCTGATCGACCCCAGCTACGACCCTGAGAACGAGAACAACTGGTACCTCTACACAGCCGGTCCCGGGCTCATGCACATGGACGGCGATCTGGCGCTCTGGTACGCTCGCTCACGCCAGAAATCCAGCGACTTCGACCGCGGTCGACGCCAGCAGGAAGTGCTGCGGGCGCTGTTCAGCCAGACCCTGAAATCTGACACGCTCTCGCGCATCCCCGAGCTCTATAACAATTTCAAGGAAACGGTTATCACCGACCTCGGCCTGGGCGATATCCTCCAGCTCGCTGTCTACGCCCCCAAGATGACGAATGCCGACATCCGCAGTTATTACATCCGCCCGCCCTATGTGAGCTCGTGGATCACGGAGAGCGGCGCGTACGTGCTGCTCCCCAACGAAGAGGCGCTCCAGGGGCTGCTCACAGAAGCGCTCTCGCCCGCGACACAGGTCGTGGAGAAGCAATCGATCGTGATCGACGTGATGAACGGCACCACCATCCCGGGCTACGAAACCCTGGCAGCGGAGCGTCTCAACTACGCCGGCTACGAGACGCACATCGTCCCCTCCGACCGGCAGGACTACGCCTACTCCGTCCTGATCGACAAGACCGGCACGCAGGACAGCACACCAATCCTCAATGTGATGGGCATGATGCCTGGCAGTGTCATCTCAAGCCCGGACCCGAACAGCAAATCACATTTTCTTTTGATCATCGGTTACGATTACCAGCCGTGTTTTGCCCCGGAGAAGCTGGGGGATTAGCACTGATTGGACGATATAACGAAAGCAGGCGACAATTTTCGTCACCTGCTTTCGTTTGCTATTTGCAATTCACTTTAAGTGACGGATGCCTTAGTGTCTCTTATGGCGTGGTCTCAACAATCAACTGCGGCGCATTTGTTCCCCCTTCGCGACTGACGAGGCTAACCGCCGTGCTGCCGGGCGTGGTGACGGCGAGGCTGTAAGTGCCGTTGCCTGTAATGTAGGCAGTGACGTCCATGCTGATCCAGACTCCCGCGCCGAAGGAACCTGAGGAACCCAGCGGCGTACCAAGAGTCGGCGCGTTGTTGTATGTGAGGCCAGTCTCCGTCCATGTGTTGTTGCTGACGATATTGGCCACACAGCCGGAGCTTGCGGCGCTGTTGGCAAAGATACGCAGGGTGGCGCGCGTCACTCTGCCGGTCAGGTTCTGAACGTTGAAGCGTAAATAGCTTCGCACGAAGGGGGAGCCGTCGGTGCGCAGTTGAGTGGAGGCACCATAATTCACTGTCGGGTTTGCCTGATCGACATAGGAGTCGACCACTGGAGTAAATGTCCGGATCGCGGGCGCCGACGTTGAGGTTCTCGTCGGTGTTCGTGACATCGTCCCCGTAGAGGAAGGTGCAAGTGTAGCGGTCCGGGTGCTCGTCGGGATGGGGATATTCGTGGCAGTCGAGGTTGGCGTCATCGTCCCGGTTGGGAACGGTGTGAATGTAGGCGCTGGCATGGGAGTGGCTGTCGGCGTCTCAGTCGGGACGGGGCTATCGGTTGCTGTAAGAGCCGGTTGAGCAGTCTCTGTGTGTGTGACAGCGGGTATTGCAGTATCCGTGGCCGGAACGGTCAATGTAGGAGTTTCGGAGTCCTGCTGCGTCGTGGTTGCCATTGGAGTATTTGTTGGCGGATCGGAAGGCTGAGAGGTCGCTGTGTCCGTCGCGGCGGGCATGGAAGTCTCGGAAGCGGAAGGAGTTGTCGTATCTGTTGGTGTTTGCGCAGGGTCGAGAGATGTGGGTACAGGAGTCTCCGTCTGGGAAGCTGTAGGGGTATCTGAGACCGAGGCAGGCAATGTGGCCGTCCCCGTTTGCGTTGACGATGGAGTAACAGGAGCGGTCGACGTCTTCGTCGGAAGTACGAAAGACGTAGCGGTCCGAGTCACGGTGGAGGTCAAGGTCAGAGTATTTGTGGCAGTCCGCGAAGCAGTTGCCGTTTGTGAAAGCGTCGCTGTCGGTGAGGAAGTCGGTGTCGGTGAAGCGGTACGCGTTGGCGTGTTAGTGGGATTCGGCGTCGCAGTGGGAAGCTGCGCCTCGACAATCAGCTGGGACTGATTTGCGCCAGCTTCGCGGCTGGCAAGGCTGAGGGCTGTACCACTGGAAGTTGTGAGGGCGAGACTGTAGAGCCCGTTCCCGGTAATCAGCGACGTGACATCCAGATTGTTCCATCCGCCGGCAACGACCGGGCCCGAAACCCCGAGTGGATTGCCAAACGCAGGGGCATTGTTGTAGTTGACCGTAGTTTCACCCCACGTGTTGTCTGTCACGGCCCGCGCATCATAGCCCGTGCTCAATGCACTCGTGGCATAGACCCGCAGAGTCGCGCGCGTAATCCGCCCTGTCACATTACGAACGTCGAAGCGGAGGTAACTCTGCACAAGCGGCGAGCCGTCCACCCGCAATTGGGTGGAGGTTCCATAGTTCGTGGTGGCGCTGGACTGGTTGACATACGTATCGGCGACGGGGTTGAAGGTAAATGATTGCGTTGGAAGCGTGTCCACCTGGGTTGCAAGCGGCGTATTGGTAGAGTTGGGGAGTGGCGCAGAGGTTGGGTTGGGTGTGGCTGTGATCCCGGGCTGACCGCTCCCAAAACAGGAAGCGCTGCCTGAGTCGGTGAACGTTTTACCCGGCTCGGGAACGAACTGCCAATCGTAACTGGTTGCGTGCAGGGTCAGCTTGAGGATGCCGAACGTATCTGTGTTGCGCACCAGGCTGTTTGCGGCGATCGAGGCAAGTGACGTATGGTTGGAACCACCCGTACCCACGATAAACTCGCGTATGCCGCGGGCTGTATCCAGAGTCCCGGTTGAAGTCTGGGGTGCAAAGCGTTCATAGATGTGATCATGGCCGTTCAGAACCACTTCCACACCATGATCATACAGAATCTGCCAGAGTTGCCGGGCATTGGAGCTGGCGCGGCCCCCTGAGCTGAAAACAGGGATATGCCAGTACGCCAGTGTGCACAGGGTCGGGTTTGCTTCCAGGTCTGCTTTGAGCCAAAGCCCCTGGGGCGAAGTGGAACCGCACCCGCCCGCCGAGCTGCAGTTGGAGTTCAGCGCGACCAGATGCCAGGCGCCCACGTTGTAACTGTAATAGCCCTGAGAGGGTTGTCCCGCCGCCGCGCCAAAATACCTGAAGTACCCTGCTGCGCCTGCATTGGCGCTCGTGCAGTCCGTGCCGCCGGAGGTCAGGTACTCATGGTTCCCCACTGCCGGGCGCGTGATTGACTTGACTCGGCCCCAGCTCAGATCATAGGACTGGAGCCAGGCCTGATACCCTCCGCAGTAGTACTGAATATCTCCCAGGGGGAGGACTGCTGCGAACCCACCGTTCACAAGCATATCGGAGGTATACCTCTGGCGGCAGGCGCCTGAGGTTCCATTCCCACCATTGAAACTGGAACTGGAAGGGTCGCAGGCGACATCCCCTGCTGCCGCGATGACGGGGTCGGTAGCTGCCAGGGCCACGCTGCTGCTCCCGGCAAAGCGGACAGGTTCCACGGACGACCAGACCAACGCGATGAGAGTGGCCAGCGAGAACAAAGATCCCGGGCGTCTGAAATGTAAATTATCCATAGACCTATCCCTTTGGCTCTGATGCGCGAGCCGAAGCAAAAGCTGCAGCTCACCTAAGACGGATAATTTCAGATGTCAGGTGGTGATGAAGTGTATGATGATGGGCAAACACAAAAATGCCACCCGGCTTTGATTTATGATAATGTAGAGAAGGACTATCGTAATTATAAACCCGATCATTGCAGTTTCGTTGCAGTATTTTGGTTGGGGCGTCTAATATCTGAAACAACATGTCCTTCTACCGAAGGACACGGGTACGGTGTGAATAACCGTAGGGAGTGACACTTGCACCGGGTGCACACCTGTCCTGGCGTCCGGTGCAAGGGAGTGCCGGTGAGAATCCCTGTGGATTTGAGCCGAATGACTCAAATCCACAGGAGACCCTTCGCATTCGCTCAGGGTGACATGAAAACTCTATCCTCGGAGTTGGCCAATCCCTTTTAGTCCATCCAACCAAAATCAGGGGTCTACTACATAGCTGCATGTGCTTTACTGGCAAATATTATCCAGAGCAGGGCATCTCGGTGCTATCGTTTGATTGATCAAAGAGCATACAATGACTCTGCCACTGCGGATGGACGGACGTACGGCTGCTCGCAGAGTGGAAATTTGTCTTTAAGGGTGTTGACATCCCTTCCTTTTTTCGCTAAACTATACGAAAGAAGAGAATACAGGAGCTGTCATGCCTGAGAACCAACTGACCTTACACCTGACCCCGAATTCCACCTTGACTTCCGCCATCAATTCCTGGGAATCATTCCTGGCAGATAAGGGTCGTTCCCCCAATACAATCAAAGCCTTCCTTTCGGATGTGCGCCTGCTGACAAGTTATCTCCCGGAGGACGTCACTCTCAGCCAGATCACCACGAAAGACCTCAACCGATACTTCGAATGGATGGAGAACGAGCGGGATGTGCCGTGCAGTCCCAAAACGCTGGCGCGGCGCATCACGGCAACCAAGTCGCTGTTCCGCTGGCTGCACCAGTACGGCGTCCTGGTGATGGACCCCGCGGAAAAGGTCGCCCAGCGCTCGGCAATCAGTCCGCTCCCCACCGTGCTGACTCCCGACGAATACGAGGCGGTCCTGCTCGCTGCCGACCGTCACCGCCGTGGTTCGAAACCGGATGCGCGTTCCTACACGCTGGTCTATCTTCTGTTGACGACCGGCATCAAGAAAAGCGAAACGCTGGGACTCAAACTGGAACATGTTGATCTGGAAACACCTAACGGGCCGCAGATTTTCATCCGCTATGCCAGCCCGGCGAACCGTTATAAGGAAAGAAAGCTGACCCTGCCTGATGACTGGGTTCCCGCGTACAATGAATATCTCAATCAATACCACCCCACCGAGCAGGTTTTCCCCTGGTCACCACGGCGGCTGGAATATCTGCTCGAAGATATCGGCAACGAGGCCGGGTTGACGAAGCACCTCTCCTTCGACATGTGCCGCTGGACCTGTGCTCTGAACGGTTATCGCGCCGGCGAAGAACCCGACAAGATCCGCCAGAAACTCGGCGTCTCCAAGATCCAGTGGCGGGAATTGCACAACAAACTGAAGCAGCTGAGTGGGAGTAAAGAGTAAACACCGCTGGTCGAGTGGGGCTGGAAAATCGCAAGCCCTACTCGACTACCGGTTTTTCTTATCCCCTCGTCATCGAAAAATACAGCGCCTGGCGCGTTGCCTCGGTTACCCGGAAGGAGTGGGCGGGACGATAGCCGGGCACCCAGACCACTGTCTCGCCCATGCAGAGCAGCGGCCAGCGGTCGCGGGCGCGCTGTGGCAGTTTGACATTGATGAAGAAATCCGAGAGCTTCATCTCGTGTCCATCCATCCCGAGCGGTTCGAAGCGGTCCCCCTCCTGGCGGACGCGTAACTCGAGGGACTCGGCAATTCCATTGGCATCCACCCACGTCTGAAAGGGGTCATGGTTGCTGCGTGCCTGCTCCAACGCCAGGGAGGCGATATTCCAGCGCTCGCAGTTCAATTTCCAGCCGCCAGACAAAGGGATTTGTGTTGGGATCTTCAAAGGCAGGCTGTCGCTGGCGTCCGGCAACTGCGGCCAGCGCTCAATGGGAAGGGTCACTTTGCTCGCGACCACGTAGATCAGTGAGCCTTCGCGCAGCAGATGGACGCCGCCGCTCAGATCCGTACGGACGCGGCGGTTTCCGTCCTGGGCGGCGATGAAATTCGAGGCGCGCTCCAGGGTCGCGTAGCTCACATCCGGGTCCTGCGGGTGGAGGCGTTCCATCGCCCGCCGGATCAGGTTCCGTTGGAGACCGAGCGGCTGCTGGGTCAGCATGGACTTGTCAAAGGCGACGAACTCGGACGTCTCTTCCTCTACACAGCGCTTCCACGCCTCCTCCAAAACTTCAGCCAGGACTTCGTAATCCCCGGTCAGCGAACGTGACGTGCGCCAGAGCACTTCACGGAAGCGCGGGTTATAAGATTCGAGCGTAGGGATCAGGAGATGGCGCAGCCGGTTGCGAAAGAAGTCGAGGGAGGCATTGCTCGGGTCGTGCCGCGGGCGGAACCCGTTCGCCGCGCAATACACAACCGTTTCCTCGCGCCACGTGTCCAACAAGGGACGAACGACCGGAATCTCGGGGTCGAATGTATGCAGGATCGTCCGGTAGTTCATGCCTTTCAGCCCGGACAGCCCCGCCCCGCGAATGAAGTGCATCAGTACGGTTTCCACCTGGTCATCCGCCGTGTGACCGACAGCCACTGCCTGCGCATGGAAGCGACGCGCCTGCCCCATGAGGAAGCGATACCGCATCGTGCGCGCGGCTTCTTCGATGGACAGTTTTTCCTGGTCGGCGTACAGGCGCACTTCCCCGCTCTCAATCACTGAGACCAGGTTGAGGCGTGCAGCCGTTTGCTCCACGATATTGGCATCTGCATCCGCGTCGGGACGGAGCTTGTGGTTAAAGTGCGCCACGATCGCGTGATAGCCTGCCTTGCGCAGGATGCCCATCAGGCACAGGCTATCCGGTCCGCCGGATACCCCCACAATCACTGGGTGTTCGCGGCTGAGTCCACATTGTTCTTGCAGGATGGATTGGATGTTTTCGAGCATTACAATATCTTCCGCGTTGAGCGGAGAAGATCAGATCTGATACAACTCCACCAGCACGCCCGAGGTGCTTTCCGGGTGGATGAACGCGTACTTCTTCCCATCGGCGGCGGTGCGCGGTTCTTCGCTCGTCAGACGTATACCTTTCGATTTTAGTTGAGACATCATCCCTTCGATATCATCCACTTCAAGACAGAGATGGTGCATCCCGGGCCCGCGTTTCGCGAGATATTTCGCGATCCCCGAATCGTCGGTTGTGGGCTGCACCAGTTCCACTTCCGAGCCGGGCAGCGGCAGGAATGCCACCTGCGATTTTTCGGCTGGCACATCGCGCAGCCCGTGCAGTTCCATCCCCAGCGCGTCGCGCCAGAACGAGAGAGCCTTCTCCATATCCTCCACAACGACGGCGACGTGATTGATCTGTTTTACATGAGGCATGTTCATTCCTTTGATACACCCTAAGGGTTTTGCTTACCAATCTAGAAATTTGACTGGCGAGGTATCACACATCTTTCCGAACAAATAGAAAGCATGGAAACCCTTAGGATCTTTTCAGTGGATTATAGCCGCTTGTCAGGGAATTCGATAACGATTAAGATTGGTACATGTATAACCTGCCGATAAACCTCCGCCGGGTGGTAGTCATGATCGGGATCCTGGTGCTGGTGTTCCTCGTGCTTGAGTTCAACCGACGTCTGGAAGAACTCAACATGCTGAACGCACAAAGCAAGCTAGTCCAGATGCAGGGAACCCAGGCAGTCCAGACGCAATTGGCACT
>Ga0075429_100006299_pt1 | contig 10273 bp, 4 predicted proteins | sample RhiMetdeltSRZDD3_FD_75295 | JGI IMG/M metagenome (GOLD analysis project Ga0075429, IMG submission 75295) | Populus rhizosphere microbial communities from Tennessee, USA - Rhizosphere MetaG P. deltoides SRZDD3 | ecosystem: Host-associated > Plants > Roots > Rhizosphere > Soil | place: USA...
CGCGCTGCACTTCATCGGCTACAGCCAGGGCTCGACCAACGTCCTGCGCACCCTGGTCGACTACCCGGAGATCGCGGCCCGCGTGCGCACCGTCCTCACCATGAACTCGGCCGCCCACGGCTCCGAGATCGTCGACGTGCTGCTGCCCGCCCTCGACAACCTCGACGCCGACGCCCGCTTCTGCGACAAGCTGCCCGACTACGCGCGGCCGACCTGCGAGTGGGCGGCCGAGCAGTCGCCGAAGCCGGCCCGCGTCATCATGGAGGAGATCGCCCGCTCGATGGGCATCCCGGTCGACTCCCTCGACGGCTGGCTCGACCCGAACGACCGCACCACCACGCTCCGCGACTTCCTCAAGGAGCACGTGCCCGGCGTCCGCTCGCTGACCACGGTGGCCGCCGCCGAGTTCTGGGCCACCCGCGCCCACCAGCTGCCGCGCACGGCGCTCTACACGTCGTTCCGCAGCGCGATCACCGATCCCGATCGCAACCTGCCGGCGAGCAACGCGCTGTTCTACGGGCTCCTCAACCGCGCCGGCGGCGACGCGCCGTACAACGACATGCAGGTGCTCCTGACCAAGCAGTCGCTCGGCGGTCCGATCGCGGATCTCGAGACGATCCTGCCGGTCGCCGAGGGCAACCACTGGCAGTGGCAGTACACCGCCGGCCAGATGGATGAGCGGCTCATGCCGGCGGACATGACCGCGCGCATCCCGCAGCTGGCCTGGATGGTCGGCTACGCCGAGACGCTGCACGACCTCGGCGTCCTGGCGCGCTGACGCTCCGGCTCAGCAGGCGTCGCAGCCGCACGAGCTGCCGCAGTCGACGGTCGGCGTCGACGTCCCGTTGCACGACGCCGAGCAGCTGCCGCTGCCGCAGCGGACCTTGGCGCCGGCGCACGACGCCGGGTCGTTGCCGCACTCGATCCGGCACGACGCGTCGCCGCAGCGGAGCTCGAGATCGCCGCAGCCGTCGAGGCCGTTGCAGACGACGGTGCAGGCGTGGGCGTCGGGGCACTCGATGCGCGCCGTGTCGCAGGCGTCGGTGCCGGTGCAGACGACCCGGCACGCGAACGGCTCCGGGCAGGTGATCGTGCGGTTGTTGCACCTGGCGTTGCCCGAGCAGTCGATGAGGCAGACGCCGCTCTCGTCGCAGCCGCCGGTGCAGACCAGCGGGCACACCGGCAGCCCGGGCGGGACCGGATCCGCGGGGCAGGCGCCGGCGTCGGGCGGCGCGTCGGGGGGCGGCGCATCGGGCGACGGCGCATCGGCGACGCGCCCGTCGACGCCGGCGTCGGCGCTGCCGGCGTCGCCGCCGACCTTCACGCCGCCGTCGTCGAACGCACACGCCGCCAGCACACACAGCACCACAGGGAAGGCCAGTCTCACCATGGTCACCTCTCCTGGTGGTAGTGGGTGGCCCCTGGTTCAAGGTAGCAGCAAAGCAGCGTGAGAGCCGGGGCGGGGGCTCGCCCCCAGCGGCTGAACCCGCCTTATGGCTTGCTCGCCGCGTCGTGGCGACTAGCATGCGCGGCCTCGATGCCCCGCCTGCACACCGCCCTCGTCGCCGCCGCCCTCGCCGCGGCTCCCGCCGCCGCCGGCGCCCAGAACGCTCCGACCCCGCCGGCGTCGCTGTCGCCGATCATGCGCGCCGCCGCCGGCGCCGCCCGCGTCGAGAACGCGGCGCTCCGCTCGTCCCTCGCCGAGCGCCTGTACGCCTGCCCGCAGTCGCCGACCCGGGCGCAGCGCGGCAGCGTGCCGGACTCCTGGCTCCTCACCGGCGGCAACGCCGCCGCTGACGTCCTCGTCCGCGGCGACGCGATCTTCGCCGCCCACCGCGACGCCATCGTCGAGGCGCGGCGCGAGGTGCTGCTCCAGACCTACGTCTGGGAGACCAGCGACGCCACCCGCCGCATCGGCGACGCCCTCGTCGAGCTGTCGCGGCGGGTCGCCGCGCGCGGCGGCCCGGCGGTCCAGGTCTACGTCCTGGTCGAGCGCAACCTGATCACCGGCCTCGGCGCCGCCGAGCAGGCGCGGGTCGACCTCGGCGCGCTCGGCCTCGATCCGCGGCGGGTCGAGCTCCACGTCGACACCTACCGCCACATGGCGCTCGGCAGCGAGCACGCCAAGGGGCTCGTCGTCGACGGCGAGATCGCGATCCTCACCGGCGCCAACCCGCAGCTGTTCCACAGCTTCGACGACCGCGCCTGGTACGACCTCGGCTTCCTGCTCTTCGGCGACGTCGCCCGCGCGCTGCGCCACGACTTCATCGATGCCTGGGCCTGCGGCACCGACGCCGCGCCGCCGGATCCGGCGCGCGCGGTCGCCACCGGCGAGGCGAGCGCGGCGATGGCGCGGCCGCGCATCGGCGGCGTGGCGGCGGCGGTCGCCATGCGCCGCGGCGCCGAGTTTCCCAACAACCAGCTCGACAACCCGCAGGGCCAGGCGCTCCTCGCCGCCTTCGCCGCCGCCGAGCGGACGATCGACGTCCAGACCCCGAACCTCAACGACGACGCCGCCATCGACGCCCTCGCCGCCGCGGTCGCCCGCGGCGTCGGCGTCCGCCTGCTGCTGTCGAAGGGCTTCAACGATCGCAACGAGCGCCTGCCCGGCCAGGGCGGCGACAACGACGCCGGCATCGCGCGCCTGCGCCGCGCCATCGCCGCCCGGGGCGCCGTCCGCGGCAGCCTCGACGTCCGCTGGTACGCCCACGTCCCCGGCGTCGCCCTCGACGAGCGCCCCGACCGCGCCTACAGCGCCCACGCCAAGCAGGCGTTCTTCGACGACCAGGTCGCCTTCGTCGGCAGCGCCAACATGGACACCCAGTCGTGGAACCAGTCGCGCGAGGTCAACGTCCTCGTCGACAGCGCCGAGGTCGTGACCCGCTGGCGCGCGCAGTCGTTCGATCCGGCCTTCGAGCGCAGCGTCCCGGTCCCGTAGCGGCTAGCGCCGCCCGAGCCCGAGCGACCGCGCCAGCCGGATCCCGCAGTCGTCGTTGCGGAACGACGCGAAGACCCGGTGCCGCGTCGCCGAGCGGCAGCCGTGGATCGTCCCGCGCCACGCCCCGCCGCGCTGCACGCGCGCGCCGCTGACGTCGCGCCGCCCCGGCGCCGGCTCCGGATCGGCCAGCGCCTGGCCCGGCCACAGCTCGCCGTGGACGTCGGCGGTCCAGCACCGCATCGAGCCGGCCAGATCGCGGACGCCGTACGGGCTCTCGTCGAGCGGGAAGGCGCCGACCGGCTCGGGCTGGAAGAAGCCGGGCCGCGAGCTGCGCATCTTGGCGAAGGTCGGATCGAAGCGGTCGCCCCACGGGAAGAAGCGGCCGTCGACGCCGCGGGCCGCCTTCTCCCACTCGACGTCCATCGGCAGCCGGTACGGCATGCCGTCACGGGCGCCGCGCCACGCCGCGTAGGCGCAGGCGTCGAACCAGCTCACCGCCATCACCGGCAGGCGGCCGACCTGCTCGGGCGCGCAGAAGGCGCCGCCGTCGCCCTCGATGAGCGCGTCGTGGCGCGGCTGCCAGCGCCCGTGCTCGTCCCTCGACACCGCCGCCGCCGCGCCGTGGCGCACCCGCGGCAGCCGGCGCTCGACCGACCCCGGCTCGGTCGCCTCGAGGTCGTTGAGGAACGCGACGTACTCCTCGAAGGTGACCGGGAAGCGGGCGATCGCGAAGTCGGGGACGATGATCTCCTGGCGCGACAGCGCCGCGTAGCCCTCCTCGTCGCCGCCGATGATGGCGCGCCCGCCGGGGACGTAGACGAAGCCCTCGCCGATCTCGGCGTCGGTGTACAGGTTGACGTGGCCGCGGTGGTGGTCACCGCGCCGGCAGATGACCGGGTAGCGCGCCTCGCGGAAGCCGTCGCGGCGCAGGACCACGAGATGGCTGCCCGGCTCGAGCCGGCCCGCGCGCAGCGGGGTCGTCCCGAGGCTGCGCGGCGTCACCGCGCACAGCACGCGGTCGACCTCGACGTAGCGGTAGGCCACGACCTCGGCGCCGGGCGGATCGCTGTCGAGCGAGATGCGGGCGTCGGCGGTGAGCAGCCAGCCGTAGCGGGCGGCGTCGCGATCCTTGACCAGCGACTCGTAGTAGATGCGCGTCGCCTCGCGGCGCTCGGTCTCGGCCTGGCGCGCCTGCGACCAGTACAGATCGACGAGGCCGGCGTTGGCGGCCTGCGACTCCGGGTCGTGGCCGAGCGCCTGCTGGTAGAGCTCGATCGCCTGCGCCAGCGCGCGCGCCTGCTCGGCCTCGGCCTGGGCGGCGCTATCCTCGATCGCCCACACCGGGCGCTTGCGCTCGATCGGCTCCCACGGCTTGACCTCGAGGAGCAGCGCGTGCGCCTCGTTGGCCAGCCGCTCGCGGTCGGCGCCGAGCGCGTGGTAGCGGCGGACCGGCTCGGCCGAGCGCTCGACCAGCCGCTCGGCCTCCTCGCGGCGGCGCGTCTTCTCGCGGGCGCCCTCGAGGAACGCCTCGACCTCGGCGGCGACCACCTCCGCCGACGCCGGCCGGTCGTCCTTGCGCTTGGCGAGCAGCTTCAGGCACAGGTCCTCGAGCACCAGCGGGCAGCCGTGCACGACGTCGCGCGGCCGCCGCGGCGTGTCGTTGAGGGTCGCGGCGCAGCGCGCCTCCGCCGACGGCCCGATGAACGGCAGCCGGCCGGTGAGGATCTCGTAGAGGATGACGCCGAGGGCGAACAGGTCGGTGCGCGGATCGACCTCCTGCCACTCGCCGCGGACCTGCTCGGGCGCCATGAAGCCGGGGGTGCCGATCCAGTGGCCGGCGATCGTCTGCTCGCGCGGCGCGCGCGGCGCCGGCTCGAGGCTGCGCGGCGCGCCCTCGACGGCGTGGCGGCCGAGCAGCTTGGCGATGCCCCAGTCGGCGACGTACACCTCGCCGTAGTCGCCGAGGAGGATGTTCTCCGGCTTGAGATCGCGGTGGAGCACGCCGTGGGCGTGGGCGTACGCCATCGCCCGGCACACCTGGACCAGGATCGTGCACAGGCGCGCCAGCGGCCACTCGCGGCGCGGCTGCGGCATGCGCAGGACGTCGCGCAGCCCCCGCTGCTTGACGATGCGCATGGTGTAGAACGGCTGGCCGTCGCCGAGCTTGCCGACGTCGTAGACCGGGATGATGCTCGGGTGCTCGAGCTGGGCGGCGACCCGGGCCTCCTCCATGAAGCGGCGCAGCTCGACCGGGCTGCCGAGGGTGCGCGCGTTCGGCATCTTGACCGCGACCGTGCGCCCCATGGCGCGATCCTCGGCCGCGACCACCCGCCCGGCGCCGCCCTTGCCGAGCTCCTCGCCGAACACGTAGCGGGTCTCGGCGTCGGAGGGGGCCAGCTCGATCACCGTCGCCGCGCCCGGGTCGGGCGGCGTCGCCGGCCGCCGCCGCCAGCCCGGCCGGGTCGTCGCGTCGACGCCCGGCGGTTCCATCGCCAGCGTCGGCGGCGTGCTGTCGCGCCCGAGCCGGGTCTGCAAGCTGCGGAGCAGCTCGGCCAGCGGCGTCTCGGAGTCGCTGGAGACGAAGTCGACCTCGGTGTCCTCGAGCGGGACCTCGCCGAGGGCGGTGTCCAGCGCGAGCGCCGCGATCTGCTCCGGGCGCAGGTTCGCGCTGAACAGATCCTCGCTGCCGATGAGGCCGCTCGCCGTGGCGTAGCGGATCGCCGCGTCCCACACGGCGCCAGCGTCGAGCCAGCCGCGCTCGGCGGCCACCACCGTCGCCGCGCGCGGATCCTTGAGATAGGCCTTCGGCATCGTTCTCCCCACCGCCGAGTATCGCGCGGCGGTCGACGGTCGGGAGAGGGAGATGCTCCGGGCGGGTCAGTCGCTCCGGACCGTCACGGCCCGGCCGGGACGCACCGGGTCGGGTCGGCGAGCACGGCCTGGGTCGCGGGAGCGAGGTCGGTCCACGGCTGGAGCGCGTCCTGGAAGGCGGTCCACGCCTCCGGCACCGCCTCCTCCAGCGTCATCCGGTACGCCCCACAGACGACCAGGCGCTGGGTGTACGGCCACGCGCCCACCTTGCGCATCGTCGCCGCCAGCGCCGGCAGCCCGTCGACGTCGCGCAGGTTGATCACGCCGCGCTGCACGGTGTTGAAGCGGGCGGGCGAGGTGGTCTCGTCGAGCCGGGCCCGGAAGAACTGCCGCCATGCGTCGAGCTGATCGTTCGGGATTGGCGAGTACCACGAGCCCTGGTAGGCCAGCCGGTTGATGGCGAGGTCGCGCAGGGCCAGGTTGGGCGCGGTGGTGGCCACGCGGCCGATCAGCGCCAGGCTCTCGGCGGCGCCGTAGTCGGCGCTGATCAGGTACTCGAGGCGGGCCTCGGTCGCCGGCGTGGGCGCCGCGATCCGGGCCGCCAGCTCGTCGGCGAGCGCCAGGGTCGGCAGCGTCACGCCGCAGCGCGCCATGTTCCAGACGAAGCGCTCCTCCGCCGGGGCCTGGATCAGCGGCGTCACCGCGGCCAGCCAGGGCGCCACGTCGTCGGTCGCGGACAGCTGGTCGCAGGCCTCGAACACCGCCTCGGCGCGGGCCATGGCGGAGTCGAGCTCGGCGCGCGCCGCCAGCAGCTCGGCCGGGGTCGACACCACCAGCCGCGACGCCCACATCGCCCGCTCCTGGTGCGCCGCCGAGCGGGTCGCGAAGGCGCGCTGGGCGTCGGGGGCGGTCGGCATCAGGAACGGCTCGATGTCCTCGAAGAAGTCGAAGACCTCGAAGGTGCTGCCCCAGGCCGGGTGGACGTCGCGCTCGTCGGGCGCGAGGTAGCCGCCGGCCGGGACCACGACGGTGAGCGGCACGTCCGGGGTGAGCGCCTGGACGGTGGCGGCGCCGAGGCTGTCGACCACCGTGATCTCGACCGGCGCGATCAGGAGCGAGGTCGGATCGCGCAGGGTGAACGTGAGCTGCGTGCCGTTCTCGACCGGCGCCGACTCGGTCTCGATCGCCGGCACGCCGCGCTCGTCGAGCGAGGCCAGAAGGCGCTGGATCGTGGTCTCGTCGAGGCCGGGGAAGCTGCGCACGAACGACTCGCCGTCGATGCTGTCGAGGGCGTGCTCGTCGAGGACGTCGCGCAGCGCCTTCCAGAACGCCTCCTCGCCGACGCGGACCCGGATCTGGGTGATCAGCCAGGCGGCGCGCTCGTAGGGGCCGGTGGTGTACTTGTCGATGCCGGTCAGCGACGGATCGACGATGGCGTCGTCGGCCCAGAAGTTGAAGTCGCCGCCGAACAGGCGGCCGTGGTGCTCGTCGTCGCGGCGCGCCCGCTGGGCCTCGACCGCCAGCAGGGTCGCCATGCCCTCCTTGACCCAGAGGTCGTCGTAGGTGTGCATCGTCACCCAGTCGCCGAACCAGTGGTGGGCCAGCTCGTGGGCGTTGAGCGAGAAGCCGTTGTTGCCGAAGCCGGAGCGCTCGCTGTTGAAGGTGATGGTCGCGTTCTCCATGCCGCCCGGGAAGTCGGGCAGGAGCACGACCGAGTAGGTGTCCCACGGGTAGGGCCCGATCAGCCGCTCGAAGGTGGCCATCGCATCGGCGACCTCGTCGAGGGTCTGCGCCGGATCGATCGGCAGGCCGCGCCGGTGCCAGACGCTGAGCGGGACGCCGCCGGTGTCGCGGTCGGTGTGCTCGAGCGCGCCGGCGGCGAACGCCATCAGGTAGGTCGGCAGCGGCCGGTCGATCTCGTAGCGGACGGTGCGCACGCCGTCCTGGGTGCAGTCGAGGATGCGGGTGCCGTTGGCGACGACGTCCTCGTCGGGGGCGACCGCCAGCTCGACCGACCACAGCGCGCGGTCGGCCGGGTCGTGCTTGGCGACCAGCCACGCCCTGCCGTAGATCGGCTCGGAGTTGGTGTAGACGACGTGCGACGGCACCGGATCGTCGTCGCGGGCCGCCGGCGCGACCAGGGCGTCGTTGACCGGCGCCTCGTACTCGACGGTGAAGCTGGTCCTGGCGGCGTCGAGGAGCGGGGTGATGTCGACGCGCAGCGTGGAGGTGTCGGGGTCGGCGGCGAAGGCGAGGTCGTACTGGTCGGCGTGGATCCGCGACACGGTGACCTCGGAGTCGAGCTCGATCACGGTGCGGCCGTCGCGGCTGGCGGTCTCGTCGACCTCGACGGTGACGTTCTCGCTGGCGATCAGCTTCTGCTGCTTCCAGTCGAAGCGGGCGTGCAGATCGTAGCCGACCGCGTCGTAGCTGCGGGTGCCGGCGCAGTCGGGCAGGCAGGTCTGGTACGGCGGGTGCGGCGGCGGCGGCTCTGGCGGCGGATCATCGGGGCAGCCGCCGAGGCCGGCGATGACGAGCAGCAAGCAAGACGACTTCACGAGGCGCATGGCGGCCACCCTATCGCGGCGACCGCGCGACGACGCCCGCCGCGCTCGGCATGGCTCGGCAGAGTCGGCGTGCGGTGTGACGCGCGACGCGGCATTTTCCGCCCGTTACCGTTCGCGACGACGACACCCACCGCGCGTGCGGCGTAGTGTGCGGCCATGCTGCGCCGTCCCCTGCTCGCCGCCGCGCTGCTCGCTCCCCTCGCCTGCGCGCCGCGATCGCAGCCCGCGCCGGTGGTCCCGGCCCCGGCGCCGGCGGCCCGCCCGGTCGCCCTCGACGATCTCCGCGAGGGGGACGTCGTCCACGGGTTCCGCGCCGTCGCGGTCTACCTCGACGGCGCCGACGCGCCGCTGGGCGCGCGCCTCGTCCACCAGGCCACCGGCTTCACCCTCGACTACCTGCGCCTCGACTCGGCGCCGCAGGCGCTGCTCTGGGTCAACAGCTATCCGACCTCGGATCAGGGCGAGCCGCACACGCAGGAGCACCTGATCCTCGGCAAGGGCAACCGCGGTCGCCTGCTGCAGAACGCCGAGGCGATGGCGCTCGGCAAGTCGTCAGCGTTCACCAGCACCGAGCTCACCGCCTATCACTTCCATACCATCGCCGGCGAGGGGTCGTTCTGGACCCTCCTCGACCACCAGATCGACGCCCTCCTCAACCCGGACTACACCGACGAGGAGATCCGGCGCGAGGTCCGCAACTTCGGCCTCAGCAAGGGCCCCGACGGGGCGCAGCGGCTCGAGGAGAAGGGCACCATCTACAACGAGATGGTGCGCGGCTTCGAGTCGCCCTACGCGGCCGTGTGGCGGCGCGGCGCCCAGCTCCTGTACGGACCGAAGCATCCGCTGGCGCTGTCGGCGGGCGGCTACCCCGACGCCATCCGCACCATGACGCCGGCCGACATCCGGACGTTCCACCGCGATCACTACTACCCGGGCAACATGACCCTGATCGGCGCCTTCCCGCCGTCGATGGCGCTGGACGACGTGCTCGAGCGCACCGCCGCCATCGTCGGTCGCCACGGCGCGCGCACCGGTCACGCCATGACCGAGGCCGATCTGCCCCCGCCGCTGGGCGCGCCGGCCGCCACCATCGCGGTCGTGCCCTACCCCGACTCCGACGCCGGCAAGTCCAGCTCGGTGCAGCTGATCTGGCCGGCGACCCGCCATCTCGACCTCGCCGAGCGCATCCTCCTCGAGCTGTTCGTCGACGCGATCGCCGGCGACGAGAGCACCAACCTGTACCGGCGCCTCGTCGACAGCCGGACCCGCGACCTCGACGTCGGCGCCACCGAGGTCGGCGCCTGGGTGTCGAGCGATCCCGGCCAGCCGGTCTACCTCGAGGTCGACGGCGTCGCCGCTCGCGCCTTGACCGAGCAGGGCATCGCCTCGATCCGGGCGGTCGTCCACGACGAGCTGGCGCGCATCGCCGCGCTCGCCCCCGGCGACCCGGAGCTGATCGCCCTCGCCCAGCGGATCGCCAGCCGCCTGAGCGATCGCCGGAGCAGCCTGGCCAAGCTCCTCAACTCGCCGCCGGCGTTCGGCTTCCGCGGCCGCATCGGCAACTGGCTCGATCAGCTGCACGACCTCCAGCGGGTGCCCGGCTTCCGCAAGTCGCTCATGCTCAAGGACGAGCTGGCCCGCGTCGATGCCGTGCTCGCCGCCGGCGGCAACCCGTGGGCCGCGCGGCTCGCGGCGTGGGGCCTGCTCGAGCTGCCCCACGGCCTGGCCGCCCACGCCAGCCCCGAGCTGCGCCAGCAGCTCGATCGCGACCGCAAGGCGCGCATCGACGCCGAGGTGCAGCGCCTGGCCGGCGTCTACGGCACGCACGACCCGGCCGAGACCCTGACCCGCTTCCGCGCCGACTACGACGCCGCCACCGCGCGCGTCGAGGCCGGCGCCGGCCACCAGGCGATGCCGCGCTTCATCGACACGCCGCCGATGACCCTCGACGACGAGC
>Ga0075429_100006303_pt1 | contig 10272 bp, 13 predicted proteins | sample RhiMetdeltSRZDD3_FD_75295 | JGI IMG/M metagenome (GOLD analysis project Ga0075429, IMG submission 75295) | Populus rhizosphere microbial communities from Tennessee, USA - Rhizosphere MetaG P. deltoides SRZDD3 | ecosystem: Host-associated > Plants > Roots > Rhizosphere > Soil | place: USA...
ACAATGATTTTATTAATTGGATTTCAAACGTCACGAATAATGAATGGGATATTCTGGTTGATTTTAATAGCCAATTAGGAAATAGGGTTGGAGATTTCAGGAATGCGTTAAATTCAACCCAAACGGACGAGGACGTAAATAAAGTTATATCAACCTACGGTCTTAACTCTGAATTTTCAGATCAAAAAATGGCCGAGCATATTGTCTTTGGTTTATATTTGAAGCAAGAGAATCCATGGTTATGGGATGTTTCAGACAAAGACCGGGTCGACATAATCAGACGAGCCTATTTCCAAGGGATGTCATCAAATGATCCTAGATGGGTATCTATTAAGAATAATTTATTAAGCAAAGTACAAATTCGTTGCGGGACGACTGGACGAGTTTCGCCTGCAGAAATTGCTGATTGTTTTTGGGACACGATCACAGATGCGCTTTCGATTATCGGAGGATTTACTGCTGTAGTCAATGCAATCAATGAAGGTAATTGGTCAGCAACGGTAGCGGCCATTAAAAAAATATTGAAATCAATGGGTAGAAAACTGGGATGGTTTGGGCTTGCCGTTGCTGCCATTGATATCGGAATATGCATTTGGAACGCTAATGAAAGCTAAATAAAAATTGCATATATGAGCACAAAAAGCAGTCTAACATTATTTATTCAGGTTTTACTACTTGCGATTCCAATTTTTTTCTTAAAGCATATTAAGGAAATAGAGATCAAATTTAGTGTAACATTATTTATCATAATTTTCTATGGATATGCTTTTTTCAGGCTATTGGAGGGTTATTTGCAAAAACAAATTCAATCTAAAACCGAGAGTGAGTCGAAAGATCGTTACGTGTGGCTTGGGATACTCCTTCAGATTTTTCTTTTAATAATGTTTTACCAATACGCAAAAAGATTGCTTGAAATTGTGAAGAGCTAATTATTAGGGGCCCCAGGGGCCCCCCTTATGTTATTTTTAGATAGCCATGAAATCACTTTTGCCAATATTATTTTGGCTCCTACCTAATATTGTCTTTTCACAGCCAAAAGATTCAGTGGCCCTTGCAAAAACTAATGAAACTATTTCTATTGGTCAGGTTCAAAATCCAACTAATAATTCAAAAACCCCCTACAAGCCTGAAATCCTCACATCAGGGTTCATTGATATTGTAAATAATGGACAGGTAAATGCATCAGCAAGATTTATTCGTTTATTTATAGGTGAACCCGGCAAGTTTGCAATACCACTGTCTATTTATAGTGGAGTGTCTTCAAACAATTTTCAAAATGGCCAAAACTCATTAACAAACCGAAATAATGAACAGCTCGTAACCAATTTTATTAATCCACTCAGCGGCTTAGCAAACCTATCTGTGGAGGGAATAATTTTTTTTAAAGGAAAATCTAAAAAATATACAAGAGCCGGTATTCTTTATCATTTTGGAGAAAGAATTTTAACGGGACAGAAAGCAGGATTGATAACAGATCCATCAACTGGCAAGCCAATTAATTTTCTCAACAGTTTTTTCTCAACAGGAGTTTATTTTCAAACTGGCGCATGGGAACGAAGCAACTCAAAAAATGTAGGAATATTTTGGGTCGCCTTGCGATTCATCGGGTGTTATACAAACCCTTCTCAGTTAAAAGAATTTTTACCTTCAATTGCAACGAATGGAAAGTATTATGGTTATTCCATTGGGTGGGGAGTAGAAATAAACAGCCTCGTAAATATTAAAGTGCTTTATTATAAATACACGAAGAAACCTGAAATTGATTACGCATTACCTATTTATCAATTTTCATTCAATTATTCTATGAAGTAAATATCAGATTTTAAAAACGGAGAGCTTCAAGGTTTTAAAAAGAGAAAGTTGATCGCCGGAGACGTTACGCTGGTTTTTACAAAGGATTGGAAATTTCTTTGTTTGGACGGTTTGGACATTGGACGGTTTCGGATTGCGAGAAATGCGGTGTGTCCGTATCAATCAACTTTCTGAACGCAAATCTATTGTTACACCTTATACAATACAAGAGCAAATCTTCCCGATATTTCAACTATGGTTTTTACTGAAGCGTTCGTAAACTTCACATGCAACCCCGAGTAGTTTTGCGCCGTCTCGTGATGTTACGTGGAATTCCACATACTAAAAATCAGGTACTTGTACTATGGTATTTGTTGCAGGATTTTTACAATTTGCACATCGAAATAAATTTGAAAAATAAGTTAAAGAAAAAATCGTTTAATTACTAACCAATATCCGGTGGGATCATACGACGAGGATTCCATCAAAATTTTAAAAACCAAACATTTCATGAAAAACCCTGAAACAACAAGCCATGTAATTAAAGTGGCTATCGCCGATGACCACACTCTATTCCGTTCCGGTGTGAAAGCATCTTTGACTGCGCATAAAGACATACACATGGTGGCTGAAGCAGAAAATGGCATGCAAATGCTAAACCTGTTAAAGCATATTCAGCCGGATGTTGTACTGCTCGACATCTCCATGCCAATTATGGATGGACTAGCCACGTTACCGGAAATCAAAAAGTTATACCCTGGTGTAAAAGTGATTATGCTCAGCATGCATAATGATCATTCAATGATCAGCCGCATGATGGAGATCGGCGCTAACAGCTATCTTACAAAAGAAAGCGGTGCTGAAAAAATATACGAAGCCATCAAGCAGGTATATGAAAATGAATTTTTCTTTAATGATCTTACGAATAAAGCCTTGTTAAGCGGTTTACGTAATAAAACGTTTGCCGATGCACACAAACCGGCAGAAGTTCATTTGAATGAAAAGGAAATTACTATCCTGCGGTTAATGTGCGAAGAAAAAAGCACAAAAGAAATTGCGGATATAGTTGACCTCAGCCCACGTACTGTTGAAGCGATCCGTGATAAATTAAAAACCAAGACGGGTACAAAGAGCATGGCCGGCCTGGTGATGTACGCAGTAAAAGCAGGTATCGTAGAGCAATAAATATTTCTGTAAAATATTTCAGCAATGGCATCAGGTAACGATGCCATTTTTTATTGCAAACATGACAAGACCGGCCGTATTTCTCACGCCAACCTTTTCAATAAGGCGCTGACGAATGCCTTCAACAGATCGGGGACTCAGAAAAATCTCCTTTGCAATTTCAGCCGCTGTCTTTTCTTCACAGATCAACTTCAACACTTCATGCTCCCTTTCCGAAAATTCTACATTCTGATTAAAGGATGGCTTGATATTATTTTTGATCACAAGCTTTTTTAGCAATGCTTTGTTTACAAGATCATTGAAATAATACCCATTTTCATAAACAGCATAAATAGATTTTCTTATTTCATCGGGTTCCGTATTTTTTAATAGATATCCATTGGCGCCAATTTCCATAAGATGAATAATGAATTTATCGTCTTCATACATTGTGACCACCAAAACTTTTACTGACGGGAATTTTTTACGAATGATCTGAGTGGCTTCCATGCCGTCCATTATCGGCATTTTCAGATCCATGATCACAACATCCGGGATCTTTTTTTCAAATTCTGTAAGAAGATCTTCACCATTATCTGCTTCAAAAATTACTTCTAAAGATTTGTCATTAGCTATACACTTCTTTAATCCTTCGCGGTAAATTTTATAATCATCTGCTATCGCAATCTGTATCTTTTTTTCTTTACTCATATCACTACAGGAATTGACAGTTGAATTGTGTACTCTCCGTTATCGAGTTTGGAGAAAAGTATGGTTCCCTTTAGTAAAATTATGCGGTTTTGAATATTTTTCAGACCTAATCCCACGGATTTGAACCTTAATTCTTCGAATTGTTCCTGGGTCAATCCCTCGCCGTTGTGCAGCATCCGAAGCTGTAGCTGATTTTCCTTAAGTGAAGAGGTAATGCTTATAAGACGTGGATGCGCATGTTTTATCAGGTTGTTTACCAGTTCCTGGATGATGCGATAAACGGCCAGGTCCGTTTCCGCATTCGATATCTGGTATTCTTCGTCCAGCTCAACGACGCTATTCAGCGTTGAGCCGCCAGCCACTTTTTTCATAAAATGGCGGATCGCTTCATTTAGCCCAAATTCTTTAAGTATCGTCGAATGCAGGTTATGTGAAATACTGCGTACTTTCTGTATGGACTCATCGATCATTTCTTTTACTTTTCCATGATCCTGTTTATCATTTGCTGAGAGATTTTGCGTATTCATTTCAACAAGAAAGATCCGTGATGAAGAAAGTAAAGCACCTACTTCATCATGCAGCATTTCAGCAATGCGATGTCTTTCCCCTTCTTCGCTTCTTACCGCGGCTTCTATTAACTGGTTTTGCTGATGTTCTTTTAAACCGCTCATTTCTTTTTGTAAAAGCCACTTTTTTCGCTGGTTCATCATTACTGCGAATAAAAAGCCAGCGACTATGAATAGCATTATCGCGATGGATACCGTAACAAGAAAAGAAATATCGTTGCCTCCTGTGTTCATTTCTTAAAAGAAAATGCGATCAAAATATTTAAAACAATATAAGTTATATTATGAACGGTCCAAATATCTTCGGAATACTCATCATTGCTCGTAATAAGATAGTCATAAAAAATAAAAATCGGAAAATTGATTGCGTTGTATAAAGTCAGACCACTGACTACTCTAAACGATGATTCAGAGAAAGGATTGGTTAACCGGTCATCTTTATTGAGTCTGATAAAGTAAAGTATACAGTAAAACAATAGCAACGCTGCTTCAACAGCAAACAAAGCGCTGTTAGGCAAAACAATAATGTTTGCGAAATAATAAAAATTAATAATGATAAAAACAATAAATAGAGGAACGACTATCCGAATTATTTTTTTGAAAAAAACCGGGTCTAGTTTATAGAAAAACCAGGTGAATAATAAGAACCTTGCAATGGAATGGAGATTATAAAATAAGTTATTGCTTACCTGTTTATATTGCGGGACATATAGAAAAGAGAAGAAATTTTCAATAGGTTCTTTTATAGACAAAGAATTTCTTTTCCATATGATATCAGCCGTAAGATTTAGAAAAAAAGCAATTATTAAATAAGTAACAATTGGCTTTACCCAGGTATCTTTTGGCTTCCAGATAAAATAAAAGGTCAGAGGAATAAGCAAGGCCCATGCTTCTGACCAATCGATAATGTCTTTTAAAGTAATCATAGTTGTAATTTATCAACAAGGATCAGCTTCATCCCACTAGCCCGGGGTTTTAAGAATAAATAAGAGATCAGAGGTATAAGAGGTGCCCATACCTCTGACCAATTGAGAAGAGACTGAATTGTTTTCATTCCTTAAGTTTACCCTTCATTCGGATCTGCAGGTGGAGATGGATTTGAGGCTGCAGGAACTTCAACTCCACCGACGGACAGTGTTATATCATAATCAGCATGCGGGTTTTCTGTAAGTTTTGGAGTTTTAAAATTGAGTGTACTTTCTTTTAAAAGGTCTTTGTCTTTTGAGATTTTTTCCATCAAGTCAAAATATTTCTCAAACTTTAAGTTGTATGATTTTTCTTGTTTCTCATCTTTAGTTATCAGAGCATGATGAGAGAGTGGGACCTCAATATTTCCGAAAGCTACAAATGGGATCAAAGGAAATGTTTCAGGCTGGCCGCCGACTATATTCCGGCATTCGACCTTGTCTCCTGTTTCCCAGGGGTTACCTAATCCATTTCTCCAAAGTGCATATGCGATCAACCCGAATGTGGCGTCGCCATTTGCAAGTGATCTTAATTCGGATTGAAATACCAGTTTCCTGAATGGGAAACCATGTCCTGGAAAATCGAATTCATCAAGCCTAACGGTTTGCGGTAATAAGATAATTGTGTTTGCCATAAAATTTGTTTTAGGTGGTGATAATGACAGCAGCTATTTATTAACTGCCGTCATTGGAAATTTATTAGGGTGCAGGATCAGCCGGTGGAGAAGGATTGAGTTCCGGTCCTGTAAACGGTGCGGGAGGAGGCCCAACTAGACCTGTGATTTTTCCCCAATTAACTCTATAAGTTGCTGAGTTTGGATGGTTACTTGAAATATCAGGGGAAAAAATTAAATGAGTATCTCCCGTATTTGGATTTCCAAGAGCATCATACATATCTATCGAAAGTTCGAGATCGCTTACATATAATGTCCCTTGTGGTGCCAGGGTTATACCGAATTTAAAGTCATGCAATGGAACTGGGGGTAATATATACTTTTTATCGTTCTTCTTTGCTCCAAAAGCTTCAAGTACAACAATTTCTTTGACGTTGTCATAAACAAACCTAAAAACAACTTTATTACATTTTAGACTTGGTTGAGCTGGATAAAAAAAGTTTTTCAATACCGGGATGTCGAGTGCGAGGAAATTGTGTTTGTAAGGCATAATTTTAATTTTTTAGTGGTTAAGAAATAGTGGTTTGTCAATCGGGACAAAGGAAGTTTTTTCCTGCCAGTAGAAGATTAAATCAACTTGGATCAGCAGGTGGTGACGGATTCAATCCACCATCGGCAGGCAATAGTTTTTTTGCCTCCTCACAGTCCAAAGGGGTAGCGCCTCCCCATACCAATACATATGTAACATGATCATCTACCTTCATTGGATAAAAATATAAGTGAGTATCCGCAGCGGTAAGTTTTGCCAGAATTTTTTCCCAGGAATGTTCTTCACTATTGCCACTCACCCTACGTCTAAGTTCAAGATTTCCTAACGTATATACACCCGATATTTCACAGGTTTTCGAAGTTGGGGTGAGCGTCGTGTAAGTCTCAGGTGAAATGTATTTTCTGTCATTTCTCTTGGCCCTAAACACTGCCAACGTCGGATACGGTTTTGTGAGATCCACATGGAACTTGAAAACAAGTTTATGAACTTTTGGTTCGCCGGTTTGTTGCTCGAATAATTGAATTATCCTGGCTTTCTCAATACTCAGTACAGGAAAATTTCTTAAGTCAAAACTTTTATTATCCGCCGCGCTGTTTTTGGAATCAGTCAAAACTGCCGTTTGCTGATTTTTGCTGTCTTTATTATTCCAGGAAATAAATCCCATAATCAGAAGGAGAGGAATAATGAAAAGGCCTTTTTTAAAAATTGATTTTTGGTCACTCATAATCTAATTTTTGGTGGTTAATAAATCGGGAAGGGAGTCTTCTATAAAGGAGGGAAAGCATTTTCAAGTTATTTATTTAATGCCAAATATCAAACAGAGCCTGCCCAAAAACCAGCGTACAAGTACGCATTTATAATAAACCGCGTTTCTACGCAGCAGCTTTTCAGCAATCACCATACTACTACGTTATCGATCGTATACGAGTTGATACGCTCAATGGAATGCTGACCTAACGTACTACTTCTCAATATTTTTTTTGAGTGGTTCCTACCTTGTTTCAGGGCCATCGCCGGGGCAAAATTGTGGTATGAAATTTTTAACCATGACACCTCAAAAAGCCCTCCGCATCAGCCTTTCATCCGTTCTGTTTTTAGCTTTGTTATTAAGCCCATTGCGCTCAAATGAAAGAACGTCTGCCAACAGTAAGCGAACTTTCTCCATCCATCTCCAGGCGAATGGAGAAAATTCTTCTGACCACGGTATCACGCTTGATCTTACGGTACCTGTAAATAATAAAAAGGAAAAGGATTCGGATCATAATAACCCGGATCTGATGCGGAATAAACGACATGCTGATGAAGACAAGCATGAACATCATCATCATGATTTTGATAAAAGTAAAAGCAGGAAAAGAATAATTAATATGCTAACTGGTCTTTTACTTAAGATTATTATTGCCGTTAGCTATTTTTCCATATTACTTTGCAGCTATGTAAGCATATCCCACTAATTAGCATGAAAAATTTTATAAACCATAATGGTCGTATTTATGAAGAAGGACAAACTGTTCTTGCGATAACTGATCATAGTTACCGGTATGGTGACGGGCTTTTTGAGACAATGAAAGGAACAGCAGGAGCCATTATGTTTAAAGAAGATCATTTTGAAAGATTGTACTCAGGATTAAGAATTTTAAAGATCAATGTTCCGGCGCTGTTTACGAAACAATACATCGAAGACCAAATTAAAGACCTTTGCAAAAAAAATGATTGTAGAGGGCTGGCGAGGATACGGCTTTCAGTATCAAGAGGGAGTGGAGGGCTGTATGATTGCGATAATAAATTCTCGTATTCGATCGAATGCTGGCCATTAGAGGAAAGAGGGCTTAACGAAAATGGATTGGTGATCGATATTTTTCCCGAGGCAAGAAAAAGCATTGATGCATTTTCGAATCTTAAATCGGCCAATTACCTGCCTTATATAATGGCGGCTGTGTGGGCAAAGGAAAACAAACTGAATGATGCTCTTGTTTTAAATGCTCATGGCCGCATTTGTGATGCTTCTATAGCCAATGTTTTCTGGGTAAAGGATGAAGTGATCTTTACTCCGCCATTAAGTGAAGGTTGTGTAGCGGGGGTGATGAGAAAAAAAATTTTAGATTTGGCAATCCGGAGGCAGGGTTTTCTCGTAAAGGAATCTGTCCTTACGGAAAGTACCTTGTTTGATGCTGACGAGATTTTTCTTACGAATGTCACTTCGGGCATTAAGTGGGTAAAAGCAAGCAGGGACACGATCTATAATAACACGATTAGTAGCAAAATATTTTGTGAGCTGGTTTGAACAATTTTCCTATCAGATTGTTATATACCAGGTAAGGCTTTATGAATCGTCCCGTAAGCATTTTTTGGTTTCGTCGTGATCTGCGCCTGTATGATAATGCCGGGCTATACTATGCCTTAAAACAAGCAAACCCTGTTGTTCCTGTTTTTATTTTCGACCGCAATATTCTTGATGACCTGAGCGATAGTGGCGATCGGAGGGTAGAGTTTATTCATTCCTCACTAGAACAAATGCAGCGTCTGCTTGCAGTAATCCAGTCCACATTAGATGTACGATATGGGGATCCGCTTGAAATATGGAAGCAATTGTTAGAAGACTATACCATCACCAATGTTTACACCAATCATGATTTTGAACCTTATGCAAGAAAAAGAGACGAAGAGGTGGCAAAAATGCTAAATGCCAATGGCATTTCCTTTCATACTTATAAGGACCATGTGATTTTTGAAAAGGATGAAATATTGAAAGATGACGGAAAACCTTATACTGTATTTACACCCTATTCCAAAAAATGGAAAACAACGCTGAATGACTTTTTTCTTTCTTCCTATCCCACAGAGAGATATTTTTTAAAATTTTTCAGACAAGCCGAAAAAAAGATTCCCTACCTCGGTGAAATGGGGTTTAAACCGACCGGCACCGCGTTCCAGGTAAAAAACTGGCGAACAGAAGTAATAAGAAAATATAATGAGCAAAGAGATTTCCCTGCTGTTAATGGTACGTCAAGATTAAGCGTTCATCTACGGTTCGGTACTATGAGTATTCGTGAGCTGGCAAGAGAAGCCGGCATGCTCAATGAAGCTTTTTTAAATGAGCTTATCTGGCGTGATTTTTATCAAATGATACTCTGGCATTTTCCGCATGTTGTTGACAGGGCGTTCAAGCCTGAGTATGATAACATCAATTGGAGAAATAATGAAAAGGAATTTGAAGCCTGGTGCAACGGAAAGACCGGCTACCCGATTGTTGATGCGGGAATGAGAGAATTAAACGAAACGGGGTTTATGCATAATCGGGTTCGTATGATCGTAGCCTCGTTTCTTATAAAACATTTATTGATCGATTGGCGATGGGGTGAGGCTTATTTTGCAAAAAAATTGTTGGACTTTGACCTTGCTTCAAACAATGGAGGCTGGCAATGGGCAGCAGGCTGCGGTTGCGATGCAGCTCCTTATTTCAGAATATTCAATCCTTATTTGCAAACACAAAGGTTCGATCCTGAATTAAAATACATTCGTCGATGGGTTCCTGAGTTTGGCGAATTGAGCTATCCCAAACCAATCGTTGATCATGAGTTTGCAAGAAAAAGGTGTTTGGAAGTGTATAGTAGAGCGCTCAAGAAAAGTTCACTCTCGTGATTTCTTTAATTATAGTATTGATTGTTCCCAAACCTTGGATTGACAAAGTTGCTAAGCTTGGAACCAAAACGGTAACTCAGGCCAAAGCTTGTATAATAATTATATCCTGAGGCAAGTTGTCTTCGTCTCGTAAGAACTTCCTGTTCAGTAGCGCCTCCCTTTGGAAGGTAAATTTGATCCCTGCTTAACCCGCCAAAGGCTCCAATATTAAAGGATAATCCACCTGAAATACGGACATTGAGAAACAGATCCATGCCAACATTAAAATA
>Ga0075429_100006304_pt1 | contig 10271 bp, 9 predicted proteins | sample RhiMetdeltSRZDD3_FD_75295 | JGI IMG/M metagenome (GOLD analysis project Ga0075429, IMG submission 75295) | Populus rhizosphere microbial communities from Tennessee, USA - Rhizosphere MetaG P. deltoides SRZDD3 | ecosystem: Host-associated > Plants > Roots > Rhizosphere > Soil | place: USA...
GAACGCGACATGACCGCGCAGGTGCTCGATACCATGGACCTCGAACGCGAGAAGGGCGTGACGATCAAGGCGTCTGCCGTGCGGATGTATTACACCGCCAAGGACAACCAGAAGTATGAGATCAACCTGATCGATACGCCCGGTCACGTGGACTTCGGCTACGAGGTCAGCCGGGCGCTCAAGGCGTGTGAAGGCGCGGTGCTGGTGGTGGACGCGACCCAGGGCATCGAGGCGCAGACCCTGGCGAACCTGTACCAGGCGCTCGACGCCGACCTCACAATCATTCCCGTCATCAACAAAATCGATCTGCCCTCGGCGCGCCCCGATGAGGTCGCAGAGGATATCGGCGCGCTGCTGGGCATCGATCCGCTCGACGTGATCCAGGTCTCTGCTAAAGAGGGCGTCAACGTGGACCAGATCCTCGAGGCGATCGTGACGCGTATCCCGCCGCCCAGGGATGCGGATGACTTGCCTCTGCGCGCCCTCATCTTCGATTCGCATTACGACCCGTACAAAGGCGTGATCGCTTACGTGCGGATTATGGAAGGTTCACTCAAATCCACCGATATACTGCGCATGTTTGCCACCAAAGTGGACATGCGTCCCGTGGAAATTGGCATCTTCGCCCCGGGTATGAAGCCGGTGCAAGCGCTGGGGTCCGGGGAAGTGGGCTATATCGCGACCGGATTTAAAACTGTCCATGAGTGCCGGGTGGGCGATACGATCACAAGCGCCGCGAATCCGGCTTCGGAGCCCTTCCCCGGGTACCGGAATCCCAAGCCGATGGTCTTCGCCGGGATCTATCCCGTGGAAGCCGACGATTACAGCGACCTGCGCGAGTCACTGGATAAACTCCAGCTCAACGATGCCTCGCTGACGTTCCAGCCGGAGACGTCCCAGGCGCTGGGATTCGGTTTCCGCGCCGGCTTTCTCGGCCTCTTCCACATGGAGATCATCCAGGAGCGTATCGAACGCGAGTACGACCTGGATGTGCTGTTCACGGCGCCATCGGTGGAATACGAAGTGGTAATGTACGACGGGGAAACTATTCCTGTTGACTCTCCGGCAGAGCTGCCCGACGAGTCAAAGGTCGCAGAGATCCGCGAGCCGTGGATGAATATCGAGATCATCACACCGACCGATTACTACGGTCCGATCATGGACCTGGTGACAAAGCGCCGCGGGGTTTTCAAGCAGCAGGAATACCCTGCGCCTCACCGCGTGCAACTGGATTATGAAATCCCACTCTCCGAGATCATCATCGATTTCTTCGACGATCTGAAGTCGCGCACCAAGGGTTATGCCTCCCTCGATTATCAGTTCCTCGAATATCGCCCGGATGAATTGCAGAAGCTTGAGATCCTCGTCAACGGCGAACCGGTGGATGCACTGGCGACGATCGTCCACCAGAAGGACGCGTTCCACAAAGGTCAGCGGCTGATCACCAAGCTCAAGGAGCTGATCCCGCGCCAGCTGTACGACGTTGCCATCCAGGCCGCGGCTGGCGGACGCGTCATCTCGCGCGCGAATGTCAAAGCCACGCGCAAGGATGTGCTGGCAAAGTGTTACGGCGGCGATATCACCCGCAAGAAGAAATTGCTCGAGAAACAAAAGAAGGGCAAGAAACGTTTGAAGATGGTCGGGAATGTGGAAATCCCCCAGGACGCGTTCATGGCGGTCTTGAAATTAGATGAGGAATAGGATCCGCGCTGAGCGGAAGACTGAGCTAGGCGAGGTCTGTAGTCGAAGCACCCTTCGACTGCGGGCTGCGCCCTCCGCTCAGGACGAGGTGTTCTCATTATGAAAGATGTAAAACGCTGGCTTCCGGGCGCGCTCATCAGCATCCTGTTGATTGTCGCCATCCTGTACTTTGTCGACCTGCGCGCCATGGTGGATGCCATGCGCACCGCCAACTTTAGTTTGCTGTCGATCGCGTTCGCCATCGGCTTTCTGTGGGTGGCCGTGCGCGCGATCGTCTGGCGGACCCTTTTGCGAGACCGTCCAAGCTATAGCGATGTCTTCTGGACCGTTGGAGAAGGCTATCTGCTAAATAACTTCCTGCCCTTCCGGCTGGGGGAGCTCGGGCGGGCATTCCTGCTCAGCCGTAAATCAGGGATGCAATTCATGGAGATTTTGCCGACCATTGTCATCGAGCGCGCGGTGGACCTTGGCTTTAACGCGGCGATCTTTTTGACAGCACTGCCCTTTGTGGTCGGGAGTGAAGGCTCAGCACGGATTGGCATTATTGTAGGTGTGATTGTCGTTCTCAGTCTTATCCTGCTCTATGTGCTGGCGCGTAATAACCAGTGGGCGTTGGATTTTTTTCATAAACTCAGCACGCGCTGGCCCTCGCTGCAGCGTTTTGGTGGGAGCTTCCTCGAGTCCTTCTTAGCGGGGCTGAGCGTCTTGACCGATGGCTGGCTGTTCCTGCGCTTCCTGTTCTGGATGGCGGTCAACTGGGGGATCGCGATCATCTCGTATTATCTGATCATCCGCGCCTTCTTCCCGCAGGCGCAGCTTATCTGGGGCATGTTTGGGTTGGGTGGTGCCGCGTTCGGGGGCGCGATCCCTTCCTTGCCGGGAGGGGTTGGCACATTCGAGGGCGGGTTCGGCGGAGCCGTTGCCTTGCTGACGGGTGATGAGTCCCGGGCATTAGCCGTCGCATTGACGGGTCGACTGTATAACTACTTCAACAGCATCGTGATCGGCGGTATCGGTCTTTTGCGGGAAGGTCAGACCTTGTCTGGCGTCTACGCACAACTTAAAGCTCTGCGGTCCAAACCTGTCGAGGAAATGAACCAGTAACAAATGTTCCCTCTCTACGATACAGTACGTTCCCGAACATTCCCGCTCATCAACCTGACGTTGATCCTTGCGAATGTACTGGCGTTCCTATATGAACTGCAGATGGACCCGGCAACGCTCAAGGAATTCATCTTCACCTGGGGTTTTAGTCCGGCTCGATTTCTGAGCGATCCGAATACGTTCTGGAGGACCATCTTTTCGTCCATGTTCCTGCATGGCGGTTGGTTCCATATCATCAACAACATGTGGGTGCTGCTGATCTTCGGTGATAATGTGGAAGCTGCTATGGGCAAGATTCGCTACCTTCTCTTCTATTTGCTGAGTGGCGTAGCAGCAGGACTGCTCCAAACCTATGTCCTGTCAACCAGCACGGTTCCCATGATCGGCGCGAGCGGCGCGGTGGCAGGGGTGCTGGGCGCGTATCTAATCCTGTTTCCACGCTCACGGATCGCCAGCCTGGTGCCCATCCTCTTCATATTTACAATCGTGGAAATCCCCGCGATGCTGTTCCTGATCTTCTGGTTTTTTTCGCAGTTGTATTCCGGCTGGCTCGCCATCCAGGGAGGCGGCGGGAGTGGGATTGCCTGGTGGGCGCATATTGGGGGATTTGCATTTGGTGTGCTTATGGTACTTTTCTTTCGAAGACGGACACCCTATCAAATCGAATACAGGAGAGATTATGGCTCGTAATTTTTTCATCACCGGTGGCGCGGGGTTCATCGGGTCGAACTATGTGCGCAGGCTGATAGAGCGCGGCGACAACGTCACCATGTACGATAACCTGTCCCGGGCGGGGGCGCCGAAGAATATCGCCTGGTTGGAGGAAACCTTCGGGAAGGATGCGTTCCAGCTCATCGTGGGAGATCTGCGGGACGACAAGCTTTTAACAGAATCTGCGAAAGAGGCGGATGTGATCGTCCATCTGGCGGGGCAGGTCGCGGTCACCACATCGGTGATCAACCCGAGGGAGGACTTCGAAGCCAACGCGCTGGGGACGTTTAACGCCCTCGAAGCCGCGCGTTTATCGGAGAGAAACCCGATCTTCATTTATTCGTCCACCAATAAAGTCTACGGCGGCATGGACGATGTGGAAGTGGTCGAGGAAGCAACTCGCTGGCTGTATAAGGATCTGGTCAAGGGAGCATCCGAAGAACAACCGCTGGACTTCCATTCCCCCTATGGGGTTAGTAAAGGCGCTGGCGACCAATATACGCGGGATTACTCACGTATTTATGGACTGCGTTCTGTAGTCTTTCGCCAGAGCTGTATCTATGGACCTCGTCAATTTGGCGTGGAAGATCAGGGCTGGCTGGCGTGGATGATGATCGCAGCCGTGACCGGGAGGCAGATCACGATCTATGGCGATGGCAAGCAGGTGCGCGACGTGCTGCATGTGAACGATCTGCTCAATGCTTACGATGCCGCCATCGAAAGGATCGACCGTGCCAAAGGCCAGGTCTATAACATGGGCGGCGGACCGCGTAACGTGCTCGCCATCTGGGCGGAGTTCGGTCCCATCCTCGAGAAGCTGCTTGGGAAGAAGATCGAAATTGCACGCGCCGACTGGCGCCCTGGTGACCAGAAGGTGTTCTATGCGGATTACAGCAAAGCCAAACGCGAGCTCGGTTGGGAGCCGAAGATCGATCTCGAGGAAGGGCTGGAATTGCTGTTCGACTGGGTGGAGGCGAACAAAAAATTGTTCTGATAAATCCGATATAATCCAGCTTCTGAGCAAGGCAAAGCGACATGGCTAGCGTCATCACCTCAAGATATTCAAGGCAGGGATTGTGGTCTCTTTTTCTGATATCTGCATTTCCGCTTCATCTTTGGACACTGATCCTGGCATTCAGAGATATCTCGTGGTTGACGGAACGTACAAATGCATGGGATGCGATCGGAGTCCTCTCCTACGGCCTGCTTGTTGCTTTTGTAGAAAGTGTGGTGATCTTTCTCGTTATCGCTCTGCTGGGTTTTTTGACGCCCAGGCAATGGGAATCGGACAGGCGAATTACTTTTCTGGCTTTCTTAGTCCTGATCACATCGGTGTGGGCAATCATCAGCCAGTTGCTTTTCTTGTGGAATGTCTCTCTCCCCACCTGGGCAATTGCGTATCTGAGGCAGTCTGACCATCCGGTGCGGATCGTATATGGGGCAATTTTGATGGTCGTCATGCCAACCGTTTTGCTGCCTGCCTATTCCTTCCTGCGGACGAAAAAAGCAGTTACCGTCATGCAGGATCTGATGGAGCGCTTTTCCCTGTTAGCCATGTTCTATCTGTTTTTCGATCTGCTCGGGGTTGTGATTATTGTGATTCGCAACCTTTAGAAGGAACGTGGAATTGAGCAATCGCCTGAATCGTCGGGATTTTCTTAGACTTGCCAGCTATCTATCGTTCGGTCTGGCTTTGCCTCCGCTTGCGAAAACGCTGAACCCGCCCCAGCCTTTACAGGGCAATAAGAAAAATGTCATCATTCTTGTGTTCGATGCGTTTTCCGCCTTCCATCTTCCGATCTATGGTTACTCACGCAATACAACCCCCAATATTTCGCGGCTTGCGGAGCGGGCAATTGTATATCATAACCACTATGCCGGGGCGAATTTCACAACCACGGGGACGGCATCGCTGCTTACTGGCGCACTTCCCTGGTCGCATCGTGCATTTCAACAATATGGAGAAGTGCAGGAATCGTTTGTCAACAAAAATATCTTCAAGGCTTTTGAAGACTATCATCGGCTCGCGTATTCTCATAACCCCCTGGTGAACGTTTTGTTCCATCAGTTCATCAGGGATTTGGATGATTACATACCCGCAGAGCGCTTCATGCTGACAAGCGAGGGTTTCATCCCTTCGCTATTTGCCAGGGATGAAGATATTGCCACAGTCGGCTGGACGCGTGCCATGAAAAAAGATGAGGAGGGATCCGCCTATTCCCTATTCCTCTCCGAACTTTATAAGAGTTACCAGGATCATAGGATCGCGGCATACAAGCCCTTCTTTCCGTCTGGACTTCCGAGTGTTGAGCCAGGCAATTATTTTTTACTTGAGCAGGCCATGGATCGGATTGCAGACCAGCTTGAACGTACTTCCCAGCCTTTCTTTGGGTATTTTCATTTCATGCCGCCCCATGCCCCCTGCACAACTCATCGCGACTTTGAGGGCAGCTTTCGCAACGACCACTTGAAGACGGATCCCAAACCAGAAGATATCTTTACTCAAAATAGAAGCTGGGAACTTCTATTGAGGCAGCGCCTCTCGTATGATGAGTATATTTTGTACCTCGACAGAGAGTTCGGAAGATTTTTTGATTTCCTGGAAACCAGCGGATTGTTAAAAGACACCTGGGTTGTGTTGACCTCCGATCACGGCGAGTTGTTCGAGCGCGGCATTCGGGGGCATATTACCCCTGTGCTCTATCAGCCGGTTGTGCGCGTGCCTCTATTAATTTTCGAGCCGGGTCGAGAGCAGGGAGCGAACATTTACTCGTCCACCAGCGCTGCCGACCTCTTGCCAACCCTGCTTCATGTCACTGGCGGGAAACCAGCGGATTGGACGGATGGCGCCGTATTGCCTCCCTTTGCGGATGCCGCGCAAAGCCGGAATATTTATGCAATGCACGCTATGAAAAATGATCCGCGGGCTCCTCTCGTCCATGCGAGTGTAATGCTTGTCCAGGGACAATATAAACTGATGTATATCTTTGGGTACAAAGAGCTTCCAGACCAGGCCGGGCGCTTTGAGCTTTACGATATCGAATCAGATCCCGGTGAATTGATGAATCTGTATACGAAACAAAACAAAACGGGTGCGGCTCTATTGGAACAGTTGAGAGAAAAACTCGAGGAAGTAAATCAGCCCTATAGATAGATTTCCTGCGTCCTGCTTTGAGTCGATTAACGCCGTCGATAAAAGACAGAGAGAACCAGCGCGCCCAGCAGACCGTCGAAAAAATCCACGGTGGTATCTGTCACGCCGCGCACCATCTGGGTAGCGAAGAGGAAATCAAAGATATATTCGTAGAACTCCCAGAAGATCGCGGTTGTGGCGGTGCAGGTGAATGCAAAGAGGACCTGGATGGGAAAGGGGATTTCTCCAACGAGCGTTTGGGCGTTCCTGATCGCGACGCGATAGAAATACGTGATCGCCACACCGCCGAGGAAGTGGGTTGGGATATCCAGTGGCGGGAATAGGCTGAAAAGCTGCAGAGAACGGGCGATCAAATAAAAGATGAAAACAGCGAGCGGTGCCCAGGCGGCCTGGCGCAGAGTCTCAGAGACCCAGGCGATCACTTGTTTGTTTCGCATAAATAACCTCAGTAGTATGATTGTATCAATGATAAAGGCAACCGTCTCTGCGTTATAATCTTGGTCGCTCCCTGGGGTAGCAGACCCTGGATCGAAATTCAAAATGAAAATTCTCACAGAGTTGACATACTATCGCCCGCACACGTCGGGACTCACGATTTACGCCGAACGCCTGGCTCGTGCTTTCGTAAAACGCGGTCACCAGGTCACGGTCATGACGACACAATATGATCCGTCACTGCCGCTCGAAGAAACTCTGGATGGCGTGAAAATCATACGGGTGCCGGTGGCGGCGCGTATCAGCAAGGGCGTGATCGCGCCCGCTTTTGGTCTGGTCGCCACGAAGCTTGTCGCCCGGCATGACGTCATCCAGATGCACCTGCCTCAGTTCGATGCGCCGGGTGTGTCGCTGCGCGGCCGCCTCTTCGGTAAGCCGGCGGTGCTTACCTATCATTGCGACCTGTTCCTGCCGCCTGGAATCTTCAACCGCTTTGTCAACGCGGTGGTGGATTTTCAGAATAACATGGCAGGGATATTGTCGAATCATATCGTGACCTACACCCGGGACTATGCCGATCATTCGCCCTACCTTTCGCGCTACACATCCAAACTGACTCCGATCCTGCCGCCGGTGGAGCTGCCGAACCCGCTTCCTGGCGCGGTGGAGGCCTTTGCGGAGGAACACCGTATTCGGGAGAGACATCCTGTGATTGGGATGGCCGCACGCTTCGCCGCCGAGAAAGGCGTGGAAGTCTTGCTGGACGCCCTTCCGACCATTCTGAAGAAATATCCGAAGGCACAGGTCCTTTTTGCAGGCCAATACGAGAACGTCATCGGTGAGCAGGCATATTCCGATCGATTAATGCCGCGCATCCGTGAATACGAAATTACGGGGCACTGGACGTTCCTGGGCAACCTTGACCCGGTCGAGATCGCGGCGTTCTACCCCAACCTGGATGTGCTAACCGTGCCCTCCTTGAACTCGACCGAAGCCTTTGGTCTCGTGCAGGTCGAGGCGATGATGAACGGTGTGCCGTGCGTCCCGTCTGCGCTGCCGGGGGTGCGCCAACCCGTGACGATGCATGGCATGGGGCGAGTCGCCCAAATCGGCGACTCGGCTGATTTAGCGGCGTGCATCCTGGACGTCCTGGATGAACCGGATAAGTATCGGGGGGACGTCGAGGCAATCAAGAAAGCGTATGATCCGGACTCTGTGGCAGCCGAGTATGAAAAAATGTTCGAGCGACTGATGAAGAAAGGAAAGTAATCCATGGACGCGTTGGGAATAAATGGTGGTTTGTTACTGCTTCAATTCATTTTTACAATACTATGCGTCGGGCTGCCTGTGATTTCCCTGATCAGCCTGGCAGGAAAGAAACTTACCGGGATGCCTCTCGCGCTATGGGCGTTTGTGATCTGCGTTGTCCCATTAGTTGGATCCCTGGCATACTGGATCATAAAACCTGTTCGAGAGGGCAACGCATGAAAAAAGATTATCTCTGGCTTCAAATGATCGAGCTGCCCTACTTCCGGGCCCTGCTGCGGGCGGTGGAAGCTCCCTATTATGAAGAGTTCACTCTCCCAGCGCCCGTGCTGGATATTGGCTGCGGCGACGGGCACTTTGCCAAGCTGGTCTTCGACCGCAAGATCGATGTCGGAATCGATCCGTGGCATGAGCCGATCCAGGAAGCCAAAAAATTCGAGGGCTATCAAAGTCTGATCGAGTGCGACGGGTCCAGGATCCCGGTCCCGGATGCCTACTTTTCCAGCGCGTTCAGTAACTCGGTGCTCGAACATATCCCGCATGTGGAAGACGTCTTAAAAGAAGCGGCGCGTGTGCTCAAGCCGGGCGCCCTGTTTCTCTTCTGTGTACCCAACCCGCGCTATCTGACCGAGCTGTCGATTGCGCGTTTCCTGGGAAAACCATATGCGGACTGGTTTGGGCGCGTATCACGCGTTCGCCATGCTGACAATCCCGATGTCTGGCAGGCTCGTCTGGAGAAAGCCGGATTCCGGCTGGAGCGTTGGTGGCATTATTTCACCCCGGCGGCGATGCGCGCCTTCGAATGGGGACATTATTTGGGGCTGCCCTCCCTCGTGGCAAGAAAGCTTACCGGTCGCTGGGTGATGGTTCCAACAAAGTGGAATTTGGGTCCCATTGAGAGCCTGATACGCCCCTACACTTCCATCGAGCCATGCGATGACGGCACGATGACGTTCTACGTGGCTTATAGGCGGTAACAGGCTGCAACTGTACGAATCCATTTAAACGGAAGTAATGCCCAAAATGCAATCTGCATTTTGGGCATTGTCTTTTATAGCCTGCGAACAGGTTTGCCCACCTTTGCAATACAACTTCTATGCTCTCTACAACTCACAGGATGTAACCTAAGTGTTGGAGACTTCGTCTTGTTCCCGATACCTCTACGAGCCACACGAAGTGGAGTAATTTTGCCTGGCCAGGGTACGACGGAACAAAGGCTCGAAATACCTTCATGCGACAGGGAGGTCGTTGTGGTCTTCAAGAATAAACAAATTGCCGGTTTTCGAATAACGCTGATCGTGGTGCTTATGGCAGCCATGTACGGCGTACTTCCTATTGGAGCCAGTGCGCAGGCCTCGGACGAGTTGCTACCGGCAAAAAATGACTGTCAACCCGATAGCGGCTGGATGTGGACAGCGGGACCTTCCGAGCCGGATATTGCAGCGCAGGCACAGGCAGAACTGGCGGAGGAGGGGATTTACGGCAGTGTTGAAGCCAGGGGCTATGGAGAGACGGACAGTTGTGGCAAGTACGTTCCCCACGACATGGATTTTTCCATCCGGCTTGCGGATAAACAGGTTTCATCCCAGGAAGGCGTGAATGATGCCATCCTCTCTACGCTGAATAAACATGGCAAGCCGAGCCTTGGCAACGTAAAGCTGATTTCCTCGGATGGCAGCTTAATCTCAAATAACATCAACAAAGACAGTTCACTATCCAAAGAAATGGTGGTGGATGCTCTGCCTGCGCAGGCTCTTGCCGGAGATCCCATTACCAAAAACGTCTATGTGATCGTGTATGATCCCCTGCTGACCAATGGTCAGTCGCTAAGCCAACGTTTAGGTTGGAATAGCCACGCGACGATCACACAGCAGACTGTGGATTTCTTCAAGCAAACCAC
>Ga0075429_100006309_pt1 | contig 10268 bp, 8 predicted proteins | sample RhiMetdeltSRZDD3_FD_75295 | JGI IMG/M metagenome (GOLD analysis project Ga0075429, IMG submission 75295) | Populus rhizosphere microbial communities from Tennessee, USA - Rhizosphere MetaG P. deltoides SRZDD3 | ecosystem: Host-associated > Plants > Roots > Rhizosphere > Soil | place: USA...
CGCCGCCGAACCCGAACGACGTCACCGTGCTCGTCGACGGGATGGCGGTGCCGCGGAACGCCAGCCACACCAACGGCTGGGACTACGCCCCGGACGCCAACACCATCACGCTGTTCGGCAGCTACTGCGACCGTCTGCTGAACGGGCAGATCATGAACGTCCAGTTCATCTACGGCTGCCCGGGCCCGGTCGATCCGGGATGACCTGAGCCGCCAGGCTGGTCCTTCGACACGATGCTGGTGCTCGCGGAGCGAGCACCAGCATCGGCTCAGGACGAACGGGGGAGCGGGGCCAGCGTCGGGATCAGGACGAACGGGGACGGGGGAGCGGCGGAGCGGGGGCCAGCGTCGGCTCAGGACGAACGGGGCTGGAGGCCGGCTCAGGACGAACGGGATCTAGCTCCGAGCCGGCCTGCGCTCAGCCAAGACTCACCCCGGATCCTCGATCGGGTTGCAGACGCCGATCTCCATGATCAGGTAGAGAAGGACGCGCTCCTGCGGGACGAGGCCGCGGTGGGTCTTGTCGGCGGTGTGGTAGGTCGAGTAGAGGACGCGGCCGCAGCTGGGCTCGAAGGTGACGGTGTGGGGGGATTGCTGGCCGAGGTAGTCGCCGGAGATCCAGGTCTTGGCGGTGTTGCGGATCGGGTTGCCGTGCATGTCGGTGCCGATGGTGACGGTCGGCAGGCCGCGGATCAGGGTCCAGGCGCCCTCGATGACGAAGTCGTCGGCGTCGATGACGCCGTCGACGTAGTTGCCGGGGACCTCGGGATCGTCGCTGGTCGGCTCGATCAGCGGGCCCTTCTGGCCGTCGAGCCAGGTCTTGAGGATCGGATCGGCCGCCGACGAGTGGCGCGAGAAGTGGCCGAAGTCGCCGTCGACGACGTTGATCGTGTTCGAGGCGACCATGGCGGCGGTGGTGTCGATGGTGTCGTCGAGCTGGATGAAGTCCGGGAACGCGGCGTCCTCCCACTCGGCCGACCAGTCGGTGATGTAGAGCTTGCCGCCGGCGGCGACGTACTCCTGGATGTTGCGGCGGACGTCGGCGCGCATCAGCCACGAGACGTCGGAGTCGTAATTACAGGGCACGAAGATGATGTGGTATCGCTTCATCCGGTTCACGTTCGTGAACAGGTCGCTGATCGAGCCCTTGTGCTGGCTCTCGAACGGCGGCGGCCCCGGGTCGTCCCACAGCACGTCGTTCTCGATGGCGGCGTAGAGATCGAGCCAGTCGGTGCGGCCGAAGCTGGCCTCGACGGCGCGGCCGCTGGCGTTGACGTCGACGAAGCCCATCTTGGCCAGGATGTCCTCGACGTGGTCGGAGTCGGCGATGGCGAGGGCGATGTGCGGGATCCACTGGCCGTGCGACGGATCGTGCTTCGACGGCAGCGTCGTCTTCGCCGCTGGCAGCTCGACCGCCTCCTCGGCGGCGACCGTGATCGACTCGACCCGCCGGAACTGCGCCTTGTCGATGACGAGCTTGTGCGCGCCAGCGGTGACCGGCACCTGGAAGTAGCCGTGGACGTCCGACACCACCGCGTTCGGCGGCAGGTCCTGGCACGGATCGCAGTAGGCGCCGTCGGGGAACGCCGTGGGCGCCTCGTCGCGCACGTAGATGACGGCGCCGGCGATCGGGATCTCCTCGCCGGCCGGCACCATGCCGGGCGCGTTGCCCGGCGCCCACACCCGGCCGGTGATGGTGCCGGGACGGGCGACGGGGCCGTCCGGCGGCATGTCGATGCCGCCATCGCGGCCACTCATGGATCCGTCACGATTGCCTCCGCCGGCGTCGTCATCGCCGGGGATCCCACCAGACGGTCCGCAAGCCCCCAGAACAAGACCGATCGAGAGCAGCGCACGCGGAGAAAGACGCATCGAGCACCTCGGGGAAGCGAACGTTTTTTCTCAGCCTGCGCCTCGAAATCTCACGCGAATGGCCGTTTCTCGCCATTCGCGTGGTCGCAAACGCTCGCGCCACGAGTTCGTCACCGACTGGCGCTTCGCGACAGCGACAGCCACCCTACTCCACCGCACCACTTCGCCGCCGCCGTCCCCCCGACCGTGTGAAGATCCTATCGCAGGGCGCATCGAAGATGCGAGATTGTTTCGTCGGCGCGACTGCCCTTGACTGAGGCGATGGCCATGCCCGTGCCTCCGCAGAACGTCAGCCTCACCCCGACGCAAGAGCGACTCGTCCAGGACGTCGAGCGCATGCTCGGCGCGCTCACCGGCATCGACGGTCCCACGCCATCGATCAGCGGCCACATGCGCGTCCGCGCCGGCGACCGCGAGCGCGATCTCCTGCTCGGCAGCCGCACCGTCACCGGGCGGACCACCGTCCTCGACTGGCGCGCCGCGCCGCTCGCCGAGGTCTTCTTCCGCTACCGCCCCGGCGACGACTACGAGGTCGACGTCGACGATCGCGTCGTCACTGGCACCCTGGTGTCGCGCCACCGCCTCGGCTTCGCCGGCGGTCAGCTGGTCGAGATCCAGGGCGACGACGAGGTCCTCGCCCGCGCCGGCGACGGCACCTGGATCGCGACCACGCCGCTGGCGCCGCCGCCACCCGGCCTGCACGCGCGGCGACGCCCCGCCCTGCCGGTGCTCGACGCCGCCCAGCGCCGCGCCGTCGAGCTCGCCGACGACCTGTCGGTCCTCGTCGACGGCGAGGCCGGCGTCGGCAAGACCCTGGTCGCGCTCCACCGCCTCGCCCACCTGCGCGAGCGCGCCGCCCAGGAGGGCCGCCGCTTCCGCGCCGCCGTGCTGGCGCCGACCGAGGGCCTGCGCCGCCTGTGCCGGCAGATCGCCGATCGCCTCGGCATCGAGCGGGTCGAGATCGCCACCGTCGACGACTGGCTGACCGAGCGCGGCCGCAAGGCGTTCCCCGCCCTGCCCGAGCGGACCAGCCTGGGCGCCACCGCCGGCGTGGTCCGCCTCAAGCGCCACCCGGGCGTCCGCGCCGCCCTCGACGACCTCGCGCCGCGCGCCGCCTACGACGAGGACGACCGGCCGCTGTCGGCGGTGCGCGCCGACCTCCTGTACCTGTTCGGCGACCGCGAGCGCCTGGATCGCGTCGTCGCCGCCGCCGGCGGCGCCCTGCCGGAGCGCGCCGTCGACGAGGTCATGGCGCACACCCACGTCCAGTTCACCCGCACCACCGAGCAGGCGCACCGCCACGTCGACGCCGACCGCCTGATCGCCGTCGACGATCGCCCGCTCGACGCCGGCACCCCGCTCGAGGACGCCGGCAGCTTCGACGTCGAGGACGTGCCGGTCCTGTTCGAGCTGGCGCGCCGCCGCGGCAAGGGGATCGCCGCCGCCCTGCCGACCTACGATCACATCGTCCTCGACGAGGCGCAGCTGGTGGCGCCGCTCGAGCTGGCGGTGATCGGGAGCGCGCTCCGCCGCGGCGGCACCCTCACCGTCGCCGGCGATCCGCGCCAGGAGACCGACGACAGCGCCTGGTTCGGCGGCTGGGACGCGGCGCTGCGCGAGCTCGGCGTCGAGCAGCACCAGCACGTCACCCTCACGCAGACCTACCGCTCGGCGGCGCCGATCACCGCGGTCGCGCGCGCGCTGACCGCGCAGCCGCCGGCGTCGGTCCCGGCGGCGTCGCCGGCGGTCCGCGCCACCGCCTTCCCCGGCGAGTTCCACCTGGTCGCCGAGGTCGCCGCCACCCTCGAGGCGATGGTCGCCGGCCACCCGCACGCGACCGTCGCGGTCGTCGCCCGCACCCGGACCCAGGCGCGCCGCCTTCATGACGAGCTGGCCCGCGGCCTCGACACGACGCTGGTCCTCGACGGCGCCTTCACCTTCGAGCCCGGCATCGTGGTGACCACCGGCGCCGAGATCCAGGGCCTCGAGTTCGACGCGGTCGTCATCCCCGACGTCGCCCCCGAGCCGTACCCGGCGACGCCCGAGGCACAGCGCGCGCTCTACGTCGCCCTCACCCGCGCGCGCGACTGGCTCTGGCTCGCCACCAGCGATCGCTGGTCCCCGCTGATCCATCCGGAGCCGGCCGCCGCTGAACCCGCGTGAGGCGCGCCCCCCTCACGCGCCCCTCCCTCGCGGGCGTTGGCTCGCTGACGGTCGCCGTCGGTCGATGTCCCTATCGTGGACTGACATGACCGAGGGGGACTCTTGATGAAGGCCATCGCGATCAGCTTCGTTCTCGCCGCCGTCACGTTCGCCGCCACGACCCGGGCGAACGCCGAGTGCAACTGTGTGTCGATCGCCGCCGATGTCGCGGCGTCCTTCCAGGCCCAGGCGGCGCGCGCCGACGGCCTGTACGCCCGCGGCGACTTCGAGGCGGCGCTCGCGCTCTATGTCCAGGGCTACGCCGCCACCAAGGCGGCGCCCTTCCTCTACGCCCAGGGGATGTGCCAGTGGCAGCTCGGCAACAGCGCCGACGCCCGCGGCCTGTTCGAGCGCTACCTGGCGGTGCGCGGCGAGCTCGCGTACCGGGCCCGCGCCGAGGCGGCCATCCGCCGCATCGACGGCGGCGCCGCGACGCTCGCGGTCTCCACCCTCGGCGCCACCGGCGAGCTCGGCAGCCGGGTCGGCGGCGAGGTCGCCGGCATCGGCGCCGGCGTCGCCGGAGTCGGGGCCGGCGTCGCCGGCGCCGGGGTCGACGCCGGCATGGGCGTCGCCGGCGGGCTCGACGCCCGCCTCGATCGCAAGCCGCCCAAGGTCGCCAAGGGCGCCGCCATCGTCCTCGGCGTCGTCGCGGTGGCCGCGATCGGCGCGGTCGCGATCCAGGGCATCCACGCCGGCTTCAAGGACGACGTCGACTTCGACACCAAGTTCGGGCTCGGCATGGGCCTCAGCGGCGCCGTCGTCGGCGGCACCGCGATCTATCTCTGGGGCCTCACCGCCGCGACTGGCGCGGTCGCCGGCGCGGCGCCGTGCGGCCTCGCCGCCGCGCCCCGGCGCGTGATCGCACCGGTCGCGTTCCACGGCGGCGGCGGGCTCACCGCGGCGATGTCGTTCTGATCGGATGGCCGGCTGGCTCAGCGCCGGCCGACGCGCGCGCGGGTCGCCCGCGCCTTGGGCGTGACCGACTGCGCGACCGCGGTGCGCTCCTTGCCCTGGCTCGGCTTGCCGTGGTTGGTCGAGCCCCGGGTCGACTTCCGCGACGGCCGGGTCTGCGAGTCCTCGAGGGTCGCCGTCATGCCGGCCGGCTTGCGCTTGAGGCTGCGGTGCTCTCCGGCGGCGGCGGCCTTGGCCTTCTGCTCCTCGACGATCTTTCCTCGCGGGCGCGATGGCTGTGGCATGAGGCGATGCTAGCACCTCGATCTGGACGCGGGTCACTTTGTGGGCCATCTCCCGCCGATGTAGGGTGGCAGCATGCGTCACGGCCTCACGCTCGTCCTCGCCCTGACGGCCGCCGCGTGCGGTGGGACGCCGAGCTCGTCGCTGACCGGCGACGCCGGACTGTCCGACGCGGCCCCACCGGAGCCGCCTCCGGACGCGATGCCGCCGCCGCCACCCCGCGTCCGCTTCGTGGCGATGGGCGACACCGGCGAGGGCAACCCGGACCAGCGCCGGGTCGCGGTGGCGATCCGCGACCTGTGCGCCGCCCGCGGCTGCGACTTCGTGCTGCTCCTCGGCGACAACATCTACGACGAGGGGGTCTCGAGCCTCGACGACCCGCAGTGGCAGACCAAGTTCGAGGAGCCGTACCGCGACATCGACCTGCCGTTCCAGACCGCGCTCGGCAACCACGACTACGGCGGCCGGCTGCTCTTCCCGATCCCGGGCCTCGGCAACGAGTTCACGAAGTCGGACTTCGAGGTGATGTACAGCGAGCGATCCCGCAAGTGGATCATGCCGTCGCAGCACTACACCTTCAGCTACGGCCACGTCGGCTTCATCGTCCTCGACACCAACAGCCTCATGTGGGCCGACACCAGCCACGGCGACCAGCGCGAGTGGTGGCCGACCGCGCTGATGGAGCTCCAGGGCAAGGAGTGGCTGTTCGTCGTCGGCCACCACCCGTACCGGTCCAACGGCAGCCACGGCAACGCCGGCAGCTACGACGCGCCGGAGCTCGGCGGCGTCCCATTGCCCAACCCGATCCCGCAGCTCAACGGCACCTCGCTCAAGCAGTTCTTCGACGAGGTCGTGTGCGGCACCGGCGACGTCTACCTGTGCGGCCACGACCACAGCCGGCAGTGGCTGGACGCCCCGGACGCCCTGTGCGGCACCGAGCTGATCGTGAGCGGCGCCGGCTCCAAGGTCACGAACCTGCGCGACCACGACAACCGCAGCTACTACGAGGACGCCAGCGAGGTCGGCTTCCTCTACGTCGACATCGAGGGCAAGCGGCTGACCGGCGGGTTCTACGACGCCGACGGGAATCTGGACTTCGAGCGGATCATCGAGCACCCGTAGCCCGGCCCGCGAACGGGCCGCGCCGCGGCCCGTTTTTCGGTTGACGATATTTTAGTTTGTTCTAAGTTTAAACCGTGAACGCCTTCGCCGCCCTTGCCTCCCCGCGCCGCCGCGAGATCCTGCGGCTGGTCTGGCGCGGCCCGCAGGCAGCCGGCGACATCCACCGCGCCCTCGGCGACGTCACCTTCGGCGCGGTGTCGCAGCACCTGCGCGTGCTCAGCGACGCCGGCCTGGTCGACTGCACCCGCCAGGGCCGGTCGCGCCTGTACGCCGCCCGCCGCGACGCTCTCGGCCCGCTCCGCCGCTGGCTCGAGGCCGAGTGGGACCACGCGCTCTACCAGCTCAAGCTGCGCGCCGAGCTCGAGGAGGCCCGTCGCGGCCCGCGCGCCGCCCGCCGCCGCCGCCTGCACCGACCCCGCACCTCCGAGGCCACGCCATGACCGAGCTGCCGTTCCACGTCGACCGCGAGATCGTCATCTGCGCGACCCGCGCCACCGTGTTCCGCTACTTCACCGACAGCGAGCGCTTCGCCGCCTGGTGGGGCGCCGGCTCGCGCATCGATCCGCGCCCCGGCGGCGAGATCTGCATCCGCTACCCGGGCGACGCCGTCGCCCGCGGCACCGTGGTCGAGATCGTCGCCGGTGAGCGCATCGTCTTCACCTACGGCTACGAGCGCGCCGGCGCCCCGATCGCCCCCGGCGGCTCGCGGGTGACCATCACCCTCGGCGACGTCGCCGGCGGCACCCGCGTCCACCTCCGCCACGACGTCCACGACGCCGCCATCGCCGACGGCCACGTCGACGGCTGGCGCTACCAGATGGCGCTGTTCGGCAACGTGGTCGCCACCGAGCAGCACGCCGGCGCCCCGGCCCGGATCGACGCCTACCTCGCCGCCTGGTCGGAGACCGATCCGACCGCGCGCCGCGCCGCCCTCGCCGCCTGCTGCGCCGACGACGTCGTCTATCGCGACCGCTACGGCTACGCCACCGGCGTCGACGATCTCGTCGGCCACATCGGCGCCGCCCAGCGCCACCTGCCGGCGCGCCTCGAGCGCACCGGCGCGCCCCGCCTGAGCCTCGGCCTCGCCGTGGTCGACTGGCAGGCGCGCCGCGGCGACGGCGACCCGACCGCGACCGGCACGTCGGTGATCGAGCTCGCCCCCGACGGGCGGATCGCGCGCGTCACCGGCGTCTGGAGCTAGCTCGCCGCCGGCGGCACCACCGGCGTCTGCAGCGGCGTCAGCGTCGGGCCGAGGCGCAGGTCGGCCCACCAGTCGCGGGCCTCGGCGTCGGTCCAGGCCGGCACCTCCGGCAGATCGTCGAGGGCCTCGCCGAGGGCGGCGCCGTCGGGGTAGCGATCCACCGGGTGCTTGGCCAGGCAGCGGGCGACGATCGCCTCGAGCGCGGCCGGCACCGGGCTGCCGCGCCGCTGCGACGGCGGCACCACCGGGGCGCTGGCGTGGCGGCGCCACAGCTCGGCGTCGCCGTCGGCGTCGAACGGCAGGGAGCCGGTCAGGAGGAAGTACAGGGTGGCGCCCATCGCGTAGATGTCGGCGGCCGGCGTGCACTCGCCGCCGAGGAACTGCTCGGGCGCCATGAACTGCGGGGTCCCGATCATCGCGCTGTCGGGGGCGCCGTCGGCCACGCTGTCCGGTTCCCGGACGAGGCCGAAGTCGAGCACCTTCACGAAGTCCTCCTGGTCGGCGCCCGACAGCGCGAACAGGTTGGCCGGCTTGACGTCGCGGTGGACCAGCCGGCCCCGGTGCGCCTCGCCCAGCGACCGGCAGGCCTGGCGCGCGAAGTGGACCACCCGGCGCACGTCGAGCGGGCCGTGGCGGCGCACCATCGCGTGCAGGTCCATGCCGCGCAGGTACTCCATCGCGATGTAGGCGACGCCGTCGTCGCTGGCGCCGTAGTCGAAGATCTTGATCGTGTGCGGCGAGGTCAGCGCGCTGGCCGCGTGCGCCTCGCGCTCGAAGCGGAGCCAGATCACGTCGCGCACCGCCGGCGTCGCGCGCAGGATCTTGAGGGCGACGTCGCGGTCGAGGGCGTCGTCGTGGGCGAGCCAGACCTCGCCCATGGCGCCGCGGCCGAGCGGCGTGGTCAGCCGGTAGCGGCCGAGCTTGCGCGCCTCGGCGAGCTGGCGCCGCGAGCTCCACAGGAGGTGGCCCGACACCGTCGCGAACGCGAGCATCGCGCTCTCGAGGATCAGGTGGACGCTGAAGGTGGAGACGTCGACCCGCGAGCTCCACTGCGCGGCCAGCTCCGGATCGGCGGTGATGAGGCCGGTCAGGACCGCGAAGTAGCTGAGGTGGATCGGGACCAGCACCGCGACCGTGCGCCGCCACGGCGACGGCACCAGCGCCGCCCAGCCGCCGTAGTAGAAGGCGAGGCCGTGGCTGTACGGGCTGGTCAGGCCTCCGAACTGGGTCGCCATCCCGGCGGTGAGCGCCGCCGACAGCGAGAAGCAGATCACCATGCCGGTGTGAGCCGAGCGCAGCGACCGTCGATCGTTGCGCACCCAGAGGACGTCCATGGCGAGGCAGAGCGCGCCGGCGGTGCGCAGCGCCAGGATCCGCACCACGTCCGAGCGCGGGTACACCATGTAGTGCAGGTAGAGGTCGACGACGGTGAACGCCGCGTAGCCGGTGACCGCGACCACGGCCGCCACGCGGAGCGCACGCCGGTGCTCGGCGATCTCCTCGGGCGACCGCCGGCTGGCAGGGCCGGAGCGCCGGGTAGGCGTGTCGCCGACCACGATCTGAAGCTACCACCACCCACTCACGCTTGAGCGTGGCCGCCTCACCGGGTAGCTTGGCCGGTCATGGGTAACGCTGGGCCGATGATGGCGATCGCGGCGGCCGTGCTGGCCGCGGCCGCGACCGCCGACGCCCAGGTGGTGGTCGATCGGGCCCGGGTGACCCTCGATTTCCAGACCTACACCGGCGCCGGCCTGGCGGTGCGCCCTGGCCCCGGCCAGCTCGACGCCGACGACTGGCGCGTCACCGGCCTCGGCGATGCCCCCGACGCCGCCTTCGGCGAGGACCACGCCTCGCCCGGCTTCGCCCGCGGCGCGTCGGCCGGCGGCCAGTCGGCGCCCGGGCTGTACGCGTTCCAGGTGGCGCCCGGCGATTCCGCGTTCGGCCTCCAGCCCGGCGGCTCCGACTTCACGCCCGGCAGCGTCACCCTGCGCGCCGTCAACCGCACCGGCGCCGCCATCGCCGACCTGCGGGTGCGCTTCGGCTTCTGGGCGTCGAACGACCAGGACCAGAGCACGACCTGGGCGACGTCGTGGTCGCTCGACGACGTCACCTACCAGCCGGTGGGCCCGATGCTGGCCACCGACGGCCCGCTCGCGTCCGCGCCGGCGTGGACCGAGACGGTCGTCGACCAGCTCATCGCCGACGCGGCGATCCCGGACGGCGCCATCTTCTACCTCCGCTTCGACAGCGACGACGGCGGCGCGACCGGCGCCCGCGACGAGATCGCCATCGACGACCTCGCCCTGATCGTCGCCGGCTGCGGCGACGGCGAGGTGACGCCGCCCGAGGCGTGTGACGACGGCAACACCGCCGACGGCGACGGCTGCGCCGCGACCTGCGCGGTCGAGGACGGCTGGGGCTGCGCCGGCGCGCCATCGGTGTGCGCCCCGGTCTGCGGCGACGGCCGGCTCGTCGACGGCGAGACCTGCGACGACGGCGATGTCGCCCCCGGCGACGGCTGCGCCGCCGACTGCCGCGTCGAGGACGGCTGGACCTGCGACGGCGCGCCGTCGGTGTGCGCCCCGGTCTGCGGCGACGGGACGCTCGTCGATGGCGAGGCCTGCGACGACGGCGACCTCGATCCCGGCGACGGCTGCTCGGCGGCCTGCACCGTCGAG
>Ga0075429_100006311_pt1 | contig 10266 bp, 6 predicted proteins | sample RhiMetdeltSRZDD3_FD_75295 | JGI IMG/M metagenome (GOLD analysis project Ga0075429, IMG submission 75295) | Populus rhizosphere microbial communities from Tennessee, USA - Rhizosphere MetaG P. deltoides SRZDD3 | ecosystem: Host-associated > Plants > Roots > Rhizosphere > Soil | place: USA...
GCGGAACAGCACCTCCATGCCGAACGTGCGCGCCTCGTCCGGGATGATGGGCACGACGCGCTTGCCGTAGTTGGGCTCGCGGATCAGGTTACGCAACAGCTTGCCGAACACCATCGTGGTGGACACGGCCTGGTTCTCGCTGGTGCCGCCATCGAACTCCGAGAACACCTTGGGCGTGACCGGCGGCAGCGCCTTGGCGCGCACGATGCGCCGCGGGATCCCACCCCCGAGGGCGCGGCGGTGCTCGAGCAGGTAGTTCACCTCCGGGCTGTCGGGGCCGGGGTGGAACAGCGGTGCCTCCACGAGCTTCTTGTCGGGGATCGGCAGGCTCAGCGTGTCGCGGAACTTCTTCAGTTCCTCGACATCGAGCTTCTTCTTCTGGTGGGTGATGTTGCGCGCTTCGGCCCCGGTGCCCAGGGCCCAGCCCTTGACGGTCTTCGCGAGGATCACGGTCGGCCGGCCCCGGTGCGTGACGGCCGCGGTGTAGGCGGCGTAGATCTTGCGGATGTCGTGGCCACCGCGGCGCAGGTGCTTGATCTGGTCGTCGCTCAGGTGCTCGACCATCTTGAGCAGCCGCGGGTCGGCGCCGAAGAAGTGGTCGCGGACATAGGCGCCCGACTCGATCACGTACTTCTGCCAGTCACCGTCCACCGTATCGTTCATGCGCTCGACCAACACGCCTTCGTAGTCCTGGGCCAGCAGCGGATCCCACTCACTGCCCCAGATCAGCTTGATCACGTTCCAGCCGGCGCCGGTGAAGATGGCCTCCAGCTCCTGGATGACCTTGCCGTTGCCGCGCACGGGGCCGTCGAGGCGCTGCAGGTTGCAGTTGATCACGAACGTGAGGTTGTCGAGCTCCTCGCGCGACGCCAGCGTGAGCGCGCCGGTCGCCTCGGGCTCGTCCATCTCGCCATCGCCGAGGAATGCCCACACGCGCGAGTTCGAGGTGTCGGCGAGCCCGCGAGCGTGGAGGTAGCGGTTGTAGCGCGCCTGGTAGATGGCGTTCATGGGCCCGAGGCCCATGCTCACGGTGGGGAACTCCCAGAACTCCGGCATCAGGCGCGGGTGCGGATAGCTCGGAAGCCCGCGGCCCGACACCTCGCGACGGAAGTACTCGAGCTGCGACTCGGTGAGCCGGCCCTCGAGGAAGGCGCGCGAGTAGATGCCCGGCGCAGCGTGGCCCTGGTAGAAGATCTGGTCGCCCGAGCCGCCGTCATCCTTGCCGCGGAAGAAGTGATTGAAGCCCACTTCATAGAGGCTCGCGGCCGACGCGTACGTGCTGAGGTGCCCTCCCAGCCCGGAGAACTTCGAGTTCGCACGCACGACCATGATGGCGGCGTTCCAGCGCACGATGCGGCGGATGCGCTTCTCCATCTCCTCGTCGCCGGGGAACGGCGGCTCCTGCTCGGGGGAGATGGTGTTGATGTAGCGCGACTGCACCAGCCCCGGAAGGCCCACGTGCAGCTGGCGGGCGCGCTTGAGCACTCGGCGCAGCAGGAAGTCGGCACGCTCGCGCCCCTGTGAGTCGACGACGCCGTCGAGGGCCTCGAGCCACTCACGCGTCTCGACCGGGTCGCTGTCGGGAAGCTGGCGCTTGAACCCGATCTCGAGGTTGAGGTGGAAGCGCTCCGATTCGCGACGGTCATCCAGTGACGAGCGGTCCGGCTTGGCAATGCTCATGAGTTTCCTGGTCCTGCCGCCATCTCGGGCGGCGCGCGTCCGGGCGGGGCCGCCTCGGCGCGCGGTTCGCGCCGGCGGGCGGGGCCGGGTACGTGCGGGTGAGACAAAGGGGGTGGTTCGGACCCCTCAAGATAGCGGCCCGGCGTCAGGGGTCAACTTGCCCCTTGTGCGCCCCCCGGGCACGCGGACTACCCTCTGCGATCCGTCACCGTCCCTTGCCCGGAGGCCCCCGCCATGCCCGTCGCCAGCGCCGCCATGACCACGCTGTACCCCGCTCGCCGCGGCTCGCGGCCCGTCACTGCCGAGGACCTGTGGACGCTGCCGCGGCTCGGCGCTCCCGCGGCATTCCCGGATGGCAGCGGCCTCCTGTTGCCGGTGACCCGCTGGGATCTCGAGAAGAACGAAGCGCGCACGCAGTTCTACAAGGTGCCGGCGGCGGGTGGTTTGCCGGTCGCCCTGACGTCGCCCGATGTCTCGGCTGCGGAGCCGCGCGTCTCACCCGATGGCAAGCAGCTCGCGTTCACGCGCAAGGACGCCAACGGCAAGCCGCAGCTCATGCTCATGCCGCTGGACGGCGGCGAAGCGCGCAAGCTCACCGACCTGCCGAACGGCGCGTTCGACCCGCGCTGGCTTCCCGACGGCTCGGCACTGGTGCTGGCGAGCATGGTGCTCAAGGGCCACCTCACGCCCGAGGCCACGGCCGCCGAGCTCAAGCGGCGGGCGGACGATCCGGTCAAGGCGCACGTGACCGAGGACCGCTTCTATCGCTTCTGGGACACGTGGCTCACCACCGGCGAGGTGCCGCACCTGTTCCGCTGCGATCCCACGACCGGCGCGCTGACCGACCTCACGCCACAGGCCACGGTGTGGTTCGACTGGATGGATCCGTCGGGCCACTACGACATCAGCCCCGACGGCGCCGAGATCGCGCTGGCCGGCACGCTGTTCGACGACAAGCGCTCCCTGATCGTGAGCCGCATCTTCACCGTGCCCATCCAGGGTGGCGCGCTCACCTGTGTGACCGAGGGGCATCCGGCCGACGACCTGCGCCCGCGCTACTCGCCCGACGGCCGGCACCTGCTCTACGGCATGACGCATGACCCCGAGTTCTACGCCGATCGACCGCGCCTGATGCGCATGGACCGCAAGACCGGCAAGCATGAGGAGTGGCTCGGGAACTGGGACTACATCCCGCTGCACTGGGAGTACGCCGCCGATGGCGCCGTGCTGTTCGAAGCCGAACACGAGGCGCGCCAGAAGCTGTTCGCGTGGAACGGCCAGGGCGAGCCGCGCGCGATCACCGGCGACGGCTTCGCCTCGTCGGTGACACCCGTGCGCGGCGGTCGCGTCGCGTATCTGCACGCCACGCTCGCCGGCGCGCCGGAGCTGCACGTGATGCCGCAGGCCGGCGGCCCGGCCACGCGGATCACCGACTTCAGCGGTCCCATCAGCGCGGGATTCGCCACGGGTGAGGTCCGCGAGATGACGTTCGAGGGCTCGCGCGGTGAGGCCGTGCAGATGTTCGTCGTGCTGCCCGTGGGCCACGTGGCGGGGAAGAAGTACCCGCTCGTGCACATGATCCACGGCGGGCCGCACGGCACGTTCGGCGACGTGTGGCACCCGCGCTGGAACGCCCAGGCGTTCGCGGCCCCCGGCTACGTGGTGGCGCTGGTCAACTTCCAGGGCTCGACCAGCTGGGGACAGGATTTCGCGCAGCGGATCCAGGGCGAGTGGGCCGCACGCCCGGCCGAAGACATCCTCAAGGCCACCGACACGCTGATCGCCACCGGCCTCGTGGACGAATCGCGCATGGCCATCACCGGTGGCAGCTACGGCGGCTACATGGTGACGTGGCTCGCCGGTCACACCGACCGCTTCAAGTGCATCGTCAATCACGCGGGCGTGGCCGATCTCACGGCGCAGTACGCGAGCGACGTGACCCAGGGCCGGGGCACGGCGGCGGGCGGCGAAGCGTGGGACGGGCTCGAGAAACAGGACCTGTGGTCCCCGGTGCGCTTCGCGAAGGGCATGAACACGCCCATGCTGGTGATCCACGGCGAGCGCGATTATCGCGTGCCGGTGGGGCAGGGGCTGCTGATCTACGGATTGCTCAAGGCCAAAGGTGTGCCGGCGCGGCTCGTGTACTTCCCCGACGAGAACCACTGGGTGCTCAAGGCGAAGAACGCGCTGCTGTGGCTGCGCGAGGTGCACGGCTGGCTGGAGCGGTGGCTCAAGTAACGCAGACGCACCCCGACCTGCTCGAGTCGTGACTGGGCCGCGCCGCCGGATCCGCGTTCGTGTTGGCGGAGCCGGTCATGGCGCCGGCCGGGCTCAGCCCCGCGTGCGCTTCGCCGCCGCATCGCGCAGCAGCACGGCCGCCAGGTGTGCGCCCACGAACGTCAGCACGAGCATGCTCATCACGTTGTGCGCCGCACTGAGCGAAGTGGGGTAGGACACCGCCTCGGCGCTGCCCGCCACGATGCGCGTCCGCCACCACGGCCAGGCGAGCCACAGCCCGGTGCCGAGCGCGCCGGCCATGCTCACCGCCGCGATCAGCCCCATCGCGTAATCGAGCCGGCCTCGCCATGGCGCGACGCGCAGCCAGTGCAGCCACTGGTACGCCACGTACGCGAGCGTGAGCAGTGCACCGCCCGCCACGTGCAGCGTCTCGCCCGGCGTCTGCCCGAAGGCCACGCGCATGAAGAAGATGAGCATGCCGCCGAGCGCTTCGAACGCGAGCAATCCCCACATGGCGAGCAGGAGCGGTGAGCGCATGCGCCGACCGCGGGGATCGTCGGGTACGGCGCCGCTGGCAGTGGATCCGGGCGGTTCGGCGAGCGTCACGGCACCTCGTGCGGCGGACTACACCAGGTAGCGGAGCACGAAGATCGCCTCGCCCGAGCCGATGCTGACCGCCCACAGCACGAGGAACGTCCACGTGAGCCTGGGATGGTCGCGGAAGTACCAGCGGCCCGACTTTTGTTCCTGGTGAGCGAGCGTGCCGAGCACCACGAACACGAAATAGGCGATGAGCGACAGCAGTCCGTGTGCGGCGTAGCCGATCTTCATCGCGGCCGAGAGCGTCTCGGTCGCAGCCGGGCCCGCCGCGCTGGCGGCGCGATTCGCCATGTACATCACGTTCACGAGTCCCTCGAACAGCGTCACCGCGAGGAACACGCCGAACGGGAACAGCCGCCGCGTCCAGTTGCGTCGCACCACGTAGAGCACTCCAGCGGTCACGAACAACTCGCTCACCGCGGAGAAGATCGAGAAGGGCGGAACGTGCATGGCGGGCACGGTAGCGGTGCCCAAGGGGGCGCGCAATTCCCGCCGGGTGTGAGACCGAGGTCGCAGCGCACGCTGGGGAGCGAGCGCGGCGTCGTGCACGGACCGAGAGTGGCAGGGGAGGGACGCCGTCCCGATACCGCCGTTTGGTGCGGCGCTCGGGCGCGCTTAATCTCATCCGATGCCGATCTCAGACGAACTCAAGAAGCTGCTGCGCGAGTGCGACGTCGAGACCTACCGGGCCTCGGGTCCCGGCGGTCAGCACCGCAACAAGACCGAATCGGCCGTGCGGATGACGCACCGGCCCACCGGCCTCACGCGCGTCGCCACCGAGCACCGCTCGCAGCTGCGAAATCGCGAACTGGCGCTCACGCGCATCGCACGTGCGCTCGAGGCGAGACGGCGCAAGCCCAAGCCACGCGTGGCCACGCGCCCGGGCAAGGCGGCGAAGGTGGCGCGGCTCGAGGGCAAGCGGCGGCAGGCGACGAAGAAGCGCATCCGGCGCGCAACGCCCACGGACGACTGACCGCGCGCACGCATGTCGCCGGCGCCACGGCTCCGGCGAGCGGAGCACGCCGATCGTCGCCGTCCTCTCCGTAGAAATACGGATTCACCGCGCGGACCGAGGCCGGAATCACGCGGTGATGGTGCGTCCTCGGTTGACCCTGCGGCGCGCGCTTGTTACGCCTGCCGAGTTGCACGGGCCTTCACGCGTCGTGCCCTCCCCTTTGAAAGGACTCGTCATGTTGCGCCGTCTCCCTCCCGCGGCTTCCGCCGCTCTCCTCGCGCTGCTCGTCGCCGGCGTCGCTCCCATGCCCGCGCACGCTGCCGAGCCCGCCACGGCCTCGTCGTTCGCCGACACCAGCAAGCCGGTCACGTTCCTCACCGAGACCGTGGTCACCGGCGCGCGCTATCCTCGGCGCTACTTCGAATCGCCGCAGGCGCTATCGTTCCTCTCGCGCTCGATGCTGCGCGACATGGCGCCCACCGTGGTCGGCGACGCGCTGCAGATGCTGCCGGGCGTAGACAACTCCAAGGACAGTCCGTGGGAGCAGCGCGTGGTGCTGCGCGGCCTCTCGGGCCAGCGCGTGCTCGTGCTCATGGACGGCATGCCCATGAACAGCGCGCGGGGCAACGGCCCGCACCCTTCGCTCGTGCCGGCCGACCTCGTGGACCGTGTCGAGGTGGTGCGCGGCCCCTCCTCGGTGTCCTACGGCTCCGATGCCATCGGCGGCGCGCTCAACATGATCACGCGCGACCCGCAGACGGGGGTGCCCGGCAGCCGCTCGATGCCGGGAAGCGTGCACCTGGGCGCGGGGACGGCCGACCAGTCGTTCGCCGGGCAGGTGCAGGTGCGTCCCACGCTCGGGAAGTTCGGCGCGATCGTCAGTGGCGGCTGGAACAAGACCGCCGACTTCGACACGCCCGACGGCACCGTGTCCAACTCGGCGTTCCAGGACGTGAACGGCGCCGTGAGCGCGCGCTACGACTTCAGCGCACGCACCATCCTGCGCGCCGGCTACCAAGCGTATCGCGGCGAGGACATCGGCATCCCCGGGCTGTCGTTCGACTCTCCCGGTGCCTCGCAGGACTTCCTGTTCCGCTACTACGACCGTGACCTCGCGCACCTGACGCTCGAAGAGCACTACGACAACAGCTGGCTCGAGACCACGCGCGTGCGCGCGTACTGGCAGAGCGAGCGGCGCAACTTCTTCTCCACCCAGACGCTGGCGTCGTCCATGTTCCCGTCGTTCGGCCTGCCGCCGCGGCCGGGGTCCACGTTCGCGGTGACGGACCAGGACCGCTTCTTCGATCTCGACAGCTACGGCGGCCAGGTGCAGCTGACGTCCAAGCGGCACGAGGGCTACTTGTGGACGGCCGGTCTCGACGCCGTGCGCGACCTGACGGGCGGCGACAACGTGCGGCGGCGCACGTACCACTTCGACGACCTCGGCGGGCAGGATTCCGCTGGCACGACCGCGAATCGCGTCACGCAGTCCGTCCCCGACGGCACGTTCGACAGCTTCGGCGCGTACTTCCAGAACGACTGGTTCATGGCGCGCCAGTGGACGCTGTCCCTGGGAGGCCGCTACACGCACTACGACTATCACACCGAGGCCGGCCCCTCGGCGCCGGGCTTCTCGTACACCGAGCAGAACACCACGAACGACGCGCTGAGCGGGTCCGTCGGTGCCGTGTACGCGGCGACGCCGGACCTGCACCTGTCGGCGAACATCGCGAATGGCTACCGGCAGCCCAACGCGCAGGACCTCTACTTCAGCGGCGCGGCGAGCGTGGGGTACGTGCTGGGCAACCCGTACCTCGAGCCGGAGAAGAGCATGTCGTACGACGTCGGCCTGCGCTGGGGCCCCGGCCGCTGGGCGTTCTCGGGCAACGCCTACCTGAGCACGTACCAGGACCTCATCGATGCCCTCCAGGTCGTGTCGGTGGCGGAGGCACAGGGCCAGCCGACCTACCGGTACACGAACATCTCCGAGGCGCGCATCTACGGCGCCGAGGCCGAGGGCGAGTTCGTCGTGCGTCGTGACTGGCGTGTGCACGCCGCGGTCGCCGGCCAGATCGGCGAGATCACCAGTGCCGAGGCGATCCAGATGCTCTATGGCGTGCCGAACCTGGACACCGCACCACTCGGCGGTGTGCCGCCATTCAAGGGCAACACGTCGTTGCGCTGGAGTGCACCCACCGGACGCCTGTGGGTCGAGGCGGGAGCTCGCTGGTCCTGGCGCACCAATCGCTTGCCGTTGCCCACCCCGGGCGTGCCCCAGTTCAGCGACTTCAAGAAGGAGTGGCTGGTGGGCGACGTGTCGGCGGGCGTGAACATGGGCAGGGGCCAGCGGTTGCTGGTCGGCATCCGGAACGTCGCCGACACGCAGTATCGCTACCCGCTCGGCTCGCTGGACGAACCCGGCCGGTCGTTCTATGGGAGCCTCACGTCCGAGTTCTGACGCTTGCCCGCCCGGTTCGCCCGGGCCCGCCTGCCCAACGACAGCTGACCGCCACTGGCCGCCTGGAAGCCCCCCAGGCTGTGCCGGGCGTGGCCTGCCGCCGGCCCGGGCAGGTCACGGGCCCCCGGGCGAATCGTTAGAATGGCGCCCGCGCCGCCTCCCGACCCCCCCGGAGATACAGATGAACATGGATTCGCAGCCGGCCGATAAGGTGACCAGTCCCAGACGGGAGCCCAGGCTCCCGCCGGGGCAGCTCAAGACCGACAAGTGGCCAGTACTCCACTACGGATCCGTGCCGCGCATCGACCTCTCCACGTGGGAGTTGCGCGTGGACGGTCTGGTGGAGGAGCCGCAGCGTTGGAACTGGGAACAGTTCCAGTCCCTGCCTCGCACGCAGGTGCTGTCGGACATCCACTGCGTCACGCGTTGGAGCCGGTACGACAACACATGGGATGGCGTGTCGTTGCGAGAAGTGCTGCGGCGCGCGCGACCCACAGCAGAAGCGCGATTCGCGGTGATCCACGCCGACCAGGGATTCACGACGAATCTCCCGCTCACGGAGCTCGACCAGGATGACGTGCTGCTCGCGGACAAGCACGATGGCATCGCACTCACCCCGGACCACGGCTGGCCCGTTCGGCTCGTCGTACCGCGGCGCTATTTCTGGAAGAGCGCCAAGTGGGTCCAGCGCATCGAGCTTGCGGACCGCGACGCACCCGGTTTCTGGGAGCGCAACGGCTATCACAACGATGCCGATCCGTGGCGCGAGGAACGGTTCTCCGACTGGTAGCGGGCGGGTGAGCCGCACGCGGGGGGCCGCATGAGCCTGAGCCCGTCCGCGCAGCGCGCCGTGGAATGGCTGGACCAGCAGGTCACGGACCTTGCAGGTATCCGCAACGCGACGCCGCGCGACCCGAGCTTCAAGAACTGGCGCCAGTCGTGCCTCACGACGTTGCAGCGCGTCTGGCCGGGTGACCAGGAGCGCTCCGAGCGATTCCGCCGCATCCCGTTCTCGCCGGTGGACCCGCGCTCCGACGCGCGCACGATCCGCGAGTGGTACAGCCGCGGCTGTCAGGAGGCCGCGCGCGTGCTGAACAGCTTCATCGAGGACGTGCGCCAGAACGGCGTGCCCGAGCAGCCCTCCGAGATCCTCACCACCCCGGTGGGCTCGGACTTCGAGGGCGACTTCCCGACGGTGGACCTGCCCGCGGGCGACCTGAGCCACGCGGCCAGCGAGCCGGTCGTGGAATCGAACATGCTCTCGGACTTCGTGGACGACCTGCCGCAGGTGAGCGCGGCGAACGCTCCCGCGCCACCGTCGCTGCCGAGCGAGATCCCGGCGATCCACAACCCGGTGGCCGAGGTGCATGCGCACGACTCACGCCAGGCACGCAAGGGCATGGGCGCGCGGCTCAAGGACCTGCTCGGCTTCGCGCAGCTGTCGGCCAAGGCGCTCGCCGGATTCCCGCGCGAAACACCGCCTGCCGGGCTGCCCTCGCTCGATGCTCCGGTGAGCTCGTCGCGACCCGCCATGGACGTGGTGCCGCTGGGCGGCGCCGTCCAGGACGAGACAGGACGTCTCTTGAAAACGCGCCTGTCGCGTCTGGGTGCGCCCGCGGCAAGAGAGAACGCGACGCCTGTGCCGAAGGCGGAGGACTCCCTGCCCGCGGCCCCGCCGGCACTCTCGGTCTCGGTGCCGCAGAACCAGCCACCGCCGGCCGGCGCGCCGACCTCCGGAAGCGGGAGCTGGCCGCTGCCCAAGCCGCACGATCGCGACCAGACCGGGGCCGTAGCACCGCCTGCGGCGGCACCGCCCGCACCGGCGGCGCCCACCGCGAACGTTCCGCCGGCACGGCCGGCGCTCGAGGCCGGCATGTCCGTGGTCATGTCGCGTCCCACCACGCTTCGCGCCGCGATCGAGAAGGTGAGCATCGAGTCGCTGCTGAGCGACAAGTTCCGTGCGCCGGCCTCCGACGCGACCCCGCCCGCGGCGGCACCCCCTGCGGGTGTGCTGCCCACCGCGGGCCCGCCCGCGGTGGCCACACCCCCGACGGTTCCGCCTGCCGCGCAGGAGACTTCGACGCAAGCGCTCGAGGACATGGTGAACGCGATGCTGACCGCGTCCACCGGAGCGCTGCCGACCGCGCCGCCGGAGCCCGCTGCGACGACTCCCGTCGCACCCACCACCGTCGCTCCTCCTGCGCGGGAACCCGCCGCTGTGGAGCCCGCGAGGCCCGAGACGTTCGCCGCGGCCGGCGACCTGACATCGCCATCGACTCCAGTGGAGCCGGCCGAGATCGAACCGATCGATGCCGAGTTGGATTCGCCGCCCGCA
>Ga0075429_100006312_pt1 | contig 10266 bp, 10 predicted proteins | sample RhiMetdeltSRZDD3_FD_75295 | JGI IMG/M metagenome (GOLD analysis project Ga0075429, IMG submission 75295) | Populus rhizosphere microbial communities from Tennessee, USA - Rhizosphere MetaG P. deltoides SRZDD3 | ecosystem: Host-associated > Plants > Roots > Rhizosphere > Soil | place: USA...
CGGTCCCGTCTGGGCCAGTGCGGCCTGCGGCAGGACCAGCGCACCGAGAATCGCCAGCAGCGTCAGCCGCCGGCTCATGCGATGTGCACTCATCTCTCCTCCTCCAGGGACATGACTCCGACTTGGTACGACGGGGCGAGTGGTGCGGCTCATCCGTGCGCGCTGGACGCGGTCCCGTTTGCCTCCCTTCTCCCCCGACCGCCACTACGCGGGGGAAGGGAAAGCGGTTTTTCTCTCTCGGGGGAGCCCTAGTAGGGCGTCGGTGCGTCGGCGCGCGCGTCGACGGCTTCCGGAGCGCCGGCGAGCGAGCGCGGGATCAGCTCGACGGCCTGCTCGACGGCCTCGGCGGAGACGTCGAGATGGGTCACGGCGCGCAGGACGTTCTTGCGCGACCCGAATGAGAGCAGCACGCCGCCGGCGCGCATGCGCGCGACGGCCTCGTCCGCGTTCAGGCCCAGCGCGCCGGCGTCGAAAAGGACGAAGTTCGTCTCCACCTGGTCGACGTCGACCGGCATCCCGGCCGCCGCCAGGCCCTCGGCGAGCCGGCGGGCGTTCTCGTGGTCGTCCGCGAGGCGTTGCACGTGGTGGTCGAGCGCGTACAGGCCGGCCGCTGCCACGATCCCCGCCTGGCGCATCGCGCCGCCGAAGAGGTGCTTGAACCGGCGCGCCTTCGCCATGCGCTCGCGCGAGCCGGCGATCAGGGCGCCGAGCGGGCAGCCCAGGCCCTTCGAGAGGCAGAGGGCCACGGTGTCGAACTGGCGTCCGTATTCGTCCGCAGGCGTGCCGCTCGCGACGACCGCGTTCATGAGTCGTGCGCCGTCCAGGTGGACGGCGAGACCGTGCGCCCGTGCCTCGGCGACGACCTCGCGCACCTGGCCGATCGGCCACACGCGCCCGCCGCCGGCGTTGTGGGTGTTCTCGAGGCACAGCACCTTCGTGGGCGCCATGTGGAGGTCTGCGTGCGGGTTGACCATGTCGCGCACCTGCTCGGGGCCGAAGCGGCCGTCCTTCGTACGGATCGGCTTCATGACCAGCCCGGAGTGCACGGCGGGCCCGCCCAGCTCGTAGCGGAAGATGTGCGCCAGCTCCTCCGCGAGCACCTCGTCCCCGGGCTCGGAGAGCACGCGGAGGGCGATCTGGTTCGCCATCGTCGCGGTCGGGACGAACACCGCTTCATCCTGGCCGAGCAGTGCGGCGCCGCGCTCCTCGAGTGCGATCACGGTCGGGTCCTCGCGCTTTTGCTCATCACCGACGACCGCCTCGGCGATCGCCTGTCGCATCGCAGCGGTCGGATGTGTGAGCGTGTCCGTGCGGAGGTCGATCACGCGCTCACGGTACCTGGCCGCGAAGCCAGGCGGCGCCGTGCCCGCTGCCTTCCGAACACGGTTGAGGCGAGCGCGGAAACGACGATCGCGGCGCCCCCTCCGACCGTGAACGCGAGTGCCGTTCCGCCCGTCGCGGCAAGCCAGCCGGCGAGCATCCCGCCCGCGGGACCTGCGCCGTTGAAGGCGAAGAAGTACAGCCCCATGACGCGGCCGCGGAGCCGGTCGGGAGTTGCGAGCTGAAGCATTGCGTTCGAGTTCGACGTCCAGAGCGTGAAGGCGATGCCGGCGGCGAAGAGGAACGGCGCGGCGCCGACGAGCGTCGTCTGCGGCGCGAGCGCGAGCTGCGCCACTCCGAACGCCATCGTCCCTCCGAGCAGCAGCTTCGGGCTCGTGCGGGAGATCGAAGCCGCGGTGAGGGCGCCGATCAGCGCGCCCGCGCCGAAGAAGGCGGTGACGATGCCGAAGACCTCGGGCCCCTCGTCCAGCGTCTTCTTGGCGAGGACTGGAAGCAGGACGTTGAAGTTGAAGGAGAGCGTCGTCACGAGCAGGACGAGCGCCAGGACGATCCCCGCCGTCGGGACCTCGCGGAGGAACGAGAACGCCTCCCGGCTCCCGCGGATGAGCGTCGGCCGCTCGTCGCCTCGGTCGAGTGGAAAGAGCTCCCGCGGACGGATGAGCGCCAGGCTCGCGAGCACTGCGACGAAGCTCGCCGCGTTGAGCAGGAAGCAAGCGCCGACGCCGGCCGTCGCGATGACCGCGCCGCCGAGGGCCGGCCCGATCACGCGGGTGCCGTTGAAGAGCCCGGAGTTGAGAGCGACGGCGTTCGGCAACTCGTCGCGCCCGACCATCTGGAAGGTGAGCTGCTGGCGGGCAGGGTGGTCGAAGACGAGCGAGATCCCACGCAGCCCGGTGAGCAGGTAGACCTGCCAGACCTCGACGATCCCGCCGAGCGTGAGGGCGGCGAGCGCCACCGCGAACAGCATGGAGGCTGCCTGGGTGACGATGACCACGCGCCGTACGTCGAGACGGTCGACGATGACGCCTCCGAAGAGGCCGAGCGCCGTCGCGGGCAGGAACTGGCAGAGCATGAGGAAGCCGACGGCAACCGGCGAATGCGTCAGCGTCAGGACGAGCCACGCCGCCGCGATGTTCTGCATCCACGTCCCGGTGACGGAGACGACCTGGCCCGCGAAGAAGATCCGGTAGTTGCGGTGCTTGCGGAGACTCGACCAGGTGCGTCGCTGGGCGCGCAGGAACGCCGCCGTCACGCGACGTCCTCGAGCAGCTTGTTCAGCGCCGGCAGCGCGGCCTCGACGCGCTCGAGCTCGTCGGGCTCGAGCCTTCGCAGGCGGTCGGCGAGCCAGGCGGTGCGCCTGCTCCTCGCCGAGCGCAGGATGCGAACTCCGCTCTCGGTCAGCTCGAGCTCGACGCGGCGCCGGTCGAGCTCGGAGCGGCGCCGGGCGACAAGGCCTGCGGCTTCGAGCCTGTCGACATGGACGCTCACGGCCGGCATCGAGACTCCCTCGAGCTCGGCCAGGCCTCGCACGCCGATGCCCGGGTTGGTGCGGATGCCCCAGAGGAGCGCAGCCTGTCCGCCGGTGATCCCCAACGGCGCCAACTCGCGGCGGAGGCGCCGGCTGAGGTGGAGCAGCGCCGGGCGAAGGCCGTTCGCAACCGTGACCGGATCAGTAATAGTTAACATCGTTAAGCATTCTATCGGCCGTGCCGGACTTCGCCGCATCACCCATTCGGGCTACCGTGAGCGCATGGACCTCGAGCAGGTGAAGGAAGCGCTGGCCGCGCGGGACGAGCCGTCGTACCGCAGCAGCCAGGTGTGGCAGTGGGCCGCGCGCGGCGCGGGCGGCTACGAGGCGATGACGAATCTTCCGGCCGACCTGCGGCGCGAGCTCGAGGCGGGCGTCCCGTTCTCGACCCTCCAGCTCGCCGAGGAGGCGCACTCGAAGGACGGCACGGTCAAGGCCCTCTTCCGCACCGCCGACGGGCACCCGGTCGAGACGGTCCTCATGCGCTATCGCGACGGCCGGCGGTCGCTCTGCCTCTCGTCGCAGTCAGGGTGCCCGCTCACGTGCACGTTCTGCGCGACGGGCGCGATGCGCTTCGGCCGGAACCTCACGCCGTGGGAGATCCTTGACCAAGCGCTCCACTTCCGCCGCCGCGAGGAGGTCGACCATGCGGTGTTCATGGGCATGGGCGAGCCGATGCTGAACTTCGACAACGTCACGGCCGCCGCACGCCTCCTCCCTGACCTGGGCATCACCCACCGCCGCACGACGGTCTCGACGGTCGGCTGGCTACCCGGGCTCACGCGCTTCGTCGACGAGGTCGAGGAGCCGATCCGGCTCGCGCTCTCCCTGCACGCGGCCGATCCGGCGCTCCGCTCGACGCTCATGCCGGTCAACGACCGCTATCCGCTCGACGACGTCCTCGGGGAGTGCCGGCGCTACGTCGCGCTGCGCCGGCGCAAGGTGTTCGTCGAGTACGTGATGCTCGCCGGCGTCAACGACCGCGTCGAGCAGGCCCTCGCGCTCGCGAACACTCTGGGCACGAGGGAGTTCAAGGTCAACCTGATCCCGTACAACCCGACCGGCGCCTTCGACGGCTCCTCGCGCAAGGCGATCGACGCGTTCGCTTCCGCCCTGCGCAGCGCGGGCGTGCCGACGACGGTCCGCCTTACCCGCGGCCGCGACATCGAGGCGGCCTGCGGCCAGCTCGCCGCCACGCGCTAGCCGCGCGCCTCTCGGCACACCGAGCCACAGACTCGACACGATCGGCGCGCCACACGCGCGCTCGCCGACGCTACGCTCGGGAGCGGGTGGAGGGCGCGGGCCCCGAGAGTTAGACGCGAGGCTCGACGGCTTGCCGACGGCTTACTGCAGCGCCAGCCGCGTCGCGAGGTTCTCGTGGCCCGCGTCCCGCGCGAAGTCCGCCGCAGTGCGTCCGTCGTCGGCCGCGATGGCCCGGTCCGCACCGTGGACGAGGAGCAGCTCGGCGAGCGGCTCGTCCCCGTTCCGCGCGGCGGCGTGCAGCGCGGTGAACCCTCCACGCTGCTGGACATTCGGATCTGCCCCGCGCTCGAGCAGCAGCGCGGCAGACTCCTCCTCGCGCGACGCCGCGGCGCTCTGGAGCGGCGTCACCTGCAGGTCCTCGTTGCGCGCGACGACGTCGACGAGCGCGCCGCGCTCGACCAGGAGCCGCGCCGCCTCGGGATGGCGGAAGAACGCCGACAGGTGAAGCGGCGTGAACCCGTCCTCGGCCCAGGCGGATACGAGCCCGGGATCTCCGTCCAGAAGCGCCTCCAGGCGATCGACGCGCCCAAGCGCCGCGGCCTCGAAGACGTCCAGCTCCGGGTCGCCGGCGAGGAGCTCGTCGATCCGCGCCTGGTCCCCGCTGTACACGGCTGCGAGCAGGTCACTCAAAGAACGTGTCTCCGTCCGAGTACGGGGGCGCGCAGCAGCAGAGGAATCGAAGCCCGCCGTCTCCATTGGCGCGGATCTCGTGCCACGCGCCGGGCGGGATGAGGATCGCGTCTCCGGGGACGACCCTGCGCCGGTCGCCCTCGACCTCCATCTCACCCGTGCCCTCGAGGAGGACGTAGATCTCCTCGCTCCGCGCGTGGTAGTGACGTTGCGTCGATACGCCCGCCGGAAGGCTCGCCTCGGCGAGGCTCTGCTCGCGGGCGCCTCCGAAAGCCGCGTCCAGCAGGACACGGATTGTCGAACCGTCGAGCGTCGTAAAGGCCTCGGCCTGCTCGCGATTCCGAACCTCCATCACGTCTCGTCTCGGATCTGGTCGAGCTCGGCGGCGCAGGCCGCTCGGCACTCCTCGTCGGGCGCGCTCGACGCGGCCTCGCGCAGGGCGCCGATAGTCAGGTCGGTGCCGAGCATCCGCGCGGCGACCGCCAGCGCCGGGACGTCGTCGTGCGCGTGCCGCCGCAGGCCTTCGGCGACCGAGGCTTCGTCGTCGTTGAGGACGAGCACGGCCGCGCGGGCGACGCTCTTCTCTGTCTCGGTATCCGCCGTTTCTGCGCGCTGGGCGAGGACCCGGACCGACGACGTATCACCAAGGGCTGCAAGCCCCCACGTCGCTGCTATGCGCTCCCGCGGCTCGGAGGACTGAAGCCGCCGCCGCAGGTCCGGCGCGAGCGGGGCCGCCGCCTCCGGGCCGAGCTCGAAGAGTGCCTCGACGGCGGCGTCCCTGACAGCCGGGTCGCGGTCGCGCGTCAACGAGAGGATCAGCCGCCTGCCGCCGTCGCCGAGAACGTCCTCTGCCACCGCCGGCACCCAGGCTCGAACGCGCGGACTCTCATGGCGCGAGAGCTCGTCGAAGACGAGCGCTGCCCGGCCCGGCTCGCGACGCAACGTCGACAGCTCGCGCTCGACTTCGTCGTCCTCACCTGCCTTGAGCGCGGCGGCGATCGTGTCCGACCGGTCGTCCCGCCACCTCCGCTCGAGCTTTGCGAGCGTGCGGCGCGTCCAGCCCTTCTCCGCAAACCTCTGGCGGACCGCCTTCTGGAAGTCCTCCTCGTCCGCCGCCCGCTCGAGGAGGACCTGCTGGAGCGCAGCCTTCCCCTCGTCGTCCAACTCGTCCGCCAGGTCGCGAACGGCCGTCACGAAGTCGTCACCTTCGTGCGCGAGAGCAAGGGCGTCCACGCGCGCCCCGATCTCGTCGCGGACCGCGATCACGCCCCCTTCGCTGCCTCGATGGCCTCGCCGCCCGCCTCGCTCTTCACGGGGGCGAGGTCAGGATGTTCCTCGAAGCCGAACTTGACGACCGCACGCTTCGCGGCTTTCACCTCGTCGAGACGGCGCACCGGCCGTCGGTGGGGCGCGTCCTTGATCGTCTGGGGATCGGTCGCGGCTTCGGCCGCGATGGCGCGCATCGCCTCGACGAACTCGTCGAGGGTCTCCTTGGCCTCGGTCTCGGTCGGCTCGATCATGAGCGCCTCGGGGACGATGAGCGGGAAGTAGATCGTCGGCGGGTGGAAGCCGTGATCCATGAGCCGCTTCGCGACGTCGAGGGCCGTGACCCCGTGCTCGCGCTTGAGGTTCGACGCAGAGAGCACGAACTCGTGCATGCAAAGCCGGTCGAACGGGAGGTCGTACACGTCCTTGAGCCGGGCGAGCAGGTAATTCGCGTTGAGGACGGCCGCCTCGGACATCTCCCGTAGCGCCGGCCCGTACGCGCGGATGTACGCGTAGGAGCGGACGAAGACGCCGAACGGGCCGCCGAAGCCGCGGACCTTGCCGATCGACTTCGGGCGGTCGTGGTCGAGCCGGAACGCGTCGCCGTCGCGGACGACCGCCGGGACCGGGAGGAATGGCTCGAGCATGTCCCGCACGGCGATCGGCCCGCCGCCCGGACCGCCGCCGCCGTGCGGCTGGGAGAACGTCTTGTGCAGGTTGATGTGCACGATGTCGAAGCCCATGTCCCCCGGGCGCGAGATCCCGCAGACGGCGTTCAGGTTCGCGCCGTCGTAGTAGAGGAGCGCGCCGGCGTCGTGGAAGATCTCGGAGACCTCGGTGATGTGCTCGTCGAAGAGCCCGAGCGTCGACGGGTTCGTGAGCATGAGCCCGGCCGTCCGGCCGTCGACCTTCGCGCGCAGGTCGTCGAGGTCGAGGTTCCCGCGGTCGTCGGTCTCGACCTTCTGGAGCTCGTAGCCCGCCATGGCCACGCTCGCCGGATTCGTGCCGTGCGCCGTGTCGGCCGTGATCACGACGCGCCGCTCGTCGGCCTCGCCCCTGTCGGCGAAGTACGCGCGCATCAGCATGAGGCCCGTGAGCTCGCCCTGCGAGCCGGCGGCGGGCTGGAGCGAGACCGCATGGAGACCGCACACCTCCGCGAGGATCTCCTGCAGCCGCCACATGAGCTCGAGCGCGCCCTGGGCGCCGTCCTCCTCCTGGTACGGGTGGAGGTCGCGGAAGCCCGGGAGGTTCACCACCCGCTCGTTCACCCGCGGGTTGTGCTTCATCGTGCACGACCCGAGGGGGTAGAAGCCGGTGTCGACGCCGAAGTTACGGTCGGCGAGCGCAGTGAAATGGCGAACGAGCTCGGGCTCGGAGATCTCCGGGAGTCGAGGCGCAGCGGTGCGGCGAAGATCCTCGGGAACCTCCACGTTCGGGAGGTCGTACCGGGGCAGCGAGCCGGCGCGCCTGCCCGCCTTCGACTTCTCGTAGATCAGCTTCACCGGGCCACCTCGCCGAGGACTTCCGCAAGCCGGTCGATGTCCTCCGGCGTCCGCTTCTCCGTCACCGCCACCAGAACCGCGTCGTCCAGGCCCGGGTAGTCGCGGCCGAGCGCGTAGCCGGGATGGACTCCCTGCGCCCGCGCATCGCGGATCACGTCGGTGGCGCTCCGTCCGACATGGACGGCAAACTCCTTGAACGTTGTCCGATCAGGAAACACCAGCGGAAGGCCGAGACGTTCCTTCGCGTACTCACCGAGGGCCATGCAGGTCTCCCCCTGCTCGCGCAACCCCTGCGGACCGAGCCAGGACAGGTGCACGAGGCCGGCGAGCGCGAGCAACGTCTGGTTGGTCGTGATGTTCGAGGTCGCCTTCTCGCGCCGGATGTGCTGCTCGCGGGTCTGCAACGTCAACACATAGCCACGCTCGCCTTCGAGATCTGTCGTCTCTCCGACGATGCGTCCGGGCATCCGGCGAACGAGGTCGGACCGCGCTGCGAGGAAGCCGTAGTGCGGGCCGCCGTAGGACTGGAAGTTCCCCGCGCCCTGTCCTTCGCCGATCGCCAGCGCACACCCGCACGCTCCGGGCGGCTCGAGCACGCCGAGCGAGACCAGGTCGACGTGCGCGACCGGCAACGCTCCGGCCTCGTTGGCGGCCGAGGCCAGGTCCGGCGCCGGCTCGAGGCAGCCGAAGAAGTTCGGCTGCTGGAAGATGACGCACGCCGCGTCGGCTGAGGCCTTGCCGAGCTCGTCCGGATCGGTGATCCCGCCGTCGTGGGCGACCTCGACGACCTCGAGGCCGAAGCCCGGCGCATAGGTCTTCACGACCTGGCGGACCTGCGGGTGCACGGTCTCGCAGAGGACGACCTTCGAGCGGCCGGTCGCGTGCTTCGCCACGAAGCAGGCGTCCGCGGCCACGGTCGTGCCGTCGTATCCGGAGGCGTTCGAGACGTCCATGCCGGTGAGCTCGCAGATCGCCGTCTGGTACTCGAAGATCGCCTGGAGGACGCCCTGGCTCATCTCGGGCTGGTACGGCGTGTACGCGGTCAGAAACTCCCCGCGCGCGAGGACCGCGTCGACGACCGCCGGCACATAGTGGTCGTAGATCCCTCCGCCCAGGAAGGACAGCTCCTTCCCGGTGTCCACGTTGCGCTCGGCCAGCTCGGTCAGGTGGGCCACGATCTCCGGCTCAGAGAGAGCCGGGTCGATGTCGAGGTCGCGGCCGAAGCGAACGCCCTCGGGGATGTCGCGGAAGAGCTCCTCGACCGATGCGACGCCGACGGCGGCGAGCATCGCCTCGCGGTCGGCGTCGGTAAGTGAGAGGTGGCTCACAGGCTTTCGAGGAGCTTCCGGTAGGCGGCTGCGTCGAGCAGGTCGTCCAGCTCGCCCGGGTCGGAGAGCCGGACGCGGACGAGCCAGCCGTTCCCGTAGGGGTCTTCGTTGATCGTCTCGGGCTCCTCGATGACCTTCGCGTTGACCTCGACGATCTCGCCGGAGAGCGGCGCGATCACGTCGGACACGGCCTTGACGGACTCGACCTCGCCGTAGCTCTCGCCGTTGGCGATCGCGATGCCTTGCTCCGGCGCCTCGAAATGGACGATGTCGCCGAGGGCGTTCTGCGCGAACCACGTGATCCCGAGCGTGGCCTCGTCGCCATCGACGCGGGCCCAGTCGTGCTCGGCGTGGTAGCGAAGCTCTTCGGGATAGCTTTCTTCCGCAGCCACTAGCGCTCCTCTCGCTTGTAGAACGGCTTCGGGACGATACGCGCGCGGCGGGGGCGTCCGCGAAGGTCAATTGTGATCTCGGTCCCCGGCTCCGCGCGGCGGGCGGAGACGTAGGCGAGACCGATGCCGGAGCCGAGCGTCGGCGAGAGCGTCCCCGACGTCACGGTGCCACCCTCCTCGATCCGCATGTCCATGCGCGGAATACCGGGATCCTCCATGACGAAGGCCACGAGCTTCTGCTCCGGGCCTTCCTCCTTCTGACGGCGCAGGCGCTCCACCCCCGGGAACTCCTTTGCGAGCGAGCAGGCCCAGCCGAGGCCTGCCTCGATCGGCGTCCGCTCGGGCGTGATGTCGTTGCCGTGCAGCGGGTAGCAGACCTCGAGCCGGAGGGTGTCGCGCGCGCCGAGACCGCAGGGGACGATGTCGCGCTCGAGGATCGCGTCCCAGAGGCGCACCGCGTCGCCGGGCGCGCAGGCGACCTCGCAGCCCAGCTCCCCCGTGTAGCCCGTGCCGGCGACGAGGCAGCGCACGCCCAGGACGTCCACGTCCTCGCGGAACGTGAATGGCTCCACCTCGACGCCGAGTCGCACGAGCGCCTCGGGGCCTTGCACGGCGAGCAGGGCCCACTCGTCCGAGACGTTCTCGGTCTCGGAGAGGGCGGCGTGATCGGCCTCCGCGTTGGAGGCGTTGACGACGAGCATGTAGTCGTCGGGGCCACGCCGGTAGGCGATGAGGTCGTCGACGATCCCGCCGTCGTCGTTGGTGAGCAGCGTGTACTGCGCCTGGCCGGCATCGATCCGGTCGAGGTCGTTCGACAGGCGCGACTGGAGGTATTCGTGTGCTCCGGCGCCCGCGATCCGCAGCTCGCCCATGTGCGAGACGTCGAAGACGCCTGCGCTGGTCCGGACGGCTCGGTGCTCCTCCGCGATGCCCGTGTACTGCACCGGCATCTCCCATCCGGCGAAGGGGACGAGGCGCGCACCGAGTGCTGCGTGGCGCTCGTGAAGTGGCGTCCG
>Ga0075429_100006320_pt1 | contig 10258 bp, 10 predicted proteins | sample RhiMetdeltSRZDD3_FD_75295 | JGI IMG/M metagenome (GOLD analysis project Ga0075429, IMG submission 75295) | Populus rhizosphere microbial communities from Tennessee, USA - Rhizosphere MetaG P. deltoides SRZDD3 | ecosystem: Host-associated > Plants > Roots > Rhizosphere > Soil | place: USA...
CAGTCGATGCTGGAGCGCGGGTCGGGTGCGGTGCTGAACGTGTCGTCGGTGTCCGGCTGGGTGCTGCGCGGCAGCTACAGCGCGCACAAGGCGTGGGTGACGACGTTCTCCGAGAGTCTGGCGACCAAGCTGCGGCCGCGCGGCGTCACCGTGATGGCTCTGTGCCCGGGCTTCGTGCACACCGAGTTCCACCAGCGGATGGGGATGCGCCGGTCGGTGATGCCGTCGTTCATGTGGCTGGAGGCGCCCGAGGTGGTCGACGCGGCCTGGACGGACCTGCGCAAGGGCAAGGCGGTCTCGGTACCGACCGCCCGGTACAAGCTGCTGGTCGGCGTCGCCAAGCTCACGCCCCGCGCGGTGCTTTCCCGGGTGTCGACACTCGGGCTCAAACGCTAGAGGTCGTTCTCGAGCCGCAGCGCGACCTCGCGGTAGCGGGCCACCGGCACCAGGTGCACGCCGTGGAACGCGCCGCTGTCCCGCAGCCGCAGGATCTGCTCGCAGGCGGCGTCGACGCCGGCCAGCCGGTCGTTGCCGACGGCATCGACCAGTGCCGGCGGGATCTCGATGTCAGGGATACTGGCCGCCAGCCCGCGCGCCATCGCCGGGCTGGCGAGCACCATCACCCCGGCGTACACGGGTACGTCGAGCGCGACCGTGTCCCGCCAGCGCAGCAGCGCGTCGGTCGAGAAGCTCATCTGCGCGAACACGAAGTCGGCCTCGCGTTTCCAGGCCGGGAACGTCCGCAGTCCGGCCGCGACCCCGATCCGCAGCGGCTGCGTACCCGCGAACGCCTTCGTCCGGGTGAGGCCGCGGGCCTCCTCGATCATGGTCCGCACCGTGAGCTCGCTGGTCCGGCCGCCCGCGGTCGGCTTGTCGCCGTGCACGAACAGGAACTCGCCCACCCCGTACGCCGCGGCCGTCAGCATGTCCCGGCGGAAGCCGAGCAGGTTGCGGTCCCGCGAGTTCAGGCAGGCGATGCTGCGGCCGCCCATCGCGGCCACCTCGTGTGCGACCGCGATGCTCGACACCGTCGCCCGGCCGATGTGGTTGTCCGGGATCAGGAACGAGCTCGCCACCGGGGAGAGCACGCCGATCTGGTGCCGGACCTTGCGCAGGTCCGGCTTCGTCGGCGGCTCGATCTCGCAGATCAGGTCGAAGGAGGACACCCGGGCGACCCTAGCGAACCGCCTTCGCGGTCCGCTCCAGCTCGTCCAGTACCGCGCGCACCAGCGGATGGCCCGCGGCCCCACGTCGTACCGCGGCGAACACCCGGCGGCTTGGTGCGGGCCCGCTGAGCGGCCGGATGTGTACGCCGTCGGTGCCGGCCAGCGCGAGCCGGGGGATCAGCGACACCCCGGCACCGGCCGCGGCCAGCGCGGCCACCGCGTGGAAGTCGTCCGAGCAGTGCGCGACCCGTGGCTCGAACCCGGCCTGCTCGCACGCCATCAGCACCACGTCGCGGACCGGGTTGCCGACCGATGGGGTGATCCAGTCGTCATGCTCCAGCTGATCCAGCCGGACGGCGAGTGCATCGGCGAGCGAATGGGTGGCAGGCAGTACGACGTCGAACGGCTCGGCGTACAACGCGATCCGGTGGATCCGCTCGTCGTCCGGTCCCGGTCCGCCGCGGTGCTCGACCGCGACGGCCACGTCCACCTCGCCGTCCAGCAGCTGGGTCACCCCTTGATGCCCCTCCGCGTCCCGGACCGCGAGCGTGAGGCCCGGCACCGTCTCGCGCAGCCGGTGCAGGGCGGGCGCGACCACCAGCGCGATCGCGGTCGCGAACGCGGCCACCCGGACCTCACCGGTCTCGCCGTCGGCGTGTTGCCGCATCGCCAGCTCGGCCCGTTCCACCTCGGCCAGGATCGAGTCCGCGTGCTCCAGCAGCAGCCGCCCCGCCGACGTGATCGAGACCCGCCGCCCGCGCCTCTCCAGCACCTGCTGCCCGAGCTCGCTCTCCAGCGCGGCCAGCTGCTGCGACACCGCCGACGGCGTCAGGTGCAGTACCTCCGCGGCCGCAGTCACGGTCCCGTGGTCCGCCAGCGCCCGCAACACCCGCAACCGCCTGACCTCCAACACCCGCCCAGCGTATTTCCGCCCGTCACCGCCGTTCATCGGGCCCTTGTGACCCGGCGTGTCGCCGTTCATCGGGCCCTTGTGACCACGCAGAAGCCCGGCGCTCACTCGACACGTGCGATCACCGCCGCCTGATTGCACTGGTCGAACGAACGCCGGGGATTCGTCCACGAACAGGTCCGACTACGGCGCGGGTGTACGCCGTCGGCCATCTGATGGCTGAGGTCGAATGGACTCCATCTGGTCACAAGGGCCCGACGAACGGAGACACGCCGGGTCACAAGGGCCCGATGAACGGAAGTTGGTTGGTGGAGCGTCAGCCGAGGTGGTTTTCGAGGTCGGCGATGGCGGCCATGTCGTCGTTGTCGAGCTCGAAGCCGAACACGTCGATGTTCTCGGCGACCCGGCTCGGCGTCTTCGACTTCGGGATCACGATGTTGCCGAGCTGCAGGTGCCAGCGCAGCACGATCTGGGCCGGGGTGCGGCCGTGCTTGGCGCCGAGCTTGGCCAGCGTCTCGTTGTGCAGCAGCCCGCCCTGCGCCAGCGGGCTGTAGGCCTCGGTGGCGATGTCGTTCTCCGCGTGGAACGCGCGCAGCTCATCCTGCGGGAGACCCGGGTGCAGCTCGATCTGGTTGAGTACCGGACGGGTATCGGTCTCGGCGAACAGCCGTTGCAGGTGCGCGACGCGGAAGTTCGACACCCCGATCGCGCGGACCCGGCCGTCGGCGTACAGCTTCTCGAACGCCCGCCAGGTGTCGACGTACCGGTCCTGCCGCCGCGACGGCCAGTGGATCAGGTACAGGTCCAGCTGCTCCAGACCGAGCCGCCCCATCGACTCGTCGAAGGCTCGCAGCGTGGAGTCGTAGCCCTGGTCGTTGTTCCACAGCTTCGTGGTGATGAACAGCTCGTCGCGCGGCACGCTGCCGGCGGCGATCGCCCGGCCGACACCGGCCTCGTTGCCGTAGATCGCGGCGGTGTCGACGTGCCGGTACCCGGCCTCGAAGGCCGCCGCGACCACGCCGGGCACGACCGCGTCGTCGATCTGCCAGACGCCGAGCCCGAGCTGCGGGATCTGGACGCCGTTGTCGAGGGTGAGGCCAGGGACTGTGCTCATCCCCCTATCTCACGCGTTACCGCCCAGGAGTCAAAGCGATCCGGCGTGTGAGAACAACCTCATTCTGGTCGCGCCGGGTCGCCCATGATGAAGATCTTCGACTCTGCGTCGACCTCGGCCTGATCGAGCAGTCGTACCTGGGCGTAGCGGTTGAGCAGCGCGGCCGGCATGCACCACTCCGTGACGGGGCGTCCGGCCTCGATGATCGCGTACTCGTCGAGATACATATGGTCGGGCAGCGTGATCTCCAGCACCTGGCGTTCCCGCGGGTCCTCGTCGACGTACGCGGGCGACGAGGCGACGAACACCCCGTAGTGCGTGCGATGGACGAACTCGAACGGGCCGAGGACGTCCCGGAATCCTTCGGCGAGGAACCGCTCGGCCGACTGCGTCGTGTGGAACAGCCTCATGAGACCTCGAAGGCGTGGGACTTGGCGTCGGGTTCCAGGAAGCGGAGCAGGGCGTCGCCCTCTTTCTCAAGGGCGGTGCGGTGCTTCTTGAGGAGTCGGCCGAAGGGGGTCAGGTGGAGGGTTGCGACGCCGCGCTTCTTGTCGGCGGTCCACAGGCCAGCGACCATGCCGTCGACCAGGTACGTCGACTTCACCCGGAGGTTCTTCGTGTATACGGCCGGCTTGTGCTCGTCGGCGATGACCCGTGTCCGCTTCGCATGGGCGAGCAGCAGGTTGTCGAACTCGGGCAGGTACCGCACCGGGGCCTCCGCGTCCTCGCCCGGCCGGGGCGCGTCCGGCAGGTCGTACACCGCCTTGCCGTCGCACGACAGCTCGACCAGATCCAGGGAGTCGAACAGCGGTTTCGCCTTCTGCAGTCCGGACCAGGTCTGGAAGTCGGCCGGGGTCGCCGGCCCGAACGCGGCCAGGTACCGCCGCGCCAGCTCCGCCGCACCGTTGTCGGTGAGCTTGGCGGATACCCAGTCGCCGCCGGGCGAGAAGCGCGGGTTCGCGGCGTACGCCCACCGGGTCTCGGACGGTACGACGACCAGCGGCACCATCATCCGGGTGGTGAAACCGAGCGCCCGCTCGTTCACGTCCGGGAACTTCTCCTGCAGCGCGGCCCGGACCTCGGTGAAGGTCAGCGGTTCCTTGGCCAGCAACCGTTCCGCCGCCTTCACCACCTTCGGCGGGTCCAGCCCAGCACCGCGGTCACCGAGCGCGCTGAGCCCGGCCTCGAGCACCGGTGCAAGAGTGAGCCGGTACGACGCGTAGTCGGCCGCACTGACCAGGTGCAACGTGCCGCGCATCATCGTCGCCCGCACCACACTGTGGTCTTCGACGGCGGACGTCAGGTCGGTGTCCTCGAACGACGTGAGCCGGGTCCACAGCCCGACGTACGGGTGCTTCGGCTCCTGTGCCTGCATCCCGGTCAGCCGCTCGACCGCCTCGACCACGCCCAGGTCCGCCCGTTCCAGCAGCAGCTGCCGCGCCAGCGTCGCCCGGCCGAGATCGCGCACCGACATCTGGCTCATGCCCACACCGTAGCGATGAGTTCCGTCAGATCGCGCAGTCGATATACCTGGACAGACGCGACTCACTGGAGGTTCCGTGCCCGCGATCGGCAGCATCCTTCTGGCCAGCACAGACCCCGGGCGGCTCCGCGCCTGGTACGAGCAGGCGTTCGGCGTCGCCGCCGACCCGGACGGCTTCCTGCGCCTCGGCGGCGTCGGGCTGCTGATCGACGGTCGCGACGACGTGGCAGACGTGCCGGCCGAGCCGGCCCGGGTGATCCTCAACGTGCACGTGGACGACGCCCCGGCGACCGCCAGTCACCTCGGCGACCTCGGGGTGACGTGGCATGCGCCACTCGAGTACCGCCCCGGCCCGGGCGCGTGGTTCGGCACCGCCGTGGATCCCGACGGCAACTATCTGCAGATCATCGAGTTGACGTCGGAGTACTGGAAGGCCCGGCGCGACCGCGCCAGGCAGTCCGGCACCGGGTCGCTCGCGGCCGGGTCGGTGTCGGGCCGGCTGCCCGCGCAGGACTTGGACCGGGCCCGCCGGTTCTATTCGGAGAAGCTCGGGCTGGAGCCGGTCGAGACCCGCCCGGGCGGGCTGCGGTACCAGTGCGAGTTCGGGACCTTCGCGCTGTTCGAGTCCGCGGGCCGGCCGTCCGGCGAGCACACCCAGCTGGCCTGGCAGGTCGGGGACGTCGATGCGGTGGTCGCCGAACTCAAGGCGCGCGGTGTCGAGTTCGAGGCCGTCGACGTACCCGGGTTGAAGACGGTCGACGGCATCGCCGAGGTCGAAGGCAACTACCCGTCCGCCGGCGGCATCGGTGAGCGGGCCGCCTGGTTCCGCGACTCCGAAGGCAACCTGATCGGACTCGGGGAAGCTAAGCGAGCTCGTCCCGGGCCTCGATGAAGGCCCGGACGGCGCGCTCCACGTCCTCGGTGGAGTGTGCCGCGGACAGCTGGACCCGGATCCGGGCCTTGCCGTGCGGCACCACCGGGTAGGAGAAGCCGATCACGTAGATGCCCTTCTCCAGCAGCTTGTCCGCGAGCCGGCCGGCCTCGGCGGCGTCGCCGATCATCACCGGGCTGATCGGGTGGTCGCCGGGCAGTACGTCGAATCCCGCCTCGGTCATCGACGAGCGGAACAGCGCGGTGTTGGCGCGCAGTCTGTCCAGCAGCTCACTGGACGAGCCGAGCAGTTCCAGCGCCTTCAGCGAGGCGGCCGTCACCGCGGGCGCGAGCGAGTTCGAGAACAGGTACGGGCGGGCCCGCTGCCGGAGCAGCTCGACGATCTCGGCCCGGCCGGAGGCGTACCCGCCGGACGCGCCGCCGAGCGCCTTGCCGAGGGTTCCGGTGACCACGTCGACCTTGTCGGTGACGCCGAACAGCTCCGGCGTACCGGCGCCGGTGGGACCGACGAAGCCGACCGCATGCGAGTCGTCCACCATCACCAGCGCGTCGTACTGCTCGGCCAGGGCACAGATCTCGTCCAGCGGCGCGACGTACCCGTCCATCGAGAACACGCCGTCGGTCGCGATCAGCCGGTACCGTGCGTCGGCGGCGTCCTTCAGCTGTGCCTCCAGGTCCGCCATGTCGCGGTTCTTGTAGCGGAACCGGCGCGCCTTGCACAGCCGGACGCCGTCGATGATGCTGGCGTGGTTCAGCTCGTCGGAGATCACCGCGTCCTCGGCGCCGAGCAAGGTCTCGAACAGGCCGCCGTTGGCGTCGAAGCACGAGCTGAACAGAATCGTGTCGTCGGTGCCGAGGAAACCACTCAGTGCTTGCTCGAGATCCTTGTGGATCTGCTGCGTGCCGCAGATGAACCGCACCGAGGCCATCCCGAAGCCCCACTCGTCCAGCGCGGACCGGGCGGCCGCGATCACCTCCGGGTGGTCGGCGAGGCCGAGGTAGTTGTTCGCGCAGAAGTTCAGCACGTTGCCCGAGGCAACGGAGATGGACGCGTTCTGCGGCGAGGTGATCACCCGCTCGGCCTTGTACAGCCCGGCGGACCGGATCTCGTCCAGCGTGGTCCGGAGGTCTTCGCGCATCTTGCCCAGCATCAGAGGGTCTCCCTAGTCCAGTCCATGATCACCTTGCCGCAGCGGCCTTCCCGGGCAGTGTCGAAGGCCTGCTCGAAGTCGGCGTACCCGAACCGGTGCGTGATCACCGGGGTGAGGTCCAGGCCGTTCTCGAGCATCACCGACATCGAGTACCAGGTCTCGAACATCTCCCGGCCGTAGATGCCCTTGATCGTGAGCATGTTGAGCACCACCGTGCTCCAGTCGATCGCGATCTCGTCCGCGGGCAGCCCGAGCATCGCGACCTTGCCGCCGTGGTTCATGTTCGCGAGCATGTCGCGCAGCGCGGCCGGCTTGCCGGACATCTCCATGCCGACGTCGAACCCCTCGCGCATGTTCAGCTTGGCCTGCGCCTCCGCGACCGAGGCCTCCGCGATGTTCAGCGCGAGCGTGACACCGACCGAGCGGGCCAGCTCCAGCCGGTACTCGGACAGGTCGGTGATCACCACGTGCCGGGCACCCGCGTGCAGCGCGACCGCGGCGGCCATGATCCCGATCGGCCCGGCCCCGGTGACCAGCACGTCCTCGCCGACCACCGGGAACGACAGCGCGGTGTGCACCGCGTTGCCGAACGGGTCGAAGATCGCCGCCACGTCCAGCTCGACCGGGTCCCGGTGCACCCAGGCGTTCACCGACGGCAACGCGACGTACTCGGCGAACGCACCCGGCACGTGCACGCCCAGACCGCGGGTGTTGATGCACAGGTGCCGGCGACCGGCCCGGCAGTTGCGGCAGTGCCCGCAGACCAGGTGACCCTCGCCGCTGACCAGGTCACCGACAGCGACGTCCCGGACCCCGGCGCCGATCTCGACCACCTCGCCGCAGAACTCGTGCCCGGTGACCAAACCGACCGGCACGTTCTTGCGCGCCCAGTGGTCCCAGCTCTGGATGTGCAGGTCGGTGCCGCACAGTCCGGTACGCAGCACCTTGATCAGCACCTCGTCCGGGGCGATCACCGGCTCCGGCACGTCCTGCAGCCACAGTCCCGGCTCGTCGTGCGCCTTGACCAGCGCCTTCACGTCGTACCTCCTCATGAGTGACGGCCACATCGTCCGCCCGCGAGGCCCACACCGTCCATCGACGGTGTGTGCACAGCCTGTGCAGCTGCCCTGCACAAGGGAATACTGCCGCCCGCGTACACCTCGACCTGTACGCCGAGGACCACCGGCGGCCGCATATGCTCGACGGCCATGAGCGCGGACCGCGAGCAGCTGCTCGAACAGATCAAGAACAAGGCGGTCGTGCACGGCCGTGTCACCCTGTCGTCCGGCAAGGAAGCCGACTACTACGTCGACCTGCGCCGGGTCACGCTGCATGGCGAGACGGCGCCGCTGATCGGCCGTGAGCTGCTCGAGCTCACCAAGGACCTCGAGTACGACGCGGTCGGCGGCCTCACGCTCGGTGCCGACCCGGTCGCGATGTCGATGCTGCACGCAGCAGCCGCCGCCGGCCGCAGGCTGGACGCGTTCGTGGTGCGGAAGGCGGAGAAGGCGCACGGCCTGCAGCGGCGGATCGAGGGCCCGGACGTCGAGGGGCGCCGGGTGCTCGCGGTAGAGGACACCTCGACCACGGGCGGCTCGGTGCTCACCGCCGTGGAGGCGCTACGGGCCGCCGGCGCGCAGGTGGTCGCGGTCGCGGTGATCGTCGACCGCGCGACCGGAGCGAAGGAGAAGGTCGAGGCGGAGGGCCTGGAGTACCGTTACGTGTTCGGCGCCGACGACCTCGGGCTGGGCTGATCACATGTCGACGGCCTCCGGTGCGTGACACGATTCGACCCGCGACACGGCTAGGGTCATACCGGAACGCCAAGAACTGGGGAGCCAAGCATGGTGTGGGTCATCGTCGTCATCGTCGCGCTGATCGTGATTGTCGCGATCGCCCTGATCGTGTCGTACAACCGGTTCGTCAAGCAGCGGAACCTGATCCAGGAGTCGTGGCGCCAGATCGACGTCGAGCTGCACCGCCGGTACGACCTGATCCCGAACCTGGTCGAGACGGTCCGTGCGTACGCCGCGCACGAGCGGCACGTGTTCGAGGAGGTGGCCCGGCTGCGTACCCAGGCGGTCAGCGCCGAGGGCGCGTCTCCCGAGCAGCGTGCGCAGGCTGAGACCGCACTGTCCGGCGCGCTGCGGCAGATGATGATCTCGGTCGAGGCCTACCCGCAGCTGCAGTCGAACCAGAACTTCCTCAGCCTGCAGCGCGAGCTGACCGACACCGAGGACCGGATCGCCGCAGGGCGGCGGTTCTACAACGCCAACGTCGGTGACTACAACACCCGGATCGAGGCGTTCCCGTCGAACCTGATCGCCGGGATGTTCAAGTTCGAGAAGGCCGGCTACTTCGAGATCGAGGACGCCCAGGTCCGCTCGGTGCCGCAGGTGTCGTTCGGCACCATCGGCGCCGTGGACGGCGAGCAGGGCCCGACGCCGCCGATCGGCCCCGGACAGCCGTCGTCCGGCGCGGTCCAGCCGCAGATGCCGGGTGCCGGCGAGCAGCCCGCGGGCCTGCCCCCGGCCGGCCCCGGGCAGTACGGCCCGCCGCCGGGCCAGCAGCCGTCCGGTCCGCCACCGGGACCACAGGGTCCGCAGGACGGCCAGCCACCCTTCACCGGCGGCCAGTAGGTCAGCAGCACCGCTCCAGCCACCGCACGAGGCCGGGACATGCGAGATCCGGCGCATCCCCCGAGTGATGCGCCGGACGTCAGGTACCGGAGGTGCCGGGCCGGGGTGCTGGCCGAGGACCGGCGAAGGCCTCAGGCCCGGGTCATGATGCTGGCAATCATCACGCCCGGGCCTGCCCTCCCCCCGGTACCGTGGGTAACCCTGCCTGGCGCGCATACATCCGGCGTACATCCGGCTCGCCAGGTTCATCAGGACATGTCACCATGAGGCGGGATCCGACCGTGTGGGGGCCCAGTTGCGCAGTCTGAGGTACGAAATCCTCGGCCCTCTGCGGCTCCAGCACGCCGACGGGCAGGCGCTCCGTGCCAGCAAGCCCCGGCAGCTGCTGGCCACCCTGCTGCTGCACCCGAACCGGTTCGTCTCCACCGACCTGATCGCCGACGCCCTCTGGGAGGGACGGCCGCCGGCGTCCGCGATCGCGAACATCCGCACCTACGTCCGGGCGCTGCGCTCGACACTGCAGCTGGCCGGGCTGCCGGCGCCGATCGACACCTCGGCGGCCGGGTACAGCATCGAGGTCGGCGTCGACGAGCTGGACGCGAGCCTGTTCGAGTCGCTGCTGGCCGAAGGTGGCCATCTGCGGGCCGCCGGTGACGACCTGCAGGCGGCGCAGGTGTACGGCCAGGCGCTGTCGCTGTGGCGCGGCCGCCCGCTGGAGGACCTCAACCCGGCCGCGGCCTGGGAGGGTTCGCTGGCCCGCCTGGAGGCGCAGCACCGCGGGCTGGTCGACGCGCTGCTCGAGCTGCGGCTGGCGAGCGCGGACCACAGCGGTGCCGCGGTGCTGCTGAGCGATCGGCTGAACGAGGACCCGTACGACGAGCTGCTCTGGGCGCAGCTGGTCGAC
>Ga0075429_100006327_pt1 | contig 10249 bp, 3 predicted proteins | sample RhiMetdeltSRZDD3_FD_75295 | JGI IMG/M metagenome (GOLD analysis project Ga0075429, IMG submission 75295) | Populus rhizosphere microbial communities from Tennessee, USA - Rhizosphere MetaG P. deltoides SRZDD3 | ecosystem: Host-associated > Plants > Roots > Rhizosphere > Soil | place: USA...
GCCATGAGCTTCCTCGTCGCCGGCAAGCCGGCCGACGCCCTTACCCATCCCGACGCCGCCGAGAAGGAGATGGTCGAGGCCAAGGCCACCGTCCAGCACGCCGGCCTGCCGCTCCTGCGCGCCGCCGTGCAGATCGACACCGGCAAGGCGGCGCAGGCGCTGACCTCGGTCGATACCGCGCTGACCCGCGCCAAGGCGCTGCAGCGGGCGGATCAGATCAGCGGCCTCACCCGCAACGCCCTCATCTACAAGATCTACGCCCAGTTCAAGCTCGGCAAGGCCGACGACGCGGCGGCGACCCTCGAGGCGATCAAGGCCGAGGCGGCCAAGAACCCCGACGACCTCCACGCCCAGGCCGACGTCCACGTCGGTGCCGGGCTGGTGGCGTGGGCCAAGGGCGACGCCGCCGGCGCGGTCAAGGAGCTGTCGAGCTGCGCCGACAACGAGCTGTTCTGCCGCTGGCAGCTGGCGATGGCGCAGGCGAAGGCGGGCGACAAGGCGGGCGCGGCGGCGACCCGCAAGTCGATCCGCGACGGCGCCAAGCGCGGCTGGCAGTACCTGTACATCGCGAACCGGTTGCCGAAGGAGTGAGCTCGTCGGCATGCTCGCGGGCATGACCCGCAAGCGTCCGCCCGCGCCGCCGGAGCCGCCTCGAGACAGTCCGTTCGCCGGCCTCGCGGGTCTGCGCGACGGGCTGCCTCCCGGCCCGGCCGCACCGGCGACGCCGGCGCCGGCGGCGAAGCCGGCCCAGAAGCCGGGTCCGGCCCGCGCGGTGGTGCGCATGGAGCGCAAGGGCCGCGGCGGCAAGGAGGCGACCATCATCGAGAAGCTGGCGCTGCCGCCGGCGGAGCTCGAGCGCTGGGCGCGCGAGCTGAAGCAGGCACTGGGCACCGGCGGCGCCGTCGAGGGCGACACCATCGTCCTGCAGGGCGACTGCCGGGCCCGGCTCGAGGCGGTGTTGCTCGCGCGCGGCGTCCGCAAGGTCACGCTTGGGTGACCGAGGAGTAGGATGCACTCCATGAAGGACGTCGGAGGCGGCTCCAACGGCACCAGCCCGACCGATCCGCAGGATCCGCACGCGACCCGCTCCGCGACCTTCTCGACCGCGCACGGCGCGTCCGATTCGGTGCGGGCCGACATCCGCCCGTCGCATCCGCTGCCGAGCCGCGATCCCGATCGCTACGACTTCCTCGGCGAGCACGGCCGCGGCGGCATCGGCCGGGTCGCGAAGGCACGCGATCGCGACCTCGATCGCGTGCTGGCGGTGAAGGAGCTGGTCGCCAGCGACCCGCTCGCCGAGGCCCGCTTCGTCCGCGAGATCCTCCTGACCGCCAGCCTCGAGCACCCGGGCATCGTGCCGGTCCACGACGCCGGCCGCTGGGCCACCGACGGGCGCTCCTTCTACACCATGAAGATGGTGGCCGGCGCGTCGCTGCGCGACGTCGTCGAGCGGGCGAAGACCCTCGAGCAGCGGCTGGCGCTGACGCCGCACGTGCTGGCGGTGTGCGAGGCGGTCGCCTACGCCCACAGCCGCGGCATCATCCACCGCGACCTCAAGCCGTCGAACGTCATCGTCGGCGAGTACGGCGAGACGATCGTGATCGACTGGGGCCTGGCCAAGCGGATCGGTGACGTCGAGCCGTCGGAGCCGCGGATCAGCGCCACCGATTCGCTCGACGACCTGACCGTGGTCGGCAGCGTGGTCGGCACCCCCGCCTTCATGGCGCCCGAGCAGGCGCGCGGCGCCCCGGTCGACGCCCGCGCCGACGTCTACGCGCTGGGCGCGATGGCCTACTACGTGCTGACCGGGAAGACTCCGTACGACGGCCCGAGCGGCGCCGACGTCATCCGCCAGCTCGCCGGCGACGCCGCGCCGCTGACCCTGCGCGTGCGCGAGCCGCGGGTGCCGGTCGACCTCGCCGCCATCGTCGAGAAGGCGATGGCGCGGTCGCCGGACGATCGCTACCCGAGCGCGCGCGAGCTGGCCGGCGATCTGCGCCGCTACCAGGCCGGCCGCTTCGTCCAGGCCCGCGACTACGCCTGGTGGGAGCCGATCACGCGCTGGCTGCGCCGGCACTGGCTGGGCGCGGCGCTGACCGCGCTGTTCGCCGCCCTCGCCGTCACCGGCGCGGTGATCGCCTTCGAGCGCGAGCAGGCGCTGCGCCGGGTCGCCGAGGCCGAGCGCGGCCGCGCCGAGGGCCAGACCCTGGCGCTGCTCGAGGAGCAGGGCCGGCGCGAGCTCGACGCCGGCCGGCCGCACCGGGCGGCGGTGCTCCTGGCCGAGGCGCTGCGCCGGAAACCGGACAGCCGCGGCCTGCGCTCGCTGCTGTCGCAGGCGGTGCGCCCGACCGAGGCTCACCTGCGCACGCTGCGCGGTCCCGAGCGCGACGTCGTCTGCCTCGCCTTCAGCCCGGACGGCACCCAGCTGGTCAGCGGCTCGAGCGATCACCTGGTCCGGATCTGGGACGTCGCCACCGGCGCCGAGCGCGTGATCCTGCGCGGCCACGAGAAGAGCCTCGAGGACGTCGCCTGGTCGCCCGACGGCGCGCTGATCGCCAGCCTCGACGACGGGGCGTCGACCCGGATCTGGCGCGCCACCGACGGCGGCGTCGTCCGCACCCTGATCGGCGGCGGCTTCCGGCTCGCCTTCTCGCCCGACGGCACCCAGCTCTGGGTCGGCCGCAAGAGCGGCGCGCTCAAGGTGTGGGCCATCGCCGACGGCCGCCTCCTTCTCGACGCCAAGCCGCACACCGACCGGGTGTCGAGCATCGTCTTCGACGGCAAGGGTCGCGCCTTCACCACCAGCTGGGACGGCCGGCTGATCGTCTGGGACGCCGCCACCCTCACCGCGCAGCGCACCATCGACGACCAGCAGTCGTCGCTCCAGTTCGCCCAGGTCGGCGATGGCCTGCTCATGACCGGCGACGAGGAGGGCACCGTCAACGTCCGGAACGCGGACACCATGGCGGTGCTGCACAGCTTCCGCATGGCGGCGGCCTCCCACGCCACCAGCGGCTGGTTCCGCGGCGACGGCCGCAGCGTGCTGACGGTCAGCGCCGACGGCGCCATCCGGGTCTGGCACGCCACCAGCGGCCAGGCGCTGCTCACCGTCGACGCCGTGCCCGAGGGCAAGCTGTTCGACGGCGCGGTGTCGCGCGACGGCGTGGTCGCCACCGCGTCGCTGCGGACGATCGATCTCTGGCGGCCGGACGCGGCGGCCGACTTCCGGATCTTCGCCGGCGGCGACTACGCCCAGGGCTACTACGCCCCCGGCGAACTGACCGCCGACGGCACCCGCTTCATCCTGCCGCGCCGCCCCCGCGACGGCGCCCCGGAGATCGGCGTCTGGGACACCGCGACCGGCGAGCGGGTGGCGCGCTGGGCCGAGACCGGCCTGCTCAACGCGCTGGCGGTGACCCGCGACGGCCGCCGCGTGGTGGTCGCCGACTACGACACCCAGGCGCCGCGCATCCGCGACGGCGCCAGCGGCGCCCTCCTCGGCCAGCTCAGCGGCCACAGCCGGCTGGTCTACGGCCTGGCGATCAGTCCGGACGACCAGCGGATCGCCACCGCCAGCTACGACCGCACCGTCCGCCAGTGGAAGCTCGCCGACGGCGCGGCGGTCGGCCCGACCCTCACCTTCGACCAGCGGACGACCGCGGTCGCCTTCGATCCGACCGGGCCGCGCCTGGCGGTCGCCCTCGAGAACGGCGTGGTCGAGCTCTACGATCGCGAGCGCGGCAGCAAGCTGCGCTCGTGGCAGGCGCACGCGACCTGGATCGAGGACGTCGAGTTCAGCCGCGACGGCCGCTACCTGGTCAGCGCCGGCCGCCAGGACCACACGGTCAAGATCTGGGAGCTCGGCCGCGACGCGCCGCCGGTGGTGCTGACCGGCCACAAGGACAACGTCGCCCGCGCCACCTTCAGCCCCGACGGCAGCCAGGTCGCCACCTGCTCGATGGACGACACCGCCCGCCTCTGGGACGCGCGCTCGGGCGAGCTCCTGCGCACGCTGCCGGGGCCGACCGAGACCTGCGCCTTCGCGCCCGACGGCCGCACCCTGTTCACCGCCGGCTTACGCGACTACGCGGTGGCCTGGCGGCTCGATCCGGATCCGCGTCCCGCCGACGCGCTGGCGGCGGCGGTGGAGGCGGCGTCGCCGTGGCGACTCGACCAGGGCCGGCTGGTCTTGCGCCAGCCGGCCCCGTAGAGCGTCACTGCGGCGGGTACCAGTACGAGTCGCCGACGGAGCCGTCGGAGCGGGCGTACCAGAGCTCCATGCTGTCGCCGATGCGCGACAGCGCCTTGATGCCGCTGCGGGTCGACACGCTGCCGTTCGGCTCGAGCTGGAAGCGGTTCCAGTAGCCACCCTCGTACCAGAACGCGTCCTCGACCGAGCCGTACGGACCGACCCAGAAGACCTCCATGCTGTTGCGGATGCGCGACGTGACGGTGATGCCACCGTCGACGGAGGCGCTGCCCGCGGGCGCCAGCTCGAAGCCGTTCCAGTTGCCGCCCTCGTACCAGTAGGCATCACGCACCGCGCCGTTGGGGGCGACCCAGAAGACCTCCATGCTGTTCGGGATGCGCGAGACGCTGGTGATCCCGCCGTTGATCGACGCGCTGCCGGCGCCGGCGAGCTCGAAGCGGTTCCAGTTGCCGCCCTCGTACCAGTAGGCGTCCTGGACCGAGCCGTTACCGCCGACCCAGAAGACCTCCATGCTGTTGCGGATGCGCGACAGCGCGGTGATGCGGCCGGTCAGCGCGGCGCTCCAGTTCGGCGCCAGCTGGAAGCGGTTCCAGTTGCCACCCTCGTACCAGTAGGCGTCCTCGACCGAGCCGTACGGACCGACCCAGAAGACCTCCATGCTGTTCGGGATGCGCGACACGCCGGTGATGCCGCTCTTCGTCGACGCGCTGCCCGGCGGCGCCAGCTGGAAGCGGTTCCAGTTGCCGCCCTCGTACCAGTAGGCGTCCTGGACCGAGCCGTTGGGGGCGATCCAGAAGACCTCCATGCTGTTCGAGACGCGCGACAGCGCGACGATGCCGCCGTCGACCGAGGCGCTGCCGGCGGGGGCGAGCTCGAACTGCCGCCACGGCGAGCCGTCGTACCAGTAGGTGTCCATGACCGCGCCGTTGGGGGCGATCCAGAAGACCTCCATGCTGTTCGGGATGCGCGACACCGCGGCGATGCGGGTCGTCCCGGCGGCCGAGCCGCCGCCGTTCATCTGGAACGTCGACCACCCGGTGTACATCTGGCGCAGCGCCGCGCGGTCGCCGGCGCTCAGGGCCGACGTGTTCGGCGTGATGATCGAGCCGTCCTTGCGGACGATGGTCGGCTGGCCGTTCTTCGAGAAGAAGTACGACCCGTAGTGCATGATCGAGTTGAGGTCGTAGCCGCCGAAGTCGTAGCCGGAGCTGTACTTGTTGAAGTTGTGCTCCTGGCCGGCCTCGATGTTGCCCCAGTTGACGGTCACGAAGTTGTCGCGGTCGGCGCGCGACTGCTCGTGCCAGAGGCCGACGGCGTGGCCGATCTCGTGGATGGTCTCGCCGGTGCCGCAGCCGGTGGCGAGGTTGATGTCCTGGCGGCCGTTGCCGTTGCGGCCGACGCTCGACGAGCAGCCGGTGCTCGGCACGAAGCGGACGTAGTCGCTGTCGCCGTTGCGCGGCACCAGGCGGATCGGGGTGAAGCGGTTGTAGTGATCGATGGCGTCGACGATGCGCTGCTTGTTGGGCAGGTTCGCATCGATCTCGTACGGGACCCGGCCGCCCGGCCAGCGGTGACCGACGATCACGGCGGCCTTGTCGTGGGTGTCAGGGAGGATGATGTCGCCCTCGACGATCTTCTTGCCGTCGAGGAGCGTGTAGGTGAGCTGGCGCGGACCCTCGGGGGTCTGGATCACGGTCTTCTCGACCGGGCCGGTCTCGCCGGGGAACGCCTGCTCGGCGACCTGGCGCGACGCCTGCGGCGCGCCGTCGGCGACGAGGTCTGCGCCATCGTCGAAGCAGGCGGCGAAGAGGAGGCTCGCGGCGCCGACGGCGGCGAGCGTGAGAGCGGTGGAAGGCTTCCTGAGCTTCATGGTCGTGCGCCGCCATCAGCAACGGTCATGCCGGCGGCTAACGGCGCGCGATCGCTGCGCGCGCGGAGCGGTACCCGCGGATCGAGCGGCAAGTCCCGGCACGCCAGCCGGCGGTCCCACGCTGGCGTGCAGCTGTCCCAGACGTCAGTCGGGGAGCGTCGGATCCTCGAGGCCGTCCATCGCGAGGACCAGCGTGCGGGCGTTCACCGGCACGTGGTTCAGGAAGCACTCGCGCAGCGTCGGGTCGCTGATTCGCTCGGCCAGCGCCAGCAGGCGATCGCGAGCAGTCGCGATCGCGGCCCGCGCCTTCACGACGTGGCCGCTGGCGCGCAGCGCCTCGGCCCACGCCAGCCGGACCCGGCCCTCGCCCTCGGTGAGGCCGCCGCCGAGGTCGGCCAGGTTCGCCATCGCCTCGCGCGCGGCGGCCACCGCCTCGGCGATCCGCTGCTGCTTGAGCAGGATGCCGGCGAGGACGCCGAGCGACATCGTCGCCGACGGCGACGTCCGCGGCTCGAGCGCCAGCGCGCGGCCGATCTCGGCCGCGGCGCCGGCGAGGTCGCCGCGCAGCTCGAGGATGATCGCCAGGTACTGGTGCGAGCCGGCCTGCATGCGGCGCTCGGCGCTGGCGGCGAACTCCTCGATCGACTGCCGCTCGAGGCGCTCGGCCTCGTCGAACAGGCCGCGGTGGGCGAGGGCGAGGCCGAGGTTCTGCCGCGCGGTCGTCGCCAGCCGGGCCATGCCGAGGCGCTCGGCCTCGGCGAGGGCGCCGCGCAGCTCGCGCTCGCCGAGCTCCCAGGCGCCGAGCTCGAGGCAGGTGAAGCCGATGTCGTGGTGCTGGACGCAGGCGCGGCGGCGGTGGCCGAGCTTGTCGAAGATCTCGGCCGCGCGCCGGAAGTGGCCGAGGCGGCCGCCGACGTCGCCGCGGTGGCCCTCGCACAGCGCGCGCACCACCTCGATGCGCGCCGGCGCCGCCGGGTCGAGGCCGAGCGCGGCCGGCACCAGCGCCTCCATGCGCGCCAGCATCGCCTCGGTCAGGTCGAAGCGGGCGCCGGCGTAGATCAGCATCTCGGCGGTCGGCGCCGTCGCCCGGATCCACGACGCGGCGTGAAGGACGTCGACCTCGGCCGCGATCAGCGCGGTCGCGATCTGCTCGACCCGGTCGTGGTGGCCGAGCCGGCCGGCGGCGAGCGCGACCTGCCCGGTCACCGCGTACCAGGCGACGCTGCCCACCGGCAGGAGCTCCATGGCGGCGACGCCATCGGCCTCGGCCTCGGCGTTGAGCCCGCTCCAGTTGAACGCCTCGGCGAGGATCGCGCGCAGGAGGCCGACGTCCTCGACCGCACCGGTGGCGGCGGCCGCGGCGGCGCAGTCGACGCCGCGGCGGGCGCGATCGATCGCGGCCCGGAGGTCGGTGCCGTCGAGCGCCTGCTTGGCGGCGCGCGCGTACCAGCGCACCGCGCGCGCCAGCTCGCCGCCGCGCTCGAAGTGGTCGCCGATGGTCATGGCGTCGGTGCCGCCGCTCAGCTCGAGCCACTCGCCGGCGAGGCGGTGGCCGAGCCGGCGATCGTCGTCGGTGAGCATGGCGTAGGCGGCCTCGCGCACCAGGGCGTGGCGGAACGAGTACTCGGTGTCCTCGGCCCGCACCGACTCGGCGCGTCGCACCAGCCACTCCTGCTCGACCAGCTCGCCCAGCTCCTTGTGGATCCAGCCGTCGTCGCGGCCGACCAGCGAGCGCAGGGCGCCGGCCCAGAACGAGTTGCCCATGACGCTGGCCGCGCGCAGGAGGCGGCGCCGCTCGCCGGGCAGCGCCTCGAGGCGGGCGCCGATCATGGCGACCACGGTGCCCGGGTGGTCCTGACCGAGCGAGGCGGCCCGGATCAGCTCCTCGAGATAGAACGGGTTGCCGCCGGCCTGATCGACGATGCGCTGCACGACCTCGGCGGTCGCCTGGCTGCCGAGGGTCTGCTCGATCAGCTTGCGCGCGGCGCGCTCGGTCAGCGGCCGCAGGGTCACGACCTGGAGGCCGCGGCTCGCCCACAGATCGGGGAACAGCTCGTGGACCTCGGGCCGCGCCAGCGCCAGCACCATGAGCGGCCGCCGCGACAGCGCGCGCAGCGCCGAGTCGATGAACTTCACGGTCGGCACGTCGCCGAACTGGAGGTCCTCGAGGATCAGCGTCAGCGGCGCGGCGCCGCACTCGGCGGCCAGGAGGTCCTCCCACGCCCGCCGCATCTGGTCGCCCATCATCGCGGCGTCGTCGCGCGCCGACTTCAGCTCGGGGCGGCGCTCGTCGTGGAACGGCACGCCGCACATCTCGCCGAGGAACTCGGCGACCCGATCGACCTCGCCGGCCGGGACGTGGCGGCCGACCCGCGCCCGAAGCTTGCGGCGGCCGCGCCGCACCGGCTCGCCGTGCAGGATGCCGGCCTCGCGCCGGATCATCTGGGCCAATAGCGACAGCGGGGCGCCGGCCGACATCGGATCGCCGCGGCCGACCCAGACCTGGCCGGCTGCGCCGTCTTCGCGGCTGCGGCGCAGGAACTCGGCGCGCAGCCGCGACTTGCCGGCGCCGGCGGGGCCGGTGATCAGCACGACCTGGGCCAGCGGCTCGTTGTGGCACTCGTCGAGGATGCCGAGCAGGTTGGCCAGCTCGCGCTCGCGGCCGACGAACGGCGTCGGCTTGCCGAGCAGGGTGCGGTCGGCCTCGCGGTACTCGGCGAAGCCGAGCAGGAGGATGCCGCCGTCGGCGACGCCGAGCTCGAAGCGGGGATCGAGCAGGCCGGCGGTGACCTCGTCGAGCCGGACCGGCTTCCACGGGCTCGGCGGCGCGTCCTGGATCCCGGGCTCGGTCTCCGGCCGCGGCGGCAGCTCCGGCGGCACGCTGCTGATGCCGAGCGGCTCGCTGCCGGCGCGCGCGATCAGGCTGGCCGCCTGATCGATGGCGGCGCCGACCGGGATCCGCTCGTGGGCGACGCCGCGCCCGGTGGCGACCGCGACCTGCTTGTCGGGCAGGAACGCCGCCACCGACAGCGCGCAGCGCGCCGCCCGCGCCGCCAGGTCGGTCGCCGAGCCGGCGCCGCCCAGGGTCACCACGACGTGGCCGCCGGCCAGGCGATCCATGGTGCCGCCGAACGCCTTGACCGCGGCCTGCAGCGCCTGGTTCGCCACCAGCGACTCGCGCTCCGACACCGTCTGGGCGGTCTCGGCGTCGACGTCGGCCGACTCGCCGGCGGCGAGGATGACGCAGATGATGCGCTGCTCGGCGCGGCCGAGGGCGCGCGGCGGCGGCTCGTGCGCGGCGACCGGGGCGGTCGACGCCGCGGCGCGGGCGAGCTCGGCGAGGACGTCGGCGGCGTCGGCGGGGCGGTCGTGGACCTCCTTGGCCAGCATGCGCGCGACCAGGTCGTCGAGGGCGCGCGGCACGTCGGGCCGGACCTCGGACACCCGCGGCGCCTCCTCGACCAGGATCTTGGCGAGCACCGCATAGACGTGCTCGCCCGAGAACGCCGGCCGCCCGGTCAGGCACTCGTAGAGGACGCAGCCGAGCGAGTAGACGTCGGCGCGGGCGTCGACGTCGTGGAGGCCGCGCGCCTGCTCGGGCGCCATGTAGCCCGGGGTGCCGGCCAGCTCGCCGGTCCGGGTCAGGACCAGCACCGACGCGGCGTCGTTGCGGGCCAGGCCGAAGTCGAGGACCTTGACCTTGTCGACCTCGCCGCCCTCGCACAGGAGGTTGCCCGGCTTGAGGTCGCGATGGACGATGCGGCGGGCGTGGGCGACCGCCAGCGCCTCGGCGACGCGCCGCACCAGGGTGACGCTCTCGTGCACCGACAGCGGGCCGCGCTTGAGCCGATCCGACAGGAGCTCGCCGTCGAGCCACTCCATCGCCAGGTAGGCGTCGCCGTCGGTGGTGCGACCGTGGCTGACGTAGCGGACGATCGCCGGGTGGGACAGCTCGGACAGCACCGTCGCCTCGCGTGCGAACCGGGCCTCGACCGCGTCGCCGTGCCAGCGCAGCACCTTCAGGGCGACCTTGCTCGACGTCTGGAGGTCCATGGCGAGGTGGATCTCGCCCATGCCCCCAGCGGCGTGCCGGCTGTCGACCCGGAATCGTCCTGCGACGATCGTCCCGCGGTCCATCCCACGGATCGTACTGCACGGGCGACCAAGGT
>Ga0075429_100006330_pt1 | contig 10246 bp, 12 predicted proteins | sample RhiMetdeltSRZDD3_FD_75295 | JGI IMG/M metagenome (GOLD analysis project Ga0075429, IMG submission 75295) | Populus rhizosphere microbial communities from Tennessee, USA - Rhizosphere MetaG P. deltoides SRZDD3 | ecosystem: Host-associated > Plants > Roots > Rhizosphere > Soil | place: USA...
GTACCTGGTCGGGCTCTGCGCCATCGTCACCGTGGCCGCGGTCTACCGCGATCGCGGTCACTGGTCGAGGCTGGCGGCGGTGGGTCTGCCCATAGCGGCGGTGACCGCACTGTTCGGTTGGCTGCAACTGCCGTGACGGCGTCGGTCGCGCGCGAACTGATCCGGACGGGTCACCTCGTGCGCGGCCTGCGCCGGGCGCCACTCGTGGTCGGTGCGCTCACAGTTGGCGGGTTGCTCGCGCTGTACCGAGCGGACGATCCGGCAGGCGGGATCGGGCCGCTGCGGATGATCGGGCTGATCCTGGTTCTCGGTAGTGGCTTCGCACTCGATGACGCGGCGGCCCCGACACTGCAGGCGAGCCCGTATCCGCTGGTGCGCCGGATGTGCCTGCGGATCGGGTGCACGGCAACGGTTGTCGTTCCACTGTGGACCTTCGCGCTCACGCGAGTCCATCACGTGTCGCTGGCCGTCGGCTTGACGATCGAGTTGCTGGCCGGGCTCGCGGTCGTCTGGGCGGCCGCGGCCTGGGGGCGCCGCTGGGGCTTCGACGAGCCGGGCATCGCCACCGCACCGGTACTGCTGGCCTTGCTGTACCTCGCGGTAGCGGTTCCGCGGACACGGCTGCTGGTCGGGCCGGGACCGCAGTGGCTGGCTGCGCACCTGCGGTGGACCGCGGTACTGGCGGCCGCCGTGGCCCTGCTCGCGTTCGCGATGCGGGATCCGATGACCCGACGGCCGCGATCAGACCGGCGTGGGAGTGCCCGGCGGTGGCACGTTGAAGTCACCGAGGCGGCGCGGTCGCACGAGCCCCTGCTCCCAACGCGACCGCCGGCTGTCGAGGAACCTGAATCGCCTCGGTGACCGGGAAAGCAGCACGTTCGGCTCGTGGACGTACGCCATGACGGACTCGGCGAAGTCCTCGTCCGGGCCGCCGCGGACCGCGTACCCGCTGACGGGTTGCTCGACCCACCTGGGTGCGTTCCAGTCGTTCTCGGTGATCTGGAACGCCGCCGGTGGAGGTGTGCCAGCGGCGATCGCGGTCTCCACGGCGGGCACACCGATGTCGAACAACGCGCCGTTGACCCAGCCCACGGCACGCTGGAAGTCAGCGAGCATGGTCGGATCGGTCGCGGCCGCCACGTTGGCACCACCATGGGCGCTCTCGGCCAAGCCGTGGCCCAGCTCGTGGGCTACGAGCCGGCGGACGTTCTGCTCGTGGGTGGGTACCGGCCGGGGGGCTCCGGGCGTGGCACCCACGCCGCCGACACTGAGAATCACCCTGGGGTACCTGCCGCTGGGGTCGCTGCGGGCGACCGGGATCGACGCCATGCCGGTGACGAGCTTGCGGTAGATCGTCAACTGCCCGGCGCCGAACGACGCCCCCGTGTCCGGCTCCGCTACGACCGCGCCCGTCGGGTCGAGCTGGTAGTGCATATCGAAGAAGACGATCTCGCGTACCGCGGGAACGCCGCCGAACGCCCACGCCACGTCGTCGAAGCCGGTCGCGATCAAATCCAGGTCGGCGTCGCCGGGCGTCCACGCCTGCCAGTTCGGGATGTGGATGCCGCCGGGCGGGGCGCCACCCTGCGGAGTGAGACGGTTCTCCTGCTCGTCCTGGGTGCCCTCGCGAACGGTCCGCACGCCGTACGTCCGCCGCATGACCTCGGCGAACCGCGCCAAGCCGGTCAGCGGTACCGCCGGCGCCGGAGTCGGAGCCGGCTGGCCGGGAAGCGTCGTCGCTCCCCCGGCGCGATCCCGGGACGGGATGTAGCACGCCAGCGTGGTCGGCTGAGAGGAGATCTGGGCAGCCAGGTGGCCACCCACCGGCTGGTGGCGTACCAGGCTGGCAACGTGCGCCGCTTCCCGCTCGGCCGGTACCGCCGCCGGCCGGTCGGCCACCAGCGGGCCACCGCCGCGCTGCTGTACAACATGCGTCAGCTCGTGGGCGAGCAGATCGCGGCCCTCGGCCATGCTCCAGGCGTAGCGGCCAGGGCCGAGGGCGATGTGCGAACCGACCGTGTACGCCGCGGCACCGGCGGCCTCGACCGACTCGGCCGCGCGTGCGTCGTCGTGGATCCGGACTCTGCCGAAGTCGAACCCGAATCGCGCTTCCATGTGTTCGCGCTCGGCGGAGTCGAGAGGGCGGCCGGGACTGTTCACCACGTCCTCCGCCAGCGACCAGACCGTACGGTCCGACTGGCGGGCGGCGGTGACGTACGTCGAGGACCGCGCCATGCCTTCACTCTACGGTCAGCAAGGCCGCTACCGGATCGTCGGAAACCCGTCCGGCCGCTTCGCGCGCCGCACGCAGACCTCGCGCCGCGAGCTGGTCGGCGCGTTCGTTCTCGGGATGTCCGGCGTGGCCCTTGACCCAATGCCACTCGACCTCGTGTCGGCTGGCGGCGGCGTCCAGGCGCTGCCACAGGTCGGCGTTCTTGACCGGCTGCTTGGCGGTCGTTTGCCAACCGTTGCTCTTCCAACGCGGCAGCCATTTGGTGATGCCGTTGCGCACGTAGGTGCTGTCGGTGTGGACGTGTACCACCGCCGGCCGGGTCAGGCTCTCCAACGCCATGATCGGAGCCATCAGCTCCATCCGGTTGTTCGTCGTGGAGGCCGCCTCGCCGCCGCAGATCTCCTTCTCGTGCACGCCGTACCGCAGCACGGCACCCCACCCACCCGGTCCCGGATTGCCGCTGCACGCGCCGTCGGTATAGACCTCCACAGTCCCCATTGCCATGACGGCAACGTACCTTCCGACGCGCCCTTGGCCGGGCGGCTCGCTCGGGCAGCTTATGATCAACACGTGTTGGTTTCCAGCTCGGTGACGGTGGCGTCCGGGGTGACGCTGCCGTATGTCGAGCAAGGGACACGTGACGGCGTACCTGTCGTATTCGTGCACGCGATAGCCGACTCGTGGCGTGCATTCGAACCGCTGCTGTCGTATCTGCCCGCGGACATCCACGCCTTCGCGCTCACGCAGCGGGGTTCCGCAGGAGCAAGCGAGCCGCCCAACGGTTACCGTCCCGAGGACTTCGCGGCCGACCTGAGGTCGTTCTTCGATGCGATGGACCTCGAGGCGGCTGTGGTGGTAGGGGGTTCGAGCGGTGGCGTGGTGGCTCGACGCTTCGCGATCGACCACCCGGACCGGACGCTCGGTCTCGTGCTGTTGGGTTCGCCGGATGCGTTGGCGGACAAGCCCTCCCTTCGGGAGCTGTGGGACTCGACCATCTCCACGTTGACCGATCCCGTCGATCCGGACTGGGTACGCGGCTTCACGGAAAGCATTGTGGTGCATGCTGTGCCCGACGATCTGATGGAAACAATGGTGCGGGAGAACCTGAAGGTCTCCGCGCACGTCTGGCGCTCGACGTTCGAGGGTCTGATCGAAGACGATTCGTTCGCCGAACTCGGCCGCATCGTCGCCCCGACGCTCGTCGTCTGGGGCGATCAGGACTCGATTCTGACGAAAGTCAGCCAGGAGAAACTGACATCCGCGATCCCGGGTGCCCGGCTGCTGGTGTACGCCGGCGCGGGGCACGCCTTCTACTGGGAGGACCCGGCGCGGGCGGCAGCCGACGTGGCGGCCTTCGCTACCTCCGACAGGTTCAGGATCTGAACTCCCGCTCTCACCCGTGACGTGGCAGGCTGGTGGGTGTGAGGACGTACGGGCAGTACTGCCCCATCGCAAGGGCGTCGGAAGTGCTGGCCGAGCGCTGGTCCCTCATCATTCTGCGCAACGTCGTGATTCTGGGCTGCCGGACGTTCAACGAGATCGCCGACGGCGCCCCCGGGCTCTCCCGCGGGCTGCTCTCGAAGCGGCTACGGGACCTGGAACGAGCCGGCGTCATCGAGATTCGCGCCAAGCCGGGCGGCCCGGGTTCGACGTACGAGCCGACCCAAGCGGGCCGCGAGCTCTCCGTCGTCATGGTCGCCCTGCAGCACTGGGGTTCGAAGTGGGCGGAACTGACGCCGGAGCACGCTCACCCGGGTGTCGTGCTGTGGATGTGGGCGACCTTCTTCCTGGATCGCGCCCAGTTCCCGCGACGCCGGGTGCTGATCCGATTCGACTACCCAACGCTGTCCGGGCCGGGCAGTCGTAACTGGCTGCTCATCGAGCGGGGCGACGCCGAGATTTGCGATAGACACCCGGGCGGCGACGAGCATCTCGTTGTGGTGATACGTGATCCGGTGGTGTTCGCGCGCTGGCACCTCGGCGAGATCCGGTGGCGCGACGCGTTGCGCTCCGGGGCGATCGAGCTGAACGGCTCCCCCGCACTGGGCCGAGCCCTGCCCACCTGGCACCGTGATCATGACCGTGGCCCGCTGCCGCTGCACGCGGCGGCATCCGCCTGACGAGTCCGGGTTCAAACACTGCACTTCTCCGCGGGCGTATCCGCGCGCACGCTCTGACTCATGACAACAACGAATCGCGCAGCGGCGATCGAGACACTCGCCGCAGACTTCGCGGGACAGTTGATTCAGCCCGGAGGGGCTGATTACGACACTGCCCGCCAGATATGGAACGGCCAGGTACAACGCCGACCGGCTCTGATCGCCCGGTGCCGCGGGGTAGCCGATGTGATGGCGGCGGTCCGGTTCTGCCGCCAGCACGAGATACCCGCATCGGTCCGCGGTGGAGGGCATGCCGTCGCCGGGCACGCCGTCTGTGATGGCGGTGTCGTCATCGACCTGTCGGCGATGACCGGTTCGCGGGTCGATCCGCTCGCCCGCACCATCGAGCTCGAAGGCGGCTGCTGGAACGCGCATCTGGACCGGGAAAGCCAGGCGTTCGGGCTCGCCGCTACCGGGGGAATCGTCAGTCACACCGGCATCGGCGGGCTGACGCTGGGTGGCGGGCTCGGCCACTTGATGCGAAAGTTCGGCCTCGCGATCGACGCGCTCCGCTCCTGCGACGTCGTCACCGCGGGCGGCGAGTTCGTGGTAGCCAGCGAGCAGGAGAACCCCGAGCTGTTCTGGGGGCTACGCGGCGGTGGCGGCAACTTCGGCATCGTCACGAACTTCACCTTCGAGTTGCGACCGCTCGGCCCGATGGTGCTCGCCGGAATGATGGCGTGGCCGATGGATGACGCGCCACGCGTACTCGGGTTCCTTCGCGACTTCATCGCCGACGCACCCGACGAGGTCGGCCTGCTGGCCACTCTGCGACTGGCGCCACCGCTGCCGGTCGTACCCGAAAGCCTGTGGGGTAAGCCGATCGTGGCGCTGACCGCGACGTACGCCGGACCGATCGACGAAGGCCGCGACGCGCTCGCGCCGATCCGGCAACTGCCGATCCCGGCATACGACACCGTGCAGCCGAAGCCTTACGCGACACACCAGAAGATGTTCGACGCCCTGTACCCGCACGGCCGGCACTACTACTGGAAGTCGCACAAGCTCGGCCCGTTGACCGACGAAATCATCGACGTGATGGTCGGGCAGGCGGCGCAGGTGACATCACCGCTGTCGGCGGTGACGGTCTTCTCGTTCGGCGGCGCTGTGGCGCGGGTACCTGAGGAGGCGACGGCGTTCCCGTACCGCGACGCCTCGCACGACATCAACATCGTGGCGTCCTGGCTTCCCGAGGAGGCGGGCGATGCCGATCGCCACATCGAGTGGGTTCGCGGGTTCTTCCGCGCTCTGGAGCCGTACAGCCGCGGTGTCTACGTCAACTTCACCAGCGACGACGCCAACGATCGGGTCCGCGACGCCTATGGTGACCGCCAGTGGGCCCGACTGACCGCGCTCAAGGCAAAGTACGACCCGACGAATTTCTTCCGCATGAACGCCAACATTCAGCCAGGATGAGCACCGTGATCGTACGAACGTGGTCCGCCCGAGCCACCCCGTCCGGCGCCGCCGAGTACCACGCCTACTTCGCCGATGTCCTGGTTCCCGAGCTGCGTACCCTCGCCGGGTTCGCCGGCGCGTACCTGCTGTCCCGGGACGACAACGGCACTGTGGAGCTGACGACACATACGTTCTGGGACTCGTACGACGCGATCCGTTCCTTCGCCGGTGAAGACCTGACCCGTTCGGTGGTCGAACCGGAGGCACGCGCTGTCCTCCTCGACTTCGACCCGGTGGTCATCCACCGCGAGGTTCTGGTCGACACCCGTACGAGCTGAGAAATCTTGGCGAGATTTGTCGATCTGGGTTGCGCCCGCTCGACGCGTGGTTATGACTGAGAACATGACCGAGCCTGTCTCGACCAGCAACCTCGACCGATACGGCTCCGACGCGCTGCCCTGGAGCCGGCCACGCGACATCCTCGCCACCGAGACACCCAAGACGGATCTGACGTTCTTCGTGGCGACCGCTCGCCCCGACGGCCGCCCGCACACCGCCGGCGTCGGCGCCGTCTGGCACGACGACGTGTTGTATTTCACCAGCGGGCCGGGCACGCGCAAATCCCGCAACCTGGTCGCCAATCCGGCATGTTCTATTTCGGTACGCCTGCCTGGCATCGATCTGGTCCTGGAAGGCGAGGCGGAGCGGGTCACCGATCCGTCCACTTTGGAGCAACTCGCCGGCATCTACCGGGAGGGTGGCTGGCCAGCCCAGGTCGACGGCGATGCCTTCACCGCCCCCTTCAGCGCGCCCAGTGCCGGCCCACCGCCCTGGTACCTCTACCGCCTCGCAATGCACACCGCGGTCGGCGTCGCCACCGCCGAACCCTACGGCGCCACCCGCTGGGACTTCGCACGGTAACGGTCCAGGAAGGTCTCGGCGGCCCGGATCACGGCGCGGGACCGCAGCGAGTGGAAGATGTCGAACGTGTGCCCCGCACCGGGCAGCTCGGCGTAGTTCACGGGACTCGCTGACCGGCCACGGAGGTACTCGACGAACCGCCGGGCATCCTCGACCGCTACGAGTGTGTCGTTCGTGCCGTGCAGGACGAGGAACGGCGGCGTACCGGGCCGGGCGTCGATGGTGCCGAGGTCGCCGTAGTACGCGTAGAGCATGACGACGGCCCGTACGGCGGGGTCATCCGTCGTGAGCGCCGTCCGGGCCGCGAGGTACGCCCCGGCCGAACCACCCGCCAGCACGACAGTGCCCGGGTCGCCGCCGTAGTGGCCCGCGTGCCCGCGTACCCAGTCGAGCAGTTGCCTGATGTCCTCGACCTGGTCGTGGCGGCTCGCGGCCGGACCGAGCCGGTAGTTGGCGCTGATGCACAGCCAGCCCTGCCGGGCAAGGTGGTAGATCAGCGGGAGCGACTCCTGGTTCTTGCGGCCCCCGACGAACGCGCCGCCGTGCAGGTGAATGAAGACGGGCCGGTCGGTACCGCCGCCGCGGCGCAGGTAGAGGTCGAGGCTGGCGTTCCCGTACCGGATGTTCGCGATCCGCCGCACGTCGAAGCTGCGGCGGATGAACGGCCACAGCAGCATGGGGATGACCGGCACGCGGATGGTCCGGCCGGCGGGCGGGCCGATGTGCGCGGGCAGAGCCCGGGCGACGAGCACGCCGAGCCCGGCGAGCGTGAGCATGCTGATCGCGAACGCGAGCCAGCCGACCGGGGTGTTCAGGTCTCCCTGCGCCGCGGCCAGCACGGTCGAGCCGATCAGCAGGTACGCCGCGAAGAACGGCAGCTCGTTGACGAACCCGAGGCGGAAGCAGGCGACCGCGAGCGGCCGTGGTGACCGGCGAGGCGCGACGGCGGCCAGGACGCAGGTGCCCATGAGGACCGCCGAGATCAGGTAGCCGAATGGCATGGGTACAGCGTGGGACTGCCGGCGGCATTCCGGAACCTACTTAAGAAGGTGGCCGGTCGCGCGTACCCATCAATAACCTGGTTCGCGTGGACGCCGCGACGTGCGAGATCGGCCAGCCACCGGCACGACGCCCGTGGGTGGCGGCCGCGGCCGGCACGACGGGGGCGATCGGCGTACTCGTCGGTTCGACTCTGTGGGGCGCGACCCGAACGGAGTCGTCCGCGCTCGTCCGGATCGATGTGGCCGTGGCCGTGGTCTCCCTCGCGGTCGTCCCGTGGATCGTGCGCCGGGCGGCGCCCGGCGGCGTCGCGGCCGGTCTGCTGGTCGCGCTGTCGCCGGTCGCGACGCCGGTGGCGAGCTTCGCCGTCCTGTTCACCGCCCGGCACCGGCCGTTCCGCCAAGGCGCCGCGGTCGCCGCGGTCGGCGTCGCGGGCGAGGCGGTCCAAGGCCTGTGGCGGCCGTTTCCAGGCTTGTCCTACGCCTGGTGGCTGGTGTTGATGACGGCCGCGTACGCGGCCCTGCTGGGCTGGGGCACCTGGGCTCGGGCCCGCCACGCCCTGATGGAGGCGCTGCGGGAGCGCGCCCGCCGGGCCGAGCAGGACCAGGCCCGCCGGGTGGTCGAGGCGCGCGTCGCCGAACGCAATCGCATCGCCCGCGAGATGCACGACGGGCTCGCCCACCGGCTGTCGCTGCTGGCCGCGTACGCCGGTGCGCTGGAGTACCGCGCCGACGCACCCGTCGAGCGGCTGAGTACCGCCGCGGGTGTCATCCGTACCAATGCCCATCTGGCGCTCGAGGAGCTGCGCGAGGTGATACACGTCCTGCGGCGCGACGAAGGCGACCCGGAGGCCGACGATCTGCCCGGCCACACCCTCGCGGACCTGCCCGGCCTGGTCGACGAGGCCCGGGCCGCGGGTCAGAGCATCGAGGTCGAGGACCTCGTGGGGCTGCCGGTCGACAGCCCGCCGCTCGTCGGGCGCACCGCGTACCGCGTCGTGCAGGAGGCGCTCACCAACGCCCGCAAGCACGCCGGCGGCCAGCCGGTGTTCCTCACCCTCGTCGGTGAGCCAGGTTCACGGCTGACCATCTCGGTACGCAATCCGACGATCCCCGGCACCGGTACGCTGCCCGGCGCCGGCACCGGGCTGATCGGTCTCACCGAACGGGTCACGCTCGCCGGCGGTGGCATCGAGTACCACGTCGACGCGGCCGGCCAGTTCCGGCTGGACGCATGGCTTCCGTGGCCGGCATGACGGGCCTGATCCGGGTCGTCATCGTCGACGACGATGCCGTCGTACGCGATGCGCTGACCATGATGCTCGACGGCGCGGATGGCATCGCGGTCGTCGGCGACGCCGCCGACGGTGCTCAGGCGATCACAGCGGTCGACCGCCACGCCCCCGATGTGGTGTTGATGGATATCCGAATGCCCGGCGTCGGCGGAATCACCGCGACCGAGCGCCTGCGCCGCCGTCCCCGTCCACCCGAGATCATCATCCTCACCACGTTCGACACCGACGACCACGTCGTGCGGGCACTACGTGCGGGCGCGAGTGGCTTCCTTCTCAAGGACACCCCGCCGGACAAGCTCAGTCAGGCGATCCGCGACGTGGCCGCGGGTGACCCGATCCTGTCACCCGGTGTCGTGCGCCGGCTCATGCAACAGACGGCCTCCGGCGCGGAGTCCTACGAACGCGCCCGCACCGTGCTCGCCACACTCACGCCTCGGGAACGCGACGTCGTCGTGGCCATCGCCCAGGGACGCTCCAATGCCGAGATCGCCGGCCAGCTCTTCATGAACCTGAGCACGGTGAAGACGCACGTCTCGCACATCTTGACCAAACTCGATCTCAGCAATCGCACGCAGATCGCGCTACTCGCCCACGACGCCGGCCTGATTTGAGCGGACTGGTCGCACCGTCACACGGCCAGAACGGCAACGTCGTACTTCTGGACGTCAGCGTCTCTGGTCACCAGGGTGAGGTCCTCACACCCAGCCTGTGCGACCAGCATGCGGTCGAAAGGGTCCCTGTGGATCAGTGGGAGATGGCTGGCCGCAATGGCGTGGTCGAACGTGACGGGTAGGGCGCGAAAGCCGCTGTCACGGATCTGCTCTAGCAGATCGGCCGGTGCAGCCAGTTTGCCGTTCGCCTGCTTGATGCCGACTTCCCAAAGCGTCGCCGCGCTGACGTAGACATCCGGCTCGTGATCGAGTCGGTCCTTGATGTCGTTGCTCAGCGTCGGATCGTCGATGAGCCACCAGATCACGACATGCGTATCGATGAGTAGGCTCATCCGGTCAGGCCGAAGTCCCGAGCGATGGCTTCATTGGTCTCAGCGGAATCCCAGTCCTCAGCCAGAACGAGCGTGCCGCGGAGTGAGCCGCGCCCTGTGCGGTTCACTGTCCGATGTAGCGGGACGACCTTCGCGACCGGGCTGCCGGCCCGACTGATGATGATCTCTTCGCCATGTTCCACCCGCTCTATGATCCGCGATAGGTTCGTCTTGGCTTCGTGGATATTGAACTGAGCGGC
>Ga0075429_100006331_pt1 | contig 10245 bp, 6 predicted proteins | sample RhiMetdeltSRZDD3_FD_75295 | JGI IMG/M metagenome (GOLD analysis project Ga0075429, IMG submission 75295) | Populus rhizosphere microbial communities from Tennessee, USA - Rhizosphere MetaG P. deltoides SRZDD3 | ecosystem: Host-associated > Plants > Roots > Rhizosphere > Soil | place: USA...
GGGAATGTCCGGCGTCTGCCGCAGAATGTCGGCGATCGGAAAGCGATCTTCCTGGGCGATCGCCATGTAGATCCGCGGCATCAGCGGAAAGTGATAGGCCATGTGGCATTCGTCGCCATCGCCGAAATAGGCGCTGACGTCCTCAGGCCACTGATTGGCCTCGGCCAGCAGCACCTTGCCCGGCGCATAGGAATCGAGCTCGGCCCTGATTTTCCGGATGACGGCGTGGGTCTCGGGCAGATTCTCGTTGTTGGTTCCTTCGCGCTCGCAGAGATAGGGAATCGCGTCCAGCCGGAAACCGTCGACGCCGAGATCGAGCCAGTGTCGCATGATCTGGATCATCGCCATCAGCACGCGCGGATTGTCGTAATTTAGATCCGGCTGATGGGAGAAGAAGCGATGCCAGTAATAGGCCTTGGCTTCGGGGTCCCAGGTCCAGTTCGATTTCTCGGTGTCGTTGAAGATGACACGCGTTCCGGCGTATTTCCGGTCGCTGTCGCTCCAGACGTACCAGTTGCGGGCGTCGGACGTCGGCTTGCTGCGGCGTGCGCGCTCGAACCAGGGATGCCGGTCCGAGGTGTGGTTGATCACGAGCTCGGTGATCACCTTCAGCTTTCGGCGCTTGGCTTCCTGCATGAAGCGCCGGAAGTCCTGCATGGTGCCGAAATCGGGATTGATCTGGCGATAATCCGAGATGTCGTAGCCGTCGTCGCGGCCGGGCGAGGGATAGAACGGCAACAGCCAGAGCGCGGTGACGCCGAGGTCCTGCAGATAGTCGAGCTTGTCGGTGAGGCCGGCGAAGTCGCCGATGCCGTCGTTGTTGCTGTCGGCAAAGGCCTTGACGTGCAGCTGATAGATGATCGCGTCCTTGAACCACAGCTCGTCGCTTTCGAGCTTGGGGTCGGCCCTGATATCGGGAGCGATGTTCATGGCCGGGCCTTCACGCGAGGCAGCGGAACAGCAGCGCGGGATCCTGCTGCTGGTCGATGCGCAAGCGGACCCCGCCCCATTCGAGGATGTGCCGCTCGCCGGTGATCAGGTTTTCAATGGCCCTGACGCGCTGACGCGCGTCGCGCGGGCCGATCTCGATGTCGCCGAAGTGGAACCAGAACTCCCGCGGTCCCTCCTGCGCCACCGCGATCGCGACCGCCATCGCGTTGTCGCCGTCGGCCGACTCCTTGACGAAGCCGATCACCTCCTGGTCGTCGACCTGCGCGAAGCGCAGCCGGCTGGTCTGCAGCAGGGCCGGGTTGCCGCGCCGGATGCGATTGAGGCGGCCGATATAGCTCTTGATGTTGCCCGGCTTGTTCCAGTCGCGGACCTTCAGCTGGTATTTCTCGGAGTTGAGATATTCCTCCTTGCCCGGGACCGGCTCGTGCTCGATGAGCTCGAAGCCGTTGTAGATGCCGTAGTTCCCCGACAAGGTGGCGGCGAGCGCGACGCGCGCCTTGAAGATCCAGGGCTCGCCGGTCTGCAGATGGAGGGGCAGAATGTCGGGAGTGTTCACGAAAAAGTTCGGCCGGAAATATTCGCGCTCGGGATAGCGGGTGATCTCGCTCAGATAGGCTTGCAGCTCCTCCTTGCCGGTGCGCCAGGTGAAATAGGTGTAGGACTGGGTAAAGCCGAGCTTGGCGAGCGCCTTCATGACCTTCGGCCGGGTAAAGGCCTCCGCCAGGAAAACCACGTTGGGATCGACCGACTGCACCTCGCGGATCAGCCACTCCCAGAACGGAAACGGCTTGGTATGCGGATTGTCGACGCGAAAGATGCGCACGCCTTGCCGGACCCAGAACAGCACGACGTCGCGCAAGGCCCGCCACAGCCCCTGGCTGTCGCCGCCGTAGAAGTCGGGATTGACGATGTCCTCGTATTTCTTCGGCGGGTTCTCCGCGTACTGGATCGAGCCGTCGGGCCGGCGCTTGAACCACTCCGGATGCCGGGTCAGCCAGGGATGGTCCGGCGAGCATTGGATGGCGAAATCGAGCGCGACTTCCATTCCGCGCGCCGCACAGGCTTTCACCAGCCGGCGGAAGTCCTCGAGCGTGCCGAGCTCGGGATGTACCGCGTCGTGGCCCCCTTCGGACGAGCCGATCGCATAGGGGCTGCCGGGATCACCGGCAGCGGCGGTGAGCGCGTTGTTGCGCCCCTTGCGGTTGGTGCTGCCGATCGGGTGGATCGGGGGGAGATAGAGGACATCGAAACCGAGCGCGGCGATTTCGGGCAGCCGGGCGATGCAATCGTCGAATGTGCCGTGGCGGTCGGGAAGGCGGCCCTGGCTGCGCGGCATCATTTCGTACCAGGCGCCGGCGCGGGCGATCGCCCGGTCCACCACCAGCGGATACTCGGCGCTGCGGGTGAGATCGGCCTGCAGGCCCTTGGTGGCCGCGGCCGCCAATTCATCCGACAGCATTGGCGCCGGATCGTCGGCCGACATCGGCGTGCGGCACAGCTCGCGGATCAAGCGCGCGTGGGACGCCTCGGGCGGCTTGAGCGCCGCCAGTAGATTGCGGCCCTCCGCGATCTCCACCTTCACGTCCAGGCCGGCCCGGCGTTTGGCGAGCAGATCACGGCGCCAGGTGCCGAACGCGTCGGTCCAGGCCTCGATGGCGTATTGGTAGCGGCCCGCAGAGGTGGGCGTGAAGGTCGCCGTCCAACGGTCGTTCTCGTGCAGCCGCATGGGCGTGCGCGACCATCGGTCGGATGCTTCCGCCCGCCACAGCAACTCCGCCGCCAGCACGGCGTGGCCGTCGCGCAAGATGTCTGCCCACACCTCCACCGGCTCGCGGACGATGCGCTTGACCGGAAAACGGCCGGCATCGAGGGCCGGATAGACGTCCTCGATGACGATGCGGGGGCTGGAAAGGCCGGCGACGGACGGGATGCTCAGGTTGGCTGGTGCGGCGCGCTCCTGCATGACCATCCTGTCAGGCCGCGGGACGACAGAGGGGGCCATGCATAAGGAACCGATAGCTCCGTGCTTTGGTTCCGCGCCGCGGGGCAGTTGCAAGCCCCGTATGCACAGGAAACGTGCAGATTCGGCGGGCAGGCTCACTGCATTGCAAAGGAACAAACCGTAATCGGTCCGGTTGAAATCAGGACCAAATTTTGCACTGCCCCCACCATAAAGCGTCCGCGATGGACCCGATTCTTGAACGCGCAGCGCTGTGGGGCATCGAGACGCGTTATCAGGACGCCCTCGGACGTCTGCGAACGGTCGAGCCGGAGATGCTGGTCCGATTGCTCGGCGCGCTAGCGTCCGATGACCCCGCCGCGGCGCGGATGCTGCCGCGGACCATCGTTGTCCGCGGCGAGCGCGACCGCACCGTCGCCGTTGCCGCGGCGGAAGGACAGGCGCTGCTTTGGGAGATCGCCGGCGAGCAGACCATCGTCGAAGGCGAGGGATCAGCGCCCTCGCTGACGCTGCCGGCGGGTCTGCCTACTGGCTTGTTCCGTCTGCGGGTGACGGCAGCGACGGCAGCCGGCCGCGTCAGCGAGGAGGCCTCGCTCGTCGTCTGCCCGGATCGGGCCTATCAGGGCGGCGCATCCGCGCCACGGCGGATGTGGGCGCTGGCCGTGCAGCTCTACAGCGTCCGCTCGGCCCGCAACTGGGGCCATGGGGATTTCACCGATCTGTTGGGGCTGGTTGAGCTTGCGGCCGATCTCGGCGCCTCCGGCGTCGGGCTCAATCCCCTGCATGCCTTGTTCGACGATCGGCCGTCGGAGCCGAGCCCATACTTCCCGAACAGCCGGCTGTTTCTCAATCCGCTCTACATCGACCTCGACGCGGTGCCGGAATTTCCCGGCCTGCGCGCCGCCAGCCTCGAGGCGAGCGTGGAGCGGCTTCGCGGCGAGAGCAGGGTCGACTACCGCGCCGTAGCCGACGCAAAGACGCGGGCGCTGCGGCTCGCCTACGGCAACTTTCGGCAGTCCGGCAGCTCCGAGCGGCGCGACGCCTTCGATCGGTTTCGGCGCGTGCGGGGGTCGGTGCTGGCGCGGTTCGCGTGCTTCGAGCTGCTACGCCGCAAGTTCGATGCACCATGGTGGGAATGGCCGCCGCCATGGCGAAGGGTGGGCGACGTGGCGGTCGCCGGTCTGCGGCGAACCGAGGAGGCAGAGCTTGGCTTCTTCGAGTTCGTGCAGTGGTTGGCGCATGAGCAGCTCGATCGCTGTCGCATGCGGGCGCTCGAGCGGGGGCTGTCGATCGGGCTCTATCTCGACATCGCCGTGGGAGTTCGACGCGACGGCTTCGATGCCTGGTGCGACCAGGACGCCGTATTGCCTGGCATGGCGATCGGAGCGCCGCCCGACGTGCTCAACAGGTCGGGCCAGAACTGGGGTTTGGCCGCCGTCAATCCGGTGGCGCTGGAGGCCCGCCATTTTGAGCCGTTTCGCCGCATGCTGCAGGCGTCGATGCAATATGCCGGCGCGATCCGGTTGGATCACGTGCTCGGCTTGAAGCGGCTTTTCCTCGTCCCCGACGGCATGACCGCCGAACACGGCGCCTACATCCGCTGTCCGTTCGAGGCGCTGCTGGCGGTGACGGCGCTGTCGAGCGTCGAGGCGAACTGCATCGTGGTCGGGGAAGATCTCGGCACCGTGCCGGAGCAATTCCGCGAGACGCTGACGGATTGGGGGATATGGTCGTATCAGGTCATGCTGTTCGAGCGCCTGCCGGGCGGAGCGTTTGCCGGTCCGGACGCGTATCGGGAGAATGCGCTGGTCACGTTCGCGACCCACGACCTGCCGACCTACGCGGGCTGGCGTGAGAAGCACGACCTCGCCGTCAAGCACGCGCTCGGCATCGATCCCGGCGAAAGCGGCGAGGAACGGGAAGGGGCCTTCCATGCGCTGCACCAGGCGCTGGCCGGGCGCGGATTGGCAGCGACCAGCTTTGCGGCGGTCGGCCGCTATCTGGCCGATGCGCCTTCGCGGCTGCTGGTGGTGTCGATCGAGGACCTCTTGGGCATGAAGGAGCAGGTCAATCTGCCGGGAACGGTCGACGAGCATCCGAACTGGCGCCACCGGCTCCCGATCGGCTTGGACGATTTGAGAGACCACGAGGGCGTCAGGGCCGTGGCCGAGGCTATGCGGGCGGCGGGGCGAAGCCAGTCGCGGGGCTGAGCGGCCGCCAGCGCTCGGCGTCATGGCCCGCCGGCAAGCTGCAAATAGCAAACACCGGAGAGGTCCCTCTCCGGTGTCCGGAAGCTGGCAGCCGCTTCAAAACGGTTTGGTTGGGATCTGGCGTTGTCCTTGGATACTCGAACTCAGAATGCACCCAGCAAAATGGCGCCGACGAACGCGAACACGGCAAACACCGCCAGCACATCGAGCCTCAAGGCAAGGTTCACGTCCTGCTCCCCTGATGGTTGACCCGACTAAAGTCTAGCAGAGGATGGAACCGGGTCGAAATGGCAAATGTATTGCGCCGCGAAAATCTACTTGGCCGTATCCGAGGATGGTCATATGTCTGTTGCCAACATTCTGATATTTCGACGTAAAATTACCAGCACTATGACTTTTGATCGCACATAAGACTTGCTTGTTACTTATTGGGCGGCCTTGTGGATATCTCCCCAAACCGCGCTATACGCTCGGAAGTACCAAATTATACGTTCCACGACATAAGGTTAGCGGGCAGCGACGGCCGTCGGGGCGAGCGCCTGCTCGACGAACGCCGCGGCGGCGAGCGCGAACCGGTCCCGCCCGAAGCGGGCGATGATTTGCACCCCCAGCGGCAGGCCGGCCGGGTCGGACAAGCCCGGAACATTGACGCAAGGCACGCCCAGCAGGGTCCAGAGCCGGTTGAAGGTCGCCTGGCCGGTGGAGCCGAGCCCGAACGGGGCCGCCCCCGGCGCCGAAGGAGTGAGGATCACCTCGCCGTCGGCGAGAAGATCGGCGTAGGCCTGGCGCGCGCGCCGGGTCGTGCGCCGGGCATCGTCATAAGCGTCCGCATCGATGGCCGCCGCCGTGTCGAGCTGCGCGCGCAGGGCCGGCCCCAGCCGGTCGCGGTGGCGCTCATATTCGAAGGCCAGCGCGCGAAACGCTTCGTAGTCCTGGATGATGCGGTGCGCGCGCTCGGCCGCTTCGAGGATCGGCGGCAGGTCGAGCTCCCTCACCCGCGCGCCGGCTTGCTCGGCGGCGCGGGCCGCGCGCTCGACCGCGTCCTGCATGGGCGCGCTGGCCTCGTCCCAGCGGTGGCTGCGGAGGAGCGCCACCGTCGGCGGCGCCGGCAGCCCGCCCTCGATCCAGAGCTCGCGGCCGCTTACCGCGGCTGCCGCGAACGCCACGTCGGCGACGCTCGCCGCGAACAGCCCGGCCGTGTCGAGCGACCAGGAAAAGCACTTCATGCCGACGGTCGGCAGCATCTTGTAGGACGGCTTGAAGCCGGCGACGCCGCAGAAGGCGGCGGGACGGACAACCGAGCCGCCGGTCTGGCTGTCGAAGGCGAGCGGCAGCATGCCGGCCGCCACCGCCGCCGCCGATCCCGATGACGATCCGCCCGGCGTGTGTGCGCGATTGCGCGGATTGCGGGTGCCGGCCGGCTCGAACGAAGCGAATTCGGTGGTCACGGTCTTGCCGAGCACGACGGCGCCGGCGCGCCGCGCCATCATCACCAGCGCGGCGTCGGCGTTCGGCCGGTGGCCGGCATGGATCGGCGAGCCATAGGCGGTCGGCAGGTCGGCGGTGTCGAATATGTCCTTGATGCCGACCGGGAGACCGGAGAGCGGCAGGCGAGCAAGCTCGGGCCGCTCGGCGCTGCGCCGCGCCGCTTCGAGGTCGAGCGCCGCGAAGGCGCCGACCTCGGCCTCGCGCGCCGCGATGGCCGCGGCGCAGAGATCGACCACGGCGCGCGGGGTGATCTCGCCGGCCGCGATCCGGCGCACGAGATCGAGGGCTGAAAGCATCAACCCTTGCCCTCGATGAGGCCCACGATCCACATCGTCGAACGCCGCACATACGGGATCGCCACGAAGGCGGTGACGGCCGCCACCGGCCAGCCGACCAGAAAGGCCTTGAGCCAGCGCCGCACGAAGTCGGGATGGATGCCGATATTGCTGTAGGTCACGACGGCGCTGACCACGAATACGATGATGGCGGTGATGAGGACCGGAAAGATGAACCGCGCCTTGCCTTCCATGGAAGCGTCCCCCGCCGACCTGCGCTGCCGTAGCCCTTCTTAACCATACCGCGAGGGTGAGACCAGCCGCGCCTGCCCGGCCCGACTCTTTGAAGAGTCGTTAACAAACTCCATCGCATTCTCCCGACCATGAGGTGGGGAGTGCGTTGGTATTTCGTCGGCTCCGGCGTCCTCGGCGTTCTCGGCGCGCTTGCGGGCTGCAGCGGCGGCAACATCTTTGTCGAGCGCGAGCCGTGGCGGCACGAGGCCGAGGCGCAATGCATCAATTCCGGTGCCGTCAAGGAAGGCGCCGGCATCGTGCGCATCAAGTCGATCCGCGGGCCCGGCGCCTGCGGGGCCGATTTTCCGCTGCGGGTTTCGGAGCTGGGCGAGGGCACGACGACCCTCGGCTATTCCGACGACATGCGCCCGCCCGGCTCGATCCCGGGCGGCGCCACGCAACCGCGCTGGCCGACCGCCGCGCCCGGCGAGGGGGCGCGAGATATGCCACCGCCCTACGAGACGCGCCCGTCCGGTTACCCGTCGTACCCATCGCGTAGCGTCCAGCCGCCCTCGCGCGTGCTGCCCGAATATCGGTCCACCGGTGACGCGGAAGGACCTATTTCGCTCAGTCCCAACGGTGCGCGCGACGCTGCCGGCGCGGCGCCCGAGCCGTACGATTTCCGCCGGCCTTACGGCGCCCCGCCGCCGCCGCCAGCGCCGCCGAAGTCCGGCCAGTGGCGGGAGATGGGGCCGCCCGCCTACGACCTGTCGCCGGTCCCTTACGAGCGTCGGCGGGTGATCGACGGCCAGCGCTCGGAGCCGTCCGCGCCGGCGCGCGGCACGGTGCGCGCCGAGCCGTTGCCGCCGGCGGACGCCGCGCGCGCCCCATGGCGTGAGCCGCCGCCCGCGGCCGGCGCCCGCCCGGCGCCGCTGCCGGCGCTCGGTCCCGCGCGCGGCGCGCAGGTGACCGGCTCGATTACCTCGGTGTCGGTGAGCCCGGCGGCGACGCTCGCCTGCCCGATGGTGTCGGTGCTGGAGCAATGGCTCGCCAACGACGTGCAGCCGGCGGCGCTGCGCTGGTTCGGCTCGCCGGTGGTCGAGATCAAGCAGATTTCCGCCTATTCATGCCGCGGCATGAACGGTAGTCCGCATGCGCGCATCTCCGAGCACGCCTTCGGCAACGCGCTGGACATCGCCTCCTTCACGCTCGCGGACGGGCGCAAGATCACGGTCAAGAACGGCTGGCACGGCCTGCCGGAGGAGCAGGGCTTTCTGCGCGACGTGCAGGGTGCCGCCTGCGACCAGTTCAACACCGTGCTGGCGCCGGGCTCCAACGTCTATCACTACGACCACATCCACGTGGACCTGATGCGCCGGCGCGGCGGCCGGCGCGCGTGCAACCCGGACGCCGTTCCGGGCGATGTGGTCGCCGCCCGCGCCGGCGGCTCCCGATATGCCGGCCGGCGCGGCAACGAGCCGGCGGTCACCGGTGCGCTCACGCCGCGGCGTCCGATCCCGCAGCGGTCGCGCTCCGATCCCGACGACGAGCGGCGCCAGCGCGCCCTGCCGCTGGCGGAACCGGGCAATGACGGTGCCGACGACGATTAACGTCGCTTGAACCTTCCGGGCGAAAAGCCCGACTGAGCAGGACGTCGCCGGCGCGCCCAGGCGTTTCAAGGCAAAAACGGGCTTTCGAGTGCCGTCGCCGGCCTCGGCGGGGCCCTTTTTTGGGGCCATTTGCGACACTGTGCGGCAGCTCTTAAAATGCCGTCATGGAGTACCAATATAACAATCAGCCGAATCCGGCTCCTGGGAGGATAAAAATGCTCCGATTTCGCCTTCGTCCTCTGCTCGCGCTCGGCGCCATGGTGGCGACTTTGGCGCTGGCCGTGACCGACGCCGATGCCCGTCCCGGGCGCGGCGGCAGCATCGGCAGCCGCGGCTCGCAGACCTATTCGGCGCCGCCCTCGACGGCAACCTCGCCGACCGCGCGGCCCATCGAGCGCAGCATGACGCAGCCGGGTCAGCCCGGCGGTGCGTTGGCGCAGCGCCCGGCGACTCCGGCGCCGACCGGCGGCTTGTTCGGCCGGCCCGGCTTCATGGGCGGCTTGTTCGCCGGCTTCCTCGGCGCCGGCCTGCTCGGCATGCTGTTCGGCCATGGCCTCTTCGGCGGGCTCGGCGGCTTCGCCTCGGTGCTCGGCCTCATGCTGCAGATCGGCATTGTCGTGCTGATCGGCTATCTGCTGTGGACGTGGTGGCAGCGCCGCAGCCAGCCCGCGCTGGCGGCCGGCCCGTCCTATCGCGACATGCCGTCCGGCGACTCCCGTCCGAGCTTCCTCGGCGGTTTGGGCGGCGGACTCGGCGGCGGCGCGCCGGCGGCGCGCGCGTCCGGGACCGACGAGGTCGGCACCACGCCGGAGGACTTCAACACGTTCGAGCGGCTGCTTGGCGAAATCCAGGCCGCCTACAGCGCCGAGGACCTCGGCCAGCTGCGGGCGCGCGCCACCCCGGAGATGGTGTCCTACTTCGCCGAGGATCTCACGGCGAACGCCAGCCGCGGCGTCGTCAACCGAATCTCCGACGTCAAGTTGCTGCAGGGCGACCTCGCCGAAGCCTGGCGCGAAGGCGACACCGACTACGCCACCGTCGCGATGCGCTTCGCGCTCAACGACCAGACGATCGACCGCGCCAGCGGCCGGGTGATCGAGGGCGGGCCGGAAGAGGCCACCGAGGTGTGGACCTTCATGCGCGTGCGCGGCGGCCACTGGCTGGTGTCGGCAATCCAGCAGGCGTGACGCGCGCCCGCCGACACTGCGAGACTCGATGCGATGGCCGGGCTTGGTCCCGGCCATTTGCTTGAGCGACAGGCCGCTAGGTTCCCCCCAAACGCTCCCATGGAGCGTGAAACTCAGCCGCCGATGCCCCAGATCTCCCGCGCATAGTCGTTGATGGTGCGGTCGGAGGAGAACCATTCCGTCCGCGCCGTATTCAGGATGCTCGCCCGCCACCACGCATCGGGGGTCTGCCACAGGGCGTCGACGGCGCGTTGCGCGCTCCAGTATGCATCGAAATCGGCCAAGACCATGAAATAGTCGTACTCGAGCAGGGCGTCGACGAGCTCCCGG
>Ga0075429_100006336_pt1 | contig 10241 bp, 7 predicted proteins | sample RhiMetdeltSRZDD3_FD_75295 | JGI IMG/M metagenome (GOLD analysis project Ga0075429, IMG submission 75295) | Populus rhizosphere microbial communities from Tennessee, USA - Rhizosphere MetaG P. deltoides SRZDD3 | ecosystem: Host-associated > Plants > Roots > Rhizosphere > Soil | place: USA...
GAAGCTTTGGTCCAGCTTCGTGGACGTGCTCTCGATCCAGCGCCGGTAAACGGGAAAATTCTTCAAATCCGAAATCGACGTGCGGATCGAATTGGTGTCGATCGAAAAGCTCGCGGTAGTAGACCGTCTCTTCATAAGCTCGCCGCACAACGGTGCGCAGGCTCTCGAGTATCCAGCGCGTCTTTTGCTCGCGGTCCCACGAAGACGTCTGGCGGCGGAAGCGCAGACCTTCTGCAAACGCCTGCTGCGTGGGTCGGGTAGCGGGACGGGTCGAGCGCTGTAGCCGCGAAAACGGCATCAGCACGTGAAGTGACAAGCCGTCGTGAATGCCGCCGATTAAGTCCATCTCAAACCTGTCCGCGTTCTACCGGAACACGGATTAACCGATTAGCTTCTGGGTCTTCTTGGAGAAGGGGTGCTCCCAACGTTCGCGCGCAAACTCATCTTCCGGGGGGAACTTCATTATGAATAGCCGGTGGAAACAAACAGCGTAACCCACCAGATAGTAGATGTACCATTGATAAGCAACCGCGCCGAAGAAACTGCTGAACATGAACCCGATGAGCGAAGCCTGTAAACCAACGGAGAGATAGTAGAACTGCCTGCGATCCGGGTGCTCGTAACTTTCTTTCTCGACCAGCCGCATGCGTCGAAGAGGGTGGACCAGAAACATCACGTAGATCACTGCCGCCGCCAGTCCCATTTCAGCAGCGACTTGCGTGTAGGCGTTATGCGTTTCCAGGTTGCGCGGGGACTTCTGACGAAAGTTTCCGATGCCGACGCCGAAGAGCGGATACCGCAGCGCCACCCAGACAGAACGTTTCAGAACTTCGGTTCGCTGGCTGGACGAGCCGGTCAGGTCCGCGGCGGAATTGAAGATCGTCGAGACACGGCTGGAGAAAGCTCCCGGCGCCATAGCGATGAACAAGATCACCGCAAACACGAGCGCGCCCGTCGTCGCCACGCGATTCTTCTTGCCTAACCTGCGGACCAACACAAATGTCGCCGCCACGAGACCGATAAATCCACCACGCGAGAAAGTGACAACGATGCCCGCGACCATCAATCCCGTCACCCCGAAATAGACCAGCTTCTTGATCGGGTTACGGCCGCCCAGCCCCAGCGTCACGGCGATCGGGATCATCGTGACAAGGTGCAGCGCAAGATCGTTTGAGTTCCCGAACAGGCCTCCGATTTTGCCGCCGATGCGCATGATGTCGCCGTATGCGATTGCAAAATTGCCCGACTGGTAGTCGATGATTGCGTTGATGCTCAAGTAAACGCTGACGCCGAGGACCAGCCACAGCAACAGTTTCAGCCGCAGCTCCGTGCGCACGACGTTGACGATCACGACGAAGATCACGATCGTCTTGATCAGCATCTCGCTGAACACCTTCCAGGCGTCCGCAAGCGAGTCCGCCATCGGCATCGACAAGAGCGCCGCCAGGCCAAGCAGCAGAATCAGGTTGATCTCTTTCGGACGCGCGGTGAGGTTACCTTCGAGAGCGAGTTGAGTGCCGAAGTAAACAGCCAGCGTGACGATGCCGGTGTAGAACGCCATCTGGTTGAGTGACGAAAGGGCGGGGATAAGTTCGTACGGCCGCAGGTAGAGAATGACGCTGAACAGAAAAAGGAGCGCGAAACTGACAGTGTGCCCGCGGCGGCGAATCCAGTTTCCACTCCGCGTCACGAAAGACGCATCTTTTTGCTGAACTGTCGCAGCCGGGACCGGCGCAACGACGTCGCTGTCGAACGACTTATGCTTTCCCGCGGTGGGCCACACTTCGATCGGAGCAGCGTTGTCCCGGCCGCGGTTAGCGCGGCTGGGAAACACGCCTTCGTAATCGAGTGCTTCGGGTTTTGATCGCATAGAAAAGCAGTTAGTTACTTGAACTCTCACGACCAAAAGAACAAGTCAGGAAGGGGGCAAGCGTAGCGCGCCCCCGCTGTTTTGGCTTGCGTAATCTGAAAGAGCGGGGGCGCGCTGCGCTTGCCCCCTTCCTGACTGTTCTAGCGGTCGTCATGGATTAGCAACGACGCAGTAAAGCTTGCCGACCCGCGTCAGCGTGTGACGGCTGAAACCGGCGTCTTTCATCAGCTTGTTGATGCGCGCCGCGCTGTAGAAATAGACGTCGCAGCCCTTGATCGTCAGTCTCACTTTCCTGACCGGCGCGCGCCAGGTCCATAACCGCGGAAACGCCATGATCGCTTTGTCCGTGCTCAACTCACGCATCCTGCGCAGCACCGGCAAAGGATCGCTGATGTAGTCAAACAACCCGATGCCGAAACTCACGTCGAATTTCGCGCCCGCGTTGTCCCACTCGAGCAGGTCCGTCTGGATGAACGTGCAGCGATCGTCGAAGTTTTGGTCCGCGGCGGCCTTTTGGCATAGACCAATCATGACTTCGGCGATGTCGAGCCCGACCACCTTGCGCGCTCCGCGGCGAACGAGCTCAAAATCGTAAAGCCCGTTGCCGCAGCCGACGTCGAGAAACGTCCGGCCCGGGATCGGTTCGCAATTCGCAATCGTGAACTGGAAACGCTCGTACATGTCCTTGCGGAAAATCTGATCGAGCGTGTTGGAAAGCTTAGACTTGCGATGCGTGTAGATTCGCTGGAAAGCGTCAGCTTCGCTGTTCCAAAACGCACGCTGCGCCTGAATCTCGTTGTTCAAATCTGGAGCACCTCTCTAACCGTGGTGAATTGGAAATCATTGACGAGACGGCCCAAACGCCGCTCAGTTTGATCTAAATTGCGATAGTGTCGAAACTTCTGAGAAGCGGACAAATTTTTGATACGCGGCTGTTCCGGATCTAGCTCCCAGGGATGGAGGTAGAAGACGACCGCGCGGCCCTGTTCGTTGACCTTTTTCATGCAAAATCGCGTGTAACTGTAGGGAAACAGGCGGAAGTAGCCGCCGCCGCAGAACGGGAAGCGGCGCCCGAACATCTCGAGCACGCTCATCGGAAATTCGTAGAGCTTGTCCGTGATCTTGTACGGGCTGAGCGGCGCGTCGGCGATGCCGTAGTCGGGATGAAAACCGACGGGAAAGACTGACGAGTCGTAGCGAAACCCGTACTTCTCGAGAATCGGCAGCGCCCAGTCTTTCGTCGACTTCACCATCGAGAACGACGGTGCACGAAATCCGACCGGCTGCGTCTTGATGCCGGTCTTCGCGATCGCTTCGAGCGCCTTCGCCAGATCTTCATCAAACTCTTCCGGCGTGATTTCAGTCAGCAACAGATGGTTGTAACCATGTACGCCGATCTCGTGTCCGCGCGCTTCAACTTCGCGAATCAGATCGGGCGCGCGATCCGCAACCCAGCCGAGAATGAAAAACGTCGCGCGAACGTTATGACGGTCCAGCAGGTCCAAAATGCGCGTCGTGTTCGCGCGCACGCGCAGGTCGCACTTGTCCCAGTCGTCGCGCTTGATCGCTTGCGCCAGATTGTGGACACAGAACCAGTCTTCCAGATCTATCGACAGCGCGTTCTTCATGCTGTTTACTCGCGGCTCGGTTCCCAACGCGTGTACCTTTCCCCGGTCAAAAACTTAACGAATGCGATCAACGAAGCGAGGTTCGTGATCACGAAATACTGCGGCAACGCCAACAACCCGGACGTCAAACCTGCTCGCTCGAGGATCCACGAAACCAGCGCCGCCATGTAAAAAGCGACTTGCATCACGAACACCGCCGCATAAAAACCGCTGCGCGTCGCGAGCACGCCCGAAGTCACAAAGATCGCGATCAAGAACACCGGCACGAGATACCGCATAACCTTGTGCGACCATAACTCGACCGCATAAAAACCGCTCTTGAACGGATTGAGCACGTTCCGGTTTCGCCAAAGATCAGAAAACGTCTGCGAGATGATGCGCACGCGCGCCGCCAGCTCTTTCTTCGCCTGCCGGTTCGGCTCTTCAGTGCAGACCGCCTCGGGAACGTAGACCGCCCGCAAACCTTGTTCCACCATCGTCGTCGCGATGATGAAGTCGCTGCACGCTTCGTTGTAGAGCGGAATGTAGGCCGACGCTCTCACCGCGTACATGCAGCCGCAAACGCCGATCAGCGAGCAGACGTTGCTCTCGTGTTTCTTGAGAAAGAACTCGTAATTCCAGTACGACTGAGTGCCGGCGCCGACGTTCGAATCCTTGTCGTCCTGGTAGATCACTCGTCCGGTGACGCAGCCGACGCTCTTGTCGGCGAACGCGGGAATCATCAACCGCAACACGTCGGGACGATAGTGCGTCGTCGCGTCGGAAAAGACGATGATCTCGCCGCGAGCTTTCGTGACGGCAGCGTTTTGCGCGGCAGTTTTACCGTGCCGTTCCTCCTGCCGGTGCAGCTTCACGCCGCGTGAAGCAAAGCTGCGGGCGATCTCGTCCGTGCGATCGGACGAGCAGTCGGAAGTTACGATGATCTCGAGATGCGACGGGGGGTAATCGAGCGCGAGCGTGTTTTCCAGTTTCGCGGCGAGGTCTCGTTCCTCGTTGTAGGCCGCGATAATGACGGTGACCGACGGCGTCCACTGTCCGCTTCTGACCGGCCTGGGCCGAAGACGGCTAAGGACGACGAGCAAGAGGGGATAGCCAACGTAGGCATATCCTATCGCCGCCAGGCTCAACCAAAAGATTGCCTCCACGTTTCCCGCACTCCCTCTTAAACTCGGTCACATTAAAGCAGAAAGCTGCGGCGTTTGTTAACGCAGCAGCCTCAAAAACACAGATTTACACGGATTTGCGCTAAACAGCAACCTCTTTCTCTTCCATCTCAAAAAACAGGGTCTTGACGTGATCGCGCAGCGCCAGCTCAAACTGCTTCGCCTCCTCGACCTCAGTGAAGGACAGCGCCCGCAACTCCTGCTCGATGCGCCGGCGGTAGTCTGACACCAATGAATCAGAAACGCCTAATGCCGCCGCAACTTCCAATTGCGTCGAATGGTCCGGGCTCAAGTAACAGTACCAGAGCACCCCGATTATCCGGTTGTACTGTTTGACTTTCCCCCTCACCGCCTCGTTCAGGCTGGCCAAAAACTGATCGACGTAGCCCGCGGCTTCACGCTCCGACTCCCGCCGGACGAGCCCTTCTTCCGGGTTTTCGCGCTTGTCGACCGGCTCATAACTGTTGCTGTTTTCGCTGTCGCTGTCGTCGCCGTCGAGCGGCACGAGGTAGATATCCATCACCGGCAGCCGCGACATCACCAACGACCGCAAAGTCCGCACGTCAACGGGTGAATCGACCGCGTCCAGCACCGAAACAATCAAATCCTCGAGGTCGGGGTTGCTGATAACGACCTGCGAATCGCCGGTGCAGCCCACCATGCGTGTGTCTCTCTGACGCACGGGAATGATCTGCACGCGCTGTTCGACGTCGTGCGCGCCGCGGCGCGGTTTGTTGTCGCTCCATTCGCTCAAACCGTAAACACGGTCGGCCAGACGTCGATGCGGCTCGTCGTCGATGCCGCTTGAATCGAAGCGCCGGAAATTGGCGCTCGACTGGATCAACGTCGAGATGCGGCGGGCGAGACGGTAACTTTCCGGATGGCGCTTTCGCAGCTCTGCGGTGAGCAGGTTTGTCAATTCGATCTGGCTGATTTCGCACTCGATCTCGTAGTCAGACATGCTGGTCTCGAGATAGTGTTCGAAGCGGTTTTTGCTGAGAAGTTGAACGAAAAGTTCCTGCGTGAGATCCGTGTACGCCGTCCCCGCGCCTTCCTCGACCAGCAGGCCGGCGCTGCGTGACGCGCGCACGAGCGGATGGTGCGAAACGATGCGGTGCAGGTCGGTCCAGAGGCGATTGACGTCCGACGACCGAAGACTGTCGACCCATTTGGCGGTCTTGCCCTGGCGGTCGGCGCGGCGCGTTCTGGGCTGCGGCCGCTTGTCGCCCGTGGTTACGGGCGTCGAACCGCCTGGCTGCGCTGTATTTTCCGAATCTTCGCTTAGGGATTTCACAGGGTTTTCCGTGTTCGCTCTTGCAGGCCCGTAATGGGATACGCCGCGCTGGATCAAGGCCGGTGGAGTGGGTGGAGAGAGTGATTCCAATCTGGTTTTGGGAGCTTGTTAACTGTTGGGGACATGAAAAATTCAGGTACTAGGCCCAGGACGCGAGAGCGCGCGCAAGGCAAGTTCAGGAATCTTTAAGTTTTTGGCCCGATTTGTTCCGCGAATGGGCGGCTTTGGTGTTTCCTGGAGACGTCAGAGACCGGGTTGGCTCATGACCGACGCGAGACATGGTAACAGCATTTTAAATAACGAGCAACATCTTTTTACACGTGTGGCAAGGTAAGAAAAAGCTGAGGAAAAGTGGGAAAAGTCCTGGAAAGCGTGTCTAATTGACCGTATTTGTACGGGTGAAACTAGCATTCGGAACATGAACGGCACGCACAAACAACTCACGTTCAGAAAAACGGCCGCCTGTCCGACGTCGATGACGTTGCTCTCGTTTGCTGACGCGAAGCTTTCGCCGATGGTGTTTACGATCGTGAAGCAGCACCTGGAGACGTGTGAGTTTTGCAGTGCGGAAGTGACGCTCCTGGCGCGACACCGTGCTGAACGCGTTCTTGGCGGCGACCCGCCGGAAATCCCGACCAACCTGCGGATCCTGGCCGAATCCATCCTCGGCGAACCCCGCAAAACACTGATTTAACCCGCAAGCGAGAGACACATGAATAGGGAAATTCAGTTGTAGAGAGACTCGATGACGCCCTCGAAGCGTTCGTCAATCACGCGGCGCTTTACTTTTAGTGTGGGGGTTAGTTCACCGCCGTCAATGGTGAATTCGTCCGGCAGCAGTGCGACGCGGCGGATGCGTTCGTAGTCAGTCAAAGAAGACGTCAACGACGAGATGTCCTGTTGGACCATCTTTATGGCTGGTGCGTATTGAGCTAAAGAAGCGTGATCCTTCGGCGCGTCTTTGTCACCCGCATCAGCCAGCGCTTCATTCAAGTTCTCCCAATCAGGCACGATCAACGCAGCCGGCTGCTTTCGTCCAGCGCCAACCACGACGACCTGACTCACAAACTCACTCTGCTTCAACAAACTCTCGATCAGCTGCGGCGCGACATACTTCCCGTTCGACAGCTTGAACAGATCCTTCTTCCGATCCGTGATGTAAAGCCGTCCCTCTTTATCCATGTGCCCAACGTCGCCCGTATAAAACCATCCATCTTTAAGAACAGCCGCAGTAGCCTCAGGCTGACCGTAGTAACCGCGCATCACGTTCGGCCCGCGAACCAGGATCTCGCCGTCTTCAGCAATCTTCAGTTCGATCCCGTCAAACGGAATCCCAACCGATCCGACATGATTATTTCCCGGCCGATTCGCGCAAACGATACACGTCTCCGTTGCGCCATACCCCTGAAGTATCGGAATCCCCGCCGCGAGATACGCATACGACAGCGCCGGCGACAACGGCGCGCCACCTGAAACGAAATAGCGCAGACGCCCGCCAACACCCGCACGCCACTTCGAAAACACCAGCTTGTTCGCCAACCCCTGCTTTAAACGCAGCTGCGGCGAGATGAAGCGCCGCTTGTCTTTCAGTTCGCCGTAGCGCTGGCCCACCTCGAGCGAGCGCATGAAGATACTTTTCTTGACTCCCTTTTCCGCCATACCTTTCTTGATAATCCGGTGGTAGACCTTCTCGAACAGACGCGGCACGGCGGTCATGATCGTCGGCGCGACCTCGCGCAAGTTCTCACCGACCTGATCGAACGAAGCAGCGTAATAGACCGAGACTCCGCAGTAGCAGAAAACATAGAAACCAGCGCGCTCGAAGATGTGCGACAGCGGCAACACCGACAGCGCCACGTCCGTCGTTTCGATCGGCAAACCCGCTCCGATGGACACCACGTTCGACATGAAGTTGTTGTGCGTCAACATCACGCCTTTCGGCTCGCCGGTTGTTCCTGACGTGTAGATGATCGTCGCGAGATCGTCCGGCCTGACAGCACGGAGATACGCGTCGAAAGCTTCGGGCCGCTGCGCCGCGTGCGCTCGCCCGCTTCGCTCCATCTCTTCGAGAGCAATCGATCGCTCGATGACTTCCGCAACCTCGGAATCGAAAAAGATCAGGAACTCGATCTGACGGTTTGCGAGCGCGGGTTGTGCGTGTTTGTAGAGACGGCGGTTGGAAATGAAGATGGCCCTCGCGCCTGAATCGGAAAGGATGAAGTCGATCTGGTCCACTGCCTGCGTCGTGTAGATCGGCACGTTGATCGCGCCCAGACTCAAGATCGCCAGGTCGACGATCGACCACTCCGGGCGGTTCTCTGACAACAGCGCGACGCGATCGCCGGGACGGATTCCCGCGGCTGCCAGTCCCAGCGCAACGTTCTTCACACGCTCGACAAAGGCTTCCGCCGAAATTGGGAACCATTTACCTTCGAAACGGTGATTGAGCGCGTCGGCTTTACCGTGCCGAAGCACAGCGTCCAGGCACAGGCCGGGAACCGAAGACGCGCCCTCTGTCGCTTTCGCTTTCAATTTCGCTTTCGCCATCGGTGAAAAAGGATTTTGAAAAATTTCCTTTACCATGTGCCTCCCGCTTTACGGGAGGTCAATGAAAAAAGGATTTTTTTGAATTCCCTTCCACGTGTCTCCCGCTTGCGGATGGTTAGTGGAAAAGGGATTTTGAAAAATTTCCTTTCTCATGTGTTTCCCGCTTGCGGACGGTTAGTGAAAAAGGATTTTGAAAAATTTCCTTTACCATGTGCCTCCCGCTTTACGGGAGGTCAATGAAAAAGGGATTTTTAGAATATCTAAGAGCTCGAGTTCGACGATTTGCGGCGGCGCCGTCTGCGAGGGGCATCTTCAACGCGCCCGTTGATTGTCGCCAGTGCCGCCAGCACCAGGAACAGGAGCGCGTTCGAAGTCGTGTGCAGCGTGAAATCGAAAAAGCTATGAACGAGCACGGCGAAACACCCGCCGAGCGACGCGAGCGCCACGCCACGCCGGAAATCGTCACCCGACCTGGCCCGCACGAAACCCTTGTAAAACAACAACGCGACAAACGCCAGCGCCAGCGCGGCGCCGATGATTCCGCCGTCCGAAAGCACCTGTAGATAATCGTTGTGCGCCTGTTCGAGCCGAAACAGCCCGTTGCGTGTATCGAAGCGCGTGTAGATCACGCCGAACGCACCCAGGCCGGTGCCGAGCAGTGGATGCGCCTTGATGATCTGCAAAGTGACGGACCAGAAGTGCGCGCGGCCCGTTGTCGGATCGTTTGTATTGACGCTGTCCACGATCAAGCGATTGATCGACATCTCGCCGCCGAGTGCCAACACTCCGAAAAACAGCGTAACCAGTAGCGCGACCGCCAATCCGGCCCGCACGGCAACGCTCTTCAGCCGGCTCGTCCTGCGGTGCCGTTCTTCCGTGTGCTTTCTGAAAATCGCGGTCACGATCGCAAAGAATATGACCTCCGCGACGAGGCTGATGATGCCGCCGCGCGACGCGGTCATGACGAGCGCGACGCCCATCAGTGCGGCGACGAACCCGTAAAGCAGTCGCTTCTCTTTGTCGACCGAGCCGGCGAAGAGCAGTCCCAGCGGCAAAGCGATCGTCAGTTCCATGTAGCCGGCGAAATGGTGTCGATTGATGAACGGGCCGAACGCGGTGCTCTGGTTGAGCTCGCGTATCCAGTAGACCTTTGTCGGACTGGTGAACGACTGCGTCAGGCCGAAGATCGCGAGGCAGAAGCCGAAGATCATGATCGTCCGCACCATCACGTGCAGACGATGCGGCGTATCGATGAACACGAGCGTCGCGGAAAAGTAGATCAGGAGTGTCGCCAACTGCACCAGCACGAGGCGCGTCGAGTAAGGATCAAACGACAACGTGTTGGAAACGCCTGTGACGAGCGCTGCGTCGGCGGTTACGTCGCGCAGCGGTAGAAGCTGGACCAATCCGAGCACTAACGCGCCGAGCAGCGGAAGTTGCAGCAGGTTGCGGCTGACGCGAAAGTTTCCGAGACGCCACGCGTCTAACACCCACAGGACGAGCAGCGTCAGTCCGCCGAGGTTGAAAAGACCGAGCGCCCAGTAATGAACCGTGCCGTATGCAAGCGCCGACGTCACGATCGCGACGCAGATCACGAGAAACGCGAAACGACTCGCGAGCGTGTGCCGGATGCGATAGACGCCGCGGTCCTGAGACGTCGTGCCCACCAACGGCTGCGGGCCCGGACCTACCAGGACGCTAACCTCGTCGTTTGAAACTGAAGTTGTCATACCAAACCG
>Ga0075429_100006338_pt1 | contig 10239 bp, 11 predicted proteins | sample RhiMetdeltSRZDD3_FD_75295 | JGI IMG/M metagenome (GOLD analysis project Ga0075429, IMG submission 75295) | Populus rhizosphere microbial communities from Tennessee, USA - Rhizosphere MetaG P. deltoides SRZDD3 | ecosystem: Host-associated > Plants > Roots > Rhizosphere > Soil | place: USA...
ACATCGAGCCGTCTTTTCCGAGAAATGCGCAGGGCACGCGGAACACTGTTGTCAGAGAGTGTAGTTGTGTCCTCATCCTGAGACTTGTGGCCGACGTCGAAAAGCAGCAGCGGTGCGCGGGCACATTGTCAGGTCGGCGTGACCATGTCACCATCGCGTCGTTTCCCTGCACCGGCCGCGGCCGCCCAACGGCCAAGGTCTTTGCTGGAGAAGGCCGAGTGACCGCGCGATGTCGAACGGCGAGCCGACTCCGTCGCCCCAACCGGAGCCCGAGAACTTCGATCGGCTCTTCCCGGAGCTTTATTCCGAGCTCCGGCGCATCGCCCGCGCGCATCGCTGGCGCCGTGGACGCTACGACACGCTGTGCACGACGGCCCTCGTGAACGAGGTGTACCTACGGCTCAAACAGGCGGGACGTCTCGCCGCCAAGGACCGCCTCCATTTCCTGGCGCTCTCCGCCCGCGCGATGCGCTTCGTCCTCATCGATTACGCCCGCCGGTCGTGCGCGGAGAAGAGAGGTGACGGGGCTGTCGTCAAGGGCGCTGACGCCGACAGGGTCGCGTCGCCCCCCGTGAACGCCGAGAGCACGCTGGCCCTTCACGCCGCCCTCGAGGACCTGGCCCACGTCAGCGCGCGCATGGCCCGCGTGGTCGAATGCCGCTTCTTCGGAGGCATGACGGAGGAAGAAATCGCCAGGCTGCTCGGCGTGTCCGAGCGCACGGTGCGCGGCGATTGGCAGCGGGCCAAGATCTGGCTGGCCCGGGCGCTGGGCGCCCCCGTCGGCGAGGTCTGTCGGTGACCGACATCGATACCGTCCGCTGGCAGCAGATCGACGACCTGCTGGCGGCGGCGCTCGAGCGGCCCGCGTCGGAGCGGCGGGCTTTCGTCGAGACCGCGTGCCGCGACGCCGCGTTGTCCAAGACGGTGCTCTCGCTGCTCGAGCTGGAGTCGCGAACGCCCGCGTTCCTGGAGGGCGATGCCGTCGGCCATGCGCTGCCGTTTCTGGCCGACCTCGAAGGGCCGGAGGTGCTGCCCGTCTCCGGAGACCGCATCGGCGCCTATCGGCTCGTTCGTGAGATTGGCCGAGGCGGCATGAGCGTCGTGTTCCTGGCCGAGCGGGACGATGGCCGGTTCCACAAACGCGTCGCCGTCAAGGTCATCCAGCCGCAGCTCATGCCCACGCACTTTCGCGCCCGCTTCCAGAGCGAGCGCGACATCCTGGCCCGGCTCGAGCATCCGTCGATCGCGCGCCTGCTCGACGGCGGAGAGACCGAGCGCGGCGAGCCCTACCTCGTCATGGAATACGTGGAGGGCGAGCCCGTCGACGCCTACTGCGACCGCCGGGCGCTCTCCGTCGAGGACAGGATCGCCCTCTTCCTGAACGTGGGCGAGGCCGTGGCCTACGCCCATCAGAACCTCGTCGTCCACCGGGACATCAAGCCTCGCAACGTCTTCGTGTCGGATTCAGGCGAGGTGAAGCTCCTCGACTTCGGGATCGCCAAGGTCCTGTCCGAGGGCGCCGAGGTCTCGATGCAAACGGTCACCGGCGATCGCGCGATGACGCCCGCCTACGCCTCGCCGGAGCAGGTGCGCGGAGAGCCGATCCGAACGGTCAGCGACGTGTACAGCCTCGGCGTGCTCCTCTATCAGTTGCTCACCGGCCAGCCGCCTCATCGCCCGGGCGCTCTCCCCCACGAGATCGCGGCGGCGATCCTCGACCAGGAACCCACGCGGCCGAGTGCGGTCGTGACGCCGGAAGCCGGGCGGCGGCGCCGGCTCCGCGGCGACCTCGACGCCATCGTCATGAAGGCGCTGCGCAAGGCCCCCGACCGTCGATACCCCTCCGTCGAGGCGTTCCTCGACGACCTCCGCCGCCATCTCGCGGGAGCCCCGGTGGCCGCCCGCGGCGACGATCGATCGTACCGCTTCGGCAAGTTCGTGCGCCGGAACTGGCCGGTGCTCGCGGTGACGGCGGGGCTCGTCGTGGCGGGCAGCGGGGCGGCGGCGTTCCACGCGCGGCGCATCCAGAGGGAGCGCGACGTCGCTCGCCGCGAGGCGGCCACGGCCGAGGCGGTGACCCGCTTCGTGGGCAGCCTGTTCTCGGCATCCAACGCCTGGGAGTCGTCGCAGACGCGGGCCGACACCCTGACCGCGCGGGCACTGCTGGAGCAGGGCACGAAGCGCATCCGGACGGAGCTGGCCGCCCAGCCCGAGGTGCGCGCCGAGCTGCTCGGCGTGCTCGGAAAGATCTACTCCAGCCTCGGGGAATGGGACCAGGCGGAGTCCCTGCTGACGGAAGCGCTCTCGCTCCGGCGTGCGCTGCACGAGGACCACGGGACGGGCATGGCCGACGACCTCGAGCAGCTCGCTCTGGTGTCGTATCGCAAGGGCGACTACCGACGCGCGGAGTCAGGCGATCGCGAGGCCTACGAGATAAGGCGGCGGCTCTTCGGCCCCGAGAGCGCGGAGGCGGCCGCGTCCCTGGGCCGGATGGCCATGGACCTCCGAAAGGAGGGAGAGCTCGCCGAGAGCGAGCGGTTCTTCCGAGAGGCCCTGCGGATCGAGCGTCTCCTGCACGGCGACGAGCACAAGGACGTCGCCGCGGCGATGAAGGGCCTGGCCATGATCCGGCGGGAGCGAGGCGATCTGCAGGAGGCGGAAGCGTTCGCGCGGCAGGCACTCGGGATCAGCCGGCGGCAGCTCGGAGAGACGGACCCGCTGACCACGGAACATCGGAGCGATCTGGCCACGATCCTTCGGACGAAAGGAGACCTCGACGAAGCCGAGCGCCTCTTCCGCCGCGCGCTCGAGGACACACGTCACTGGTTCGGGGACGAGCACCCGAACGTAGCCATGCGGTTCCAGGGCCTGGCCCTCACGCTGCAAGAGAAAGGCGCCTTCGACGAGGCGGAGCGTCTCTACCGTGAGGCGCTGCGGCTCAACCGGAAGTTCGCGCCCAGGGATCATCCGCAGATTGCGATGAACCTCCACAACCTCGGCACCGTGCTCTATGACCAGGACGACCTCCGGCATGCCGAGCCGCTGCTGGAGGAGGCGCTGGAGATGCGACGGCGCGTGCTCGGGCCGGCCCATCCCGACGTCGCCGTGACCACGAGCAACATCGCCTGGGTGGCGCTCGAGAAAGGCGACCCGGCCCGGGCGGCGGCGCTCTTTCAGGAAGCGCTCTCTTCGCTCCGGAAACGCGCGCCCGACCACTCGAAGCTCGCCGACGTCGAGCTTGGCTTCGGCCGCACGCTCGTGACCCTCGGTCGGCCGGCGGAGGCGGAGCCGCACCTCCGCGAGGCGCGCCGTCTCGGCGAGAAGACGCGGCCGCCGACCCATCCCACTGTCGTGTTGGCCGGCGCCGCCCTGGGCCACTGCCTGCTGTTACTGGGTCGGCCTCCGGAGGCCGCGCCGCTGATCGTTTTTGCCCACGACCGCGTGCAATCGATGAAACCACGCGACCGGCGCTTCGTCGAAGCGGCGTTCCGCCAATGGACGGCCCGCCGCGACCATTGATTGCCGCCTGCGACCTCCGGGCTTGTGCGTGTCAGTCTCGGAGTGGTTTCCAGCTCGCCAACCTAACGGCTTGTTGGAGGCGCGAGGCCGCCCAGGTCGCCCGCGGCGAACAGGCGCACCAGCTCTCGCGCGAAGTCCGGCCCCGCGGCGCGCGGGTGGCCGCGGAACAGCTCCTCCGGCGTGGCGGCCACGAGATCCTCGAAGCGCTTCGAGAGCTGCGGCGCGTCCACGCCGGCCTGCTGGAGCCGCCCCTCGACGAACCGCAGCCGCTGGGGATCGACCCAACCTTCGCGAATGAGGGCCGCCGTCTTCTTGGGGCAGCGGCATGGATGGCTCGGGTTGACGAGCCCGCACTTGGCGTTCATGAAGCTCGCCAGGTCGGCGCGGGCGCGCTCGAGGCGCTTGCGGAACGCCGCCGCCGAGATGCCGAGGACGTCTCCGGCGACATCCGACGCGACCTCGAAGATCCCGCCGAGGATGAAGGCGAGGCGTTGTTCCCGCGTCAAGCAGAGCAGCATGCCGAGCATGCAGCCGATCTTGGTCTCCTCGACGATCAGCGCCCGATCGGCCTCCTGTGCCGGATCCAGGTTCAGCTCGGCGAGCCCGAGCCTATCCAGCTCGTCCCCGTAACGGACGAAGCTGGAAAAGAACCGCTCCGTCCGGCTGCGCTTCGAATCGAGGAAGCAATTGACGACGATGCGATACGACCATGTCCGGAAGCTGGAGCGGCCGGCGAATTGAGAGATCCGGGTCACCACACGCAGCAGCGCCTCCTGGGCGAGATCCGCGGCGTCGGCGGGCTCGCGCACCATGCGCAGGGCGATGGCGTAGACCCACGACTGGTGGCGCTCGAGCAGCTCGGCAAGGGCGGCGCGGTCGCCGCCGGCGGCGCGAAGGGCCAAGGCGCCGTCCGCCCGATCGCGCTCGACGGGCGCACGCAGCGGATGGACGGCGGTGGCGGCGGTCACAGCCCTAGCAGCGTCCGGCCATCACGCCGCCGTCGACGGGCAGGATGGCTCCCGTGATCCAGCGAGCGGCGTCGCTCGCGAAGAACAGCACTGCGCCCACGACGTCGTCGGTCGTGCCGATGCGCCCGAGCGGATGGAACGCGTTGAAGGACGCCAGCACCGCCGGCACCTCCGCTTCGGGAATGAAGGTCCGATAGACCGGCGTGTCCACGACGGCGGGGGCAATCGTGTTCACGCGGATGTTGTCCTTGCCGAGCTCGATGGCCAGGTTGTGCGTGAGGGCGTGCACTCCGGCTTTCGCCGCCGAGTAGGCGGCGGACGGCGTCGCGGCGACCGCCTGCGATGCCCACATCGAGCCGACGTTGACGATGGCCCCGCCGCCGCGCTGGCGAAGGGCGGGAACGGCCGCCTGCGAGGCGTAGAACGTCCCTTTGAGGATCGCTCCCAGGTAGGCCTCGAGATCGGCCTCCGTATGCTCCACGAACGGCGTCGGCTTGAAGATGCCGGCCGCGTTCACGAGCACATCGAGCCCGTCGAACGCGTCGAGCGCCGCCTTCACGAGCTTGCGGCCGGTTTCACTTCGTCCCACGTCTCCCGGCACCACGCGGACGAGCTTACCCGAAGGATCGAGCTCGCGCGCCGCCTTTTCGAGGACCTCGGCCCGCCGTCCATTGAGGACGACGCGCGCGCCCGCCTCGAGGAAGGACTTCGCGCAGGCCCTCCCGATGCCCGTGCCGCCGCCCGTGATCGCCACCGTCTTGCCGGAGAATGACATCGCGCCTCCTGTCCCGGCCGCGCCTGTTCGCGGTCATGAGCTTGGACGGCAGAATCGCGCCCTTGTGACTTTCCGGCGCGACGCCGCGCCGAAGAGCACGTCGCTTTCGAAGGCGGCGCGTGTGAGCTGCTCCGACTGTGATCGTCCCGTTCGCGATGGTGCCGAACGCGCCGACGCCGGCGTTCCCCGACGGCTTCGACGCGAAGCCGAGCCCGCGTCCCGCCGCCGTCCGCGCCGTAGCCGGCGCTAGTCCTTTCGCGCCGCGGTGTCAAGAGCCGTACGCCGCGCGAGACACCGGGGGCGCGAGGTCCGCCTGCTTTTTCCGCCGCCCGGTGTGAATCTCTCGGGGCCATGAAGCACGTCATCAAGCGGTACCTGGACAACGGTGTCGGCTACAACGACGGTCGGGCCACGAGAGTCATCGAGATCGAGAGCGATTCGGACTACGACGAGCTGCTCGCCTACATCGTCGAGTCCGACTTCTACGGCAAGGCCTATCTGCCGCGCCAGAGCGGCCAGGTCGACGCCCGCCTCACCGGGCACTTCTGGTGGGTGGCGGAGATGGCGGCCCTGCTGAAGCCGCGGCGGGTCGTCGAGCTCGGCTGCGCGCGCGGCGACGTGCTGCGCATCCTCGCCGAGCAGCACAGGGTCGACGTGGTGGGCATCGACTTCGGCAGCGCGCTGCCGGAGCGGCTGTGGCCGGTGCTGCGCTCGTCCTTCCGCGCCGGCGACATCCTCGACGTCCTGCGCGCGTGGGACCAGGAGCCGTATGACCTGGGCTGCGCCTTCGACATCTGGGAGCACCTGCACCCGCGGACCCTGGGCGAGACGGTGGACCTCCTCGTGAAGCACAGCGCGGACGATGCGCTCTTCCTGTTCGTGATCCCCGCCTTTGGCGCCGACGAGGTGTTCGGCGAGCCGTTCCCTCTGGAGCTCGAGGAGAACCGGCGCGCCTTCGAGGCGCGCGAGCCGTTCCGCTTCCTGCTCGCCGACGCCGCCGACAACCGGGTGCCGGCCGCCGGCCATCTCACCTGGGCGCACACCGATTGGTGGTCGCGGCTCTTCGAGACGCGCGGGCTCGTGCGCGAGCCCGATCTCGAGCGCAAGATGCACCGATTGGTGGACCCGCACGTCCCGCACTCCATCCGGTCCTTCTACGTGTTCCGCCGGGATACCCCGGCCGCGCAGCGCCGCGCGGCGGCGGTACACATCCCGGGACCGCCGGCCTGGACGACGCTGCAATCGCTGATGCGGCGCCACGCGTATCAGCGGCGCTTCCACGCCGGCTTCGACGTCCTCTTGAGGACCGAGATCGAGCGATGGTCGGACAGCCGCGGGCCCGTCTTGCGTTCCGTCGGGAAGGCCTCGCGCCGGCTGATCCAGGCCGTGCGTCCGTAGCCGCTTTTCTACCTGCGCCCGGGAGGCAGGAGCGTCGGGATGACCTGCCGGCCGTTGCGGCGATAGATATCGCGGAACTGCGTGTCCACGGTGAAGACTCGGGACTGCCGATACAGCTCCGACATGCGGACGAGGCACGCATCCGCGAAGTCCATGACGTTGGCGCCGTACTTGCCGATCAGCGTCTTCAGAGGGACGGGTCGTCGCGATTCAGGAAGGCGACGAGCGGTCCAGTGTCGAGCAGGGTCACCATCAACGGCCGAAGCCCTTGAGATGACGTTTGCCGGACGAGAGGTCCCGGGGGCCGCCCGTGATCGAGCCGGCCAGGTCGCGGGCCAGATCCAGGCACGAGCCCTTGCCGCCGTCGCCCGCCTGCGCGAGCGCTGCCTCGACGGCTTCACGTACGAACGCGGAACGGCTCGTGGCTCGTCGTCGAACCAGGTTGTCCAAGCGAGTGGTCAGCCCTTCCGGAAGCTTGATCGTCACTGTGCGCATGGCATGGACTCCAGGTAATACGGTACCGCGTCGGCGGGGTCAGGGGAGTAGCCACGGCTCGGTCGACACCCAATCGGCGACGGTGGCGTGGACCTCGTCGAGGCGGCCGGTCATGAAGTGATCGGCGCCTTCCACGATCACCAGCCGCTTGGGCTCCGGCAGCGGATCGACGATGGCTCGAATGGCCGTGGCGCCGCCGAACTCGTCGTTGCCGCCCTGCACGAAGAGCCGCGGCTTGCGGAGCGTCTGCAGGAAGCCGAGGTCGTCGAGGTGGGCGATCGGCAGACCGAGCGACGCCACCGCCCGGACGCGTGCCTCCGCCGCCGCCACGCGGAGCGCGACATTCGCGCCGAAGGAGAAGCCGGCGGCGAGGAGCGGCAGGCTCGGGTAGCGCCGCTGCAGCTCATCGAGAGCGGCGCGCGCATCGTCCTGCTCGCCCCGGCCGTGGTCGTGTACGCCCTCGCTGCGGCCCACGCCGCGGAAGTTGAAGCGCAGCGCGGCCACGCCCCGTTCCTGCAGCGCCTTCGCCACGCGGAAGATCACCTTGAAGTGCATCATGCCGCCGTGCAGCGGGTGCGCGTGGCAGACGACGGCGGCGGCGTGGAGGCCGGCCTCGGGCTCCATGAGGATCGCCTCGAGGCGCCCGGCGGGTCCGGTGAGGTCGAACGATTGGTTCGGCATGTCCTCAGCGCGGCCGAGCGGGGGGGACCGCCCGGCCGCGCCGAGGGGACGGGGTGGGTGGAGGAGAGAGACGGATCAAGCCGTACGGGCGATGACGTGCGCGGCGGCCGCCGGGCGGGGCGAGGTGCCTTCGTTGACGCGGGTGATCACGCGCCGCGCGCCGAGGGCCCGCGCCTTGCCGACCGTCGCCTGCATCAGGGCCTTGTCGATCGCCTTCGAGTCGGGTCCCGCCTGGATGGCGAGCTCGTCGAGGCACGCGAGCAGGCCGCCGAGGCCGAGCTGATGACGGAGGGACAGAGAGGCCATGCCGACGATCTTGCCTTCGACTTCGGCCACGCGGACGAGGAAGTGGGGGTCCGAAAGCGTCTTGCGATACGTCTTGGCGAACGAGATCGGCTCGGGGTAGTAGCCGACGTCTTCCAGAAGGGTCAGGACGGCCACACCGTCCTGCAAGCACGCGGGTCGAACCAGAACACTCATGGCTCACTGTCCTCTCTGTACGGTGGCATCGTCACCACGGGTTGTGTCGGGCCGGCCACGCTCGCGGGCCACAGCCAGGATCAACGTTTTCTACTGTAAGGACTTCCGTATCGGGGTGACGTCCTCGAGCGGCGGTCCCGCCGTCACTCGTAGCAAGATTCAGGCCACGGAAAACACGCGCAAACTCCAGGAGAGTCAGACTGTGATGGCGGCCGCGCGCGGCGAATTTGCCTCAAGGCGTGTCACGTTTACATCACCGGTGGGTGAACGCCCACACCGTGAGCACCGCCCCGATGACCACGACTGCCCGGCGCACGAAGGTCCGGCCCAGGCGCTGGGCGAGGCGAGCGCCGGCGTAGCCGCCGGCGATGGCCCCCGCCCCCAGCAGCAACGCGTCGGCCCAGAGCACGACACCGCGCCAGATGAAGAGGACGGCGGCCACTCCGTTGATGCCGGCGGCAATCAGGTTCTTGAGGACGTTCTTCTCGTGGATGTCACGATGGCCGAGTATGCCGAGGGTGGCCAGGAGCAGGATCCCGATGCCCGCCCCGAAATAGCCGCCGTAGATGCCGATGCCCAGCAGCAGCGGCCAGGCCACGATGCCGGGGGCGGACGTCGCGCGTCCGATGGCGTCCTGGGCGGCGAAGAGCACGGTCGCGCCGAGGATCAGGTACGGGTAGAGGCGCGAGAAGACGTCGGAAGGCGTGAGCACGAGCAGCGCCGCGCCGGCGATGCCCCCGACCAGCGGGAGCACCAGCAGCGCGGGCAGACGGTGCTTGACCTCTTTCACGTGAGCGCGCAGGCCAAACGCGCTCGCGAGCGATCCCGTGCACAGGCCGACGGCGTTGGTGGCGTTGGCCAGGAGCGGATCGCGGCCCAGGGCGATGAGGGCCGGGAACGACAGCAACGTGCCGCCGCCGGCGATGGAGTTGATGACGCCCGCGACGAAGCCGCCCGCGAAGATGAACGCGGCGGCGGCGATCGTCAATCGCGGCGCGGCGGCGGGCCCGGCACGATCCCGTGCTCGGACTTCAGGCGCTCGAGGGCGGCGATGCGCACCGGGCGCCGCACGTCGTGCGCGTCGGGGTGGTAACCCTGGCCATACTCGGCGAGCTTGCCCCGGTCCATGAGCTGGTCGCGCCCGATGATCAGCTCCTCGCGCGACGTGCCCACGAGGTCGTTCTCACGGCTCATGAGGATCGCCTCTTCCGGGCAGGCGTCGACGCAGAAGCCGCAGTACACGCAGCGGAGGAGGTCGATCTCGAAACGCGTGGGGTACTTCTCGATGGTGGCCTCGGGCCGCTCGCCGGCCTCGATGTGGATGCATTCCGCCGGGCACACCGTCGCGCACATGTAGCAGGCCACGCACTTGGGCGAGCCGTCGTCACGCTGGGTGAGGATGTGGATGCCGCGATAACGCCCCGACGTCTTGCGCTTCTGCTCGGGGAACGAGACGGTGGCGAGCCCGCGCCCGAACAGCGTCGAGAGCAGGTTCTTGAGGGTGATCCAGTGGCCGAGGAGGATCGGCGCGATCCCCGGCTTGGTGTTGCGATCGACGGTGACGACCTTCCCCGCCATGTTCTTCTCCTAGGCCGAGGCCGGCGCCGAAGCCGTGGCGGCCTCGGGTTTGCCGCCCAGCACGCGGCCGGTGTGGCCGATCGCGCGGTAGTCGAGTCCCTTGTAGTCCGTGGTCGCCGCCGCCAGCGCGAGGAAGATCTCGCGGGCCGAGGTGCCCGCCATCGGGGCGCCGAGCCGCCGCAGCAGATCGCCGGCGATCTCCCAACGCGGCCGTGCCTCTCCCGGTGCCGGCACCGCGCGCCGGATGCGCTGCACGCGGCGCTGGAAGTTCGTGAACGTGCCGTCGACTTCGGCCCACATCGCCGCGGGCAGGACGACGTCGGGCCGATCCAGCTCGGGCCCCTC
>Ga0075429_100006340_pt1 | contig 10236 bp, 8 predicted proteins | sample RhiMetdeltSRZDD3_FD_75295 | JGI IMG/M metagenome (GOLD analysis project Ga0075429, IMG submission 75295) | Populus rhizosphere microbial communities from Tennessee, USA - Rhizosphere MetaG P. deltoides SRZDD3 | ecosystem: Host-associated > Plants > Roots > Rhizosphere > Soil | place: USA...
ACTGCGAGACCCACAAGTCGAGCAGGTGCGAAAGCAGGGCTTAGTGATCCGGCGGTTCTGTATGGAAGGGCCGTCGCTCAACGGATAAAAGGTACGCCGGGGATAACAGGCTGATCACGTCCAAGAGTTCACATCGACGACGTGGTTTGGCACCTCGATGTCGGCTCATCGCATCCTGGGGCTGAAGTAGGTCCCAAGGGTTCGGCTGTTCGCCGATTAAAGCGGTACGTGAGCTGGGTTTAGAACGTCGCGAGACAGTTCGGTCCCTATCTGGTGTGGGCGCAGGATACTTGAGAGGATCCGTCCTTAGTACGAGAGGACCGGGATGGACGAACCTCTGGTGTACCAGTTGTTCCGCCAGGAGCATCGCTGGGTAGCCATGTTCGGAAGGGATAAGCGCTGAAGGCATATAAGCGCGAAGCCTCCCTCGAGATGAGGTATCCCCTCCGACCTTCGGGTCGGACTGAAGACCCCTCGGAGACTACGAGGTTGATAGGCCGGGAGTGCAAGCGGGGCGACCCGCTCAGCTTACCGGTACTAATCGGTCGTGCGGCTTGACCACAGCCAGGACCCAGCGAAAACGTTGCTCACCCCAAAGAACGAACCCTTGCCAGGCTGCCCATCCGCCTGGCCCCCGCCATGGGCGGGAAAACGCTCGCGAGACCGATTTCCGTCGGCCCTTTTGTAAACGAACAGCCCCGGAAGCTGGTCTAATATCGCTGACGTAGCGTTATTTCCTCGGTTGGCGGTGAATTCGGGCACTAGGAGCCATCCCAGCGGATGGCTGTAGGCGGGGGGGCGGCTGTGAAAAAACTCACAACGAGCAGCGCACGGCGGCATCGGCAGGCGGCAGCCTTGTTGGCGATTCTGGTTGCCGTGGCCTTCGCGGCGCCGGCACATGCCGAAGATCTCAAGGGCAAGTGGTATTTCGGCGGCAACCTCTCGTTCTTGTCGACCACAGACAGCGTCCGCAGCAATGCGCAAATCATCACTGGCCCCCTGGGTGACGACGGCATCCCGTTCACGGGAGACCCGAACGAAGAGCAGGGGTGCACCAGCAATGCCGGCAACAGCTTCTGCGATCCTCGACCGGACGACCTGCTGGGCCGCGAGAGCACCATCGAAGAGACGTTCAAGTACGACGTCACCGCCGGTTTCGGGCTGACGAGCTGGCTGAACCTGCAGCTCGACGCCAGTTATTTCCGCGGCAACGTGGGGCCAATCGACGTTTTCCTCCGCGACACGTTTCCGGTGCAGTCCAATCCCGTCGATCCCACGAGCGTCAATGCTTTCGACGAGCGCGAGACGGTCATCCCCGTACAGGCCGGCGAGCTGACCGAGATCCCGGTGTCGCTTTCGGCGATGATCCGGTTCAGGAAGGACAGTCCCCTGAATCCTTACATCGGCGTCGGGGCGGGAATCATCTTCGCCAAGCTCGACAGGAGCGGAGACGTCGACGATCTGAACGCGCGGGTCAATGCAATGCGCATCCGTGGCGCCACCAATGAGTTCGAGAGGAATATTTTGCCTTTGAGTCTGGGCGCTCTTGCCGCAGATGGGCTGGTCCCGAATATCTGGCCCGTTCTCGTGGACGTGGACAACGCGTTCGAATGGCACCTCAGCGGAGGCCTGGAGTATTTCAGGAATGACCGCCTCAGCCTGATATTCGACGCGAAGTACACCTTCGCGGATCAAGATGTGACCATGGACCTTGGCGGCGAGGATCAGGTCGACTTGACGATATACTCCGAAAAGCTGTTCAGGCCTGATGGAAGCCTGAAGTTCTTCAACGACAAGGGCGTCGCCCCCAACACGCTTTGCCGCAACACGCCACTGGACTCGAATGGCAACCCGACTGGGGTCGGCTGCGATCCGGGAGGCTCTCCCACGCAGCACGTGAACCCGGAGAAGATGCCGGGGATCACATGCCCCAACGTGGGGGATTTCGATAATGACGGACAAACCGATGCGTGTTATGACTCGGTGGCCTTGCCGAACGATCCTCGCGGAGATGTCGTTGTTCAAGGCGGAAAGATCAGCTTGACCGGATTCGCTATTGCCGTGGGTGTGCGATTCCACTGGTGACACGCTTGAGATAAGTACGAAGATTTCCCGGTGACCTTAGCGGAGGGGCAACACCCGTTCCCATTCCGAACACGGAAGTTAAGCCCTCCAGCGCCGATGGTACTGCACGGGCAACTGTGTGGAAGAGTAGGACGTCGCCGGGATCGTTGAAGATGGCCCGTCGCCTCGGAACCTTTACCGAGGCGGCGGGCCTTCTTTTTGCCCTTTCTGCCGATACGACCTCCAGTTCCCGCGCCAACCGGGGCGGGTGGTAGTCTCAGCGTCCTGTGGTAGTATCCTCAAAAACAAGCTGTCTCGAACCTGCGGAGCGCCGTCGATGTCCGGTCATTCCAAGTGGAGCACGATCAAGCACAAGAAAGGGGCTCTGGACGCGAAGCGCGGCAGAATGTTCACCCGCCTCATCCGTGAAATCACCATCGCGGCTCGCGCCGGCGGTGGCGATGCTTCGGGCAACCCCAGGTTGCGCACCGCGATCAGCGCCGCCAAGGAAGCCAACATGCCCGCCGACAACATCACGCGCGCCATCAAGAAGGGGACCGGCGAGCTGGAGGGGCAGACTCTCGAGGAGGTGACCTACGAGGGTTACGGCTCCGGCGGTGTCGCGATCATCGTGGAGACGGTCACGGACAACAAGAACCGCACGCTACCGGAGATCCGGCACATCTTCTCCAAGCACGGTGGAAACCTGGGCGCCTCCAACTCCGTGGCCTGGATGTTCGAGAAGAAGGGATACATCGTGGTGGAGACGCCATCGATGCCCGAGGACCAGCTGCTGGAGGTCGCCCTCGAGGCGGGCGCCGACGACCTGAAGCAGGATGGTTCGAGCTTCGAGATCTACACACCCACGGAGAGCTTCGAGCAGGTCAAGGAATCCCTCAAGGCCAAGGGGGTGACGATCACCGCCTCCGAAATCGCGATGACCCCCAAGAACACGGTCCGCGCCGAGGGGCCGGCGGCCCGCAAGGTGCTGAACCTCATCGAAACCCTCGAGGAACACGACGACGTGCAGCACGTCTGGGCCAACTTTGACATCGACGAGAGCGAGATCGAAGCGTCCTGACGTGATGAGTGGACAGGTGAGGATCCTGGGGATCGACCCCGGCTCCCACACCACCGGTTTCGGAGTCGTCGATCTCGAGCATGGCCGCCTCACGGTCGTGGCGGCGGGAGCCATCAGGACCGGGCGCACGGATGCTCTGTCCGAACGGATCTGCCGCGCCGCGGACAGCCTCCGCGATCTCCTGAAGGAGCACTCCCCCTCCGAAGTGTGCCTCGAGCGAGTCTTCCAGCACATCAACGTGCACTCGGCCCTCGTCCTAGCTCACGTGCGGGGCGCCCTGATGCTCGAGATCGCGAGGGCCGGGCTGGAGGTCCACGAATACACAGCCCTTCAGGTGAAGCAGGCCATCGTGGGACATGGGCATGCGGAAAAGGAGCAGGTGCGTTCCATGGTCCTGCGACTGCTCGCGATCCGATCCCTGCCTCGCGCTAACGACGTGTCCGACGCGCTCGCCGTGGCGATCTGCCATGCCCATTCGAGGGTCATGCGTCATCAACGGTCTCGGCGGGGGCAAGGGTGAGGCGTCTCAGGCTGCTGGTGGTGGCGACGATCCTGGTCCTCGGCGGCGTTTTGTATTTCTGCGTCTCTCGCGTCCCCTCCGGCTCCCTCGGCCTCGAGACACGCAACGGGCAGGTCACTGCGGTGCTTCCTGCCGGAACCCACCTCCACAGCCCGCTGACGGGCGTCGTCCTGGTCCCGGCGGGGCGGCACGAGCATGAAGGCATCTTCCGGCTCAGGACGCCGGAGGGGGCCACCGTGGCCTCGAGCTATCGAGTGGAAGTCGACCTGGGCACCGCCGACCCGGCGCATCTCACGGCCATCGCGTCGAGCGTCGCTTCGGGAGAGCCCATCGGCCAGGCCGTGGTGAGCGCGCTCGCGCAGTCGGCCAGCCAGGGCCAGGCGGGCGAAGGCTCGGTGGCTCTGGAGCGCCTGCTGGCGGGAACCGGACTCGTCCCCGGCAGCCTCAAGCTCGGAACCGCCCATCTGCAGGCTCCCGCCCAGCAGCAGTCCAGCGGGAACCCGAATCTCACCAAGCCCTCCAATCCATTGACCGGTCGATGGACCGGCGCGAAATACCCGGTGCTGCTCATCGGCCTGGACTCGGCCGACTGGGACCTGATCAACCCCATGATTGAATCTGGCGCGTTGCCGAACCTCTCGGCGCTTCGCAAACGGGGCGCCTCGGCTACCCTTCGTTCCATGTCCCCGACGCTTTCTCCGATTCTCTGGACCACGATCGCCACCGGGAGGAACCCGGAGGATCATGGCATCATCGACTTTCTCATGAAGGACCCGGCGTCCGGCGCCGAGGTGCCCATCTCGAGGCTCTACAGGAAGGTCAAGGCCCTGTGGAACGTGGCGAGCGACCTCGGGCTGCCCAACACCACCGTCGCGTGGTGGGCCACATGGCCGGCGGAACGCGTGACGGGAGCCATGGTGACGGACCGGGTCGCCTACTCGCTCTTCGACCTGCCCTCGAGCGGCACGCAGCCAGGGCTCGTCTACCCCGAGCGGCTTCTCGAGGAGACGCAGAGTCTCGTCGTGGAGGCCGACGCGATCACCTACGACGAGGTCCGGGCCATCGTGAATGTTCCGCCCGCCATCTTCGAGAAGGCGCGTGCCGTGCTCGAGACGCCGGATGGATACCGCGATCCGGTGGCCCACCTCATCAAGATTCTCGCCAGCACGCGGACCTATCACGATATCGCCCGGAGCCTGGTCCGCCGGCAGGCCGGCGGGTTGTCGATGGTGTATTACGAGGGCCTCGACGAGGTGAACCATCGGTTCGCGCAATACATGCCGCCGGCCATGGGGCTCGTGAAGGGCACGGACCCTGCCCTCGCCGCCGCGTTTTCGGAGGCCGTCCCCAACTTCTACAGGTTACAGGACCGCCTGGTGGGTGAGCTGGTCTCGGCCTCTCCGGCGCAGACCGTCGTCTTCGTGGTGTCGGATCACGGCTTTGCCAACGGGCGGGAACGGCCTGTGGACGTCGCTCCCGACATCGAAGGGGCTCCCGGCCTCTGGCACACGCTCGATGGCATCTTCATGGTCGCGGGTCCACCCATCCGCGCGGTGCGGCTCGAGAACGCGCCCGGGCTCCTCGACATCGCCCCGACGTTGCTCGCCCTGCTGGGACTGCCTCGAGCCCAGGATATGCCGGGCCGCGCTCTCACCGAGATCTTCCGTCACGGCATGCAGCCGGAACAACCCCAGGTCACGGTGGCGAGCTATGACGACATCGGCGAGCCGCTGCAGGCGGCCGGCGGGGCGGGGGCATCGCCCGAGGACGCCGAGATGATCGCCCGTTTGAAAGCGCTTGGCTACGTCCAATCCGACGCTGGCGGAGCGCCGGCAGCCGGGACGGGAACGCCGGTCTATCACGTCAACGCGGGGCACATCCTGCTGGGACGCAACGAGCTCGATCGGGCCCGGGATGAATTCGCGCTCGCCCACGAGATGGCGCCGAATTTCGACCAACCCCTCCTGGGCCTCGCGCAGGTGGAGCTGGCGCGCGGTAGGCCGGGAGAGGCTCTCGATCACCTCGAGGCAGCGCTGCGCGTCGCTCCCCAGATGCAGCCCGTTCTCCTGACGCGCACAGCCCGCGTCTACCTCAAGGCGGGCCAGGCCAGACGTGGGCTGGCCTCGCTTTCTGGGATGAGCTTCCAGGGGCGGCGCGAAGCCTTCCGGCTGACCGCCATCGGCATGCTGTCCGAAGCCGAACGACAGCCGGACGAGGCGCTCGATGCCTATCGGCGCGCGCTCGCGATCGACCCCTCGGTGGAGCGTGCCCTCTACGGGACCTACCGTCTGATGAAGCAGCAGGGGAATCTCGAGGAACTGGCCTCCGTCCTGAGCAGAAGCCTCGATGTCGAGACGATCTCCGTGGCGGTGCGCGCGGCCAACTGGCTCGCGCTGACCCGGGAGCTGCAGGGGCGCCGCCCCGAATCGCGGACGATTCTCACGGCCGCGCTCGAGAAATCGCCCGAGGATCCGATGACCCTCACCAACCTCGGGTCGATGCTGGTGCGGGACGACGAGGCGGATCGGGGCATCGGCTACCTGGAGCGCGCTTACAAGGTGCAGCCGAAGAATTCCGACGTGCTGGTCAACCTGATCGTGGCCGAGGGGAAGCTGTCCCGGATCGACTCTGCCCGGCGATACTTCAAGGAAGGCGAATCGGTCGGCAAGCGGCCAGAGCTGTACAACGCGATCGCCTACGCCTGCTTTCTCAACGGCGCCAAGCAGGACGCCAAGAAATACTTGGCGATATCACTGGCCATGCAGCCCGGCCAGAAGGAGGCCGGGATTCTCAAGGACCTGATCGATCGGAGCGGGCGCTGACGGACTATAATGGCGCGTCCGTCGGTGCCGGCGCCGGTGGACGCCGGATGTGGTCCAGGAGCGCCCTCTCACCCGGAGCCGATCGTCGTGATCGCCACATTGCGCGGACGCCTCATCGAGAAGGAGCCCCACCAAATCGTCATCGAGGCCGGGGGTGTCGGGTATCGAGCGTCCATCCCGCTGTCGACCTGGTACGTGCTGCCCGAAGAAGGCTCCGAAGTGGCGCTCAGGATTCACACTCACGTCCGTGAGGACGTGATTGCGCTGTACGGCTTCGGCACGCGGCAGGAGCAGGATCTTTTCGAGCGTCTCATCGAGATATCCGGCATCGGGCCGAGACTGGCCCTGGCCATCCTCTCTGGTTTGCCGGCGGGCGACCTGGTGGATGCGATCTCTGACGGCGACGCGGGGCGGCTCAGGGCCATTCCCGGCGTCGGGCCCAAGACGGCGGACCGCGTCGTGCTCGAGATGCGCGATCGGATGCGGCGCATCCGGGAGCAGGGGGGCAACGGGGAAGGTGCGGCAACTTCAGGCGCCGGAGCCCCGGGCGGCACGATGGGACGCGACGTCGTCTCCGCCCTGGTGAACCTGGGTTATCGGGAGCAGCAGGCAGAAGCCGCCGTCAGACAGGCCCTCGAAGGCAAGGGGGTGGCAGGACAGTTGCTGCAGGATGTCTTGAAACGATCCCTGAGGTATCTCTCCTGATGAAGCCCGGACGCGAAGTGCCGAAGGGCCGGGGCGGCAAGCCGCCGGGAGTGCGGGGAGCCGGAGGGCCCCCCGAGGTTCTCGTACGGCCCGAGCCGCTCGGAGACGACATTCCCTTCGACGTGACGCTTCGGCCGCGCACGCTTTCCGAATACATCGGCCAGGCTCACGTCAAGGAGAATCTGGCGGTCTTCATCGAGGCGGCCAGACGGCGCAAGGAACCGCTCGACCATGTCCTGCTCTACGGCCCGCCCGGGCTCGGAAAGACCACCCTGGCCCACATCGTGGCCAGTGAGCAGCGCGCGGCTCTGAAGTCGACCTCGGGCCCGCTCATCGAGAAAGCTGGCGACCTCGCGGCGCTGCTGACCAACCTGGAGCATGGTGACGTTCTGTTCATTGACGAGATCCACCGGCTCTCCTCCAACCTGGAAGAGATCCTCTACTCCGCCATGGAGGACTTCAAGCTCGACATCATCATCGGCCAGGGTCCGTCGGCCCGGTCGGTCAGGATCGACCTGCCGCGCTTCACGCTGGTGGGGGCTTCCACGCGGATCGGGCTGCTCACGGCGCCGCTCCGTGACAGGTTCGGCATCGTGCATCATCTCGGCTTCTACTCGGAGGGCGAGCTGGAGGCGATCGTCGCGCGGTCGGCCCGGCTGCTGCAGATCCCCTCGGAGACGAGCGGCTCGCGTGAGATAGCCCGCCGGTCGCGCGGCACGCCCCGCGTGGCCAACAGACTGCTGAGGCGAGTGCGCGACTTCGCCGAAGTGGCCGGCGACTCCTGCATCAGCGAGGATCTTGCCAGGTCGTCGCTCGAGCGGCTGCAGGTGGACAAGTATGGTCTGGACGAGACAGATCGCCGCATGCTTCTCCTCATCCTGGAGAAGTTCGAAGGCGGCCCGGTGGGCATCAACACGATTGCTGCGGCGTTGGGCGAGGAGCGGGACACGATCGAGGAGATTTACGAGCCCTACCTGATGCAGATTGGCTTTCTGGATCGCACGCCCCGGGGCCGCCGCATCACGGCTCTCGCCTGTCGACACCTCGGAAGAGAGCGGCCCGAAGGGGAGGGCCAGGCCTCGATGTGGTAGGCTGAAGCCCGCACGAACCCGAACCCAGGAGAGACACGATGGCCGATGTCATGACAGGCGCCTGGCGATCCGTCACCCTCCCCGCGCTGCGCAGACTGGTCCTGCCCTGCCTCTTTGCAGGTCTGGTGGCCGTTGGCGGGTATCTGCGCGTCCCGATCCCGGGCAACCCCGTGCCGTTGACCCTTCAGGTGGTTTTCGTCCTGCTCGCGGGCGCCTTCATGGCTCCCGGGGCGGCCGCGGCGAGCATGGCTCTCTTCCTGGCGGCCGGAGTCCTCGGCGCCCCGGTGTTCGCGGGCGCCGGCGCGGGGTTCGGCTACCTGGCGGGGCCCACCGGGGGCTACCTGCTGGGATTCGTTGCCGGGGCGACGCTCGGCTCGCTCATCATCAAGGGCCGGCGCGATTCCCTGCCGCGAACCGTCTTCGGCATGTCGGTGGCGCTCCTCGTCATCCATCTGCTGGGGCTCCTGCACCTGGGCCTGTACCTGGGTGGAGATCTCGCCACCGCGGCGAGTTACGACGCCCCGTTCGCTGCCGCCGACCTGCTGAAATTGGCGGCGGCCGCCGCCGTGGCTGTGGGGAGCGCCGCGGTGATGCCGCGCGCGGAGTGAGGTCCGTCGTGAGCACCTCCGAGGAGCGCTACGAGGACCTCCTCGGCGTGGTCCGCGGTCTGGGCTCCGTCGTCGTGGGTTTTTCAGGCGGTGCCGACAGCACGCTCCTGCTCAAGGTCGCGTTCGATCAGCTTGGCGACCGGACCCTGGCTGTCACGGCGGTTTCTCCCTCCTATCCCGAGAGGGACCTGCGCGAGGCCACGCAGCTTGCTGCCGAAATCGGTGTTCCCCACGTGCTCGTCGATTCCCACGAGTTCGAGCAGCCTGGCTACATCGCCAACGCCCCGAATCGATGCTTCTTCTGCAAGAAGGAGTTGTTCGACCTGCTGCACGGCGCGGCCCGCGAACGCGGGTTCGCCACCGTGGCGTACGGTGCGATCACCGACGACCTCGGCGACTTCAGGCCGGGCATGGACGCGGCCAGGCTGGCCGGGGCGCGCGCTCCTCTGCTCGAGGCCGGGATCTCGAAGGACGACGTGAGGCGGATCAGCCGAAAGCTGGGCCTGCGTACCTGGGATCGTCCCGCGTCGGCCTGCCTTTCCTCGAGGATTCCGCACGGCACCGCCATCGATCCCTCGGACCTGAAGCGGGTCGAACGGGCCGAAGACTGGCTCCTCGACAGGGGCTTTCGCCAGGTCCGCGTGAGAGCGCACGGAGAGATCGCCCGCATCGAGTGCGCGCCCGAGGAGCTGCCGCGGCTGGTGGAGCCGGTGTTGCGCGAGCAGATCACCGCCGAGCTGAAGTCGCTTGGATTCCGGTTCGTGACGATCGACCTGGAAGGCTACAGGACCGGCAGCCTCAACCCGGTCCCGAGCCGCGCCTCCTGAGGCGCTCCCCGATGCTGTTGAAGGACCCCACCGCCAGCGCCACCATCATCCCGGGAAAGACCAGCAGCCACCAATAGCGCGCGCCGTGCAGCGAAGCCGACGCCATCGTCTGCCCCCAGGTCGGAAACGGGGGCTGAACGCCCATGCCGAGAAACGAGAGCGACGCCTCCGCCACGATAGCCGTTCCCGCTCCGAACGCCGCCGACACAATCACAGGGGCCAGCCCCGCCGGGACGAGGTGGAGCGCCAGCACGCGCGCGGGCGAGGCGCCGCAGGCCAGGGGGGCGGCGGCCAGATCGCTGCGTGTGAGCCGCATCACCTCCGCGCGCATGTAGCGCGCGATCACGCCCCATCGGGCCAGCCCGATGGCGCCCCCGACGACGGCCAGCGACGCCAGGGCCTCGGCATCGCGGGAAGGGCCGGTGGCCCGCAGCGTGATCGCCGCGACCGTGAGCAACAGGATGAGGGACGGAAACGACAACGAGGCTTCGATGAGGCGGGAGAGCGCCAGATCGACG
>Ga0075429_100006351_pt1 | contig 10230 bp, 11 predicted proteins | sample RhiMetdeltSRZDD3_FD_75295 | JGI IMG/M metagenome (GOLD analysis project Ga0075429, IMG submission 75295) | Populus rhizosphere microbial communities from Tennessee, USA - Rhizosphere MetaG P. deltoides SRZDD3 | ecosystem: Host-associated > Plants > Roots > Rhizosphere > Soil | place: USA...
ATCGGGACGTTCACCCACAGCACCCACTCCCACCCGAGCGTGTCGGTCAGCACGCCGCCGAGCAGCACTCCGGCTGCGCCGCCGCTGCCGGCCACGGCGCCCCACACGCCCAGCGCCTTGTTGCGTTCTGCGCCGTCGCGGAACATCGTCGTGACGATCGACAGCGCCGCGGGCGAGAGGATTGCGGCGCCGAGGCCCTGCACCGCGCGCGCGGCGATCAGCTGGCCCTCGCTCTCGGCAAACCCGCCTGCCAGCGACGCGATCGCGAACAGGATCAGCCCGCCCATGAAGACCCGGCGCCGTCCCAGCAGGTCGGCCATGCGGCCGCCGAGCAGCAGGAACCCGCCAAAGGTGAGGACGTAGGCGTTCACGACCCAGGCGAGGTTGCCCTGCGAGAAGTCCAGCGAGCGGCCGATCGACGGCAGCGCGACGTTCACGATCGAGGCGTCGAGCACCACCACGAACTGCGCCAGGGAGAGCAGCCCGAGGCCGATCCAGCGGCGGCCTTCGTATGCGCTCTGGTCGGTCACGAGGCCCGGAATTGTGGCCGATCGCGCCGGCAAGCCTCCGTGGAATGCGTCACATGCAGCGGTTTACCAAGGCTTAACCGTTGGCTGTCGGTCCCTTACGGCGCGCTGGCCCGCGCTTGGGCGGCCGGTTGGCAGGCTGGTTGTGCGCTGCTGGAAGGCGGCGCGAGAGCAGCCGTCCACTACAGGAGGTATTTCGAGATGAAGCGGTTCTGGATCATTGCGGCGACCGTGGCCCTGCTGGGCTTCGGCGCGGCGGTCGTGTCCGCGGGAGAGGGCGGCTCCTCGTCCTCCGACCTGGTCACGACCGCGGAGACGACCACCGGCACGACGACGTCGACCACGCCGGCGACGACCACCGAGGACAGGCGGGGCGACCGCGGGCGCACGACGGCCCGCGAGCCGGGTGAGGACATCAGCGGCCCGTGCGACGAGGCGGAGCACGCCAACGACCCGCGCTGCACCGGCACCGGCGGTCGCGTTGACGATCGCGGGCGCGACGACGGCGACCACCGGGGACGCGGTCGTGACGACGACGATCGCGGTGCCGACGACAACTCGGGCCGCGGCCGGGGCGGCGACGACCACGGGGGCGACGATCGCGGCGGTGACGACGACAGCTCCGGGCACGGTCGCGGTGGCGACGACGACTGAGCATCACGAGCAGCGGCCGCGCGGCGCTGACGGATACCGCGCGGCCGCGCTCTACGATTTCCCCTGGATGTCTGGAAGAGGCACGATCCTGATGGTCGAGGACGAATCCTCGATCACGGAACCCCTCGCCGCCGCGCTCGCGCGCGAGGGGTGGGACAGCGAGGTGGCGGCCACGGCCGCCGCGGGGCTCGAGCTGGCCGAGCGGGTGAAGCCGGAGCTGGTGCTGCTGGACGTGATGCTTCCCGACGGCTCCGGCTTCGACGTGTGCCGCGAGCTGCGGCGGCGATCGGACGTCCCGATCATCATGCTGACCGCGCGCGGTGAGGAGACCGACCGCATCGTGGGCTTGGAGGTGGGGGCCGATGACTACGTGGTCAAGCCCTTCAGCGCCCGTGAGTTGATCGCGCGGGTGCGCGCCGTGCTGAGACGCACCACGCGGGAGCCGGAGGCCGCCGACGGGACGCTCGAGATCGGCGACGTGCGGCTCGACGCCGCCCGCCACGAGGTGAGCCTCGGGGGCGAGCCGGTGGAGCTGACACGCAAGGAGTTCGAGGTCCTCCAGCTGCTGATGCGCAACGCCGGCACGGTCGTGTCGCGAGACAAGCTGATCGAAGAGGTGTGGGACATGAACTGGTTCGGTCCCACGAAGACACTCGACGTGCACGTCAGCGGGCTGCGCAAGAAGCTCGGTGACGACCCGGGCGCTCCGCGTTACCTGCACACCGTGCGCGGGGTCGGGTTCCGGTTCGCGAGCTCGGACGAGCTCGACGGCGCGCAACCCGCATGACCCTCCGCGTACGGCTGCTCGCCGCGTTCGCGTATGTGCTGGTGCTCGCGATCGTGGCGCTCGAGGTCCCGCTCGCGCTGAACCTGTCGCGGCGCGTCGACGCGGAGGTCAAGAGCGAGGCCAGCTCGGGGGCGCAGATCGTGGCGGGCGGCGCGGCCGGGCGCCTCAACCGCCCGCGCGAGCTTCAGGACCTGCTGCAGACGGCGGCCGAGGACCTCGGCGGGCGCGTGATCGTCACCGACCGCGCGGGGCGGCTGGTGGCCGACTCCGCGGGCACGGGCCTCCGCGGGTCCGACTACGGGAGCCGGCCGGAGGTCGCCGCGGCGCTCGGTGGACGCACGTCGCAGGGCACGCGCCACAGCGACTCCCTCAACGAGGACCTGCTCTTCACGGCGGTGCCGCTCGTGCGCGACGGGCGCGCGGTCGGAGCGGTGCGACTCACCCAGAGCGTCGAGGAAGTGCAGTCCGAGGTGCGCAACGACATCGTCGCGCTGATCGGCATCGGCGTCGTCGTGCTGCTGCTCGGCCTCGGCCTCGCCTGGATCCTGGCGGGGTCGATCGCGCGGCCGCTCCGCGCCCTGGCCGGCACCGCGCGCCGCATCGCGGCGGGCGACCTCGACCAGCGCGCCGCGGAGGAGGGCTCCCGGGAGCAGCAGGAGGTCGCCGCCGCGTTCAACGACATGACGGGCCGCCTGGCGCACGCCGTCGTCTCGCAGCGCGACTTCGTCGCGAATGCATCGCACCAGCTGCGCACCCCGCTCACCGGCCTGCGGCTGCGCCTCGAGGCAGCGGCGATCAAGTCCGAGGACCCCGGCGTGCGGCGCGAGCTCGAAGCGGCGGAGCACGAGACCGAGCGGCTGGCCGGGCTCCTCAACGGGCTGCTGGCGCTCGCCCGCGAGCGTACGCGGCCACCGGCAGCGCCGCCGCTCCCCTTGGCGCCGGAGCTTGCGGCGGCGGCCGAGCGCTGGGCCGGCCCGGCAGCTCGCAAGGACCAGCGCCTGGTGATGGACCCGGGCCCCGCGGTGGCCGCGCGGGTCACGCGCGAGGACCTGGCGGTCGTGATCGACAACCTGCTCGAGAACGCGATCGAGTACTCGCCTGCGGGCGGCGCGATCGAGGTGACGGCCGGCCGCGACGGCGATCAGGCGTTCGTAAGTGTCAGCGACAGCGGCCCCGGCCTGCCGCCGGGCGAGGAGGAGCGGGTGTTCGAGCGCTTCTACCGCGGCAGCGCGTCCGGATCGCATGCGGCCGGATCCGGGCTGGGCCTCGCGATCGTGCTCGCGCTGGCCGAGCGATGGGGCGGCACGGCCTCGCTGCGCAACCGCGAAGGCGGCGGCGCACGGGCGGAGGTGCGCTTCCCGGCCGGCGCCGACAACGAGCCTTTACCAGCCCATGACCAGGAGATGGACGAGGCCTTACCGGGCCGCGGCTAGCATCGAATCGTGTTCGGAAAGGGAACAATGCGCACCGCCGCGCTGGGCGTAGCAGGGCTGGCGCTGGCCGTCGGCGTCGGCCTCGCCGCGAACGCGGTCTCGGAGGACTCGATCGGCCTGTCGGCGAACCGGCTCCAGGCGGAGGAAGCGCTGGCACCGCCGGGCGCTCGCGGCACTGCCGACCGGCAGGCTGCGGACCGGCGCGCCGCCCGCCGCCGGGCCGCACGCCGGCGGGCGCAGCGCGAGGCCGCGCGCACAACGCCCACTGCGACGACGCCGACGCAGACCACGCCGACGGTCACAGACGAGTCGGGCGACGATCACGGCGGCGAGGACAGCAGCGGCAGCGGCAGCGGCGACGACAGCGGGAAGGGCCGCGGGCGCGGCCGCGGGCGCGGCGACGACGACTGAGCGACGCGGCGCGGCGGCGACGACTGAGCGGCGCGGCGCGGCCCACAGGATGATGAGTAGGTACGGCAGGAGCGTACGAACCCATCATCTTGGGAAGGGAAGCGTCAGGCCACGCGGGGACTCGTATGAGACGTGACGCTCCTTTGACCCGGCCCTCCTTGCTGTGATGCGTTTGTATTTCCCTGCCGTACCTACCCGTCAAGCAACGGGTCGGCGGCCGGCGCGGCCCACAACGCGGCCGGCCCGCTCTGACGAACGGGCCGGCCGGTGTGAAGCGGTGCGGGGGAAGTGAACTACCGCTTCTTACACTTCTGGGTGAACGGCACGGTCTGCGTCTCACCAGTGGTGAAGTAGAACGTCCCGCTGCCCTTCCACTCGCCGCCGTTGCAGGTCTTCGGCGAGGTGATCAGGTAGTAGCGCTTCTTGCGCTTGCCGGACCGCTTCGTGACCTTCTTGACCGGCGTCTTCGTCTTCACCGACACGACCGAGGCGTCAGGTGCGCTCGGCAGCGTCTTGATCGGCGGGATGTTGAAGTCGAGCGTGTAACGGCCGCCCGGCTTGCTGATCTTGCCGACGGAGACGAACGTGGGCCCGAGGTCGGGGAAGACGTACACCAGCACGGTGTCCTTCCCGCCGACCTTGGCGCCGTTGAACAGCGTCAGCTTGCCGTTCACGGGGTCGGTCACGACCGGCTTGGCCATGCCGACACCGGCGCCGGTGCCGATCTTCGACTTCGACGGGCAGCCGTTCGGCCCGCGCGCCTGCAGCTTCGCAAGCTGGCAGCGGGGGAAGCGCTTTGCATCGAACTTCCCACCCTTGTCGAACTTGATCACGATGCGATTCATGATCGGCGGCTGCTCCGCCGCCGGGTCGTTGGACTTGATGTCCACGGACAGCGCCGCCGGCTTGTTGGCCTTGTTGGGGCTCATCGTGGCGCTGAACGTAACCGTGACCGCCGCGTACGCGGCGCCTGCCACAGCCAGTGCGCCGACACCTACGGCCAGCGCTGTGATCAGCCTCTTACGCACTTGAATCCTCCTCATTAGGGGCTCTCCAACCCGATCTAGCCGGGCCGAAGGGCCGCGGTTCATCAAGGGTTCCCCGGCTCGGGGGAGTTCAGATGAAGGGGCGGTTAAGGCTTCGTTATGCCGCCCGCGAGGCATCGCGGGCCGCATGCGTCATAACATCCAGCCGCGGCGCCATCGTATGCGCCGCACACCGATGAACGCGATGGAGGAATTCATGCCCCGGACGGCGCCGCCGGCCATCAGACCTCAGAGCCTGAGTGAGTACTTCGAGGTGCTGAGCAAGGCGGTCTTCAAGTCCGGGATCAGCTGGGGAGTGATCGAGGCCCGCTGGGGCGGCCTGCGGGCTGCGTTTGCCGCCTTCGATCCCACACGCGTCGCGTCCTTCACGCCGGAGACCATCGAGCACCTGATGTCCGATGCGCGCATCGTGCGCAGCCGGCAGAAGATCGAGGCGACCGTCGACAACGCGGCCCAGATCGTGACGGTCGATCGCGAGCACGGCGGCTTCGGCAACTACCTGCGCTCGCACGGCAGCTTCGAGGACACGGTCGCAGACCTCACGACCCGCTTCCGCTGCCTCGGTGACTCGGGCGCGTACTTCTTCCTGAAGAGCATCGGCGAGCCGGTGCCCTCGCGCCCACCCGCCGGCGCGACGCGCTTGACGACCGGGTAGCTGCGCCGGACCACACGCGGCCGCCCTACGCTTCGGGGCATGACCCGTCTGGTCGCGATCGGAGTCGCGGCGCTCTGCTTCCCCGCCGCCGCGCACGCGCAGGAGCCGCCGCAGAACCTCTTCACCGGCGCCGCGACTCCTTCCGACACGTCGGCGCGCGTGGCCGGTTACTTCCAGGGCAGCGCGACCGGGATCCCGGCGGTGTGCTGGTTCGAGTACGGGACCACCGGCAGCTTCGGCAGCCGCACGGACACGGTGTGCTCCGGGACCTCGTACGCAGACCTCGGCCCGCTGGCGCCGGGCACGCTCTACTACTACCGCGCTGCGGCGAGCAACAGCGCCGGCACGAACTACGCCGCGACCAAGACGTTCACGACGCTCGGCTCCCCGCCGCCCGGCCCACCTGCACCGCCCGAGGTCCAGCCGCCGACGGCGAACATCACGGTACTGCGCAGGCAGACGCCGTCGTCTGTCGCGCGGCGCGGGCTGCGGGTGCAGCTCACGCTGATCGGCGCCTGCCCGTGCACCGTGAACGGAGTCGTGCGTTTCCTGGGGAAGCGCGCGGGCGCGCGACGGCGGTCGCGGGCGGAGGGGACGGTGACGCTCACGGTGAGGTTCAACTCGGCGTCGCGGAGGACACTCAGGCGCGCGCGGCGGGTCACGCTCGCGGTCGCGCTGACGATCGCCGACACGGCCGGCCGCTCGCGCGAGCGCACCAAGACCGTGCGGCTGCGGCGCACATAGGATGCACTGCGATGATCGCGCTCGTGACCGGCGCATCCAGCGGCATCGGCGAGGCGACCGCGCGCCGGATTGCGCGTGAGCCGGGTGCGCGCCTGATCCTGGTCGCGCGGCGGGAGGAGCGGCTGCGGGCGCTGGCGGACGAGCTGGGCGGCGCGACCGTCGTGGCCGTCGACCTGTTGACCGACGAGGCGCCCGCGCAGATCGCGGCCGCGGTCGAAGAGGAGCACGGCCGCCTGGACCTGCTCGTGAACAACGCCGGGGCTGCCTGGCGGGGACGGTTCGGCGACACGGGCTGGGAGAACGTCCGCCGCCACATGGAGCTGAACTTCGAGGCGACGGTGCGGCTCACGGAAGCGCTGCTGCCGATCGTGCGCCGGTCGGCTCCGAGCGCCATCGTGAACGTCGCGAGTACCGCGGGCCGCGTGGCACGTGGCAACTCGGGCGGCTACTCGGCCAGCAAGTTCGCCCTCTGCGGATGGAGCGACGCGCTGCACCTCGAAGAGCGTGAGCACGGCGTGCACGTCGGCCTCGTGCTCCCGGGTTTCGTGGCAACGGAGGGATTCCCGCAGCGCGAGCTGGTGGCGCGGCGGCGTACGCGGTGGCTCGTGTCCACTCCCGAGAAGGTCGCCGAGGTCATCGTCCAGACCGGGCCCGGCGGCAAGCCCGAGCGGTTCGTGCCGCGCGTCTACGGGCTGGGCGCCGGCCTGCGCACCGTCGCGCCGCGGCTGATTCGCAGGCTGTTGAGCGGCGGCGCCGGCATCACTCCGGCGACGGGGCAGGACGCGCGGGAGCAATGAGCACGCGCGCCTCGAGCGCCGGGTGCGCTCGCCGGTAGCGCGCGACCGCCTGGGCGCCGATCTCGCCTGCGCGGCCCGCGGGCGCCAGGGCCACGACCGCTCCGCCGAACCCGCCGCCGGTGAGGCGCGCTCCCAGCGCGCCGCACTCGCGGGCCAGTCCCACCAGCCGGTCGACCTCCGGGGTGGACGCCTCGAACAGCGTCCGCAGGGACTCGTGCGACCGGTCGAACAGGGTCCCCAGCGCGCGCACGTCGCCATCGAGCATTGCCTCGGCGGCAGCGGCGACGCGCTGCGACTCGGCAGTCACGTGCTGTGCGCGCCGGTCGAGCGGCGCCGGCAGGGCGGCGAGGCGAGGGTCGCGGGGACCGAGGTCGCACAGCTGCGCGACGCCCAGCGCCTGTGCCGCCCGCTCGCATTCGGCGCGCCGCACGTCGTACTCGCCGGAGGCAAGCGAGCGCCGCTGGCCCGAGTCGAGCACGAGGAGCTCGCAGCCGGCGGGGATCGGCACCGGCATCCGCACCAGCGTGCGGCAGTCGATCAACAGGGCGCTGTCGGTGGCCGCGAGCCCCGCCGCCAGCTGGTCCATCGGGCCGGACTGCACGCCCACGAACTCGGTCTCCGTCCGGCGGCCGGCCTCCGCGATCTCGACGTCGTCCAGCTCCAGGTCGAAGGCCTCGCGGAGGGCGCGCCCCACGGCCACCTCGAGGGCGGCGCTGGAGGACAGCCCCGCGCCCACCGGCAGGTCGCTCGAGACGTGCAGGTGGAAGCCGCCGAGCTCGTGTCCCATCGCCGCCAGCGCGTGCGTCATGCCGGCCACGTAGTCGACCCACCCGCCGCTGGGAGCCTCGGCGCCGACCTCGAACGCGGGCGCCTCGCCCTCCTGGTCGCTGACCGCGCGGACCTGCCGGTCGCCGGCCGGCTGCAGCTCGACCCGGGTGCCCTGCGGCGTCGCGACGGGCAGCACCAGCCCGCCGTTGTAGTCGGTGTGCTCGCCGATCAGGTTGACCCGCCCGTGCGCCGACGCGCGCACCCTGTCTATGCTGCCGCCGCGCATGAAAGTGGGAATCATCACCGGGACCGGCACCTATGTGCTTCCCGGCCTCGAAGGCGGGTCACGCGAGCCGGTGGCCACGCGGTTCGGCGAGGCCCTGGTGATGCAGGGCCGGGTGGGCGAGGTGGACGTGCTCCACATCTCGCGGCACGGAGAGGGGCACACGCACCTGTCGAGTCAGGTGACGCACCGGGCGAACATCGCGGCGCTGAACGAGCTGGGCGCGGACTGCGTCCTGGCGGTCACCGTCTGCGGGGCGGTCGACCCGGCCGTCCCGCTCGGATCGCTGATCGTCTTCGACGACCTGCACTTTCTCGCGAACCGGCTCGGCGACGGCTCGCTGTGCACCTTCTACGACGAGCCGGGGGATGCGCTGCGCGGGCACTGGATCTACGAGGACCCGTTCTCGGCGGAGGCCCGCAGGGTGCTGCTGGAGGCCTGCGCGGACTCCGGCCTCGAGGCCCGCGACGGCGGGTGCTACGGGCACGTCGACGGGCCGCGGTTCAACACGCGCGCCGAGATCAGGTCGCTGGCGCAGGCCGGCGTCACCGCCGTGAGCCAGACCGCCGGGCCCGAGACCGTGCTGTGTGGCGAGGCAGAGCTGCCCTACGCGCTGCTCGGTTACGCGACCGACTACGCGAACGGCGTGCAGGACGAGCCGACTCCGGTCCCGGAGCTGCTGCGCCTGATCGAGGCCAGCAAGGAGTCCTTTGCACGAGTGCTGGGCGCAGCGCTGCCGAAGCTTCCCGGCCGCCGCTTCGCCCCGACCGGGACGATGTACCGCTTCGAGCAGTAGGGCCGCCGCGATGGACCTGCGCCGCCACATTCGCGACATCCCCGATTTCCCGAAGCCGGGAATCGTGTTCAAGGACATCACGCCGCTGCTCGTCGAGCCGACTGCGTTCCATGCGGCGGTCGAGCGGCTGGCTGCGTATGCCCGTCCGCTCGACGTCGAGCTGATCGTGGCCGCCGAGGCGCGCGGCTTCATCTTCGGCGGAGCGCTCGCGCATGAGCTGGGCGTGGGGTTCGTGCCGGCGCGCAAGCCCGGCAAGCTCCCGCACGAGACGATCAGCGTGGAGTACGGCCTCGAGTACGGAGTCGATGCGCTCGAGCTGCACGCGGACGCCGTGCGCGGCGGCACCCGCGTGCTGATCCATGACGACGTGCTGGCCACCGGCGGAACGGCGAAGGCCAAGGTCGACCTCGTCGAGCAGCTGGGCGGCCGGGTGGCGGGCTGCGCCTTCGTGGTGGAGCTGGAGTTCCTGAACGGGCGGGAGCTACTGGCCGGCTACGACGTCCACTCGCTGGTCGGCTACGAGCGCTAGCACCTGCTCGCCCCAGCGGTCGACGAACGCCGGCCCCACGCCTCTGACCGTCTCCAGCTCGTCGAGCGTCGACGGCCGCAGCGTCGCGATCAGCTGGAGCGTGCTGTTGTGCGCGACGGTGTAAGCGGGCTTGCCGTCGCTTGCGCGGGTGCGCCACGCCTTCAACGCATCGAGCAGCGGCTGGTCCGCGTCGCTCACCGGTGCGACCGTCTGCACCTTGGTGCGCGCGGCCACCGGGGTCAGCGAGTCGGGATCGGGGAGGCCGAGCGAGCCCGGGTCGCAGAGGTCGCAGCACCGGCCCGCCGGGGCGCCCGGGCGCGCGTCGCCGAAGTGGTCGAGCAGCGCCCGGCGCCGGCAAGGCGCGTCCGGTGACACGAACGCCTCGACCGCGCGGTAGGCGCGCCAGCCGCGGTCCCGCGCGACCTTGCAGACGTTCGCGACGCGCCGCGGGTCGGGGTCGCCGCCGAGCGTCACCTGCAGGCGCCCGCCCGGGGCGGGCTCCAGCGAGCAGAGGTCGGCGCGCTCCGCGATCCCGAGACAGATGCGGTCGCGGTCCTCGCGCGGGATGTCGATCGTGACGCTGTCGCCGTCGGCGGAGTCGCGCAGCCGGGCGGTGTAGCGCATGACCTCCTCCGGCTCGATCCGGTCGCGCTCGATGAAGTTGATCAGCCGGCCGAGATCCGCCCGCATCGCGAGCAGGATCGCGCGCGCCGGCAGGCCGTCGCGGCCGGCGCGGCCGGCCTCCTGGTAATAGGCCTCGACGCTCTTGGGGATCGCCCAGTGGATCACCGACCGGACGT